>Ga0073899_10000350_pt1 | contig 42423 bp, 37 predicted proteins | sample KloWWTmetaKNB5Ph_FD_88975 | JGI IMG/M metagenome (GOLD analysis project Ga0073899, IMG submission 88975) | Active sludge microbial communities from Klosterneuburg, Austria, studying microevolution and ecology of nitrifiers - Klosterneuburg... | ecosystem: Engineered > WWTP > Aerobic digester >... | reverse complement strand
TCGTGCGGCCTGAATCAGGTTGGGGTCCGCAGGTTGACGAAGGTAGGCGGCGCGCAGATTCTCGTCGGCGGTGGCCAGCGCGTCGGCGGCAAGCACTGCGTGGGCTCCTCGCCGCAAGATCTCCGACCGATTGGTCCCGAGGCGCGTAGCAAGGGCATCGAGTTGGGCGACAAGGTCGTCGTCGAGTTGAACGAGCACTTCACGTCGAGCCACAACCATATGGTATCTCCTATGCCTCGTGACCCAGTCGCCGCCGTCCTGAGGTCAACCGCGGTGCGCACCCGGCAACCACCATCAGCGATCGATCGGGGTCGCGCCTGCCCTGTACTGTCGCTTGCTGTGACTACGCCTGGATCCCACACGTCCGCCATCTCGGTGCTGCCCGCCCAGCGTCAGGGCCGCCCCGCCGAACCCGACCTGGCCGAACGGCGAGCGATGGTCAATGGCCTGCCACAGGCCCCGTTGGTGGATGGGATCGACGTCAGCGAGACGGACAGATTCGGCGTGCAGGCGATCGTCTGCACTGCCCCCACCCCGGTCGCCACCATCGCCTACCTGCACGGTGGTGGATTCCGCTTGGGCACGGTGTCGTCGTGGACAGCGTTCGCAACCCGCCTGGCGGATGCAGGGAACGCACGAGTCGTCTTGATCGAATACCGCCTGTCGCCGGAGGCGCCGTACCCGAACGCTTTGCACGACTGCGTGACGGCGGTCGAGGCGATCGTCGCTGAGTACTCGGAACCGCTGATTATCGCCGGTGACTCGGCCGGCGGTGGCCTGGCCGCCAGCGTGACAGCGGTGCTGCGCGACGCGGCAACGGTCGATGTGGCCGGGGCGATTCTGATCTCGCCGTGGGCCGACTTGACCGTCACTGCCGACTCGTACACGTCACGCACCGGCCGCGATCAGCTGTTCAGCCGCGACGCGGCAACATCCGGCGCCGAGCTGTACCTGCAGGGTCACGATCCCAAGGATCCCTACGCCTCGCCGCTGTTCGCCGACCACGCCGGGTTCCCCCCGGTGCAGATCTTCGTCGGCGGTGAAGAGGTCCTGCTGGACGACTCGTTGGCGTTGGTCAACAGCATCGCCAGCGCCGGCGTCAGCGTGGAAGCGCATGTCGCGGCGGGCATGCAGCATGTCTGGATGACCCTGTTCGCCGACCTGCCCGAATCGCAGCAGGCCCTGGCGGCGATGGCCGCATTCATCCAGCGCGTCGCCGCGTAACAGGCGCCTATTGGCGGGCGCGTGGCCGGCAGTCTCTACGCTGCGTAGATCACGACACCGCCGATCGACCCGCAGAGCACGGTGATGCTCGCCGAGCAGCTGCGCGCTGCGTTATCCGACGCGCCGTTGCGCCTGGAATCGCCAGGTGCGCCCGATGCCCGCCTGCGTCGAGATCAGGCGATCAAGCAGCTCGATGATTACGTGCTACCCCGACTGCGCGATGTGGACGCACCCGTGTTGGCCGTGGTCGGTGGTTCCACCGGGTCCGGCAAATCGACATTGGTCAACACGCTGATCGGTCGGGTCGTCAGCCGGGCCAGCGTGATTCGTCCGACGACGCGTGCCCCGATCCTGATTCACCATCCGAGCGCGACTCGCTGGTTCGAGACCACGCGCATCCTGCCTGGCCTGGCCCGCGTCCGCGGTGGCAATCCCACCGGACACACGCAGATCGAGTTGGTCGAATCGACCACGCTGCCCGCCGACTTGGCCGTGCTCGATGCCCCCGACATCGACTCGGTTGTCGACGCCAACCGCCAGCTCGCCGCGCAGTTGTTGGACGCCGCCGACCTGTGGGTGTTCGTCACCACCGCGGCGCGCTACGCCGATGCCGTGCCGTGGGACTTTCTGCGCAGGGCCCGTGAGCGTGGCGTGGGCATCGGACTGGTGCTGAACCGCGTTCCGCCCGGCGCTGGCCCGACGATCGTCGCCCACCTTGGCGAGATGCTGGCCAGCGAGGGTCTCGGCGGTGCGCCCGTGTTTGTGATCGACGAGCAGCGACTCTCGCCGGAAGGCTTGCTGCCGGTCGATGCTGTCATGGCCCTGCGACGATGGCTGGGTGACTTGGTGAACGACCAGCAGGCCCGTGTCGAGATCATTCGCCGGGCGCTGGTTGGCACGGTCAACGATCTGACGCAGCGCGTCGAGACGGTCGCCGCGCAGGTCGATCATCAGGTGGCGATGGCCGGTTGGCTGGCCGACCGGGCCAACGACGCGTTCGGTCAGGCGGCGCGGCGGATCGGCGAAGCGGTCGACAGTGGCGAGGTAATGCGCGGTGAGGTACTGGCCCGCTGGCACGAACTGATCGGCACCGGCGAATTGCTCCATCAGTTGCAATCCGGCATCGGACGTCTGCGCGATCGGATCGGCGCGGCGATCACTGGACGGAAGTCGAACACCCACCAGTTTCAAGGCGCGGTGACGAGTGGCGTCGAGGTCTTGGTCGTCGAGAACATCGCCCGGGCAATCGACGAAACAATTTCCCAATGGCGCTCGGTGCCCGCCGGACAGGCGCTGGTCGAGCATGTCACCGGTACCGACCTGGTGCGGCCCAGCGCCGATCTGACCGGACGAGTCGAGCGGATGGTGCGCGACTGGCAGGGCGAATTGCTCGAGACGTTGCGCCGCGAAGGCGCCGGCAAACGCAATGCGGCCAAGGCCTTGTCATACGGCGTCAACGGCGTCGCCCTGGTCGCAATGGTCGGTGTCTTTGCCCAAACCGGCGGACTCACCGGGGCCGAGGTGGCCATCGCCGGGGGCAGTTCGGCGGTCGGCCACAAGCTGCTTGAAGCGTTGCTCGGCGACCAGGCGGTGCGCACCATCGCCACCAACGCCCGCGCCGATCTGCAGCGACGGATCGACCAGTTGACCGCCGATGAGGCCAAGCGATACCACGCCGCCGTCGACGCCGGGGCGGCCGGTGCCGACGCCGGCGGACGGTTGCGCTGGCTGGCCAACTCGCTGCGCCAGGGGGTCGGCGAATGAGTCGCAACGCGCGGGCCCTCGATCACCTGCAGGAACGACTGGCCACGCTGCGCCAGGTCAGCGCGCTCGGCCACGATCGTCTGCCAGCGGACCGCACACAGCAGATCGACGACCTGTTGCAGCGCGCCGAACAACGGCTCGGGCACGGATCGGCGTTCACCGTAGTGGCCTTGGCCGGCGCCACCGGCAGCGGCAAGTCGTCGACGTTCAACGCCATCGCCGGGCGCGACATCGCCCAGGTTGGTGTTCGTCGACCGACCACCTCGGTGGCCCAGGCAGTGGTCTTTGTGGCCGAGGCCGGCGATGACCCGGCGGGTGCGTTGCTCGACTGGCTGGCGGTACCGGCGCGCACGGTGGTGCACGACCCGAACTTGGCCGGACTGGTGTTGGTGGACCTTCCCGATCACGACAGCGTGCAAGCGGCCAACCGTGCCGAGGTCGATCGCCTGGCACAGGTGATCGACGTGTTCTGCTGGGTGGTCGACCCGCAGAAATATGCCGACGCAGCGCTGCATCAGGGTTACCTGCGGGCGCTGACCAACCACGCCGAGGTGACGGTGGTGGTGATGAACCAGATCGACACGTTGCCCGCCGCTCAGCGCGACGTGGCGGTCGACGACCTGCGCCGCCTGCTGCGCGACGGCGGATTGGATGAAGGCCGCAACGGGGTGCGCGTCTTGGCGGCCTCGGCGCGCACCGGTGAGGGCGTCGATTCGTTGCGTCGCGAGTTGGCCGCACGAGTCCACGAGCGCCGCGCCGCCGTCGCCCGCCTGGATGCCGACATCGATTGGCTCGGGCAGCAGCTGCAAACCAGCACCATCGCCACCGCCGATTTCAGCATTGGCCGCGCTCAGCGTGCCAAGTTGATCGATGCTCTGGCCGACGCGGCGGGTGTCCAGGCCGTGGCCGACGCGGTCGCTGCCCATCACCGCCGGGCGAGCGGCCAGGTCGCCGGGTGGCCGCCAACGCGCTGGGTTGCCCGGCTCAAGCCGGATCCACTGAAGCGGATCGGTCTTTCTCGCCGCGACGCGGCGAGCGCGCCGGGTGACCGGATCACCAGCGATCGGGTCGTCGCCCGCACGGGGCTTGGCGCGCCCACCCCGATGGCCGAGGCCCATCTCGACGCCGCGCTGCGTGCCGTCGTCGACGATGTCGGTCGTGGGCTCTCTCCGTCGTGGCAGCAGCGGCTTACCGAGGTCGCTCGGCTACGGCGCGGCGACCTGAACGACGCGCTCGACCGCGCCGTCGGGAAGACCGAGCTACCCGATCGCCGACCACTGTGGTGGCGGGTCGCCGGGGTGGCCCAAATGATCGCCACCGCGGCGATGGTGATCGGGCTGCTGTGGTTGCTGGTGATCGGTGTGGTCGCCTGGTTCAAACTGCCCGACCTGCCCTCGCCGCACGTTGGCGCCGTGCCCCTGCCCACGCTGCTGGCAATCGGCGGTGGCGTCGTTGGTCTGCTGATCGCTGGCATCTCCCGCTGGGCGTCGGGCGTCGCCGCCCGCCGACGCGCCGGGCAAGCGCGCCGACGGTTGCGCGATTCGATCGAGTCCGTCGCCGACGAACTGGTGATCAACCCCCTGCGTACCGAACTGCAGGCGATGACCGAGTTGACCAAGCAGATTCGTTCACTGAGCGGCTGACGAGTGCATCGCTGTCACCGGATTCGTCGGATATCGACGAATTACGTGACAGCGACGCGAGATCCGGACAGACGTGAGTTCACGACAGACGTGAGTTCACGACAGACGCAAGGTCACGATGACATCAGGTCACGACGGCGTCAGGTCGCGGGCAGCTTGCGGGTGGCGATCCCGGCGAAGCCGTCGCCACCGGTGTAGGTGTCTTCGCCCAAGATCATCCCGTCGTCGTCGAACGGCCACAGCGTGGCCATCCGCGCCTCGTACAAGTAGAACGCGTCGGGGTCGTCGACCTCGACGCCTCGATGCGCCAATGTCCGCCCCGGCCAGGCCATGCGCATCACACCCTCGGTCAGGATGCAGTGCCGATCGACCACCAGCCGATCGACGTCGAACTCCAGCCGCGTCGCCCCAGAGGCGATGAAGTTCTCGTAGAACGTGCGCACCGCCGCCATGCCCTGCGGACTGGAGGCGCCAGAATCGTCGCCGTAGGCGTGGTAGCTCGGGTTCGGTGCCAGCGTGGCCATCAGCCCGTCCAGATCGCCGGATGATTCGGCCACCATGTGGCGACGCAGCATTTCCAACCGCTGGCGCAGCACCGGGTCGGTTTCGGTGGCCAGGCGTTGGTCCACGGCCGCCCAGGTGCGGGTGATGTCGATCGCTGTCATGGTCGAACGGTACGCCGGATCGGTGCCACGTTGCGGGGTCGACAGTCGTACCCTTGGACGATGTTCGACCTGAAGATCACCAACGGCACGATCGTCGACGGCACCTGCGGGGCGACCTTCGTCGGCGATGTGGCGATCAAGGATGGTGTGATCGTCGGCGTGGGCTCGTCCGTGGATGGCGACGCCGCCGAAGTGATCGACGCGACCGACCGAATCGTCACGCCGGGCTTCGTCGACATCCACTGTCACTACGACGGGCAGGCGACGTGGGATGCGCTGTTGGAACCGTCGTCGCTGCATGGGATCACCACCGTCGTGGTCGGCAACTGCGGCGTCGGCTTTGCCCCCGTCGCCGACGATCAACGCGACTGGTTGATCGAACTGATGGAAGGCGTCGAGGACATCCCCGGCACGGCATTGAACGAAGGGATCACGTGGGGCTGGGAGTCCTTCCCCGAATACCTCGACGTGTTGGCCAGCAAGCCGCGGGCGATCGACATCGGTGCGCTGGTGCCGCATGGCGCGCTGCGCACGTACGTGATGGGCCAGCGCGGCGCCACCGATCAACTGGCGAGTCCCGACGACATCCAACGGATGGGCCACCTGGCCGCCGAAGCCGTGGCCGCCGGGGCGTTGGGGTTCTCCAGCAATCGGCTCGAGGGGCACAAGTCGAAGTCGGGCATTCCGGTGCCCGGTACGTATGCCGACGAGGCCGAATTGGCCGGGATCATCGGGGCGATCGGTCGGGTCCGCCAGGCCACGGTGGAATGGGCGGCGGCGGGCAATCTGGGCGGCGGGATCGGTCAGGCGGCGGGCGGACAGTTTTCGATGATGCGTCGGATCGCCGAAGACAGCGGCAACCGGATGCTGTTCACGATCAACGAGGTGCACGGCAACCCCGGTCACTGGCGGCGGCAGTTGGACAAGGTGGCGGCGATGGTGGACGACGGAGTCGCAGCATTCCCGCAGGTCCACGGGCGCGGTTTCTGCCTGTTGATGGGGTTCGACACCACGCTGCACCCGTTCCGCTTTGCGCCTCGTTGGCCGGGGTTGGCGGCGCTGCCGTTCGACCAGCGGCTCCAACGTCTGTCCGAGACAGCCGTCCGTCGTCAGCTGATCGACGAAGCGATCGAGGTCGGTGATCTGACCAACGGATTCCTGCAGTACGACATGGTGTTTTCGATGGGCGATCCACCGAACTACGAACCGTCGGCCGACGAATCGATGGCCGCGATCGCCAAGGGCGAAGGCCGTCACGTGTTGGAGGTGGTCTATGACCGGATGCTGGCCAACGACGGCCGCAACCTGCTCAGCCTGCAGATCATCAACTACGCCCACGCCAATCTGGATTCGTCGCGAGAGATGCTGCTGCACCCGCTGACCGTGTTGGGTGGCTCCGATGGCGGCGCCCACTGTGCGACCGCATCGGATGCCAGCATGCCGAGTTTCATGTTGTCGTACTGGGCCCGCGACCGCGTCGCTGGGCGACTGCCGCTGGAGTTGTTGGTGCACAAAATGACCGCGGCCACCGCGGCGGTGTTCGACATGGATGACCGCGGCGTGCTGGCCGTCGGCAAGAAGGCCGACGTCAACGTGATCGATTTGGCCGGGTTGCAACTTGGCCTGCCAGAGATGCGCTACGACCTCCCAGCGGGCGGCAAGCGTCTGGTCCAATCGGCGGTCGGCTACGACGCCACCATCGTCAGCGGCACTGTCACCCGCCGTCACGGCGTCGACACCTTCGCCCGCCCCGGCGAGCTCGTTCGCAGCGCGTAACAGAGAACGCGCGTCCGCAGCTGTTACGTAACAGTTGGGGACGGGGCGGGCGTTCTCTGTTACGCGGGCTCGTCGAGCAGGGTGGGGTCGGCGCGTAGGACGTGACGGACGGCGACTTCCCAGAAGCCGATGAACCCGTTACCGTCGCTTGGCCGGTTGCGCCACGCATCGGGGAGCGGCGACTCCCTGCGGCCGTCGGCGGCGCGCACATGCCAGGCGTGCTTGCAGCGCTGTTCCAGGGCGACGGCGCGCTGATGCACGGCGCGCACGGTTGAGCCTAGGACGAACACGCCGTGACCGGCAAGCAGGGCGATGTCGGCGTCGCCCATCGCCGCAATCGCCCTGGCCGCGGCGCTCGATGAATCGACGGCGCCGCCGTACTCATCGACCAGCACCGTCTTGCCGCCACCCAGGCTTGACGACTGGTCGTAGGCCGGCGGGAACTCGCCCATATCGCCCCACACCGTGCCGTACATCGGATGATTGTGCATCGCCACCTGCACGTCGGGTCGCGCCCGGTGCAGTTCCAGGTGCAGCGGAATGCCCAGCGGCACCGGCCAGTTGCCCTCGACGACATTGCCCTCCAAGTCGATGCGGATGATGTCGGCCGGGCGAATCTCGTTCCAGGCCAGCAGCCACGGATTGCACAGCAACGTGCCGTCGCCCATGTTGATCGTGATGTGCCCGGCGAGATGGTCGTTGTAGCCCTCGTCCCACAGCGCTCTCGCGAGCACCACGATCTCCTGCGCTGGCGTCAGCTGCGGCATCAAGTGGTCGACGGTGGGGATGAATCCGCTCATCCCCCGATGCTGCCACCTCACCGTCCTGTCCGTGGCTGTCGGGCCCGCCTGTCAGGCCCGAACCGCACGAATGGTTCATCGGGATGTTGTCTGGGCGTCGCCGCCCACAGCCCGACGGGTCGCCCGCTGTTGCTGTCGGGCAACGAGGTCAGCGGCACCGCGGCGGTGTTCGAACTTGGCGCCGAAGCGCCCGCCCGGTGATCCGCCACGCACTACCGTCGCAGTCATGAGCCAGAACCTGCGCAACTACACCAACGCCTTGTACGCCTTCGACCATGTGCTGAAGCTGACCCCGGCCAAGGCGCTGGACAAGAAGTCGCCCTGTGCCGACTGGCTCGGCCGCGACGTTGTGGCCCATGCCATCGGTGGAACGCAGTACGTGATCGCCGCGGCCACAGGCGGCAAACCGCCGACGAAGACTCCGAAGGTGGCCGCCGACCCGGTGGCCCAGTACCGCAAGGTGCGCGATCAAGCGATCGCCGCGCTGGATCAGCCGGATGTGCTGCACACGGTTGCCCAGACCTTCTTCGGTCCGATGACGGTCGATGGCTTCCTGGCGCCGATGGGCACCGACCTGGCCGTCCACGCCTGGGACCTGGCGCGCACCGCCAAGGTCGATGAACGCTTGGACCCCGCCCTGGTGGCCTGGGCGGCGGCAACGTGGAAGGCCTACCCCGAAGCGATGCTCCGCAGTCCCGGCGTGCTAGGGCCGAAGGTTCCGTCGGTGAAGGGTGCCGACGCCCAAACCCGGCTGCTCAACTTCCTCGGCCGCACGGTCTGATCACCGCGACGAAACCCATCGCAGGCACCGAAAACATCGCATATCGACGTTTTCGGTGCCTGCGATGATCGATTGGCGACGATCGACTAGCGAAACGCTGTGCGCAGGGCGCGCCGCGGGATCGACACCAGCAGAGCAACGGACCACACACCGATGCCGATCAACCCGGCCACGGTGTAGCCGTGGTTCGTCGGGAAGCGGCCGGACGTGTACGCGGCGAGGACGGCCCCGCTGGCCGCGCTGCCGATTGCGCCGCCCACCGTGCGTGACACCTGGTTGAAGCCCAACGTCGCGCCGGTCTCGTGGGCGGGGACGATGCCGACCACCAACAGCGGCAAGGCGGCGAAGACCATCCCGCTGCCGGCACCGTTGATCGTGGTGACGATCGTCAGCTCCCACAACGAGCCGCGGCTGATCGTGAACACGCCCAGCGACAGTCCGCTGACCGCGGCCCCGAGCGCCATCAGCCAGTAGCTGGGCATGGCTCGAAACAGCACCGGCAGTAGTCGGTGGATGCCAAAGCTGGCCGCCGAGAACGGCACGAGGAGCAATCCGGCAACCAGCACGGAACCGCCCAAGCCGTAGCCCGTCGAGGTGGGCGTCTGGACGAAGCGGATCACCAGGGCGAAGGTGAAGAACATCGCGATCCCGGCCAGCACAGCACCGGATTGGGCGGTGCGCACGGAGGGGTAGCGCAGCGTGCGCAGTTGGATCAGCGGGTTGGGACTGCGCAGTTCTCGCCACGCCCACAGGCTCAGCAGCACGATTGCTGCACCGACCAGCCCGAGGATCGCCGCCGAGCCGACCCCCCACGCTGAGCTTTCGGCGCTGGCGATCACCAGGGTGGCGACGCCTGCGGCGAGCAGCGCGCTGGAAAGCAGGTCGACGCGTCGGGGGGCCAGGTGTCGCCCCGCCGGCACGGTGCGCAGCGCCACGATCAAGACGCCGGCGACCACTCCGGCGACGATCAGGTGCGTGCCGTGAAAGCCGATCGATTCGGCGAGCAATCCGCTCAGCGGATACCCGACGCCGACCCCCGCGGAGGTGGTGATCGACAGCGCAGCGATCGCCTGCCGGGTGCGTGCCGCGGGCAGGTGATCGCGGACCACCGCCATCGACATCGGCATCAGCCCCAGACCCATCCCTTGCATGCCGCGGCCGACGAGCAGCATCCAGAACGGGCCAGGGATGCCAGCGATCAAGCTGCCAGCGAACACGGTGGCCAGCGTGGCGATCATGACCTCGCGGCGACGAGGTCCGTCGCCCAGCCGACCCAAGACGGGCACGACGACGGATCCGCAGAGCAAGGCGATCGTCAACGTCCACTGCGCGGCGGCCAGGGTGATCCCGTAATCGTTGGCCACCGTGGGCACCATCGGCGCGCCAACGCCGCTGACCAGTGCCACGGCGAGACCAACGCCGATCAGCGCAGCCACCAGACGTGGGTGGGGCGCCTCGGGTGTCATCGTCGCGGATGCTAAGGGGAGGGCGCCCCGGTGGCAGCACCGCGGAACCCGCTGGCTATGGTCCAAGGGCATCACTCGACACGGGAAACGGGCCGACATGCACACTTCACGCCACACCACGCAGGATTCTCCGAGAAGGCGGGTCGGTAGGAAGCGGGCGGTACTGGCCGCCGTTTCGCTGCTGTTGCTTGCCGCGTGTGGCGAAGATGACAAGTCCACCTCCTCGAGCGGCGCGCCGACGTCGACGGCGCCCGCCGCATCGGTCACCCCGGACTCGGCGTCGACCACGGATTCAACCGCGACGACCGACGCGGCAACGGACTCATCGGCAGTCGCGTCGACGTCCGGACCGAACACGCCGGCTCCGAAGCCGCTGGCCGAAAAGACCAAACTACGAATCACCTTGCCGGTGAAGATCGAGGGCTTTGCCGACCTGATCCTGGCCAACGCCAAGGGTGAGTTCACCAAGGAGAACCTCGACGTCGAGATCATCGCCGCGCCGGGCAGCGAGGCGTTGGTGATGATCGGTACCGACCGCACCGACCTGATCTCGGGCTCGCCCAATGCCGGCTTCTTCAACGGGCTGAAGAGCGGCCTGGATATCTGCTGGGTGCTGCCGAACTATGCACCGAACCCCGACAGCATCGCTGGGCTGTGGATCCGCAACGAGGTCTTGGGCGACGACAAGGTGCCCCAGGCAGAGGAGATCAAGGGGATCACGGTCGCCCTGGGAACCCTGGGTCTCGGTGCGCCCAGTGCGCAGCCGGTGTCGATCTTCTTGCAGAACATCGGCTTGAAGCTGAGCGACATCAACATCTCCAACGTGCAGGGTGCCGACATGGTGTCGGCCTTGGAGAACAAGGCGATCCAGGCCGGCGTGGTGTTGGACCCGTTCAACCAGCTCGTCGAACAGGGCGGCTACGCAACGTTCGTCCAGCCGTTCCTGAGCTATTCGATCGGCGGTTACATCGCTGGCAAGATCCGCGACAACCACGAGGTGATGGATGCCTTCACCCGGGCGATGGTGCGCACTCGGCGGACCTACCTGCAGGGCGACTATCACAGCAACGACGACGTCGTCAGCGCCCTGGCGACCGAGATGGGTGTCGACACGTCCACGCTGACCAAGAATCTGCCGTTGCTGTGGGATCCAGACGCGTCTATCGACCCGCGCAGCGTGACCGACATGCAGAAGATGTGGATCGAAGGCGGCGTGCTGGACTTCCCTGCGCCGTTCCCCGCCGAGCAGGTCATCGATCAGTCGTCGGTCCAGCGCGTGCTGGCCGGCGGCTAGGTCCGACGCCCCAATGACGGGCGGACTACGGTGCCGCGCATGACCAGACCTGTTGCATTCATCACCGGCGCCAGCCGCGGCATCGGCAAGGCGTGCGCCGCCGAACTGGCTGCGGTGGGATACGACGTGGCCATCACGGCGCGCACGGTCACCGAGGGCGAACCACGCGAGCATTCCTCCACCCTGAAGGCATCGGATATGTCACCGCTGCCGGGCAGCTTGGAAAGCACCTCGGCGCTGATCGAGGCCAATGGTGGCCGGGCCTTCGCCGTGCAAGCCGACCTGCTCGATCACCCGTCGCTGGAACGTGCCGTGGCCGCCACGCTGGATCACTTTGGGCGGATCGACGTGGTGGTCCACAACGGGCGCTACATCGGCCCCGGCCATATGGATCGGTTCATGGACACACCCGTCGACCTGATCGATAAGCAAATCCAGGCCAACGTGATCGCTCCGCTGGTGATCAACAAGGCGGTCCTCCCGGGGATGCTCGAGCGTGGCGGGGGAACGATCATCAACATCAGCTCGGCGGCGGGTTACGGCAATCCCACCAAGCCAGCCGGCGAAGGTGGCTGGGGGATGGGCTATGGCGTGTCGAAGGCCGGGTTCCATCGAGTTGCCGGGTTCTTGGCCGTCGAACTGGGCGACCAGGGGATCCGTTGTTTCAACGTCCAGCCGTCGCTGATTGCCACCGAACGGATCGGCCAGGACATGGCCAAGTTCGGCATCGCCAACACCGGCGCGCCGATGGAGGTAATTGGCAAGGTGGTCGCCTGGCTGGTCACCGATCCCGAGGCCGACTCGATGAACGGCCAGAACATCGAGGCCCAGCACTTCTGCCACCAGCGCAACCTGTTGCCCGGTTGGGAAGGGCCGCGGTTGCACAAGAACAACATCAGCTATGACCTAGCCGGACAGATCCTGAAGGATCTGGAAGACGGCCTGCAGCCAGCGACGAGCGACGAAACGGCGATCCCCTGATGGATGCCGCCGATTTCCGGGCTGCCAACCGCGGCCCGGTGCAGCCAGGGTCAGCGGGGCAGACCGCCGATCTGGTCGCCGTCTACCAGTTGGCGCGGCGCTATGCGTTGGGTGTCGATAGCCGCGACGACGATTTGGTGCGCAGCGTGTTCGCCGATGACGCGGTGGCCGAGGGGATGGCGGGCAAGGCGCCGATCGGTGATTACCTGACCAAACTGATGGCCAGCGTGCAGCGCTACGAAGCGACGATGCACAACATCACCAACCAGTACGCGGTGCTGGATGGCGATGTCGGCACGGTGTGGAGCTACTGCGTGGCGATCCATACCGAGTCCGCAGATAGCGATCGTGCCGACTTGACGGTGGGTGTCACGTACCGCGATCAGGTCCGCCGCGACGCTGCCGGTTGGGTGATCACCGCACGCAAAGCCGTCCCCACGTTCGTGCGCGGTCCGCTGAACGTCTGACCCTGCGTCAGGTGCCGATTGCGGGTACGGGTGCCTTGCTCAGCCGTCGATAGCCGGTATGGGTGGCCAGATGCCGGGTAGGCGCGGTTTGGCCACCCATACGGGCGCGGCGACGGCCGTGGATTGCGGGTATGGGTGGCCGGATGCCGGGTAGGCGCGGTTTGGTCACCCATACGGGTGCGGCGCTTCACTGGCGCCGGGATTCTCTGGGTGAGGTCAGAAGCTGGCGATGTCGCCCATCGTCAACGCCCAGTTCGGTAGCGGGGGCATGCCCGCATCGCTGACGGCGCGCCAGGTCAGCCATGGCCCGCCGCCGGGCACCGGCAAGAAACGGTGGCGCAGCGACGGCCCGCCAAGGCGCACGGCGTACGCGGCATCGACTCGGCGCGCCACGCTGCAGGCCAGCGTGTCGACGTCTGAGGCTGGACCGAAGCCTTGGTTGATCACGGCTTCGGTGGCATCACCGCGGCGGCGCAGGGAGACGATCACCGTCGATGGGCCGTCGACGAACACCCGCGATGGCATCGTTGCGTTGCCGTACCGCCAACGCAGGACATCGGCATCCAGCCGGGTACGCAGCGTGCGATCGGACGTGTCGACTGCGCTGCGATCTGTGGCCACCTGAGCCCACCCGCCGCTACCGATCCACTCGTCGATCGACAGCCCTCCGTCGACGTCCAGGTACCGAAGCTCGGCGGCTGGACGCTCTCGAGCCAAGCGACTCAACGCGCTGACTTCCCGGGGGTGGATCGCCGTGGGCAGGCGGCCCACCTGGCGCCAGCCCATCTTGAGGTAGCCGGGCATGCTCTGCGTGTTCGGCGTATTGAACACGAAGTCGATGCCGTCGTCGGCACAGGCTCCGAGTGCTGCGTAAGTCAGCGATTCGAACAAGCCGCGTCGTTGATAGTCGGGGTGCGTTGCGGTATCGACGGCGCGCACGGCGCGCAGAACACGCTCGCCGCGCTGAAACTCCCAGCGCATCAACACCCGGACCGCGGCGATCCGCTCGCCGTCGACGGCGACCAGCCCGATCGAGCGTCCGAACGGATTGGTCACGTGCTTCATCTGGAACAGCTGCCGGGACCAGTCCCGATCCTGCCAACCCAACGTGTTGTGGCCCAGGGCGAGCACCTGGTCCAGGTCGTCGTCGGTCATCGGTCTGATCGGCAACGCTGCCGAGCGCTTGGGCGAGCGAGGGCGTACGTGTGCGGGATTGTCGCCTGGACGCGCAATAGGCCGGACGATGTTGGTGTACGTCGCTTCCAACGTGGCGGCGGCCCTGCCCACGTCGTATCGATCGGCGATCGCCAAAGAGCGTGCCGCCAGGCGCCTCAGTTCGATGGGGTCGCTGAGCACCGCCGCCCAGGCCGACGCCAACGCGGCGGGATCACCAGCGGGGACCAGGATCGCGTCGTCCGGCGAACGTAGCGCCTCGGCCACACCTCCGACCGCGGAAGCCACCACCGGCAAGCCAGCAGCCAACGCTTCCATCAGCGCCACCGGCAGTCCCTCCCACGCGGAGGCCAAGCTGAACACATCGGCGGCGGCCATCAGCCGCGCTGCATCGGGGCGATACCCGGTCAGGATGACTCGTTCGGTCAGGCCGGCGTTGTCGACCAGCGTGCGCACTTCGTCGGCCAGCGGTCCCTGACCAACGGCGACCAGGTGGGCATCGATCCCTTGGGCGATCAACGAACGGAACGCTTCGATCAGGTTCGGGTAGTCCTTCTGGCGGCGGTAGTTGGCGACCGTGATGATCACCAGCGCGTCGTCGCCCAGCCCCAGTTCGGTGCGAACGGCGGCCCGACTGCTGCGTGTCAACGCTCGATGAGCGGCGACGTCGATGCCATGCACCAATGTCTGCACCCGGCTCGCCGCGGCGCCGCGCACCGACGCTGCGGCTTCGTCGCTGACGGCGATGGTTGCCGAGTCCCAACGGCCGGTCAGCCGGTTGGCCCAGCGTGTCAGCGGGTGGTACGTGGTCCAACTGTTGTGTTCCGTGGTGACGATCTGGGGCCGCGCTGATTTCGGCAGCGTCGCCCGCGCCAACCGCGCTGCGCTGGCCATCAAGGGTGAATGGGCGTGGACCACGTCGATGTCGCCGGTGGCGATCATTCGCCGCAAGCGAAGCGGCCAGCGCGGATCGCTGCGCCGAGTTGAGAGACAGGTGCTGGCAACTCCGGCCGCCTCCAGGTCGGCCACGAGGTGATCCTTCCACGGCAGTACGTAGGCGGCCTTCAGGTGCACCGCATCGCTGTGCGCCCTGGCCAGCTCGACCAACAACCGCTCTGCTCCGCCGGGGCCCAGCCCTTTGGTTACCCAGAGCACCCTGACCGTCACCGGGGTCGACTCTAGTGGGTCGGTATCGTGGCCACATGCGGGTAGTCGTGACGGGCGGAGCTGGGTTCATTGGCGCAAACCTGGTCGCCCGCTTGGCCACTGTCGACCAGGTCGATCAGGTCGTGATCGTCGATGACTTGTCGACCGGATCGACGAGCAATCTGGACTGGCTGCGTGGGCGCGGCGCGTCGTTCGACTTTGTGCACGGATCGATTCTCGACACGCAGCTCTTGGCCGATGCCTGTGATGGAGCCGACACGATCGTTCACCTGGGGGCTCGCCCGTCGGTGCCGCGCAGTCTTCAAGATCCGGTAGCCAGCCATCTGGCCAACGCCACCGGCACGGTGCACGTGCTGGAAGCGGCGCGGCACGCTGGCAGCGCGGTGATCGTCGCCTCGTCCAGCAGCGTGTACGGATCCAACCCGCAGATGCCCAAACGCGAGGACATGGCGACGCGCCCGCTGTCGCCGTACGCGGCCAGCAAGCTCGCCACCGAGTCGTACACGAACGCCTACGCGAACAGTTTCGGGATGACCACGTTGGCGTTGCGCTTCTTCAACGTCTTCGGGCCCTTGCAGGCCGCCGGTCACGCCTACGCCGCGGTGGTGCCCGCGTTTGTCGATGCGGCGTTGGCCAAGCGGCCGCTAACCGTGCATGGCGACGGTCGCCAGTCGCGCGACTTCACGTTCGTTGGCACGGTGGTCCAGGTTCTGGCCGACGCCGTAGTTCGCCAGGTCGGGCACCCATCACCCGTCAACCTTGCCTTCGGAACGCGCACCGACCTACTGGCGCTGATTACCGAGCTGGAGCGCCAGTTGGGCTATCCGCTGGAACGCACACACACGCCCAGCCGGGTTGGTGATGTTGCTCACTCGCAAGCCGACAACTCGGTGCTGACCGAGCTGTTTCCCGACATCACCCCGGTCTCACTTGCCGACGGCTTGGCGGCAACCATCGACTGGTTCCGCAGCGAGTCGGGTCGGTCCTAACCCGCTGGCGTTGCCGTCGCGTTCGGATCGGCGACCAGCGTGATCGACTTCTTGGCGGCGACGTTGCGGTAGGTCGCGATCACCTGGCGCACAATCCGACGTTCGTCGAACAACTCCTCGGCGCGGGCACGTGCTGCGTCGCCCATCCGCCGGCGGAGGTCGGCGCTGTCGACCAGCGTGGTGATCGCCGCGGCCAATGCAGCGGCGGAGCGTGGTTTGACCAACAGGCCGGTGACGCCGTTGTCGACCACCTCGCGACAGCCGCGGATGTCGGTGGCCACCGCCGGCAGTCCGCTGGCCGCGGCCTCCATCAGGGCTCGAGGCATGCCCTCGCGGTGCGACGCCAACACGAACAGATCGAAGTCGGGGTAGAGCTGGTCGACGTCGTGGCGGTGCCCTAGAAATTCCACGCCGACGGCGCGCGCCGCGGCGATCACGTGCGGATCGAGCGCGTCGGGCTTGTCGGGGTCATCACCGCCGACCACCACCAGGCGGGCCCGATCGCCAACCAAGCGCATCGCTTCGAACAACTCGACATAGCCCTTCTCGGCCACCAGCCGGCCGACCGTGCCGACCACAACCGGCGCAGGGTGACGTCGCTGGGCCGCAGGATGAAAGCGGGTCAGGTCGATGCCGTTGCCCAGGTGGCGGACGCGCCGACGCGGTGCTAGATGCAAACGCTGGATCAGCTCGACGTCCTCGGCCGACTGGATCATCTCGGCATCCGACCAGCGCGAGGCGAACGCTTCGGCGGCATAGACCACGGCTCGCTTGACCAACCTGTCGTCGGGTGTCGCGTACAGCCCATGCACCGTATTGACCACGACCGGTACCCCTGCCAGGCGACCAACAACCCGCCCGTACAGACCCGGCTTGGGGTTGTGGGTGTGCAACACGGTGGGTCGCAGACGACGCAGGATTCGCCACAGCTGACCAGCGGCGCGTAGATCGGCGAGCAGGTTGAAGCCGCGCGTCGACGAGCTCAGTGGCACAAACTGCGCGCCGCGTGCCTCGATCGCGGGCACGAACGGTCCGGGTGCGCTGATCCCGATGACCTCGCCGCCGGCGGCGATCACCCCGTCCAGTTGCGCACCCAGGAGCAGTTCCAGGCTGATGTCGACCGTGGTCAGATGGGCGACACGCAGCGCGCGGCTGGTGGCCCGCCGCCGCCGAAACGGCCTCATTGAGTCGAGCCGCGAAACTCGTGCATCGTTGCCGCGCTGTCGTGGGCAATGCCCTTCCTGCCCAACACGGTTCCGACCGTGCGCAGCAGAATGCGCGCATCCAGCAGTAGCGACCGGTGGTCCACGTACCACACATCCATCGCCAGACGTTCGTCCCAGTCGACGGCGTTGCGCCCGTTGACTTGCGCCCATCCGGTGATCCCGGGACGTACATGTAAGCGACGGGCTTGTGTGTCGTTGTATCGAGCGAGGTAGGCAACCGGTAGCGGTCGAGGACCGACCAGGCTCATCTCGCCGCGCAGCACGTTGATCAGCGCGGGGAGCTCGTCGATGCTGGTGGCCCTGAGCACGCGCCCCAGGCGATGCAGGCGTTCTCCGTCGAACTCCGGCCCGTCGCGTCCCGGTCGTGGTGACGACATGGTGCGCAGTTTGAGGAGCGTGAATGGAACACCGCCGAGTCCCGATCGCTGTTGGCGAAACAGCACCGGCCCGCCATGGGTGACGCGCAGTGCCAACGCCGCGGCGGCGATCAGCGGTGCGCTGACCGCCAACAGCACCGCGGACCCAACGATGTCGATCGTCCGCTTCATCGACAGACGCGTTCGACGAATGGACTGCTGACCAATGCCAGGGCGACGGCGGCCGCGGCGGAAATTGCCAGCGCCGACTCTGTGTCATGGCGCAAACCGGCCGTGCGCGCCACCAGGAGCGCGTAGCCAGCGTGCAACCCAACCAGGATCACGGGGGCGACAACGCCGCGCACCAGTTGCCGACCAGGAAAACGAGCGACGATCGGTTCCACCACCAGCATCCCAACGGCGGCCAGCCCACCGATCAGTCCGCTCGGCCGATAGCGCCCGCCAAACCACGCCGCCCAACACAACACACCCGCGGCAACGGCGATCGCGCTGGGCTGCAATCGCCAGCCGAGCAGGGCAGCCACGGCGACAGCGATGAACACCGGGGCCAGGGTGCGCACGTGGTCGGTCTCGGGAACACAGGCATAGATCCCGCCGAGCGAGATCAACGGCAACAGCCCGACCAACCGCGGTGCCCGCCAACGGGTGGCGGTGTCGTAGGCGCCGATCATCGCCGCTGCGCCGACCAGGTACGTGGTGGGGACGTACCAGGCGGTGGTGGCGATCAGCACGAGGGCTCCGGCCAGCCGACGACCAAGCGACCAACGAGCGTGTTGATGTCGGCGGCCATCTCGCGGTAGTCGCGCAGCGGTCCACCGTTCGGGTCGATCACGTCGTCGCCGGGGGCGATGTTCGGGGCGGCGCATAGACGGCCGAGCCATTCGTCGAGTGCAAGGCCCTGCCCGTCCAGGACGTGGGCCCGCCACGCCGCGGTGCGCAACGACACGGCGCGATCCAACACGTCGCCATAACCGAGCCGCTTGAGATCGGCGAGATGTTCCTCGTTCATCACCAACACCAGATCGGCGTCGTCGATATCGGCCGTGGTGACCTGGCGGGCGCGGTGTTCGGACATATCGCAGCCCAGGTCCTTGGCCGCCTTGCGCATCCGGCGATCGCAGCGCGAGCCAACCGGCGCACCGGTCCCAGCGGAGTCGACGGCGGCGTTGATTCCCCGTTGAGCCAGGCCGTCGCGGAGCAGTGCGTGGGCCAACGGTGAGCGGCACAGGTTGCCGGTACAGATCACCAAGATTCTGGTCGGCGCGTTGGTCATCGACTCACTGTAGGAGTGGCCTCGCCGGGGTTCCTACGACCGTGACCCCTTCGGCAACGTCGCCGATCACAGCCGAGCCGGCTCCGATGGTCGCCCACGGACCGATCGTCACCATCGGGATCACGGCGCTACCGATCCCGATGAACGCCCCGCTGCCGACGGTTACCCGGCCGGCGAGCGCACTGTTTGGGCAGAGATGGGCGAAGTCATCGATCCGACATTCGTGGTCGACGACTGCGCCGGTGTTGACGATCACCGCCGCGCCGATCTGCGCCTGGGCGTTGATCACCGCTCCCGGCATGATCAGCGCGCCATCGCCGATCTGCGCACTGGGGGAGACGATCGCTCGCGGACTGACGGCGGTGGCGATGTCGATCCCCGCCTGAACCAGTTGGTGATGGATGCGCTGGCGGGCCCGGTTGTCGCCGATTGCAATAAACGCCACGGCGTTGTGATCCTGGACGAGCCGAGCGAGGTCGTCGACACACCCGATCATCGGCACAGGGAGTTGCGCACCGGCCCGGCCGTCGGCGCTGACGCAGCCGACGACCTGGTAGCCGAGCGCATGGAGCACCTCGATGGACACCAACGCGTGGCCACCGGCGCCGATGACCACCACGTTTGGCGAGCGCTCATCCACGTGGCGTAGCCGTTCCCAAGGCTCTCGCTACGGGCGGGACCATCCCGGCATCGACGGCCCGGGCGGATTCCCAACCCGGCAATTCGGTGGGTACGTTCTGCAGGCAACGTTGGAAGCGATACGGTGTGGAGCGCGTTGCGGAAACGACGGGAAGCCGACAGCGTGATAAGGCGATCATGAGGGATTGGTTAAGGCGGTGGATGCCGGGCCTGCAGTTTGGGCTCGATGCTCTGGCATGGATCGTAGCCTTACCTGTCGCGGCCGCAGCCAGGTTCGACTTCTTCGTCAAGAACGTCAATCGCACGGGGCTTCTGGCGTTGGTGGCCGTTGCGGTCGTGGTCCAAGGCTTGGCCGGGTTGATGTTTGGTCTGTACCGACGTCGATTCCACTACGCCAGCTTCGACGAGCTGCGTCCGTTGGTGGGCAGCATCGTCACCACGGCTGCGGTTCTGTTTGGCATCACCCAGTTCGGCAATGGCAGTTGGCTGCCGCGCAGCGCGCCGCTGATCGGAGCGTGCGTCGCGTTGGTGGTTGCCGCGGCGATTCGCTACGCAGTGCGCTTCGTCGAGGAGCGGCACATGCGTCCCGACGAGTCGAGCAAGCCGGTGATCGTGTGGGGGGCGGGGGAAGCGGGCCGTCAAGTGATCCGCTCGATGCTGCGCACGTCGAGCAGCTCGATGCTCCCGGTGGCGATGATCGATGACGATCCGCGGATGTCCCGGTTCTCCGTCTCCGGCGTTCAAGTCGAGGGCGGGTCGGCCGATCTGCAGAGCGTCGCCACGGCGCACCAGGCCACAACCGTGCTGATCGCAATCCCGTCTGTGTCCAGCGACGTGCTGCGCCCGATGGTCGACCACGCCAAGGCATGTGGTCTGGAGGTCCTGCTGTTGCCGCCGGTCGACGCGATCTCGGGTTTGGTTTCCGTCAACGATGCGCGACCGGCCACCGTCGAAGACTTGCTTGGTCGCCATCAGACCGAGATCGACCTGAACAAGATCTCTGACTTGTTGCGCGGCCGACGGGTCTTGGTCACCGGTGCCGGCGGGTCGATCGGTAGCGAGCTCTCTCGGCAGATCGCCGCATTCGAGCCGGCCAGCTTGGTGCTGCTCGACCGCGACGAATCCGGTCTGCACAACACCCAACTGGCGGTCACCGGTCGTGCCCTATTGGATGATGGCTCGCTGGAGCTGGTGGACCTGCGCGATCGCAGCCGGGTGTTTGAAGCGTTCGAGCGGCACCGTCCGGAGGTCGTCTTCCACGCTGCCGCACTGAAGCATCTGACCTTGCTCGAGCTGAATCCGTCCGAGGCGTGGAAGACCAACGTGGTCGGCAGCCGCCACGTGCTGGATGCTGCCGAGGCGGTGGGGGCCGAACGGTTCGTCAACGTCAGTACTGACAAGGCTGCCGATCCGATCAGCGTGCTCGGGTCGACCAAGCGGTTGGCCGAACGGATGACGTCGTCGACCGCGGCGCGCTGCGGTCTGCCGTACGTGTCGGTGCGTTTCGGCAACGTGTTGGGGTCTCGTGGCTCGTTCCTCGGGGTCTTCCGCGAGCAGATCGAGAACGGTGGGCCGTTGACGGTGACGCACCCCGACGTGCGCCGCTATTTCATGACCATCGCCGAGGCCGTCCGACTGACACTGCATGCCGCGGCGATCGGCAACCCTGGCGAGGTGCTGGTGTTGGATATGGGCCAGTCCGTGCGCATCGAAGATGTGGCGCTGCAGCTCTGCGCCGACGCCGGTCGCACGGTGCCGATCGAATACACCGGATTGCGCCCAGGCGAGAAGCTTGACGAGGTGCTGTTGGGGCAGACCGAGCGAGATCGGCGGCCGAATCATCCGCTGATCAGCCAGGTGCGCGTGCCCCCGTTGAGCTTTGACGAGATCGTCGATTTCTGCCGGATGGACGACCGTCTGGTGATTACGCCCAAGGTGCTGCGCGCCGCCGGTGCCTTTGGTGTTGGCGCGGATCGTGCATCATCGGTCACGATCACCGATGATGCCGACGCCTGACCGACCCAACCGACCCAGTTCGCCGTCGTCATCGGTGGTGTCGCGCCAGCGAGTCCGGCGCAACCGGATCACTCGATTGGATGCCCAGTTGGTCGCCGCGCTGGCGTTGGCGAGCGGCGTGGCGGCGACGTTTGCAGGATGTCGCCCAACAGCTTGGAGGCCGACCGATCTGATCCTGACTGCCGCGTTGGCAGCCGTGGTGTGTTGGGCAGGGGCCAGCGCACCGTGGTGGCTGTTGGCGATCGGCGCGTTTGTTGCGATCGCTGCTTCCAGTGGGGTCTGGGTAGTTGTTGGCGTCGCCGCGTTCCTGCTCGCTGCGCTGGTGGGGTCGCGCAATGTCAGCTGGCCGGTGGTGCGCGCCGCCTCGGCGGGGTTGACGATCGTCTGCCTGCTGTACAGCAGACTCGACGCGTTCTTTGGCGCGTCGGCGCTGCTGACCGGCGCTGTGGCGGTCGCGATCGTCGGTGTCGGCTTGGCTCGCCGTGGTCGCTATGCGCGCCACATCGCCCGACGGTTGATGCTCGGTGTGGCGATCGCCGGCGGAGTCGCCGTGTTGGGTGCGCTGATCGCATCCGTGCAGGCGTATAGCGCTTTGCAGCGCAGCGTCGATGACCTAGGCGCCGCGGCTACGGCGCTGCGAACCGGGGATTTTGATGCGGCAGGGAAGCTGATCGAGAACAGCCAGAAGGGGCTCCGCAAGGCCGAGGGCGCTTTGGACAAGCCGTGGGTTCGCCCGGCTCTGGCCGTGCCGGTGCTGGCTCAACATGTCGATGCGGCACGAAAACTGGTGACGGCCGGTGGCCGACTGACCGCGGTGGCGCGCACGTCGGTCACCCAGATCAACCCGGATTCGTTGACTGTGCGCAGCGGTGTGGTCGACCTGGTTGGCATCGAGCTGTTGGAAACCCCGCTGCAAACGACGGCGACGGCGCTGGCCGCGTTCGAGTCCAGCTTTGAACAGTCGCGCAGCCCGTGGCTGCTCGGCCCGTTCGATCATCAACTGGCCTCACTGCAGAGCGACGTCGGTGGTCTGTCGCGCCAGACCGAGGTGGGGATCAACGCGGTCCGCGTCGCTCCGTCGATGCTTGGCAAGGATGGGCCGCGCACGTATTTCATCGCCTTCACCACGCCGTCCGAGGCCCGCGGCCTGGGTGGTTTCATGGGTAGCTGGGCCGAGATGAAGGTGGACGCCGGCAAGATCCAGATCACCCGCACCGGTCCAACGATCGCCTTGACCACCGGGGGTACGTCGCCAAAGACGTTGACCGGCCCTGCGGATTTCATGGCCCGTTATGGCGGGTTTGGTGCGGGGGTCGACGGTGGCCCGATGGCAGTCGACTTTTGGTCGAACGTGACGATGTCGCCCGACTTCCCCAGCACCGCGCAGGTCTTCAGCCAGTTGTACCCGCAGAGCGGGGGGACGAAGATCGACGGGGCGATCGCCGTGGACATCAATACCCTCGCCGCGTTCCTCAGTCTGACCGGCCCCGTCGACATTCCCGAGGTTGGACAGTTGGGTTCCAGCAACGTCGTCGATTACATCGTGCGTGGCCAATACGAGCGTTTCGCCGAGGATGCGGACCGCGACGCAGCGTTGGCTGCGCTGACCGACGCCACGATCCGCGCCGTGTTCACCCGTTCGCTGCCCGGTCCACGCGTCCTGGCCGAAGCACTGGGTCCGGCGTTGCAGCAGCGGCGGGTGATGGTCTGGTCGAAGGACGCCACGGATCAGCAGCAACTAGCGGCGTTGGGCATCGATGGGGCGCTGACCAAACCTGCCGTCGACGGCATCGCCGTGGCGATCAACAACGCCGGAGCCAACAAGCTGGACACGTACCTGTTGCGCAATTTGACCTACGAGGCCACCGTCGACCAACAGCGAGGCACATACGAGGGCGCGCTCACCGTCCGCTTGACAAACAATGTGCCGGCCAACTTGCCGACGTATGTGGCCGGTAACCCATACGGGTTGCCGTATGGCACGAACCGCATGTACCTGTCGATCTACAGCCCGGCGCGGCTCACCGCGGCCACCCTCGACGAGCAGGTCGTGCCCCTCCAATCGCAGACTGAGCTGGACTGGTGGGTGTACTCGGCGTATGTCGATGTCGCCCCTGGACAGGAGCGGGTGCTCCGGCTGACCCTTGCCGGCGAGTTCGATCCGGCCACTCCATATCAGTTGTGGGTGCGTCCGCAGCCTGGATTTCAACCGGAGACCGCTCGGGTCCGTCTGTTTGATACGCCGGGTCGATTATTCGCTGAACGGATGGGAACACTGACCCAGGTGCTCCGCCTCCCAAAAATCTGAACACTTCAGAGAGCAGCTGGTGTAGCATCCCTCCTAGGCGACAACTGAATGCCGCGGGAGGCTTGATGAGACGATCATTGGTACGTTTGGCGGTCATCGCCTGTGGTGCGCTCGCCGCCATGTCCGGGGCAGCGGTCACCAGCGCCCAGCAGTCCTACCCGCCGCGCGAGGTGATCATCACCACGCAGGCGCTCGGTTGTAACGCCACCCAGGTGATCGGCACCATCGACGGTGCTGCTGCAGGTTCGCAGGTCACCCTGCAACTCATTCGCCCGGTGGTCAAAGCTGGCTTCGGGCCGCTCAAGCAGCAGACCGATGCTCCGGTGGTCGTCACCGCCAATGCGGCCAATCACGCCGACTTCATCGTGCCGCTGCCGGCGGGGGTGTACGGCACGTTCACGCTGACGGCCACGGGCCTCAAGTCCGACCAGTCCAAGTTCAGCATCAGCTCCACCCTCAACGTGACACCGTGTCCCGACCTGCCCAAGACAGGTAACGACAACGTTCAGCAACTTGTGACAATCGGCGGGTTGGCATTGCTGGGCGGAATCTTCTTGGTTGTTCTTGCGCTACGCCGCCGCCAGATCCAGGAGGCATAGACGTGATCAAGGACCAAGCAGTCGACACGGAGGTACCGTCTGGTATCGACCGGCGATCGGCGTTGAAGAAGGCGGCGTTGGCCGCTGGTGTCACCGCCTGGGTCGCCCCGGCCGTTATCGCCGCGACCCCCCGCCACGCCTCGGCTGCGGGCGTCACCAACTGCTACCCCGACCCGGTGTTCCGGCTGATCGCCACGGGCGGAAACTGCGCTGACTACAACGCAATGGCAGGGACCAACTACCCGCCAAGCTGTTGCGAGGGCCATTCGTATGGCCTCGCCCTGGCCACCACGTCCGTCAGCTGCGGTAGCAGTTGCGGCGGTGTCTACACCGGCGCTGCCGTCGATTCGGTCATGATCGAGGCCTGTACCAGCGGTACTGGTGCCGACTGTATGCTGCCCAAGCAGACGGGTTGTCCGGACTTTGTCCAACCGGGCAACTGCGGGAGCGGCCCCGGGACCACGGTGAGCCTGAGCATCAGGACGTACATCACCTGTGGCGACGGGGTGAAATGGAATTGTCTGTGGACGGTGGGCTTCGACCTGACTTCGTGCCCGAGTTCGGCCAGCGAGACCTCGCACACCAAGGTCAGCTGCGTCGTCGTTCCCTAGCGCGGGCGCATCCCTCTCCACCGCGCCAGATACGCCCGACGGGTGGCGCCCAGTGCGTTGCGGTAGGCAGGGGAAGGGGCGACCAGGGATCTGGCAAATGCGGCGCGCTGTTGCCACGAGCGCATCTCCGCCATCGCGATCAGTCGCCGCGGTGCCGCGCCTGCTGCTGAATAGCTGGCCAACACAATTCGCTCCCAACCCCTGGGATGTACGGAAGTCGCCCAAGCGGCGAGATCGTCGACCGCGTTCGCAGGATTCGACCGGATAATCCCCCGAGCGACCGCCGCGTCGAGTCCGCAGCGCTGGACTCGCTGAATGATGACCGACGGATCGACATGAGCCGTGGAGCTCAATTGGCGGATGTCGCGCAACGTGATCGCTCTGGGTGAGCGGTCGCCGGCGCCGGCGGTCAGCGCGGCGTGGATGTACAGATCGTTGGCGTCTGGGCATTCGAGATCGTGGCCACCGACACGAACTGCCCTCGATCGGCCGAAAAGCTCATCAAGGTTGAGTCGGTCGCCATAGGGCGGATCGATCAGCGTGCGGTGCAGATCAACCCCAACCCCGTCGAGGACGAAGGTGATGTCTTTGGCAAATCGGAGATCGAATCCCGGACGGCGCTCCGGTAGGTGGCGGGTGGCCCCGAGCCGGGTGACCACCTCGAGCGCTTCGACCACGTCATCGGGGTGAATCAACAGGTCGACATCGTTGAAGGATCGGTGCATTGGATCCGCGTAGATGAGATGGGCGAGGGCGACACCCTTGAGCAGGAGGCTGCGCACTCCAGCCTCAGTGAGGGCGGCGCAGACGCGCAGTGCGGCTCGCTCGACGTTCAGGCAGTGGATCATCGCCGGTCGATGCCAATCGTCGATCAACCGTCGCTGGTCCTCGTCGACGACCACGATGCCATCGTCTACGGCCTTGACCACCAACCCGATGCTGGACTCGGCTGCCGACAACCGCAGCACCGCCGACAGAACCGGTGTAGGCAGGCGCGTCCCGGGAGCCATGGCGCCGAACGCGATCGCCCTCAGGATGTCCGCGGCCTCTGCATATGTGGGGTGGTCGGACGTCATTGGCCGAGCCATTCGATGATCCGCGTCGCGGCGTCGGGTGCGCCGTGATGAACCAGCCGGTAGCACGGGGTTGCTTCGACGATGCGGCCGTAGTCAACGAGATCGGTGGGTCGCACGTTGCGATCGAAGGTGGCGCTGAACAGTTCGGCAACCGCACTCAACGGTTCCATCGGCGTTAGCCCGGGCGATGCATCCATCGCGAAGTCCATGAAGAACAGTCCGCTCAGTGGTGCGCCGGTGGACGCCGGCATCTGAAAGTCACCGGGAACAAGCCAGCGCTCGAAGTCGGCGATTGACGACCAGACAGGCTCCAGTTCGCGGTGAATGTGGCGGATTGGCCCGTCGAGTCCGATCGGCCTTGGCAGGCCGCGCACCCAACGCGAGTCTGGTTCGATGGTGATGACTTCATCGGTGAGGTACGCGCCGCCGCGACGAAGCAACTCGAGCACGGTGCTGCTTTTGCCTTGATTGGACGCACCGACCAGGGCGACGGCGCGCCCGTCGAACTCCACGCATCCAGCGTGGATGCGAGGCGCCGGTCCAGCGGACGACGCTGTTGCAGTGATTGCCGAGACCATGCGCGACAGGGCGAGGGCGACGTCGTCGGACGTACCATGCGAGACACCATCGAGCACCACGGTGATTCCGAGCTCGCCGTCCCAAAGTGCGATGTGGTGGTCGATGCTCGTCGCAGGGCGGTGAGCGCGCAGCAGGGGCTCGATCAGCGCGGTCAGCGCCGGGGTAGAGCACTCGACAAGGATCCCTACGCCGAGGGCATCGATCGGCCATTGGTGCGCAGCGTGGGGCGGCGGCTGTGGAGGCACTCTCTGGACGACGGCAGCCTTCTTCGTGGTCACCTCCTGTCGCGGTGGAAGTTGGTCGGTGAGGCGGGTCAGATCGTGCGCGATGGTCGCTCGATCGAGTGCGAAGAGATCAGCCAGCGCCTCGACTGCGTCGTCGTGGTCGGCGAATTGCGCGGCGTGATCCAGGACGAACTCGCCGATCCGATCGACGGCGACGATTCGGCCAGTGGAGGGATCGGCGATGATCCGTCGTCCGGCGACGTTGGCGACGATCAGCTCATCGGCCAGTGTCGGCCACGTCATTGGCGCAGCAGCACGCCAGCGTCGACGAGTTCGTTGCACAGACGGGCGATCTGCGACTCGATCTCAGCCGTGCGCTGCGGATCGTCGAACGCAGCGACGAGCACCGCTTCGTCCAGTGGCTGGTCGAGCGCGTCCCACAGCGCGGTCGCGACGACGGAGAGGTGCAGCACGTCATCGCTGCCCGGGGCCAACAACACGGCGCCGTCGAGGCAGTGGCGCCAGAGCACCTCGGGACGACGTCGCAGCTCAGCCATGGGTCAGATCCTGATCTTGCGCCCCCGGCAAGAGTGAAAGGACCAGATCTTCGAGGTTGGCCAGGTATGGCGACACCGTCAGAGTTGGCGCTTGGTTGAGGAAGGAGATCAGTCGATGAGCCATCTCCACGGTCAGCCCTTGGCCGAGCGGGTGACGGGCAAGGGGTACTGCGTTGAGGACCGGAGCAGTATCGGGAATGCCGGGCGTGGGTTCCAGCACGGTCCCGAGAAGATGCATCTTCGGTAGCGGGCGTTGAATGCTGGAGTCGGTTTGGCCGCTGCTGGCGAGGACTTCCTCGGGGACCTGCAGATCGAGCAGTGGCGAGGCAAAGTCGACAAGGTGATCCTGCTCGTCGGCGTAGACCGCCAGTCGGTCGATCATCCTTACGCCGGAGCGGCGCAATGTCGGCCAGATCCGATCGAGCTCGTACTGAAGGCGACCGTCGATCAGAACAACCCCATCGGGCTTCTTGGTATGGGTCACGACCAGCGTTTGAAGACGCAGCTGATCGGGCTGCTGTCGTTGACGAGCGATGTCCTCCAGAAAGCCGACGATGAAGCTCAGCAGGCGCCCATAGGACAGGGTGGTAAACCGCAGTTGGTCGGCGACATAGAGCTGATGCTTTCGGTGGATCCCACCTTCGCTGGTGCCGAAGAGCACGCTGATGTTGGCCGGAGATTCGTGGGCGGCAACGTGGTACGCGGCGAGGGCTTCGCGGAGCTGGGCGGCGATTGATGCGTCGCTCCAGCGCACGCCGATCAAGACGCCGTCGATGTCATACGTATCGTGGACCGCACTCCCGGTGCGGAAGTTGTTGGCCAGTCAAGTGTTGGGCGCGAAGTCCAGGAATCGTCGAGCAGTGACCGGCTTTGGTTCTGGCGCTTGCGCGGGTGGGACCATACCGTCGAGCCAGTCGCGCGGCAGCGGCTCGACGCCGGCAAGCAGTCCCCTGGAACCCAGGTGCTTGGCGGTCTCGAGCAGGTCAGTTTCGACCTGATCGAGGGGAGCCTCGAAGGCCTCGGCAACGTCGGTTGCCAATTCGCCCAGCGTGGTCTGGCCGTCGAGGAACTGCAGTGCGATGTCCAGGTGTGGAGCGAGCACCATCAGCGATCCGGTGGACTGATCGAGGAGGCACGGAGTGTCCGCCAACACCGTGCGCACAGTCGAGGGCCGCAATTTTGGACGTGATTCCAGGGTCAGATCCTGGTAGCTGACATACCGGCTCACAGCACTTCGCCGATCAGTCGGTGGCCGCGGAGCACGCCCTTGGTGTCCAGAACGATCGCAGACGATGCGGCAACTTCGGCGGGATCGAATTCTGGATGGTCGACCAACAGGATGACGAGGTCAGCGTCAGCCATCGCTGCGGCCGAGTAGTCGATCATCGGGTAGGTCAGCGCGCCGGTGTTGACAGGTGGGATGTACGGGTCGCAGAAGGTGACGTGCGCGCCCACAGTGTTCAGCCGGTCAGCCACATGGATGCTCGGCGATTCGCGCCAATCGGAGGTGGCCTTCTTGTAGGCCAATCCGAGCAACAGAACGTTGGCGCCCTCGATGGTTTTGCCGTGGCGACGGAGCAGCGCATCGGCGCGCTCGACCACGTAGTGCGGCATCGCTGCGTTGACGTCGTTGGCCAGTTCGATGAAGCGGAAGGTCTGCCCGGTACGGCGCTTGACCTCCCACGCCAGATAGCTCGGGTCGACCGGCAGGCAATGACCACCGACCCCAGGGCCGGGCGTAAAACGCATGTAGCCGAACGGTTTCGTCGTTGCCGCGTCGATCGTCTGCCAAATATCGACGCCCAGCTGGTGGGCAAAGATCGCCAGCTCGTTGACCAGGGCGATGTTGACGTGGCGGAAGGTGTTCTCGAGCAGCTTGACCAGTTCGGCCTGCGCCGTGCTCTGCACCGGCACGGTGGTCTCGACGATCGACGAGAAGAACTCATCGACCTTGGCCAGCGACGCCGCGTCGATGCCGGAGACCACCTTCGGCGTGTTCAGCAGGGTGTGCTTCTCGTTGCCCGGATCGATCCGCTCCGGCGAGTAGCCGACGTGAAAGTCCGCACCAGCGCGCAGCCCGCTGCCCGACTCCAGAAGCGGGGTAAACAACTCGGTGGTCGTGCCCGGGTACGTGGTTGATTCGAGGACGATGGTGCAGTCGGGGCGGATGTGCGGGGCGAGGTCTTTGGCTGCGGCCTCGATGAACGACAGGTCCGGCGCGCCATCGGTGAGCGGCGTCGGGACGGACACGATGGCGATATCGAACCCAGCAAGTTCGGCGGAATCCGTTGTGGCTCGATAGCCACGTTGCGTGGCCTCGGCCAGTTGCTGGTCGCTGATGTCGGCGACGTAGCTGATTCCGGCATTGAGCGAGTCGACCCGTTCTTGAGACACATCGAACCCGGTGACCGTGTGGCCCACCTGAGCGGCGCGCACGGCTACGGGCAGTCCGACGTACCCCTGGCCGATAACGACCACCTTGCTTCCGCCCATATCGCCCCCAAGGATAGGCGGTGGTGCGCTCATTGAGCCGTTGACGCGTCGGCCAGAGATGAGCGAGTTAGCGGTACGCTCGGGTTCCGTGGTGTTCGGGCGGGCGAATCGAGCGGACCGCCGCCAGCAATGGTCGCGGGTCCGGCAAATTTTGCGCCCTCAGCGCGCCCGCGTAGGGCTGCTCGGTGTTGTCTCGTTCTTTGGCGGGGGGATCGAGGCAGCTTTCCTCGTGATCATCACGCGTACTGCGCTGGCGTTGGCGTCCGGTCGATCCAATTTTGGGGTCATCGCCGGTCAAAGCGTTTCCCTGCGCGGCGCCGTTCTGGTTGGAATGGGGCTGTTGATCGTCCGCTTGGCCCTGTCATTGCTTGGGTTGTGGCTTTCGACTCGCGTTTCAGTCGGCGTGGTGACCGATGCCCGTAGCGCGCTGGCCAATGCCTATCTGCACACCTCGTGGGCCCAACAGCAGACCGAACCTGCAGGAAGACTGCAGGAGCTGGTGATGTCGTTCTCCTCGATCGCCGGAGGGGTAGCTGGACACTTCGCTGGCATGTACACCGCTGGCCTGAGTCTGTTCGCCCTCCTTGTGGTGTCCGTCGCCGTCAATCCCTGGGCGACAATTGTTGTGGTTGTGGCGCTAATTTTTCTCGGCGGACTCCTTGGACCGTTGCGCCGTCGCATTCGAGCGCGTGCTGCCGTTGCTGCCACGGCGCAGATGTCGTTTGCTACGGCTGTTTCCGAGCTTGGCTCGCTAGGAATGGAGATGCAGTCCTACGGAGTCCGCGATCGATTTGTCGAGCGGGTCGACGCACTGATTCAGGCTGATGCTCGGGCTCGTCGAAGTGCCTCGTTGGTTCAGGGGTCACTCTCGCCCGTCTACACGACGCTTGCGTACGCAGCGCTACTCGGTGGACTGGCGCTGGCTACCACGGTGGGCACTGCCGAACTCACCGGCGTTGCTGCGGTGATGTTGGTGATGATGCGTTCGCTGGGTTACGGCCAGATGCTGCAGTCCGCGTCTGCCGGTCTCTCGGCGTCGATGCCCTACCTCGACCTACTCGACGAGGCGACGGTCCGGTACGTGTCGAATCCGGCACCTGGTGGAGACACGCGTCTCGATCAGATCGGCGCGATCGAGGCGAACTCCGTGACGTTCGCTTATCAACCAGGGGTCGATGTGCTTCACGACCTGAATTTCTCGATCGCCCCGGGCGAGGTGATCGGCGTCGTCGGTCCATCGGGGAGTGGGAAGTCGACGTTGGTGCAACTGCTTCTGGGCTTGCGTGAACCAACCGAGGGGTCGATCACCGTCGATGGGGTGAGTCTGGCTTCGATCGATCGACGTTCGTGGACAAGCAAGACGGCCTTTGTCGCCCAGGACGCCACGCTGCTGTCCGACACGGTGGCGGCCAATATCACGTTCTTCCGAGATGGCATCGACTTCGCTCGTGTCCGTCGAGCGGCGGAACAGGCCCATGTCGCTGACGAGGTCTCGGCAATCGATGGTGGATTCGACAGCTCGGTTGGCGAGCGCGGTGCTCGGTTGTCCGGCGGCCAACGCCAGCGGGTTTCGATCGCTCGTGCGTTGGCCGGAGACCCACAGCTGTTGATCATGGACGAGCCGACTTCTGCGCTGGATGTTCGTTCCGAGGCCTACATCCGCCAAACGGTGGCCGACCTGAAGGGCAGTGTGACGATCGTGATCATCGCCCACAGGTTGTCGACGCTGGAAGTCTGCGACCGGATCATGATCATTCAGGACGGCGTGCTGAAGGCCTTCGACGACCCGGAGGTGTTGGCTCGTGACAACGACTTCTTCCGTGAAGCGTTGGCCTTGTCGGGCATGACGGCGTGAGTCGACAATCGCCGTGAAGTTGATGTTTGTGATCGACAGCCTTGGCCCGGGCGGTGCCGAGTATTCGACCGCACAGTTGTTGCCCCGGCTTCGTGATGCGGGACATCAGGTTCAGGTAGCGACGCTGTACGACGCCGGTTACGGCGACGAAGATCGCATTCGTGCTGATGGATTTGATGTGCGGCCGTTGCGTTCCCGTCGCTACGTCGGACGTGTCCTGGAGCTACGTCGGCGGATCAAGGAGTGGCAGCCGGACATCGTCCATACGGCGTTGTTTCGAGCTGACATGATCGGCCGAGTTGCCGCTTGGAGGAGCGGCGCGGTTGTTATCTCCAGCATGGTCAGCACCCCATACGTTCGTGCCCGACTGACTGACCCCGGTATCAAGCTGTGGAAGATGCGCGCGCTGCAGGTGCTCGATGCAACAACAGCGCGACTCGGCGTCCACCGGTTTCATGCTGTGTCGCAGGGTGTTGCGGATGCGGGGGTTGACGCATTGCGAGTTACTCGGGAACGAATTTCTGTCATCGAGCGTGGCCGCTCGCTTGCCACGCTTGGCACATCAACCGTCACCCGTCGGAACGAGACCCGGATGCGGCTTGGACTTGCGACGGGAACCAAGGTGGTCCTGGCCGCTGGACGCCAGGAACACGTCAAGCGGCACGTCGATCTGATCGCGGCCACTGAACAACTGGTCGCCAACGTCGAGGATCTCGTGGTCCTCATCGCTGGCCGTGAAGGCAACGCCACGGAGGCAATCCGTTCAGCACTGAGCAGTCACCCCAAGGCAGCATCGGTGACTCGGTTGCTTGGCCATCGCGAGGATGTTCCCGATTTGCTGTGCGCCGCTGATGTGCTGGTGATTCCGTCATCGTTCGAAGGCACGGCCGGTGTCGCGCTGGAGGCAATGGCCTTGGACTGTCCGGTGGTCTGTACCGACCTGCAAGGCGTGACGGGGATCTTGGACCATGATCGCAACGCGTTGCTGGTCCCCGCCCAATCGCCGGATGACCTGGCCGAAGCGCTACGTCATGTCCTCGATAACGATCAGTTGGCCAACGAACTTCGCCGGGCTGGCCGATCCGACTTCGATCACCGGTTCACGATCGAGGCGTCGAGTCGACGCATGATCGAGTTTTACGAGTCGACGCTTGCTGTACGGGGCAGGCCATGAGCCTGGTGATCAAGGCACTGGGGTCCCGCCCGGTGTCCACCGCAGCCAACTGGCTGACTCGTAACCGACTGCGCGTTCTGACGTACCACGGGGTGCCCGATCCCATCGCGTTTGCCCACCAGATGGATCTGATCGCCGAGCGATATTCGACTGTCAACGGTCCAGATGTGATCGCCTGGCTCGACGGCCTGCGCCGTTTGCCGAAGTATGCGCTGTGGATCACCTTCGATGATGGCGATCCTTCGGTGATCGATATTGCGTTGCCGCTCATGAAGGAGCGCGAGCTCGTGGCGACAGCCTTCATCTGTCCGGGGCTGGTCGACACGACGCGTGCGCAGTGGTGGGACATCGCGGCCGAGGCCGTCGATGCGAACGTGCTGCCGCCAGGTTCGGTGGTTCGTCTAAAGCGCGTTGCCGATGCTGCTCGCCGGGCTGAGCTCGCCGAAGCCGCTGCCGAGTTGACCAAGTTGGGCCGACCGGTGACGCGGCGCCAGTGGTCTCAAGCGGATGTGGATTCTTGGGTGGCAGCGGGCAACGAAATTGGTAATCACACGTGGGATCATCCGTGCCTTGACCGATGTTCGCCGGAAGAGCAGGAGCTTCAAATCCGTCAGGCTCACGACGCCTTGACCGTTCTGCTCGGATCGGCCCCAGTGAGCTTCGCCTGGCCGAACGGCAACGTCGCGCAGGATTCGGTAGCGGTACTGCGCAGGCTCGGATACCGACTTGTGCTTCCGTGTGACCATCGACTGGTGTCGAGCAAGCCTGATCCGATGGCCATCTCGCGCCTTCGAATCGACGCGGATGCTGGAGTGCCGCGGGCACGGGCCATCATGTGTGGGGCGCATTCCGCCGTATTCCACCTGGGCGGACGCGTTCGGCGCCTGAAGGGAATCGGCCGTGGAACGTGACTTCGAACTAGTTGACGGTACTCAGTTGGACGACGCAGAAGTCTTGAGCGTCTTGCGCGACGGCTACGGGCGGCCCTTTCACGCCGACTGGCTTGACTGGAAGCATCGGCAAGGCCCGTGGGGAGCGTCGCGTTGTGTCGTCGCGCAGGATGGCGATGGTCCGTTAGGCGTGGTCTTCGGTCTGCCGTGGCGTTTTTCCGTCGACGGGGCTGAGGTCGACGGAATACGACTCGTCGACGGCGCGACAACCCCGCGCTCAATTCGTCGGGGTGTTTTCCGGGCGATCTGCAAAGAGCTGGTCGAGCCCGCCGAGGGCTTGCATCCGGAGATGGTTATCGCCACGGCAACCCCGGAAGCGCAGGGCGCTCACGTCAAGAATGGGGCGATCGCACTCGAGCCGATGGAATGGGCCTACCGCCCAACCGGATATGGCCGCGCTGGTGTAGTCACTGATGAGGCAGTTCTCGACGCCTATGTCGTGCCCCTGGCATCGCCAAAGATCACCAGCAGATGGGATCCGGCATCGCTTCGATGGCGTCTCGACGGTCGATTCGGCAGCCGTTATTCCGTCTCCCAGCTCGTCGAGGCCAACCGGGATCACGGTGTGGTCCACCGTACCGAGTCCCGGAAAGGAGCCCGTGTCTTGGTAGTCACCACGACGTGGGGTCTGGATCGCGAGGTTCGTCAGCTGCTTCGCGCGCTGGCGTGGAAGGAACGGGCGCTGGCAATCTTCTGTCCTGTCGGCGAGGGAACTGCGACGGCGAAACCGGCTGGCGCACTTCGGCGAGGCAGCTCGCTGCTGTGTGTGTGGGACCGAGGTGAGGCGAGCCGACAAAGCGGCCACCGCGACGGCTGGTCCCTCGACGGCCTTGAGTTGGAGGGGTACATATGACCGGGCACTGGTGGAGACCAGGAACGTAGCTTTGCTGATTCGACTGACCTCGGGCAGCTTCTTGCCCTGACGTGCTACGTCGTGCATGACCTACTGCTCTGCATCTTTCGTGTCGATACTCAACCGAAGTCGCTATGTTGCGGGGGTGAGCCGGCCCCCCGTGGCGTTCTGGATCCCTAACTGGACTACTGCAGAACTTGAGCAGTTAGATCCCGTGCGAGATTGGCGTTTGCTGATGAACTCGGGCGACGACTGGATCACCCAGACCTATCTGCACTTACGTGACGCTGGCTATCCCGTGGTGGCTGTGCATAGTCCGCCGGCAGATGGGACAGTGGTCGTACACATCAGGCGATTCGAGGAGATCACCCACGCATCGCCGCCACCAAGATTGCGCATTGTGAGCGTTCGAGCCGAGGTTCTTCCCGCACGCCGTGACGCGGATTGGGAGATCGTTCAGAATGCAGCTGCAGCCCGTCGTCGTCGAACATCGTTTATCCCGGTGTGGCCGCAGGCTTGTCTGATCCCGCGTGACCTTGACCGTGATCCAACCGTGCAGCGAATCGGCTACAAGGGATTCGCTCAGAATCTCCACCCGTACTTCCGTTCCGATGTGTGGGCTGATGAGCTCGAGAAACGAAAAATAGAGTGGCGTCCCGAGTTCTGGGACGATCTTGACCCGCCTGAATGGCAGGACTTTTCGGATCTTGATCTGATCTTGGCTGTCCGTCCCAGCCTCCGACGTCGCTATCGCAACAAGCCGGCTAGCAAGCTGGTCAACGCGTGGCTTGCAGGCGTTCCGGCTATTGCCGGGCGTGAACATCCGTTCCGCGAGCTGCGAAGGTCGGGCGACGACTACATCGAGATTTCGCGACCGGAACAGGCGCTTAGCGCAATCGACGCTCTGCGGTCGGACTCGGATCGCTACGGACGCGCAGTTGCTGCCGGGCTTGAGCGCGGCACCCAATTCTCGACATCCGCCGTGGTTGAGCGTTGGATAGAAGTGCTCGAAATAGTCGGATCTGCTAAGCGCCCGTCGGCCAGGATGTGGGAAATCCAGCGTCGCTATTACGCCTCTGCACGGCGATCCCGCCTCGCTGCGAGTCGCGCTCGGCGGCGCCTGGCACGACTTCGGTGAACATGTCGTGCGTCACCGCTGCGAAAGACCTCTGGACGCAACTAGCAGGCTGTGGCAACTCCGCACGCGGGTTTGGCACTCGGATCGAGTCCCCCTTCGAGCGACAGATCGCGCAGCCCAGCGGAATGCTGGGCAGAGCTCTAGACTCGCGTCGTGTTCAGAACCCGGGTGGCGCGGACCCTGTTTCAAACGGCGGGTAAATCGCCACGCGGGTTGCGATGGCTTGCCTCGCTGTCCTTTGTATCCAACGAGCGGATGTTGGCGGCGATCCGTAGCGGCCCTTTTAGACCAATTCAGAAGGCCCCCGAGGTTCTTGGGCTGTCGAGGCTCATCGGTCGTCTTGGGGCCAGGTCACTCTTAGAGATCGGCACTGCATCTGGTGGGACGAGCTTGCTGTTGAGTCGGGCGTTGGCTCGTCCAGGAGTATCCGTCAGCGTTGACTTGAAGCGTCGATACAACCTTGACGGCCTTGTCGCGGCGTACCCACGGGGCGTGGTGACGCATCTGCTGGAAGGCGACTCACACAACCCAAGTACCGCCGACGAAGTCAAACGACTCGGCCCTGCCGGCGGATTCGACGTCGTGTTCATCGACGGCGACCACTCATACGATGGCGTTCGCTCCGACACGTTGCGTTTCGCACGGCTGGCTCGGCCTGGAGGCGTAGTCGTTTTTCACGACATCCAACCTCTCAGGTCGGACGACGTGTCGGGCCTCTATGTGGGCGGAGTTCCAGATTGGTGGCAGCAGCTAACTGATCATTCTGAAGACGCGGAATCGTGGACGTTTGTTGAGGACCCTGAACAAAGTGGCTTTGGAATCGGTGTGATCAAACTGCCCTCGGCGATCCATGAACTGGAAGCGCTCGTCGACGCTTGGGCGCGTCTACCGACCCGCTCATGAGAGCAGGAGTCAGACGTTTACAGACCCGATGGGCCGTCGCTGTTCGTCCGCGTCTGGCGTGGATGCAGCTGAGGTGTCGATTGCCGCTTCGCAGCGGAGTGACCGTGGTGATTGTCAACTGGAATTCTCTGGCCCAGCTTCAGGTGTCGGTCGAAGCCGTGCGCAAGTTTTCGCCGACCGGAACCAAGATCATCGTGGTCGACAACAACAGCGAAGACGGTTCACAGTCGTGGCTAAATCGACAGGACCTCAAGGTGTTGCTGCTCGATCGGAACGTCGGCCACGGCGCAGCGCTCGACCTTGGTGTATTGGCGGCGCGAACTGAATACATCGTGACCCTTGACGTCGATGCATTTCCGATCGCATTCAATTGGCTCGAGACGCTGACCTCGCTTCTCGTCAATGCCCACGTTGCCGGCGCCCACGGAGGTGAGGTGCTCGATCGCCTCACGCCTGCACCCCCAGAAGGATGGACCAAGCGCAGCTTCGTCCATCCATGTTGCTTGGCTATGCGGCTAGAACGTTTTGTCGGAAGAAGGCACACGTTCCGGCAAGTCAGAGAAAGCGGTCTTGATGTTGGTCACCTCATCTCGGTACGCGAGGAGGGCCATCTCGGCTTGGTTGAGCCGACGTCCACTATTGGACCGGGTGCGCTGGGCACGGTGTTCGGCGAGATCGTCTATCACAATTTCTACGGCACACGGATCCGCGGCGATGCGGTCGTCGACGGCTTGAGCGGCACCCAGGCGCAGGCGGCATGGGATCTCGCAGTAGATCGGTATCTCTCCGTTTAGGCGTGGCCGGAATGAACTCTCCATCAAAATGAGGACTAGATGACTGATCGGCTGATCATTGAGGGCGCGTTGATTCGGCCGACGACATCTCGGATTGCGATCATCGGAACCGGGTATGTCGGGTTGACGACTGGCGTTTGCTTTGCTCATCTCGGCCACACGGTGGTTTGCGCCGATGTCGACGAGGAAAAGGTCGCCCAGCTCAGTCGCGGGGAGACGCCGATTCTTGAGCACCGCCTGGACGAGTTGCTTGCTGATGGACTTCGATCCGGACGATTGCAGTTTGTCGTTGGCGCGGCCAACGCAGTGAGGGGAGCCGAAGTCGTCTTCTTGTGCGTCCCCACACCCCAGGGAGAAGACGGTGCAGCTGACCTGCGGTACGTGGAAGCAGCGGCAGCAGAAATTAGCGAGGATTTGGAGTACGAGTCGATCGTTGTCAACAAATCCACTGTGCCGGTTGGAAGCGCCAGAGTTGTCGAGCGTGTGCTCAAGCGCCCGGACGTGCGCGTCGTCAGCAATCCCGAGTTCCTGCGGGAGGGATCGGCTGTTGAAGATTTCTTGAAACCGAGCCGTGTGGTGATTGGTGCGGATGATCGTGCAGCAGCGATGAAGGTTGGTGATCTCTATTCGGAGATCAGTCCGCAGTTGGTGATCACCGATCCGGCGTCGGCTGAGATGATCAAGTACTCGGCGAATGCGTTCTTGGCAACCAAGCTGAGTTTTGTCAACGCGATTGCTGCCGTGTGTGAAGGTGTTGGAGCAAATGTCGATGAGGTCATGGTCGGCGTCGGATTCGATCCGCGTATCGGATCCGAGTTTCTTCGACCTGGCCCTGGCTGGGGTGGCTCGTGCTTTCCGAAGGACTCCCGTGCCCTAATCAAGCTGGCCAGCGACGCCGGCTATCCATTCGAGTTGCTCGAAGGTGTCATCGCCGTCAACGAGGCGCAGTTCGACCGCATGGTCGACAAGGTTCGTGAATCGGTGGGTGGCGACTTGACCGATCGAAATGTGGCGGTGTGGGGGCTGACATTCAAAGCCCGCACCGACGACCTACGCGAGTCACCATCATTGTCCGTTATCGATCGGCTGTTGGGCGAAGGTGCCCGAGTGACGGCATTCGATCCGACGGTGCCGGAGCATCGTGTTGGGGTCCCTGCGGCGGTCAACTTGGCGGCCGACTCCGTTGCAGCGACCGCTGGCGCTGATGCGCTGGTGATACTGACTGAGTGGGACGACTTCCGTTGGGTCGAACCTGAAGCGGTCGCTGACGTGATGCCTGGGCGAGAAGTCATCGATACCCGGAACCTTCTGGATCGGGCGTCGTGGCAGCGGTCGGGCTTTCGCTATACGGGGGTTGGCCGATGACGGACGCGGCGACCGTCCGCTCGCATCTGGTCGCCGGGGGTGCCGGATTTCTTGGATCTCACCTGACCGACGTGTTGATCGCCCGCGGCGACAGGGTGACCATCGTCGACAACTTTGTGACAGGTCGCCGACGCAACATTGCGCACCTCGTTGACGATCCGTCAGTGGCCGTAATTGTCCACGACATCACCGAAGCGCTTCCTAGGTCAATCGTCGATGATTCGTATGACTCAGTGATCAACTTTGCGAGCCCGGCCTCACCAGACGACTTTCGGACGATTCCGCTGGAGATTCTCGCCGTGGGATCGACCGGGACTCGCAACCTCCTCGACCTAGCCGTCAATCAACAAGCGCGATTCTTTTTGGCTTCGACCAGTGAGGTCTACGGAGATCCCCTCGTACATCCGCAGCCGGAAACCTATCTAGGCAACGTCAGCTCAATTGGACCGCGTAGCTGCTACGACGAGTCGAAACGTTTCAGCGAAGCGCTGACGATGGCCTATCACCGAGTCCACGGGTTAGACGTGCGTATCGCCCGAATCTTCAACACGTACGGTGAGCGGATGCGACCGGATGACGGACGCGTGGTCAACACCTTCGTCGTCCAAGCCCTGCGGGGCGAACCGTTGACCCTCCATGGCGACGGATCGCAAACCCGCAGCTTCTGTCACGTCAGCGACGAGGTACGCGGCTTAGTCAACGTCCTCGATGGTGAGATCACCGGGCCGGTCAACATCGGCAACCCTGCAGAGTTCACGATGCGCCAGCTCGCTGAACTGGTCGTCGAACTCACGGCAACTCGGAGCCCGATCATCAGCATCCCGTTGCCTGCCGAGCGAGCGGGTGACCCGCTGCAACGAAAGCCCGATATCGCATTGGCGGCTGCCTCGTACGGATGGGAGCCGGAGGTTTCCCTACGTAACGGCGTGGCGCGGATGATTGCCTTCTTCCGAGATCACGAGGATGTGGCTTAGATGGTCGCCGATTCGGTGACCGTTGTGATCCCGGCGCTGAACGCCGCGTCGACGTTGGCAAACCAGTTGGACGCTCTGAACCGACAGACCTACGCGGAGCCGTTCACCGTCTTGGTGGTCGACAACGGGTCGACAGACGACACAGCCGCGGTCGCGACCGGGCACGCCGCCGCCGGCTATCAGCTGCGGGTCGTAGAGGAAAGGCGTCGGGGAATCAATTGGGCGCGTAACGCGGGGATTGCCGCTGCCGATGACGGCAAGATTTTCCTGTGCGACGCCGACGACGTAGTCGCTGAAGGATGGTTGGAGGCGATGACGCGCGAACTAGAGGAGGGGGTATGGGTCGCGGGAGCGTTGGACTACAAGATGCTGAATACTCCACGAACCCAGACTGTCTGGGACGCCAGCGACATGTCTAGCTACCGAGAGACGAACCCGTATTGGGACAACACCTATGGATGCAACTGCGGGTTCACCAAGGCCATGTGGGAACAAGTTGGTCACTTCGACTCGTCCTTAAGTGGGAGTGGCGGCGACGAAAACGAATTCTTCATGCGCGCCCATGCGGCTGGTTTTCGGCCCCAGCATGTGCCCGACGGTGTGGTTGCTTACGCGCTTCGTCCGGGAACCTGGAAGATGGCTCGACAACGATTCCGCCAGGGAAAGAATCAGATCAAGACCAGATCGCTCCCGGGTGGAAAGCTGATGCCCGGTGAGTACACCCGTCGTGACACGTTGACCGCCCTTGGCCGAACGACACTGGCACTGCCTAAATACCTTGGCTCCGCCCGTCGCAGACACGTGTGGCTGGGCGCTATCAGCCGCCACCTTGGTCGGCTCGTCCAGCTCACCCGCGGTTGACGGCGTGGAAAATCGGGTTGTCATTGTTGCTGCCAGCAACAGTCGCCGCGGAGCGGAATTGGAAGCCGAGGCTCTCGGTCAACAACTCCGAGATCGAGGATTACAGGTCCACGTCGTTGCGCTGTCGTCGTCAACGGACGGCCCAACTACGGGAGCCCAACTGCTGGGGCGACAATGGTCGAATCCCCGGACCTTGTGGGCGCTGCGCCGGGTCGCTCGAAACGCTGACCTGGTGATCGCCTACGGCTCGACGGCGCTGCCTGCGTGCGCGACCGCGTTGTGTCTTCATCGCACCCCGTTCGTGTATCGAAGCATCGGCGACCCTAAGGCCTGGGTACGCGGCAGCATCCATCGCTGGCGCACCGGGTTGCAGATGCGTCAGGCTGCCGCGGTCGTTCCCCTGTATGACGACGCGGCCACAGCGATCCAATCGATGTACGGAGTTGGTGCGGCCCAGCTCAGTGTGATCCCGAACGCGCGATCGGAGGTTGACTTCAAACGGTTCGCGCCCGAAGAACGAAAGGCTTCACGCGCTGCGCTAGGTCTCGGCGCGCAATCATCGGTCGTCGCAGTAATCGGTGCCCTCTCGCAGGAGAAGCGAGTAGATCTGGCCATCGATGCCGTTTCCGAGTTAGCCGACGTTCACCTGGTCATTGCGGGAGACGGTCCCGAGCGCGCCGCACTCGAACAGCGGGCACTGCGCCTGCTGCCCGGCAGACACTCGTTCGTTGGTGTCGTCAGCGACGTCCGATCGGTTCTGGCGGCAAGTGATGCAGTCCTGCTGACCAGCCGAACCGAAGGATTGCCCGGTGTCCTGATTGAGGCTGGCCTCTGCGGAGTGCCGGTGGTAGCGACGGCTTGCGGCGGCGTGACTTCACTATTCGACCAGGGGCTGAAGGGCGAATCTGTGCGGGTGACAGCATCACCAGCTGAGATCGCCGAGGCGACGCGACGGGTGCTGGCTTCGGACGACTACGTGCCAGCGACTCATGCCGACTGGACCTGGCCGACTGTGATCGGCCGTTGGCTTTCGTTGTTGCGAAAATTTGGCATCACTGAAACGGCTGTCTCGCGAGATCGCGTTCATCCGCAGGTGTCTGTCCTGATTCCAGTCTTTAACGGTGGATCCCACGTCGTCCGAGCAGTCGAGAGCATCCTTGCCCAGACGTTCCGAGACTTTGAGATTGTCGTAGTCGACGACGGATCTAGCGACAACACGGCGCAACAGTTGATTCGGTTCGAGTCCGACGCACGCGTCCACGTCGTCCGCCACCCAACAAATCAAGGTCTCGTGGCGGCGCTCGCCACGGGGCTGGCCGCCGCCCGAGGACCTCTCGTCGCCCGCCTTGACAGTGACGACATCGCCCACCCGGACCGTCTCCAGAGAC
>Ga0073899_10000349_pt1 | contig 42433 bp, 27 predicted proteins | sample KloWWTmetaKNB5Ph_FD_88975 | JGI IMG/M metagenome (GOLD analysis project Ga0073899, IMG submission 88975) | Active sludge microbial communities from Klosterneuburg, Austria, studying microevolution and ecology of nitrifiers - Klosterneuburg... | ecosystem: Engineered > WWTP > Aerobic digester >... | reverse complement strand
TGCGCGCCCATTTGGAGCGGCTGCAACACTCCGCTATGCAGATCGACTTGGCGCTGCCGTGGCCGCTTGATGAGATCGAGGCGACCGTGCAGGCGACGCTGGCGCACAACGACCCCACCGACGTAACGATCCGCATCATCGTAACCGGCGGCGCGTCGAGCAACTTCCTCATCCCGGAAGATCGGCCTTCGCTGCTGGTGATGCTGGCGCCGGTCAAACCTTACGCCGCACACTTCTACCGCGACGGTGCGACGCTGATCACCTTCGACTGCGCACGTTTTATGCCGACGGTCAAGAGCCTTAACTACATCACGGCGCTGATGGGGCAGCGCAAGGCGCGCGCGGCCGGTGCGGCGGAGGCGCTTTATTGCGATGCCGGGGGGATTATCACCGAATGCACGACCAGCAATTTCTTCATCTTCAAGGGCGACCAGTTGATCACGCCGGTGCTGGATGTGCTGCCGGGCATCACGCGTGCGGCTGCGCTTGAAGTAGCCGGCGATCTGTTCGAGCTCGTCGAGCGTCCGATCCAGCGCGACGAGCTGGCGGAGACTGACGAAGCCTTTATCACCAGCACCACCAAAGAGATCATGCCCATCGTCCACATCGACGGCCAGCGCATTGGCGTCGGCTCCCCCGGCGTGCGCACCCAACGTCTGTCGGACTTATTCCATGAGTATGTCGCTCATGGCTTGAATCCTTCCTTTCATCACGCATAGTAGAACCGCTAGCTTATGTTGCCACGTATCACATTTCGAATCAGTAGCCTGTTGCTCACCCTGATGGTTGTTGCTTTATTGAGTAGTGCGTGCGGCGCGGCGCAGCCTGCACCGACGCCTACCCCGACCAAAACGCCGATGGCAGCCAGCGCCGCGGCGCCGACGGACACACCCGCGCCGCCGCCGATTGAAACGCCGACGCCGACGCCCGCACCGCCGACTCCCACGGCCAATCCCGGCAATATCTCGCCTTTCACCGGGCTGCCGGTGGCCGATCCGGCCGTGCTAAAACGCCCGCCGATCTTTGTGTGCGTCAATAATGACCCGGCCGGACGCGCCGCGCATTGGGGATTGAGCAAGGCCGACCTGGTCTACGAATATATCGTGGATGGCTTCTCGCTCACACGCATCACCGCGATGTACCAGAGCCAGGAAGCCGACCGCATCGGCCCGGTGCGCTCAGCGCGCTATCCCAACATCTGGATGGTGCAGATGTATGGCGGCGTGCTGGCCTGTTCGGGCGGCAGCGATGCGATCCGCTATCTGCTCAAGAACGAAGTCGGGTTTCCCTATTTAGATGCGGATATCGACGACCCGTCGAACAACGAATATTTTACCAACCTGGGCAGCGACTATCGCACGCGCTTGCAGGCGCGCACTGACGGCGTGCGTCAATGGTTGGTGGATCAAGGCATCAATATCGACTGGAACAAGCCTGGCTTTCCCTTCAGTGAGGAAATTCCCCCCAACTTTTCCGGCGACGCCACCGTGATCGACATCCCTTATCCCGGCGGCAACAGCGTCGAGTGGCGCTACGAACCGGCGTTGGGCGGCTATGTGCGCTATCAGGGCGGCGACGCGGAGATCGATCCCGCCAGTGGGGGGCCACTGGTCTCTGCCAACGTCATCGTGGCTGCCGCGGTGCACGAAGTGACCGACATTATCGAAGACACGCTCGGCACCAAGGGCATCAATATCAAACTGCACGAATTTGGCGATCTGCGCGTCTTCCGCGACGGCAAAGTCTACGAAGGGACATGGCGCGCTAGCCAGGAAGCGCCCCCGCGCTGGCTCGGCCCCGGCGAGGTTCCCGTGCCCTTGCGCCCCGGCCAAAGCTGGGTGCAGGTCGTCCAGCAGATCGAGGATGTTTCGTATCAGTAGTCATCAGGAATCGCCGGAGCGCGGATGTCTTCGTTTGCGCTCCGCCAGATCCAGGTCACGTCGGGCCAGCGGACTTGGGATGCACTATCAGGGAAATAGATGAATAAGAAGGAGAATCGACCTATGACCCGCACGCACACCAGGATCGCCCGTTCATTCGGCAATCTTTGCGGTAATGCTGTCCTGCTCCGCCGCTGGCTGATTGGCGGCGCGCTGCTGCTCGTCTTCTGGCTTGGCCTGACGTTGATCGCGGCGCCGCGCAGTGAAGCGCAAAGCGCGACGCCCACGGCGATCGCCCCCTCCACCTACGTCGTGCAGCCTGGCGACTCGTGGACGAGCGTGTCGCGCAAGACCGGCCTTTCCATCCGCGAGCTGCAGGCCGCCAATCCGCAGTCGGTGCGCGCCAGCGGCTGGCTGATCGTCGGGGAGGAGCTTGTCATTTCAGGCGCGGGTGCAGACGCGGCGACGCCTTCACCCTCACCCTCACCGTCTCCTTCGCCATCGCCTTCAGCAACGCCAACCTCGACGCCAACCTCGACGCCTACGGACGCGCCCACGCCCACCAGCACGCCGGCCACAGCAGTAAGCGATGGGCTGTACACCGTGCAGCCGGGCGAGTCGTGGAACAGCATTGCGCAGAAGTTCGGCGTCAGTGCGGAAGCTCTGCAGGCCGCCAACCCGCAGGCGGTGCGACCCGGTCTTGTGCTCTATCGCGACGATCAACTGACCATTCCTGGACAGGCGGGCAGCGCGCCCGAAACGACTGCCGCAGCGACGCCAGAGGCGACTGCTACGCTAGAGGCGACGGCTACTGCTGCCACAACCGCCACGCCTGCGGACGCCGACGCCACTGCTTCTCCTGAAGCCAGCCCAGCGCCCGATGAAGAAGCCGCACTCGTTTGTCCGACACCGTTCGCCATCTACCCCGCGCGCCTGGCTGATTTGGCTGGCGCAGGGGAGAGCATGGAAAGCATTCTGGACTTATTGCGCGCCTGTGAGGTGCTCAATGAGGACAATGTGCGCACCGGCGACTGGAACGGCGACGGCGTCGACGACTGGGCGATCGGGTTGCAGAACCCGCTTTCTGACGCGGCAAGACCCGAAACCGAATTGCTGATTTTCATGAGTGAAGATGACAATTTCGTGCTGCGCTATCAGGCGCGCCCGGCCGGTCAGGTGAGTATGCTGGCGGCCGACGACATCAATCTTGACGGCAAGCCGGATCTGGCTTGGGTCGATACGACGTGTGGCGCCAGCACCTGCTTTGACACCGTCGTCGTGCGCAGTTGGGACGGCGATAACTGGGCCGACTGGACCGACAACACGATCGTCATGGCCTACGGCGAAATCAAGCTGGAAGAAGCACGCGACGCAGCCCAGGGGAGCGAGATCATCCTGCAAGGCGGCGAGTATGGCAGCGTCGGCGCCGGTCCGCAGCGCGCCCGCACCGAGGTGTGGGGCAGCGTAGAAGGCGCCCCTTATCAGTTGCTGGACAAGGTGTACGAGCGCAGCAATTGCCTCTACTTCAAGGTATTGGACGCCAACGAGGCATTGAATCGGCATCAGGAAATCGGGCTGGTGCAGGCGCGTGAAATGTACACGGAGGCAGTGACCAATCGCAACCTGGTCAAGTGTGGCACGCGCAGCGGCGAACTCGATGAGCTGCGCAGTTTCAGCCTCTTCCGGCTTGCCCTGGTCTATGCCTATGAAGGCGACGCCACGCTCGCGGCAGAAAGCGTCGCCCAACTGCTGGACGCCTATCCCGATTCGCCCTATGCAGGGCTGGCGGAGGCATGGCTCGCTGCCTACCAACCGGGCGGCGACATAGCCGAGGCGTGCGCCGCGGTCACGTCCTATGCGGAAGCAAATCCGGAAACCGTCGCTGCGCTCTCCGATTACGGCTATGCTAATCCAGCCTTCACCGCGGCCGAGCTTTGTCCTGTGCTCGACATCGAGACGTCCGCCGCCGCGCCCACCGCCACCGACGCGCCCGAAACGCCGGAAGTTGCCGCCACCGAGCCGATCTCGCCGCTGCTCACCTTGACGGCGACCACCGATCTCAGCGCGCTTGCGCCTATTGCACCCGGCGCGGCTACCGAGTTGCCCGATTGTCCCACGACGCTCGACGGGTACGCCACGTCACTCCCCGCGGTCGTTACCGTCGCCGAGGGCGATCCGCTGGTGATCGAGACCTGGCTGCGCTTGTGCGACGGCATGGCCGACGATCGCGGAGGCATGTTGCTGGCCGATTTCAACGACGACGGGCGCGACGACGCCATCTTCCTGCCTACCATCGTCAGCGACCTGGGCTTTGGGCCGGGCGGTGCGCAGGGCGCGGTGTTGATCTATCACGGCGCAGAAGATGGAACTTATGAACTGGTGGATGCGCCGGACGTCTACGGCCAACCCACCCTGCTCGCCGTCGACGACGTAAATGGCGATGGACGTATCGATCTGGCTTGGACCGTGGATGGCTGCTCGACGTTCTGCGTCAAGGAAGTCCAGATCGTGACGTGGGACAGTGACAAGAATGACTACATCTCGATTATCGAGCCGGGCGCGACGATTGCGGAAGGTGCGGTCGCGTTCATCGATTTACCGGCGGACGCCCCCGGTCAAGGCAAGCAGTTGACGCTTACCGGCGGCGTCAGCGGCACGTCGGAGGGCGGGCTGGAGATCGACCGTGAGGAAACCTGGCAGAGCATCGACGGCCGCGCGTTCCGCCGCCTGAGTTGGACGTACGACCGCGAGAACGATAACAGCAACTGTGTTGGGTTACGCCTCATCGAGGCAGATGTCGCCCTGCATGCCGCGGACATCGCCGGCTACGCCAGCGCGATCGACCTCTATCGCGCTGCGCTGGACCCGGCGTTGAACGCGTGTTCGATCTTTGGCGTGCCCGCGCCTGAAGAACTGAAGCTTTTGCAGGGATTGGCGACTTTCCGCTTGATCCAGGCGCAGGCGTTGGCGGGCGATCTCGCTGCCGCCGCACAGGATCTGGCCGCGCTTGAGCAGGGGCAGCCGGATAGCGGTTTTGCTGAAGCCGCGGCGCAATGGCTGGACAGCTACACCGCGCGTAAAGACGCCGCGGCTGCCTGCCGCGCGGTCCAGCCGATCTTCGACAAGGAGACGCTGACCTGGCAGATCACGGATCACTTCGGCTACAACCATCCCGCGCTGGCGCCGGAGCAGGTCTGCTTTATCCCGCGCGGCAAGTGAAGTAGAGGGAGACAAGGAGAGGGGGAGACAGGGAGAAGGGGAGACTTCACGATTCAATATTGACAATTCGTCCCTTGTCTCCCCCTCTCTCCTACCGCGCGCTCGTCACTACCGGCGCGCCTGCCTGCATGGCTTCCAGCACCATCATGCCGAAGCCTTCGTACAAACTGGGGAAGACAAACGCTGTGGCAAGTGCATGGAGCGCCGGTTTGTCGGCTTCCTCCACCCACCCGCAGCAGTGCACCTGGGCTGCGCATCCCATCTCCTGCGCCAGACGCCGCGGGTCAGGGAAAAAGGCGGTGTCTGCCGAGGGCAGCGCGCCGGCCAGCACCAGCTTGACCGCGGCATCGCCGCCAAGCGCGAGGTAACGCGCATAACCGCCGATCACGCCTTGCATGTTTTTGCGCACGTCGAACCCACCCAGGTAGAGAAAAAAACGGTCGGGCAATTCATAACGCTGTTTGACGCGCGCCAGATCTTCGGCGCTGGGCGGCGAAGCGCCCTCCTGATTGGGGCCATGATGGACCACATGGACGCGCGGTTGCGGCGCGTGCAGATGCGTCACAATGTCGCGGGCGGCGGCTTCGCTGACGGTGAGGAGCGCAGTGGCGCGCCGCGCCGTCCAACTGACCAGGCGTGTGTAGATACGCTGCATCACACTGCCACGGTAGGCGGGCAGCACGCGCGGGATCAGATCGTGGATGGTGATGACAGTGGGCGCCGGCTGCCAGACCGGCCCGGCCCAGTAGGGAACCCAGTAGACATCCGCCCGGCACATGCGCGCGGCGCGCGGCGCGGTCACCTGCTCCCACCACAACTTTGCCAGGTTTTCCGGCAACCGCGGCAATTTGACCGGCACGCAGGTGACGTTCGGCCACTGTGCTGCAAGCGCCGCGGGCGTCGCCTCGCCCATCGCGGCATGCACCGGCAGCAACAGCGAGATGCGCGCTGAAGGCGCGACTTGCGGCATCCATTCCAGCAGATGGGCGAGATACTGGCCGCTGCCGCTGGCAAGCCGGCCCGCCATCCAGCCATTGACGGCGACATGAAGTGAAACTGTCGAGATTGGCATAGTAGTAAATTCTAGCCGTCTTTGACGCCATTGGGCAAGCGCGTTGTGAGGCGGTCGAGGCCATGATATACTCTGGCTTGCTCATTCATCTACCTTGCGCCATGCCAGCGACGCGGATAGCAATGAAAAGCCTTCTCTGCGAGTCTCTGCATCTCAGCGTCAAAGGCAATTTTCCAGAACAGACAAGGGCATCCTCTGTCATGCTGATTCATAACGCAACCGTTGTCACCTTTGATGAAACCAACCGTGTCATCGCCGATGGTGCGGTGCGCTACACAGGCGACGCCATTGACGCCGTCGGCGACAGCGACACGCTGCTGGCCAACTATCCCGACGACGCACGATGGGATGCCGCGGGCATGGTGTTGATGCCCGGCCAGATTTGCGCGCACACCCACTTCTACGGCGCATTTGCGCGCGGGATGTATATCCCTGGCCCACCGGCCAAGGATTTCCCTGAGATCCTGCAGAATCTGTGGTGGAAATTGGACAAGGCGCTCGATCTTGACGGTGTGCGCAGTTCGGCGGAGGTTTGTCTGGTCGATGCTATCCGCAACGGCACGACGACGCTCATCGATCACCACGCCAGCCAGCGCGCCATCGACGGCAGTCTGGATGTGATTGGCGAAGCCGTATTACAAAGCGGGCTGCGTGCGGCGCTCTGCTATGAAGTGACCGACCGCGACGGCGCGGAGGCCGCACAAGCCGGCATTCGCGAAAATGTACGTTTTCGCCAGCGCGTGGAAGCGGAAAGCGGATGGCATCAAGGACGGTTGGCCGCCACCTTTGGCCTGCACGCCAGCCTCACCCTCTCCGACGCGACGCTGGCGCAGTGCGCCGCGGAGGCCAATCGCTTTCACATCCACGTGGCGGAACACCCGGTGGACGAGTATGACAGTCTGCAAAAATCGGGCAAGCGCGCGGTGGAACGGTTGCATGATTTCGGGATCACCGGGCCGGCCAGCATCATGGCGCACTGCATTCACATTGACGCGTGGGAAACCGCGCTGCTGGCGGAAACGGGAACGTTCGTCAGCCACCAGCCGCGCTCCAACATGAACAACGCCGTCGGCGCGGCTGAAATCACGCCGATGCTGCGCAAAGGGCTGCCGGTCTGCCTGGGCAATGACGGTTTTAGCAACGACATGTTCGTCGAAATGAAGGTGGCCGACCTGCTGCAGAAGGCGGTGCACAGCGACCCACGCTATCTCGGCGCGGACAAGGTGATCGAGATGGCGGTGATCAACAACCGGCGGCTGGCCGCGACTTTCTTCGACCGGCCGGTTGGCGTCGTGGCTGCGGGCGCGTATGCGGACCTGATCCTGCTCGACTATTGGCCGACCACGCCGCTTATGGCGGCCAATCTGCCGTGGCACATGCTGTTTGGCGTCAGCGGCGGCCATGTGCACAGCACGATTGTGCAGGGCGTCACACTCATGCGCGGGCGTAAATTGCTTACGCTGGACGAGCCGGCCATCGCCGCGCACAGTCGCCGCCACGCACAGGCGACCTGGGAGCGCTATTGGGCGATGTTTTGAAAGTTGGAATCGTTCGGTATAGACTAAATGCAGGCTTTTCCCACGCTGCTACTGGAACGTTTGGATAAACACCCGCCTATAGTGATGACAGCGCATAAACTTATGTCGACCGAACAAGTGATTTTTCAAACCCAAATTGAGGGATTGACGGCGCAACTTACAGGCCGTGAAAGACAAATCGTCGAATTACAGACGGCCAATGAGGAATTGGAACGTGCGGCAAGAGTCAAGGATGATCTGCTGGCGACGATGGGACATGAATTGCGCACTCCCCTCAATGCGGTATTGTCCCTGTCTCGCGTGCTCCAAGAGCAATTGGGGCAGGTGTTGACCGAACGTCAGCAACAGTCGTTCCAAGTGATCAGCGCCAGCGGCCAACATCTGCTGGAGCTGATCAACGACATCCTCGACCTGAGCAAGCTCCAGGCCGGCAAGATGATGCTGAAAATCGAGCCTGTCAGTGTGGAAAAACTTTGCAGAACTTCGTTGGACATTGTGCGCCAGCAAGCAGAACAGAAGCATCTGCACCTCGCCCTCACCCTTGACGACCAGGCAAGCACCATCCACGCCGATCCGCTCCGCATCAAACAGGTATTGGTCAATCTGCTGAGCAACGCCGTCAAGTTTACGCCCGAACATGGCGCCGTAGGCGTTGAAGTTGTGAGCAATGTCGAGCAGGGCCAGATGATCTTCACAGTTTGGGACACCGGGATTGGCATTGCCGCGGCCGACTTGCCAAGTCTGTTCAAACCCTTCGTGCAAATCGAGAACAACCAGCAAGCCCAATCTGTAGGCACCGGGCTTGGGCTGGCGCTGTCACAGCGGCTCGCACGACAGCATGGCGGCGATATCTACGTCAAGAGCGCGCTGGGCGCCGGCAGCCGCTTCACGCTGGAACTGCCGTGGCAAATCTCCGATGCCCCCCACGCGGTCGAGCATCCTGCTGCGGCGCCATCCATCTCCGCCGGCAGCAGGCGTCGGCTGATCTTGCTTGCAGAGGACAACGAGGCCAATATCTTTGCTATCTCCGAATATCTTGACCTGTACGGCATTCCGGTAGTTGTTGCGCGCACCGGCCCGGATGCGCTGGAAATCGCCCGCACCGAACATCCAGGACTGATCTTAATGGATATCAACCTGCCGCGACTTGACGGCCTCGAAGTCATCCGGCGCATCCGAAGTATGGAAGGATACGCCGACCTTCCTATCGCAGTGATCACCGCCTTGAGCGACGACAATGAACGCGTGCGCGCCGCCGGCGCCGACCACTATTTGGGCAAGCCGATCGATCTGGACAAACTCGACCGTATGCTCGATCAATATTTTGCCAAGCAATAACACTCAAACAGAAAAACTGAAACAGAAAAATGAAGGAGAGTTATATGTCTAATCCCGTCATTGCCGTGATTGGCGGCACCGGCGCCGAGGGGTCCGGCCTGGTGGTGCGTTGGGCCGCCGCCGGCTACCCGGTGATCATCGGCAGCCGCAGCGCCGACAAGGCGCAAACCGTCGCCACAGAGCTGGCTGCGCTGCTGCCCGCGGGCAGTGGCGAAATTCGCGGGGAGAGCAACGCCGACGCCGCAGCCGCGGCTGAGATCGTGGTGCTGAGTGTACCCTACGAAAGTCAGGCCGACATGGCCGCACAGATCGCGGCGGGCGCGCAGGGCAAGCTGGTTATCACCGTCGTCGTGCCGCTCAAGCCGCCCAAGGTGTCCGTGGTGTGGCGCCCGGCCGCCGGCTCGGCCGCGCAGGAACTCCAGCAACAGTTGGGCGAGCAGGTGCAGGTCGTCGCTGCGTTCCAGAACATTGCCGCCGGCCATCTGCGCGACCTCACCTGGACGTCAGATTGTGATGTGCTCTACACCGGCGACGGCAAGGAAGCCAAAGCCACGACGTTGGAGTTGATCCGCGCGGCCGGTTTCTTTGGCGTCGACGCCGGCCCGCTGGCGAACGCTTCGGTCGTCGAAGGCTTTACCGCCGTGCTGGTCGGCATCAACATTCGCAACAAAGTGAAAAACAGTGGCGTCAGAATCACAGGGATCTCACGGTGAAAAAGCACTCGGCGCTGCGCATTGAAACGCTGGCGATTCACGCCGGCCATACGCCCGACCCGACGACAGGGGCCGTGATGCAACCGATCCACCTGTCGACGACCTTTGAGCGCAACCCTGACGGTACATATCCGGCCGGCTACGTTTACACGCGCACAGATAACCCAAACCGAGTTGCGCTCGAAACCTGTCTGACCGCGCTTGAAGGCGGCGCGGCCGCGGCGGCCTTTGGCTCTGGCATGGCCGCCATCGCCGCCATCTTTCAGGCGTTGGCGCCCGGCGATCACATCCTCTTCCCCGACGACGCCTACTTTGGCGCCGGCCGCCTCGTGCGCGAGCTCATGGCGCCGTGGGGTCTCACCTACAGCGTAGTGAATATGGCGGATGTGGACGCGGTGCGGGCGGCGATGCAGCCCACGACCCGGCTGATGTGGGTCGAGACGCCCTCCAATCCGCTGCTCAAAATCACCGACATTGCCGCCGTTGCGCAGATCGCACACGCAGCCGGTGCGCGCTGTGCGGTCGACAACACCTGGCCTTCCCCGACCGGACAGCAGCCGCTCGCACTGGGCGCCGATCTCGTGATGCACGCCACCACAAAGTACCTGGGCGGGCACAGCGACTTGCTGGGCGGCGCCGTGATCGCGCGCGCGGCGGACGCTTTCTTCGAGCGGATTCGCCTCGTCCAGACGATCGGCGGCGCGGCGCCATCCCCTTTTGATTGCTGGCTGCTGATGCGCAGCATCCGCACGCTGCCTTACCGGATGCGCGCACACAGTGAGCACGCCCAGCGCATCGCCGAGTTTCTGGCCGACCACCCGGCTGTCGAAAGCGTACATTATCCGGGTCTGCCTGGCCACCCTGGCCACGCAATTGCCCGCCAGCAGATGCAGCAGTTCGGCGGGATGCTTTCGATCCAGGTGCGGGGCGGGACCGACGCCGCAATGCGGGTGGCGGGGCGCGTGCAACTCTTCACGCGGGCGACCAGTCTGGGCGGCGTCGAGAGTTTGATCGAGCATCGCGCTTCGGTGGAGGGATCACACACGACGACGCCGGCCAATCTTCTGCGCATCTCCGTGGGGCTGGAACATCCCGACGACCTGATGGCAGATCTGGCGCAGGCGCTGGCTTAAGCGGGGAAATCATGCGCGTCTCGTTTGCCCCGATCACCGAAGACGAAGCACGCACGGTGCTCTGTTGGCGCTACCCGATGATGGGACTGAGCGCCGAACCGGACGCCGACGAACTGGCGCGCGATGTTGCGGCTTTGCTGCGCCCGGATTATCACTACCACGCGGCCCACGACGAAACGGGGCGGTTGGTCGGCTTCTGCTGCTTTGGCGAGGACGCGCAAGTGCCCGGCGGCGACTACTCGCTGCCGGCGCTGGACATCGGCTTAGGTTTGCACCCAGATTTGACCGGGCGTGGGTTGTCACACAGCTTTCTGGAGAAGATCCTGGCGCTCGGCGATCAGTTGTTTCAACCGGAGTTTTACCGCGCCACCGTGGCCGCCATCAACGCGCGTTCGTTGCGACTCTTTGAAGGATCAGGTTTCCTTTTTATGCAGACTTTCCTCAGCGGGGAGGTGCGCAACCACCGCTTCCACATTTTGCTGCGGGCAGCGCCCCCCGCAGAGGAGTAGTGGCCTGTCAAGCATCAAACTTTGGGTTTGGGTAGAGCTACAACAAGGGAACGCAGATAATCACAGATAAAAGTGGATTTGCGCGGATAAGTGCAGATGCCTGGCTCTTATCCGCGCAAATCCGTCTACTCCGTATTATTCGTGGCCTAGTTTTTGCTATAGCTGTATCGTTACGCAAGATCAGCGGAAATCTGCCCGATCCGCGTTATCCGCGTGCTATTTCTCGTTCTATTCCACCCCGGCGCGTGCCGCGCACCTGGAGATAGGCCACGACCACGCCGCCGATAAAGCCGAAGAGATGTCCCTGCCACGACACGCCATGCTGCAGCGGCAACATGCCCCACGCCATCCCACCATAGACCAGGAAGGCCACAACTGCCAGGACGATGGCGACCATGCTGCGTTCGTAATAGCCACGCGCCAGCAGATAGCCGAAAAGCCCAAAGACCACGCCGCTGATGCCGAGATGGATCGTCGCCGCGCCGCCAAACAGCCAGATGCCCAACCCGCTCGCCAGCAGCGATGCCAGGAACACGATGGCAAAATCACGCGTATCGCGCAGCATCACAAACCAGCCAAGCACCACCAGCGGGATCGTGTTGGCGAGCAGGTGTCCAAAGCCGGCATGAAGCCACGGCGCCACCACGATCGCCTGCAAGCCCCCCAACGTGCGCGGCTGAATGCCTAACCCGTCCAGCGCGCCGTGCAGCACAAGCCAGTCAATCAGTTCAATGCCCCACAACGCGGCTACCAGCGCGCCGAGCAGCACGGCGTGGCGCGACAGGTGACGACGCACCCCTTGTGTGCGTTCCAATGCAGTTCCACGCCAATCAATTCGTGTCATTTGTTCGCCTCAGGTTGACAAGCATTCTGCCTCAGTCCACAATAACGGCACTATGGCCTACACACTCAGCGATCCCTTCCGCTCTTTGCGCGTGGTGCTGCGTCTTAGCGGCGCCGCATCGCTTCTGACCGGACTGATCTTCCTGCTCTTGCCAGACGCCACCGCCGTCGAGACGATGGGGCTGGGCGCCGGTCCGCTCTGGCCGCTGCGGCTGGCAGGCGCTGCCCTGCTGACGCTGGGTATTTTCTACCTACTCACCGCGGGCGAGCGCATCATCAGGCTGCCGGCGCTGGTGACGGTCGCACTTGGCAACGGGTTGCCATCCGTGCTGGTCGTCACCGCCTATCTTCAGCAGCAAATGGCTGAGTTCACCTGGCCATTGCAAGGCGCTATGCTCACCCTGTTCGTGATCTGGCTGACCGGTGCGGTGGCGCCGCTGCGTTTCTTACGCGCCGAGTACCAGGCAGACTAAATCGCAGAGTAATCGCTGTGATGCTTTACGCAAACCCCCGCCCAAAGTCGCGCACAAAAGAAGGGGTAAGGCCGTCGCCTTACCCCTTCTGCACTTCCTATCTGTGACAATACAATTGCCACAGGATAGGTTGCTCAACTTGCTCTCTCTGCTCTGGGCGAGTTCAGTTGCGACGTGTGAGCAGCGAAACGTAGTAAAGCATCGTCATCACTGCCTGCACGGCAGCCGCCACATAGGTAAGCGCGGCGGCGTCCAGCACTTTATCAACGCTTTTAATCTCTGGAGGGCTCAAGAGGCCGATGGCGGCGAGCTGTTGCTTGGCGCGCTTGCTGGCGTCGAACTCCACCGGCAGCGTCACCAGCGAAAAGACCGCGGTCAACCCGAAAAGCAGCAGGCCAGCGATGGCAATCGTGTTCCCTGTCACGCCGGACATGAAAAAACCCACCATGAAAATGATCGGGCCGAGCCAACTGCCAAAGCTGACGGCCGGCACGATCGCCGAGCGCAGGCGCAACGGCCCGTAGTGCAGCTTGTCCTGCAAGGCATGGCCGGCTTCGTGCGCAGCCACGCCAACCGCGGCCACACTGGGTGTGCCATAGACCGTTTCGCTCAAGCGCAGCACCTTGTGGCCCGGATCGTAGTGGTCGGTCAGCGCGCCGCCGACGCGTTCTACGGCCACGGTTTGCAGGCCGTTCGCATCCAGAATCGCGCGCGCCGCCTGCGCGCCGGTCATGCCGTTGCCGGTTTTAACTTTCGAGTATTGGCGAAATGCGCTTTGCACGCGGAATTGCGCCCACAATCCTAACAGCAGCGGGGGAATCGCAAATAAGAGATAGACCGGATCAAAAAACCACATGGCTTGTCATTTCCTTTCTTGACAGGATACCTTGCTGCAAGTATACAACGCCTTCCCCAATCATTACGTTTTGCCAATTACGATTGCTGCCTCGTTATCGAAGCAAACCATGCACAAATTCCAGGTGCACGAATGGAACAGACATCCCCTTGCTACACAGAGGAGCGGCGGCGCAGCAAGGCGAGCGTCAACGACCATTCGTCGCTGCGGAGGAGCCAATGCATGCCCAGGTAAACGAGCAGCGCCAACGGGACGCCCACCAGCACAGTGAGCCAGTCGTCATCAAACACGCCGATCCGCGCCGGGTAAATGTTTACGTAGATCCACCGCCCCCACGCCCACGCCACGGCTGCCATTGCGGCCGCCGCCAGCAGCGTCTTGGCAAGCGCGGGCAGGAGCGTGCGCCGCTGCAAACCGGCGGGAAGGCGACGGTCGAACCACCATAGCAGCACCAGCGTCTCGACCAACGTTGCCAGGCTGTTGGCCAGCGCCAGCCCACCAAACGAAAGACGTCCGACCAGCAGGAAACTGAGCGCAATGTTCCCGGCCATCGCCAGAATGCCGACCAGCACTGGCGTCCACGTGTCTTGCAGCGCATAGAAACCGCGCACGATAATCTCCAGCATCGAGTGGAAAATCAGGCCGATCATGTAGAACTGTAGGCCGTAGGCGACCAGCATCACACTCTGTGCGTCAAAGGCGCCACGCTCCAACAGGATGCTGATTGTGGGGCGCCGCAATATGAGCAGCAGCGCGGTGGCGGGCGCCACCAGAAAGATCACCACGCGCAGCGCGCGTTCAAAGGTGCGGCGGAAGGCATCGATCTGACCGGCCGCGGTTTGGGCGGACAAGGTGGGGAAGACCACGGTCGCGATGCCCTGCGCAATGATGCCCTGCGGCAGCAGCATGAGCAGCCAGGCATAGTTGAGCGCGCTCACCGCGCCGGCGCCCAACCCGCTGGCGAGGATCGTGTTGACGAGGAACTGCAACTGCACGAAAAACAGACCCAGCACACGCGGCCCCATCAGCAGCGCCACCTTGCGCACGCCGGGGTCGGTCAGCGCCAGGGTCGGGCGATAACGGTAGCCTTTGTACAACAGTACGGGCGCCTGCACCAACAGATGCGCCAGCGCGCCGACCACGACACCCACCACCAATCCGTAGATGCCATAGATCGGCGCCAGAAAATAGGCGGCGGCGATGATCGCCACATTGTAGAGCACCGGCGCCGCGGCAGGCGCCAGAAAATGTTGCGTGGCATTGAGCGCGCCCATGATCAAGCCGCTGGCGCCAAAGACGACGGTTCCGATCAACATCCATTGCATCAGCGCGGCGGTCAACGCTTGCTGAGCTGGAGTGAAGCCGGGCGCCAGGACGAAGCGCACGATCGGCTCGGCAAAGAGCGCGGCGCCAATGCTCAACAACACGAGCACCAGCGTGATCAAATTCAGCACGCGGCTGAAAAGCAGCCACGCGGCGCGCTTGTCGGCTTGGAGCCAATAGCCGGAGAAGACAGGGATGAAGGCGCTGCCCAGTGCACCCCCCGCCGCCAGTTGAAAGAGCAGATCGGGGATGCGAAACGCCGCCAGATAGGCGTCATACTCGGCCGTGGTGCCGTAGCTGGCGCCGATGATAATCTCGCGCGCCAACCCTGACAACCGGCTGAACACAAAGAAAAGCATGACCAGCAGCGCCGCGCCGGCCATGCGCCGGCTGTCCAGCCCGACCGGAGCGTCTTTCAATGGTAAAGCGTCTTCTTTGCTCGTTGTATCCACGGGTTGCGATTATACATGCGAATCGGCATTCGCGACGACTGCCTGATCGGGAGAGATCATCTTAACATTTTAACATCTTACAATTGGCCTGCCGGAAGCTGGCAGCGATAGTGAAGTCCCCCTATGGCCCAGGCGGTACAGAGCCGATCCGCTACGCCATTTGCGATACAGAGCGGTGGACATGCTGAAAGTGTACCACTGAAAGCAGTGTGCGCAAGGATTTAACGCAAACGACAGCCTGTCCTGGGGGCCAGACATCGCCAATAAATACGGATAGGCGCAGATGTTTTGTTGGTGTGCTCTCATCCGCGCTTATCCGATTTCATCTGGGCGTATCTACGTTCTCCAATTGTGGCTTTACCCGAAGCAGACGATTGACCGTCGATCAGCCGCCAGGCAGAATTCAACAGCATCAATCGCAGACAACCAGCGCCTGTTCTTGCTGGCCGTCTGACTCCAAAAGAGGCAGAAAGAGTTGGTAGTCGGCGCTGGCCGGCGCCGCAACCGCAGTGGCTGTCGTCAAATTGATTTTGTCGCAACTGCTGTGGGTGTCTGAGCCGCTGCGCAATTCGGCCGAGATCATATGTTCGCCCACGCCGTCGTTGATCGTCCAGGTGAAACTGCTCGAAAAGGGCTGCCATTCTCCCCAGGCGCCGCTGTCGTTGCGCAGACGCATTTCATTCCATGCGCCGTGCACATAGATAGCCACGTTGCGATCGGCGGTATCCGGCGAATCGTTGTTGATGATCATCGGGTACTCTCCCGCGCGGGCGCCAAGATTCTGCACCCAATAGACGCCATAATCGCCCGATCCCTTGTAATAACCGACGCCAATTTCTGTGAAGTTGGGGTCGAGGATGTTGCGCCGGTGGCCGTCGCTTTTCATCCAGCCGGCCATCACTTCTTCGGGCGTGCCGTAGCCGGCGGCGATGTTTTCGCCTGCCGCGGTCCAGTTGTACCAGGCGCGCATACGGTCGAACGCGCCGCACACTTTTTGAAGATTCCCCCCGCTGCGGTCGTAGGTGTCATGATTAAAGTAGTTGTCCGTGCCCAGATCCGTGGCGTGATAGCGCGCTGACTTGCCGAGCGCGACAATGCGCTTGACCGGCGGCAGATTGCCGTTGGCCGCGCGTTGCTCATTGACCAACTCGACGACACGCGCTTCGTAAGCGTCGTCGATGATCGGCGCGTCAGCCCCACCGCAGCCCGTGTAGGCGATCTCATTGAGCCGCGCAGCCAGCGCCGGCGCCGTCCCCAAAAAGAGAATCATGATGGCGAGACCTGCGATAATGCCAACCCGCGCCGAGCGCAGTGTAATGGTCGATGTGTGCAGTGGTTTCATCGGTGTTTTTCGCCTTTTAGACTCTACTTAAAAAATAATGACTGTTTGCCAAAAGCTCTGCCTTACGCATTGCATCTATTGTAGAGACAAGTTGGCGCCACGTCATGACACATTTGCTTCGGATACTGTGCGCTCAACAAACGATTACTCACCTTAAGGTTGTGACGTTTGTGGCAGTGCGCCGATCCATCCGCAAGGATCGTGGTGAAATTACCGCGCAAAAGGTAAGATCGCACCTCTGTGCTGCATCTCGCTGTACACAGGCAATCACCAGACATCTTTGCAAGCAGCGAAGCCAAACTGTAGGAATGGTTATGGAGTTCGCCAACCAGGCGGTGCAGACTAAACGCTGTCGATCAACTATTTATGAGGAGATTTAGAGGAATGTCACATATTTCCAAGACGTTGCTACTGTCTGCCGGTCTGCTCTCGCTGCTGGCATTGACCGCTTGCGCCGGCGCCGCGCCAGCCAACGTGCAACAGGATGCACTGTCGCAGACCCTGTCGCCCTGCCCGGACTCACCCAATTGCGTCTCCACCAAAGCCCCAGCTACAGATACGGAGCATTTTATCGAGCCGATCCCCTTCACGGGCAGCGCTGCCGACGCGCGCCAAAAGCTGCTCGCCGTAATCGCAGCCATGCCGCGCAACGAGGTTGTGACGAATGAGGACACTTACATTCATGCCACCTTTGCATCGCTGATTTTTCGCTTTGTGGACGATGTGCAGTTTGTGATCGATGACGCCGCCAAGACCATTCACTTTCGGTCGGCGTCACGCATGGGGCGCAGTGATATGGGCGTCAATCGCAAGCGGATGGAAGAGATTCGGACGAACTTTACGCAAGCAGCCGTTCCGTGAGGCCGGTGAAGCGCGCTATCACCTCGTTGTTGCGCACGGCCAGGCTGATGGCGCGCGGCTGTCCCACGAGCACGACAAGCCGTCTGGCGCGCGTCACAGCCGTGTAGAGCAGGTTGCGCTGTAGCATCATGTAGTGCGTGGTGAGGATCGGCAGCACGACCGCGGGAAACTCGCTGCCCTGACTTTTGTGTACGCTGACCGCGTAGGCGTGCACCAGCTCGTCCATTTCAAAAAACTCATAGCCTACGGGTCGCCCTTCAAACGCGACGGTGACGGTGTGCATGAGCGGGTCAAGCGCAATGATGCGTCCCATATCGCCGTTGTAGACGTCTTTGTCGTAATTGTTGCGAATTTGCATCACCTTGTCACCGACGCGGTAGAGCCGGCTGCCGATGGTGCGTTCGGCGCGCGTGGGCGCAGCCGGGTTGAGCGCCTGCTGCAGCGCCAAGTTGAGCGCCGCCACGCCCACGACCCCGCGGTGCATCGGCGCCAGCACCTGGATATCCTCCGGCGCAATGCCAAAACGCCGCGGAATGCGCTCCGCCACCAACTCGACGCAAAGCTCGGCCGCGCGCGCGGGTTCTTCCGTGCGAAAGAGAAAGAAATCGGTCGCCGCGTCGTTGTCGACGAGCGGCAACACGCCCGCGTTGATGCGATGCGCATTGGCGATGATGAACGAACCGGCCGCCTGGCGGAAGATGGTTTGCAGGCGGATGACGGCGGCGCGGAAGCTGGGAGATTGGTGAGTAGAGATTGGAGATTGAGGGAGTGGGAGACTGGGAGATTGGGGGAGTGCATTTCCAATCTCTACTCTCCGTTCTCCGATCTCACTATCGCCTGATCCCCCCATCTCTGAATCTCCATTTCCTAGCGCCGCAATGATGTCCTTCAACACATTCCCTGCCCCCACGCTGGGCAGTTGATCCACATCGCCGACGAGCAGCAGATGCATTCCCGGCGGGACCGCCTTGAGCAGGTGATTGGTCAGCGGCAGGTCAAGCATCGAAGCTTCGTCGACGATCAGCAGATCGCCTTCAAGCGGGTTTTCCTCGTTGCGCTGAAAAGCCATCACTTCGGCGGGCTTGAATTCAAGCAAACGATGAATCGTCTTGGCTTCCTCGCCGGTGGTTTCGGCCAGACGTTTGGCCGCGCGGCCGGTCGGGGCGGCCAGCAGCACGCGGCGCTGCTCGGCGCGGCACAGGTCGATGATCGTGCGCACCGTCGTAGTCTTGCCGGTGCCTGGCCCGCCGGTCAGCACGGTGACGCGATGGGTCAGCGCGGCCTGCACCGCTTCGTGTTGTTGCGCGGCCAGCGGGAAGCCATTCATCTGCTCGGCCGCGGCGATGGCGTGACGCCACTCCGGTTGCCGATAGCGCGCAAAGGGTGCCAGCCGGCTCTGCGCCTCGTGCAGCAGACGCTGGAGCCGGCGCGCCACGCCCACTTCGCTGAAATAGAGCGGCGTCAGATAAATAGCGTTCTCCTCGGCGAGCAGACGCTGGGCTTCATCGACGGTATGCACCGCGTACAACTGACCCTGCTCGGCCACCAGGCGCGGTTCGGCGACAAAGCTTGGCTGCGGCTCGATGGCCTCGGCGCCGGGCGACGGGGCCACCTTGACCTGCGCCTCGTTCCACATGCGCGCCAGCCCGATGCCGATCAAGGTGGGCGACACCTTGAGTAGCTCGGCAGTCAGCTTGACCAGCTCTGACGTAGGCAGAAACACGTGACCGTCTTCGCTGGCCTCGTTGAGCGCGTAGCCAACGCCCGCAGCCACGCGTTCGGGCGCGTCCTCCGGCAGCCCCATTGCACGTGCGATCTTGTCCGCGGTGAGAAAGCCGATGCCAAAGATGTCGCGCGCCAGCCGATAGGGATCGCGGCGCACCTGGTTGATCGCCTCGTCGCCGTAGTATTTGTAGATTTTGGTGGCGAGGCTCGTGCTGACGCCGTTGCTCTGCAAGAAGAGCATCACTTCCTTGATCGCCCGCTGCTCGATCCACGCTTTGCTGATCATATCCACCCGCTTGGGGCCGACGCCGGGCGTTTCGGCTAACCGCTCCGGCGCTTCTTCGATCACAGTCAGCGTGTCGAGGCCAAACTGTTTGACGATGCGCTGCGCCGTCACCGGGCCGACGCCCTTGATCAACCCGCTGCCGAGGTATTTCTCCAGCCCGGCGATGGTGGCGGGCAACACCGGACGGAAGGTTTCGACCTGAAACTGCCGCCCATATTCGCCGTGGACGGTCCAGCGGCCGGTCAACTCCACCGACTCGCCGACATTCAGCCCCAGCATGTTGCCGACGATCGCCACCTCGCGCTCCGCGCCGAAAAGTGTGCGCTCCGCACGTTCTGGCGTCAGCTTGGCAACGGTGTAGCCGTTCTCCTCGTTATGATAGGTGATGCGTTCGACGACGCCGCGTAAAATGTCCATAGGCAGGTAGAGATGAAATCTTGGTTAATCATTCCCCGGTAAAGCATCCCCCCGTAAAGCATCAGGATTCATTCACAAGTGTAGCATAAAACTGATGCTGGTTTTGAAAGAGGCGACAGTGCACGAACATCTTGCCAGGTTTTGCGGCTCAACCGGAATTCATGTGGTCGGGTCTTACGCGCCGGGGACGGGCTTGCGGCGCTTCGGTCAAGCAGAGAACGCTCAGCCCGTCCCCGGCGCGTAACCACACGAGATCTGGTTGAGTCGGAATTCTATTGTCCAGTCTGTTGGACATTTTCCATAAAACCCTGTGCCGAACAACGTCAGCTCACCGCTATGAAACGATGCGCCCGCCACGCACCGTGCTACCCAGCACAATCGCCGCCGTAATCAACGCTAGATTCTTGACGATATACTGCCCTTCGATGGTGAGACCAATCGGAAAGACTGTAAAGACGGCTTCCGGCGTAATAAAGATGGGCAGCGCTGTGCCTGGCATCTGTAAAAAGAGCAACAACAGCGTCGTCCGCATAAACCAACCAGTGATCAGACCAAGCCCGATCGTTATCTCCCAGATCGCCAACACAGGTTGGAACAAGTTTGGATCGATGAAGAAAATTGTAGCACGCACCAGATCTTCAGCCGGACTCAGCCCAGGAATGAGCTTGAGCGCGCCAAACCAGAAGAAGATGATGCCGAGCGCCACGCGCATCATCACCAGCCCGTAGCGGGCCATCCACTGCGTGATTCGCTGGTCAAGTTGATCGAACCGCTCGGCAAAGGGCAGATGTTTCAACAACCGATCCTCAGGCGTCAATTTGCGCTCTGGTTGCGTCGAGTTTTCTACCATGTTTCTCTCGTTGATACTTTTATCAGCTTCTCAGGCGCCACTTGAAGTAGCGCATCAATTTCGTCTATCCTTTCAATAGTAAGCAGTATACTGGAAGATAAAAAAGTGAACTGTGAAATTCTTCACACATTTCCTAGATTTGACCTACTGCACTTTCATTTTTTTGACTTTTTTGGAGCAACTGCGTATACTCCAATCATGTTCGCCCCTATGGTGGAATTGGTATACACAGCAGGTTGAGGGCCTGTGCCCGTTAGGGCATCTCCGTTCAAATCGGAGTAGGGGCACCAAAACAAAGCGCCGATCTCGCATGCGAGATCGGCGCTTTGTTTTGGAAAGATTGGGAGAGTGGAGACCGGGAAATCTTCAGTCGCTCACTCTCCCACTCCCCAATCTCTTACTCTCTCAATCTCATCTACTTCCGCAGATGCGGAAACGCCTGCAGGCCAGGGAAGATGGCGGTGTCGCCCAGTTCTTCCTCGATGCGCAGGAGTTGGTTGTACTTAGCGATGCGGTCACTGCGCGCCGGTGCGCCGGTCTTGATCTGGCCGGTATTGAAAGCCACGGCAATGTCGGCAATCGTGGCGTCTTCGGATTCACCGGAGCGATGGCTGGTGATGACTGCCCAGCCGGCGCGCTGGCTCATCTCGATGGCGGCGATGGCCTCCGTCAGCGAGCCGATCTGGTTGACTTTCATCAGCAGCGCGTTGGCGACCTTCTCCTGGATGGCGCGCTTGACAAACTTAACGTTGGTGACCAACAGGTCGTCGCCGACAAGCTGCACATGGTTGCCGATGCGCTGGGAAAGCAGCGCCCAGCCCTCCCAGTCGCCCTCCGCCATGCCATCTTCCAGGCTGATGATCGGGAAGCGCTTGGCCCAATCCTCCCAGAGATCGACCATCTGGCCGCGATCCAGCTTGCGTCCTTCGATCTCCAGGTTGTAGGTGCCGGTGGCCTCGTCGTAGAGTTCGCTGGCGGCCGGGTCGAGCGCAATGTAGACGTCTTCGCCCGGCTTGTAGCCTGCTTTCTCGATGGCCTTAAGGATCACTTCGACTGCCTTCACGTTGCCGCCCAGGCTCGGCGCAAAGCCGCCTTCGTCGCCAACGTTGGTGGCAAAGCCGCCGTCGTGCAGCACATTCTTGAGGCTCTGGTAAATTTCGGCGCCCCAGCGCAGACACTCGGCAAAAGTCGGCGCGCCGACCGGCATCACCATAAATTCCTGGAAGTCGGTGCTGTTGGCCGCGTGTTTGCCGCCGTTGAGAATGTTCAACATCGGCACCGGCAACGTGCGCGCATAGACGCCGCCGAGATAGCGATAGAGCGGCAGGTTGAGGTCGCTGGCCGCAGCCTTGGCGACTGCCATGCTCACGGCCAGGATTGCATTGGCGCCGAGCTTGCTCTTGGTCTCCGTGCCGTCGAGTTCGAGCATCAATTCGTCGATGGTGACCTGCTCCACCGGGTCCATGCCGACCAGTTCCTCGGCGATCACCTCGTTGACGTTCTCGACTGCCTTGCGCACGCCTTTACCGCCGTAGCGCTTTTTGTCGCCGTCGCGCAGTTCCAGCGCCTCGTTGACGCCGGTGCTGGCGCCGCTCGGCACAATCGCAGTGCCAATCACGCCGCTGTCCAGGCCGATTTCGGCCTCGACGGTCGGGTTGCCACGGCTGTCCAGCACCTCACGCGCATGGACATATACAATTTCACTCATGGGAGTCTACTCCTTTTGTTAATTCTAACGTTTTGAATGCATTCGAATGCAATATTCTCACACCAACCTGTAGTGTATTACGGAACGGGCATTTTTGCGAATAGGACAGGCGAAATAAAAATGGGGCGACTTTGACATCGCCCCACTGGAAGGGTAGAAAAATAGAGTCTACTCCTTTATACGCTCGCCCCCGGTCTCCTTGATCGGCGTTTCGGGCGTCTCTTTTGGATTCTCGTCGCGCCCGGGCGTCTCCGGGTCCGGCAGCACATCATAAACCCAGCGCACCGCGCGTTTCCACATGCTGCGCGCGGCCGCGGCGCTGTACGTCGCCTGGCGCCGCGTGCTCTTCCACCAGCCGGCCGCCTGCCTTTCCACCGGCGTCCGCCAGTCGAGCGCACAGGCCGCCCACGTCAGTCCTGCGCCGAAACCGACGAAGACCACCTTGTAGCCGGGCTTGAGCTTGCCGGCTTCGATCGCCTCGCACAGCGCGATCGGGATGCTGGCTGTGCTCGTGTTGCCGTACTTCTCCAGATTGACGAAGACCTTTTCGGCGGGGATCTTCAACTGATTCAGCACGCTGTTTTGAATGATGCGAATGTTGGCCTGATGCGGCACCACTAAATCAATGTCGTCGGTCGTGTAGCCGGCGCGTTCGAGTACTTTGCGCGTGGAGGCTGCCATGACCCGCGTGGCAAAGCGGAAGACAGCTTTGCCATCCATTTTGACATAGTGCATGCCGCTGCTGACGGTTTCCAGGCTGGTGGACATAGCGCTGCCGCCCGCCGGCACGATCAGGGTGTTGCCGCCCGACCCATCACTGCCAAGATCTACCGACAAGATGCCGCCGGGCACTTCGCTGGCGGCCACCAGGACGGCCCCGGCGCCGTCGCCAAACAGAATGCAGGTGTCGCGATCGGTCCAGTCGACAATGCGAGAGAGCGTTTCCGTGCCGATCACCAGCACATACTCGGCGTCGCCCGCCAGAATTTGGCCGCGCGCCATGGCCAGTCCATAGACAAAGCCAGAGCAAGCCGCACTAAGGTCGAACGCGCCCGCATTGTCGGCGCCCAGGGCGTCTTGAATCAAGCAAGCTGTGGCCGGAAACAAATATTCAGGCGTGGTAGTCGCACAGATGATCAGATCGATCTTGTTGGCCGGCACGTCCGCCACTTCAAGCGCCTTGCGCGCGGCCACAATCGCCAGCGTCGCGGAAGTCTCTTTGGGGTCGGCGGCGACATGCCGTTCTGCGATCCCGGTGCGGCTGCGAATCCACTCGTCGTTGGTATCGACGATCTGCTCCAGATCCTGGTTGGTGATCACCTTTTCTGGCACATGATAGCCCCAGCCGACAATGTGGGCGTAGCGCCCGCGCGGTGGCGGGATCGCGTCTGTCTGGCGCTCTTTCAGTGTGGCTGACTCAGCGCCGTTGGAATGGGGCGTTGCGCCATTGGTAGTGGGTTCACTCGCCGTGGGGGTCTGTTTGATCTCTGGCATCTTTTCTCCTTGAGGACGGCTGGCTCAGGCATAGCGGCGCAGCACAATGCAGGCGTTATGACCGCCAAATCCAAAGCTGTTGCTCAACGTAACGCGCACGTCGCTTTTCACCGCCAGATTCGGTGTGTAGTTGAGGTCGCACGCCGGGTCAGGGGTGTCCAGGTTGATCGTCGGCGGCACAATGCCGTGATTGATGACCTCTGTGCAGATGAGCGTTTCCAGCGCGCCGGCTGCACCCAACAAGTGACCGGTCATGCTCTTGGTGCTGCTGATGCGCACATTGTAGGCGGCTTCGCCAAAGACCTGCTTGATCGCCAACGTTTCGCCAATGTCATTCAGCCGCGTTGCGGTGCCGTGCGCATTGATATAATCGATGTCGGCGATAGATTCGCCATAGGCGGCGGCTTTGCGCAGTGCAACGCGCATGGCCTCAGCCGCACCGCGTCCCGTCGCGTGAGGCGCGGCCATGTGATAGGCGTCGTTGGTGTTGCCATAGCCGATGACCTCGGCCAGGATGTGGGCGTTACGGGCGTGTGCGTGCTCCAGGGTCTCCATCACGACGATGGCCGAGCCTTCACTCATGACAAAGCCATCGCGGTCATTGTCGAAGGGGCGACACGCCGCGGCCGGGTTGTCGGTGCGTTGGCTGAGCGCCCCCATCACGTCGAACGCCGCCACGTTGATCGGCAGCAGCGCGGCTTCGCTGCCGCCGGCAAGCATGACATCAGCGTCGCCGCGGCGCAGAATCTCGAAGGCTTCGCCGCAGGCAGTGGTGCCACTCGCGCACGCGCTGACGACGGCATGGTTTGGCCCTTGCAAGTTGAATTCAATGGCGATTTTACCGCCTGGGCTATCGATCAGCATGTTGGGGATCATGAAGGGGCTGACCTTGCGTAGTCCCTTGGCCTGCACGACGTCGATGTTCTCGCGAAAGCTGGTGACCCCGCCAATACCGCTGCCGATCATGACGCCGATCCGCGCCGGATCAAGCGCTTCGAGATCGAGTTCCGCATCGGTGATGGCCTGGCGCGCCGTGACCAGCGCGTATTGAATACACGGGTCGAGGCGGCGTGCTTCTTTACGATCCATGTAGGCGCCGGGGTCGAAGCCGCGCACCTCACCAGCAAAGTTGACGCGCAGATTGGAGGCGTCGAACTTGCTGATGTAATCGATGCCGCTGCGTCCCGCCAGCAGGCTCTGCCACGTTTCTTCAACGGTGTGCCCCAACGGCGTCAAAGCACCCATGCCGGTAATCACAACCCGCGGGGGCGTTGCGCCATTGGTGCGTACTGGATAGGATTGTTCATTGGTTACTTTGTTCATATAATCGCTCTGTTTCGTAATCTTAGAAATCCAGAACGTAATAACACATGCTGGCAGGGAAAGTTGCGACGGCGTTTTAGTTCTGTTTCTACAAAATACAACCAGCCCGCAGCAATTGCTGCGGGCTGGTTACTTGGGAATTTGTTAGTTGATGCGGGGCTGATGGAGTCAGCGCAGCGGCGCTACTGGTTCACGCTGCACTGGCGTCGGCGCTGGCGACGCCTCAACAGGCGCATTGCCTTTTGGCTCAGCCTCAGACGCCACTTGGCCGGCCGCGCGCGGCAACGCCGGCGTCGGAAGAACAGGCGCCGATCTCCGCAGAATCAGATACGCGCCTGCGCCGATCAGCGCCAACGGCCACAACCACGCCAATGCACCCACAAAAGGCGTCACGATGACGAGACCCAACACCAGCAAAATCGCGGCGGGAATGTATGCCCAGCGCAAATTCTGACCCAGGTAGGTTGACAGCAGTCCCAGCACGCCAAAGGTCAAACCCAGGCCGATGAAGAGCACGCTGCCTGAATTGATGAACTGGAATGGCAGCGCGTCAATGCCCGCCACCGCGGCCACCGAGAACAACGCGCCGCCTGGAATGATCGACCACCACTGCCGCGGGTTCGTGAAAAAGATCGCCAGAAACCCGGCGCCGATGGAACCCAGGAAAATGGCGCCCGTCATGCCGTCGAGAAATGGCGGCGCAAAACGCGAGTAAAAGATCGTTGCGGCCAGCCCCAGCAAGGTGAAGCCGGGGATCGCCGCCCACCAGCGTTCATGCCGCGCCGTGAGAAATACATACAGGAACACCGCGCCTGCCGCACCAAAGGCAAGCGACCAGAATAGATCACTCAGCGCGCCGAGGATGCCAGTCACCTGCAGCAGAAAGAAACCACCCAATGCAATCAACAACGCGCCCCACAACAGTTGTTTGTTTTCGCTTGCAACCATGGTTTCAACTCCTTCTTTTAACCCGTTACGCTGTCTCGCCGATCAGCGTTGCCCGATGTCCATCAATACGGAAAGTCTAGTTGAAAGTTGCGCAACGTAGCAATCGTTGTGGATCGCTATGCTTCTGGTTTTACCGCGATCAATACAAGGTGTTCGCTGTCGCCGGCGTACGGCGCGCCCTCGAAATCGCCCCACACCTCTTCGACCAGCAGGCCCGCCAGTTGCAGCATCAACTCGGCTTCGCTGCGCCATAGGAAACGCAGGGTAAAGGGACAAGCGGTGCGCTGGGCGCCCCCATCGACGAAAATCTCTTCGTAGATGAACAGAGTCTCCTGGCACTGTTCGGCCAGATCCAGGGTGCGCACGCTCCATTTCAGCACCTCGGCGCCGGTCTGCACATCTTGCCAGCGATCCGCCAACTCCATCAAGCCATCGACGGCAAAGAGGCGGGGCAGATCAGGGTTGAAGAGATCGACGAGGAGCCGGCCGCCGGGGCGCAGATGGCGCGCGGCGTTGCGCAGGACGACGAGCTGCTCCGCGGCGGTGGCGAAGTGCATAAGCGTATTGCTGGTGCAGAAGGCGAAGGCAAACTCCTTCTGTGGCAGATCAAACGTGCGCAGGTCAGCCTCGACCAGCTGAACGCCAGACGCCAGCCCCTGCTGATTGAGCTTGGCCGCAGCGCGCGCCAGCAGCGCCGGGCTGATGTCTACACCGGTCACCCGATGGCCGGCAGCCGCCAGCGGCAGCAGGACGCGTCCGGTGCCACACCCGAGTTCCAGCACCGGCTCGCCGCATTCTTCGGCAAGCATCGCAATCGCCTCGATATCGTCGTCATAGTTGCGATAGTCATCATCATAAAAACGCGCAAAGCGGTCGAACGCAGCGACCGCCTGGATAGATTCGTGCATAGACGCTCTCCTCCTGATTTCACGACGCAGTCGAAAATATGATTTTACAGATGTACGAACATGCAGTATACTATGCTCAGTAGTAAGGGCCGACCGTCTGGTCGGCGTTTGCTTTGGTAGACAAGGCACCATACCATGCGCCGCCTGAACAGGGCGGTGTTTTTCATATCAAAACGCGCCCCACGGAAACACTTTCTGCTGGGATGGCGTTATGAATGCATACGTGTGCTTGACCTTTTCAGAACACCAACAAACGTCCCTTGCGAATAGTGCAGGCGTCTTGCTTGTAGAGCGGTCACAGAAGTGATTGCAATCTGAGCAGCGATGCAAAATAAGCGCGGTTGGGATCAGAATGAAGTAGGAACCTCGTTCCGAGAGAATCAGTCATGAGCAATAATCAACCTATATTTTTGACACCCGAGGGAATGCGCAAGGTCAAGGAAGAGTTGGAATACTTGACCACGACGCGACGCCGTGAAGTGGCGCAGATGATCGCTGAGGCCAAAGCCGAGGGCGACATCAGTGAGAATGCTGGCTATGATGAAGCCAAAACCGCTCAGGGATTTTTGGAAGGCCGCATCCGCGAGCTGGAAGGCATCCTCAAGAACGCGGAGATCATCAGCGACAATGCCGCCGCGCCCGGCGTCGTGATGATCGGCCGCACGGTGGTGGTGCGCGAGCAGGGCGCAGAGATGGAAGAAGAATACACGATCGTTGGCCCGCCCGAAGCCAGCCCAAGCCAGGGCAGGATCAGCAACGAAAGCCCAATGGGACGCGCCCTGTTGAATAAGCGCGTCGGCGAGCAGGCTGTCGTGGTGTCGCCTAGCGGTGAGATCGTCTTTGAAATTGTAAAGGTGAAGTAGCGCACCGCACTATCAGCATCGACCATAAGGTCATAGATGGCTTTGTCCATGTGCCCGGCCAGTCGAAGCGCCGGGCATTGTTATGCTCGAAAGCTGTCACAGATACAACTGGATCGCGGGCGTCTCGTCCGCATGGGTGCGGGCGAGACGCCCGCGATCCGGAACGACGAAATCGTCACCCAAAGCCAGCACGGAGAAACAGCGCGTGAGTGAACCCATTCCTTCTTTATTCGATCCGACCAATCTGACCGACCAGGAAACCGCGCGTCTCAAGAACCTGCAAGGCTTGCTTGAGGCAGGCATCGACCCCTACCCGGCGCGCACCAGGCGGACGCACACCATCGCCGCCGCACGCGCTCTGTTCGAGCAGGACGACGCGCCGGCGCAAACGGTCAGCGTCACGGGACGGCTGCGGCGCATTCGCATCATGGGCAAGATGAGCTTTGCCGATCTTGAGGACGGCAGCGGCTCCATCCAGTTGGTGTTGCGCAGGGACACGTTGCCTGATTCCTTCTACGACAACGTCTGGAAGCGCCTGATCGATCTGGGGGATTTCGTCGGCGCCACCGGGCCGTTGGTGGTCACCAAGACCGGGGAGATCAGCATCGACGTGCGCGAGATCGAATTTCTCGCCAAGACGCTCAAGCCGATGCCCGATAAGTGGCACGGCGTGCGCGACCAGGAAAAGCGCTACCGCCGCCGTTACGTCGATCTACTTGCCAACCCGCCGGTGCGCGACATCTTCCGCACGCGTGCGGCCATCGTGCGCGCGCTGCGCGACTATCTCGACGGCGAGGGCTTCTTGGAGGTGGAGACGCCTATCCTGCAGCCGCTTTATGGCGGCGCGGCCGCGCGCCCTTTTGTCACGCATCACAACCAGCTTCACCAGGATCTCTATCTGCGCATCAGCTTCGAGTTGTACTTGAAGCGGCTGATCGCCGGCGGCTACGATCGCGTCTATGAAATTGGGCGCGACTTTCGCAACGAAGGCGTCAGCTTCAAACACAACCCGGAATTCACGCAGCTTGAATTCTATGAAGCTTACGCTGACTATCAGGATGTCATGCGCCGCACCGAAGAGATGGTCGCCTATGTCGCCCAACAGGTAAACGGCGGGTTGACGCTGACCTGGCAGGAGCACACGGTCGACCTGACGCCGCCGTGGCGTCGCATTCCGCTGCGCCAGGCGATTCTGGACGCCACCGGCATCGACTACGAGGCCTATCCCGACGCCGAATCCTTGGCCGCCGAAATGCGCAGCCGCGGCCACGAACCCGACCCACGCAGTTCGTGGGGCAAATTGGTGGACAGCCTGATGGCAAAGTACGTCGAGCCAACGTTGATCCAGCCGACTTTTCTCACCGACTATCCGCGCGATGTCAGCCCGCTGGCCAAAGGCGCGCCAGATGACCCGCGCCAGGTCGAGCGTTTCGAAGGTTTCATGGTAGGGATGGAGGTCTGCAACGCCTTCAGTGAGATCAACGACCCCATCGACCAGTTGCAACGCTTTATCGACGAAGCCTACCGGGCGCGCCACGGCGACGAAGAAGCGCACCCCATTGACGAGGATTACATCGAGGCGCTCAGCTACGGGATGCCGCCCACCGGCGGCTTTGGCATGGGCGTCGACCGGCTCACCATGATCTTCACCGGCGTCGACACCATCCGCGAGGTGATCCTCTTCCCGCATCTGCGCACCGTGCGGGAAAGCGGCGAAGAGGGGGAGGATGAGGCGGAGGAAATGCCGACGGCGCAGTAGGACAGACAGCTTTCGATGAGTCAAACAGTCCAAAGCCGAGTTTCTTCAAGGAACTCGGCTTTTTTGTGCTGCTCATGTTCCTGCGCTGCCCCTACTGCGAGCGGGGAGCAACCGTAATCTCCGCCAGCACAATTGCCTGGTCCGGCTGCACTACGCTTGCTGCATCTGTGGCAGATAACCGCACGCCGCCATGTTCGGCATCATAGAAACCCAGCAACAATCGATAGGTTCCTGGCGTGGCGTCGGGTGCAATGTGCAACACCGCGGCGTCGGCCATGCGCTCCCCCTTGATCCAGGCCGAAGTGGGGTTGGCGCCTTCCTGTGGCATGGCGTCAGCCTGCGCGGCCATGCCAAGTGCGGGGTTGTGCAGTTGCAGGAAGCGGGTGTAATCGGTGGGCATAACCTCGCGCGCGGTGTAGAAAAGCGTCACGGTGAGAGCGTCGCCAGGGCGAACTTCGGCGGCGGGCGTCTGTGTGTAACCATCCAACCCAATTGAGTCGCCGAACGTGGCCGCGAGAGCCGTGGCGGGGCGGCGTCCAAGCGGCGCAAGCACTTTGAAGTCCGGCGCTGCGTAGAAATCTGCCTGCGGTTGGCCGGCCTGGTCAAAGATGCTCAACCGTTGATCAATGCGCCGGTCGCGCAGCCCGACGCGCAGTGTGTAGAGACCACTGGCCGCGTCGTCCGGCAGGCGCAACGTCGTGCGTTCGTGCGGCGCGAGGTAGGGCCGCCACAGGTCAAGCACCGTGTCACGCCAGCCGACCTGCAAATCTTGCGCCGCCACCTTTTGCTGCGTGTGATCCACGATCTCGACGATGCTCTGGTAGGGATAACGATCCGGCGTCAGCGGCTGCCACAGCAGATCCACGCCTACACGGTCGCCGGGCGCGGCGACAAACTGCCCCTCCACAGGCTCACCATTGATTGTCACGCGCAAGCCGTCGAGCGTCGCCACCGGCGCCGCGTCGGGCAGACCAAAGGCCACCGCCGGTGCGTGGGTGGTCGCCAGCGCAGGGATGGCCGGCAGCTTGATTTGCAGCGTCTCTTGATCCGCTAAAGGCGCCATGCCGCGGTCAGCCTGCTCGATCGACAGGGCCAGTGTGTAGACGCCGGCCGGTAAGCCGGGCGGCAGCGCCAACTCCGCACCATCCTGCATCACATCGCCCGGCGCCCAGGCCGAGTTGCGCCACACGCCAAAGCGCGGCGCGCCGCGCAACTCGCTGACGACCGCGCCGGTGGCATCCAGCAACTTCCAGTGCATGAGCAGGTCAGGTTGATTGGCGCGCACGAACCACGCCGGCGCAATCTGGAGCCGGCTTGCATCGTCCAGGACAGCATCGACGCCAAGCAAGTCAAGCCCCGGCGTGGCCTCTAGCGGGAATTCGACCGTTGCGTGTTGCTCCAGGGGCGCCTGCGATCTCGCGCCGGCGATCCACACCAGCCCGACTACCAGCGCAAACGCAGCACTCAGCAAAAGTGTCTTGCGTGCAGCTATTGCGAGTGCAATCAGCAGCAACAAGAGGCCCACCAGCGTCAGGAGCGCCCCGACTTGCTGAGACGTCGTAGCGTCGCGTCGAATGTCGAATCCATGGGCGCCGGGTGGAGCCATCACTTTAACCAGCCCCGTCCGGTCATCTGGCAGCACAGGCAGCGAGCCAGTTTCATTCACTCCTGCGCTCACCTGCGGAAAATAAAACTGGCTCCACCGCAGCGCGAAAGCTTGCGGCGCGTCCGTCGTGAGGCGAAGGCCGCCATCCTGCAATTCTGCCAGCTTGACGACCGCGTCGACCGGCCGCGCGGCGGGAGCGGGCGCGGCCAACGCCGCCGGATCGGCCCAACGGGGCAGAAACTCGTCGTCATAACCTGCGCCATAAGCGGGTTCGGACGCCTCGAAACGAGCGACCGATGCCAGCGACAATGTGATGTCGGACGGCGCCACCAGGTGCGGCGTTTCCGTCGCACGCGGCGCCTGCGTCATCACGATGAAGGCGATGATCAGCGCCGTGCCAATCGCACGGGTGGCCGGCGTTGGAAAGGCCGTGGCGACGCCGGCGCCGAGGAGCGCCGTCGCCAATCCGGCCAGGCTCAGGAGCCGCCAGGGAAACTGCATGATCGCCAGCGCCTCGACGGACGCCCACAGGGGCGCGCTCACCGGCGACATCAAAAGCAAACAGAGCACAAGCACGCCCACCCAGAACCACCATTCCCCAGTGCGCCGGCGCACGAACAATAGGCCGGTCAGCGCCAGGAGCAATTGCACCGCGCCCAGATGATAAGGAATCTGTCCGCCGTCCAGCGCCCGGAAACGCAAGGGAAACTCGCCAAAGTCGCGCCAGCGCCAGAGATTTTCGAGCAGCAGTTGCGTCGACCACGCGGCCTTCGAAAGATTGCCGCGCTCCAGCAGTTGCGGCAGCCAGATCGCGGCGCTGAGGAGGGCGGCCAGCAGCGCCGCGCCGAGCGGCGGCGCCAGCCGCATCGCCAGTCGCGACTCAGTATCCTTGTGCGTCCCGGCAAGGAACACGACATAGGCCGTCAGACAGGGCAGTACGAGCAAGAAGGTGATCGTGTGCGACGCTGCCAGCACGGCCAGCAGCGTCGCGGACAGGGTAAGCGCCGGGATGCTGCGCGGTGTAGTCAGCAAGCGTCGAAACGCCCAAAAAAGCCACGGCAACAATGCCTGCGCGCCGACCTCGCCAAACGCGCCGCGCACATAGACATTCGCCAGCAAATAGATGGAATAGGTGTAGGCCGTGGCCGCAAGCAAGCCGGGCCAGAAAGGGCGAGAGGTAGGGGGCGAGGGGCGAAGAGGTGCGTACAGGTCGCTTGCCAGGAACGCCGCACCGATCGCACCGGCCATCACGGCAAGCGCGTAGGTGAAGCGATAGCCGTCGACCAGCGAGACGCCCGCCAGATGCAGCCATTCGGCGGCATAGTACATGGCCGGCGCGTAGAAGGTGAAGAGTGGATAGCCGTAGCCGGTGTAAAGTTCGGGCAGCCAGCGCGGCAGCACTTCGCCGGCGCGCACGTGGTGATCCAACAAAAAGAGACGCATCAGATGCACGGGCGTGTCATCAGCGATGACCGGCAGGCCGCGCGTCAGCAGCACCCACACCGCGGGCAGCGCAATCAAGGCTGCCGCCAGCGCCAACGGCCAGCGCGTCCTGGCAAGCGTTTGAAATCGGCGGCTTTGACGCGGAGATGCAGAGGCAGAGACAGGTAAGTCCTCGCGAGAGTTTCTCTGCGTTTTCTCTGCATTTCCGCGCCTCGGCGTCAAGTCGTTGTGCGTCATGGCTGCCCGCCACACAGCGGCAGATCGACGCGGCCCAGGCTGTACGATGGCGGCTCGCCCACCACCGGCAATGCTTGCATGGAAGCAGTCGCGTACGGGATCGCCCAGACTTCATACGCGCCGGCAGCGATCGGGTCGTTGGGGAACTCGAAAAACTGCGTGCCGCCATCAGGACTGTCCCAGGCCGGCGCGCCGCGCCCGTTGGCATTTTGCAGCCAAGCATCCACCTGCGGCGCGCCGCCGCCGTCGGTCTCGATCCGCACCAGACGCATCGAGACCGACGCGTCCACCGGCTGCGGCCCCGGCGCGCGCCACGTCAGGTCGACGGCAAGTTGCTCATCCGGCGCGCCTGCGGGGCGGAAGCAGTACACCACCGCGTCGGCGAGTTCCAGGCCGCCTTCCGTCACCACCGGGCCGCCGGCAAGCTCGACGCGGTTGCGCTGCGTAGCCACCGGCCGGAAGTACTCGATCTGATAAGTTTGCCCTTGCTCGCTGCCGTCTGCGATGTAACCGCTGAGGCGAAGCTGAGCGTCGAGCCGGTGTTGGGGGTCGGCGTCAACGTGCATGCCGGCCAGCCAGCGCACCAGGCCGATGCGCGGCGCGTCGGGCAGATCGTCGAGCAGAAAGGGACGTTCGACAACCGCGTAGTTACGCTTGAAATCGGTGATGAAGTCAATCGACCAATAGTTGCGTCGCGGCCAGCCCCAGGAGAGCGGAACTACATAAAAAGTGTCGGGGTTGGCGTCAATGGCCTGGGCCACGTTGAGCATATCGGCGTCGTACTGCTCGAAAGTTTCGCGCGCGCCTTGCCAGCGCGTGTAGTCACGAAAACTGAGCGCGCCGTCGGTCGTGACAAGCAGCAACCCTAACAGCAACGCCCAGCCGGCGCGCCGTTCGCCAAACAGCCGCGTGATCCCGTAGCCTGCCAGCAGAAAGACCGCCGGCGCGATCACCAACACGCGCAGATGATTGGGCGGCAGCGGCGTCCCGGAAACCGCGAGAATGCCTGGCCAGATCATCACCAGCACCGTCCACAGCAGCGTGCGCGGCGCCGGGTTGCGCAGGGAAAAGCCGGCGCCGATCACAAAAAACGGCGCCACGAACCAACTCACTGGGGGCCGGCCCGGCAGATTGTGTAGCCAGATCGGGTCGCCCGTCAGCCCAAACAGCTTGAGGTGCTCCATAAATTGAAGCCAGAAGAGCGCCAGCGGTTCGGGGCGGGAAAAGAGCCAGACTTGCTCCGAGCGTTGAAAACCGGCGGCCGGGTTGAGATAGATCGCGATCGCCAGCGGCGCGGCAACGACGCCGGCCGTCAGCAACATTATCGCTACCCCGCGCCAGCGCAGCGTGCGCCGCCAATCCATCGCCAGCACGATCAGCAGCAGCGGCGCAAAACGCGCCGCAATGTACGTATATTGCATCCCGCCCAGTGCGAGACCGGCCAGCAAGTACGGGCGCAGGTCGGTGCGGTTGCGGCAACGCCAGAAAAGGAGCAGCCAGATCGGAAAGAGCGCCAGAAATAAGTTGGCGCGATATGAAATGCGGCTGAGCGAGACGGTCCAGAAGGTGACGGCGACGAAACCGGCCCCGATCAAGGCGGCGCGTTCGTCGAGCAGGCGGCGGCCCAACGCGAACGTCGTGGCGGCGGCGACCGTGCCGGCAAAGGCGGCGGGCAAGCGCAGCGCCAGCGTGTTGTTGCCCAGCACGCCGACGAACAGGCTGATCAGGTAGATATAGAGCGGTTCGCGTCCGTTGTTCGCGGGGAAAAAGAGCGGCGTGACGCCCTGCCACACGCGCAGGGCATCCACCCCGTTGGCGCCTTCGTCAAAATGCATCCCAGGCGGCGCGCCGGCGAGATGATAGATGCGCAGAAAAAAGGCAACGAGCAGCAGCACCAGGAGCGGAAAAATAATGGCGGCGCCAAGGCTGCCGTTTACGGTGCGAGAGGAGCGATCCATCGTGTCGATAGCCTCATGTCAGGAAACCAAACGTGAAGCAGTATGCCACAAGAACGCGCCGCGTCCGAGTTGCAGCATGGCTGGAAGCTCTTCCGAAAGAACCTCCGGGTTCAATCGGGTGACGCGGCGGGGACGGACTGCAAGCCGCCTGGTGGCATGGAAGGGTGACGGCCAGTCCTCGGCGCGTCGCCCGATGAGATCCAAAACCCGACTCTTTTGCCGCGCTTGGATTCTCGGAAAGCGCAATTCGCTGCTAGAATCGGAGTCATGTCTGGTGCAAAACTGGCGTTTCATCGCTATCTCGTCTACGCCGCGCTGCTGTCGATCATCCTGGTCTCCACCTTCTTCAGCTTGCGGTGGGTGCAGATCAACGTCGTGCTGGTCGGGCGTGACTCTGCCGGACATCTCGAACAGTCGATCAACACGGCGGATGCACTGGCGCAAGGAGGGTTGTCAGGTGTTTTTCAGGCCGTGACCCTGGACGACTATCGTCCGCCGGCGCTCTATTTGCTGACGCAGCCAGCCTATGCGCTGTGGGGTCAAAGCATGGACTCCGCGCAGTTCCCCAACATCGCTTTGTTTGCGTTTATCCTCTTTTTGACTTTTCTCCTGGCGCGCGGTGTGACCGGCGACTGGATGGCGGTCTTCGCTGTGGCGCTGCTCAGCCTGCTGCCGATGGCAACCGCCATGACGCGGCTCTATTACATGGAAAATGGGCTGACCGCGGCGCTGCTGCTCGCGCTCTACGCATTGCTGCGCTCACAGAATTTCGAGCGCCGCGGCTGGTCGCTGCTCTTTGGCATCGCGTTGGGCGTGGCCTTGTTGGGCAAATGGACCGCGCCGATCTATCTAGTATTTCCTGTGCTTTTTCTGCTGTGGCGCGGGCAATGCTGGACGCACCAACGTCGCGCACTGCGCACTTTCCGTGTGATGTGGCGCGCCGCGCTGCTCGCGGTGCTCCTGGGAGCAGCGTTGGCTTTGCTGTGGTATCTGCCCGGCCGCGATTTTGTGTTCGACCAGGAAATGCCGCTGGGCGACTGGCTGCCAGTGCTGTGGATGGGGTTGTTCGCCGTGTGCCTCTATGCTCTGTTCACCGGGCGCGGCAAAATCGGCAATGTCTGGACGGCGCTGCTCGTTGCCTTCACGATCGCCAGCCTGTGGTATTTTCCGCGCATCGATTTTATCAACCGGCTGTCGGATGTGGCTTTTGGCACCGATCGCGGCACCCAGCAGTCGCTTGATCTATTTCGGCTGAGCAATTACACCCGCTATCTGGAATACTGGCTGACGCATCACATGGGGCCGCTGGCGACGCTGGCGATCCTGCCTGTCGCTTTGGTGGGGTGGGCGCGGCGTCTGCCGCACTGGCGACGGGCGCGACCTACCGTGGTGATTTACTGGTCGGCGGTGCTTGGGTCGGCCATCATGCTGACGCTGCTGGCGCAGGCGAACCCGCGCAACCTTGTGCCGTTATTACCGCTCGTCGCCATTCTGCTGGCGGAAGGGTTGCGCACTTTTCCGCGCAAAATAGCCGCCGCGTTTGGCGTCATCTGGATCGGCGTGCTGCTGGTTCAATGGGCGATCTACACCTTCGACGGGCTGGCGTGGGTGCAGGCGCGCACGCCGCAGCTTTGGGTCTACGGGGACTACACGGCGTGGCCGGCGAGCGGTCCTTCCGATCCTGGCTACTGGATCGCGCCCGACGTGCTGGCGACAATTGGCAACCCCGAGGGCGACGCTGAGTCGTTGGGCATGCTCATCGACACGTGGGAGATTCACCGTGGGGCGCTGCGTTACCTGGTGGCGAGAGATAAACTCAACATCACCGTCACGCCCCTTACCGAGCACACCGGCGGCGCCTGGGGCGATCTGTTCGCCAACCGCTGGATTCTGCTCAAAGATGGCGACAACAGCGCGGTCAGAGCGCCCGGCCAGGCGTTGCTGGCGCGCATTGCCGAGCATGACCCGCTCTTTGATCAGTTGTACACGCCTGTCAAGCAATATCCCCTCCCCAGCGGCGACACAGCCACCCTTTATCGGCGTGACGGCCCGCGCCAGCCGCGTGAATATCCCGTGATCCTGATCGAGACCGCGCCCATTGCCGATGCGCTCAACGCGTGGGAATCGCCGCACGCTACGCTGGTCTTCGGCGACCGCGATGTGGCGGTGTGGACGGCGGTTCATGACCTGGCCGCGGATCGAGTGCTGCTGCCGCGCCAGGTCGATGGCGCCTATCCAGAGCCGCTGGCCGATTTGACCGGTACGATCCTGGTGGTGAGCCGCTACGACCATGCCGCGCGTGACGCGGTGGCTGGCAGTAGCTACTTTGCGCGCACGGTGGCGTCGGGCGACACGACGCTCGACGTATTTGGACGCTCGACGCAGCCGTTGCAGCCGCTGGCGAGTACGTCGCCGTGGAACGAGATTGTGATCGATGCAATGCGCAGCCTGCCGCAGCTTGCGCGGGGGGAAGTGCTGCCTGTGGAGCTGGAACTGACCAGCCAGGAGGCGCGTCCGCTCAAGTTGTCGATGCGCCTCGTGGCCGCAGATGGCAGCGTCATCGCCCAGAACGACGTCCCCGCGGATCCAGCCGTGCGCCTCGGCCTGCTCATCCCGCCCGATGTCGCGGCCGGCGAGTACGCGCTGAGCGCGGTGCTGTACGACCCGGCGACGGCCGCCGACATCCTCACGCGCGATGGCGACCCGCTGGGACGGCTGGCTACTATCACGGTTACGGAATAGCGCAGGCGCAGCATGGTGAATCCCCTGCGCACGGCAACTTTTTTGAGCGCGATCGCCATTGCTTATCTGGTCATCCCTTATCTGCTCTTTCTGTGGGGATGGATTGAGACCCCGCTGGCGTTGCTATTTGGCGCGCTGATCTTGCTTGGCGCTTGGTTGACCGTCCGTGAGTATCATGGGAATTTTGGCAGCGAGGCAGCGGCTACAAGCTATCGGCCATCGACAATGACGACCCTGTTGACAGTGATGGGGGTATCGGTTGGACTGATCATGCTTTCCGGCATCGGCGGCATCGGCTTTCAGCATTATGACTGGGACAAGCACAATGCCGTGCTGAGCGATTTGGTGCATCAGGTGTGGCCCGTGGGCTACACTTACTATGGTGGCCCCGTGGCGCTGGTCTATTACATTGCCTACTATTTACCGGCTGCGTGGATCGGGAAGATTTGGGGCTGGCCCGCCGCCAACTTCGGGCTGGCGATCTGGAGTGCAGTGGGGCTGAGCCTGACGCTCTTCTTCTACCTGTGGCTGGTCAGGGCGCGACGAGTCTGGCTGGCGCTGCTCGTTTTCCTCTTTTTTTCCGGGCTGGATGTACTTGGCTCTCTTGTCACACATTCGTCACTCAACACTTTGTGGCCGGAACGATTATTTCCGGCCGTGTGGAGCTACTGGACAAATCACGATGCCTGGAGCGCATGGCAGTACAGCAGCAACCTGAAGCTACTCTTTGCCGTGCCCAATCAAGCTATCGCCGGATGGCTGCTCACTTCGTTGCTGCTATTGCCATTGCTGGCCGAGAAACGTTCGCACAGCGCACTTTTTCTGTGGGGCCTCTCCGCCCTCTGGTCGCCGTTTATCACGATTGGTCTGGCGCCGGTGCTCCTGGTAGGCATGTGGCCTGAAGGACAAGGGAATTCGCCGGATTGGAAGCGCATCTTCAGCATCCAGAATTTGATTGGCTTGCTCTGCTTGGGAATTGTCAGCCTGTTTTATGCAACCAAGCTCACCCCAGTGGAGCCTCTCCTGGATGAAGGATTTCGCGCAGGCTTCTATCTGGCGCTGATTGATGGCTGGCAGCAGCGTTTCAATTACCTGTTGCTGTTGCTCTTGTTTTATCTGTTGGAATTCGGTCTGTTTGGATGGCTGATCTGGCGAGCGGGTGTGCTGCGGCGAAAGATCGACCGGCGTCTGTTCTGGGCGACGACCGCCTGGCTGCTCTTGCTGCCGCTGTGGGTCTTTGGCGCCGTCAACGATCTGGTGATGCGCGCCTCAATTCCCGCACTGTGGGTTTATACGATTTTTCTGGCGCAGAGCGTAAGCCAGCACGGCCGCTCGCGTGTGCAGCGTTGGCTCCTGTGGGGCGCCCTGTTGATTGCCGCGCTCAATCCAGTCCAGGATCTGCTTTACCACGGTGCGCATATTCTGGAGCGAGGAACGCTCCAGCGTTTGCCGCCAGATGATGAGACTGTTCTGGAACAATTTGAAGCTTCGCCCGATCGTTTGATCCAGTATCTGGGCAGCCAACAGGCGCCGTTCTTTGCTTTCATCGCGAAGACGCCCGCCCCGACTGAGGTCGCGACGACGCCGTTGCTGTTTGGAGATCGCATCGTGCTTACGCAGCACCATCTGCAGAGCAGGCGGCTTTTGCCCGGTGCGCACACGCAGCTTGAACTTGCGCTGGAAAGTTTGCAGCCGATCTCAGCGGAAATGGCGCTGGCAACGCGTCTGGTAGATAGTAATGGGCGCGTGTTGTGGGAGATGCAGGGCTGGCCAAGCGGGCGCAACACCACCACCTGGACGCCCTTCCGCACTTACTTTGATGTGCGCGATGTGCAGATCCCACCTGACGCGGCGCCAGGCACGTATGTCATGCAAGCCTATTTCTTCGACCCGACCACATTCGATAAATTGCCGGTGGCGCAACTGCCCGGCGCCAAACCACTTGGCGACATCGTGTCGCTGGCTTATTTGAACGTCGACGACCCTCGCGCCACTGGAAATGTGGAACCGCGCCCGATTGTGAGCTTTGGAGGCGAGCTCGGCTTGCTCTCCACCTCGCTTGCAGCACAGGAGCACTGGGTGGCGGGTGAAGCCGCGCCCGTCACGCTGGTTTGGCGTGCGCTGCGCCCGATGACACAGAACTATGTGCAAACGCTTCAGCTCATCGATGAAGCGGGCCGGCTGGTTGTCCAGCAGGATCGCCAGTTGTTCGACGGCGCGCTGCCGACGACGCTGTGGCAGCCAGACCTGGACATTATCGATGCGACGACTTTTCCCTTGCCCTCCGATCTCGCACCGGGGCGCTATGCATTGATCCTGGCTTGGTATACGATGGAGACAGGCGCGCGCCTCGCGCTTGACCCGCAGCCGGCGAACGGGGAAGATGCGTTTCTCGTGGCCGAAGTGTCTGTACGCAGACCCTAACTGTGTGTATGTCAGGAGTGAGCAATTTACTGGGTGTGGAAATTTTCGACTTGAATTTTGTAAGATCCAAAGTAAAGCTGGTATGAACAAACTATCCACTCAGGACGCGCAATCTTCGCCCAATCGCCTCATATGGCTGGCTGGGTTTGCCGGCGTTGGGGCCATCCTTGTGTTTGCGTTCTGGCTGCGCTGGCAATATGCCACCCAGGTGCAACTCCATGTAGATGAATTCACAACGCTGTGGGCGGCGCGCCAGGTGCAGGAGCACGGCGCTCCCCTCATGCCCAGCGGCGTGCTCTACACGCGCGGCCTCCTGTCGAGCTATCTGGTCGCGCTGGCGCAGCAAATCGCCGGCGACGCGCCGCTGGTGGGGCGCACCCTCAGCATCCTGTTTGGCGTGGCGGCCGTGCTGACGGTCTTTCTGGTCGGGCGCCGCGGCTGGACCGCGCGCGTCGGCTGGGTGGCCGCCGTCGGTCTCACCCTGCTGCCCGAAATCGTCGTTTGGAGCAGCCGCGCGCGCTTCTATTCACCCCTGGTCTTCTTTGCGCTGCTCATGATGTGGATCGCGTTCGTGATGACGCGCCCGCCGTCCACCGCTCCTGCTGATCCACACCCAGCACGCTGGAGAATCCACCTGCTCTTTGTGCTCGTATTTGCGCTGGCGCTCTTTTCGCAGGAGCAGACAATCCTGCTCTATCCGCCGATCTTGCTGGCGCTGTGGGCCTGGCGGGGCTGGCGTTATTTTCTTCAGCCGCCCGCGCTAGTGACCCATCTGTCAGTCGTGGGCCTCATGGTGCTGCGCTTTGTGATCGAGCAGGTAGGGCAGCCGGGCTATTTTGGCGAGATGCAGACGCATAAAGCCTATCTGCGCCTCTTCGACGACATCCCCGGCGCCTGGCAGAGCTACGGACGGCTCCTGCTGGAGGGAAGCCGGCTGCCGTGGAGCGTGCTGACGCTGGTGGCCGTGGCCGCGGCGTTGTTTGCGCTGTGGCGGCTGGCGCGTCAGGCCCGCGACTCCGGAGATGAAAGGCGTCTGCTTGACCGGCTACCTCATTTTCATCAAGCCACCTTGTTCTTTGGTTTGCAGTTCTTTTTTGTGGTGGCGCTCTTTTTCACCGTGATCGGCAACAACTATCGAGATTCACGCTATTTGCTGCTGGTCGAGCCATGTTGGATGTTGCTCGGCGGCGCGGGTCTGGTCTGGCTGGTGGATCGTGTGTTCCAAACGAACTGGCAGCGCTGGCTCGCCACGGGCGCCGGCGCGTTGCTGTTGGCGTGGTGGATGTGGCCGCTCACGGCCAACGCGCTGACGCAAGAGGCGGAGGGCTATCAGGCCGCGCTGGCATACGTCGCGGCGCAGCGCCAGCCCGATGATATCGTCATGTCGCCGCAGCCGCCGGCCTGCGCCTGGAGCATGGGTGAGCCGTGCGATTACTACGTGACGCAGCGCAACTGGTACACCTATGTCACGCCGCGCAACGGCAAATTGGTCGACCGCTGGTCCGGCGCGGAATTGCTCAACACGACAGCACAGCTAGAGGAAGTGATCAAGGCGGCCTCGCGCGTCTGGATCATCACCGACAGTGAGCGCTTGGGCCGCCGCTTTGAGGATGATTTTTTGCGCGTCATCGTGGAGCAATTTACCAAGGTCTACACCGCCGACGGCGTTGCTGTGTTGGTGGCCGAAGGGTGGAAGGAACAGCCGCCGCTCATAGCGACGCGCCGCTATGAAGCGCCTATTGTCATGGGGCCGCTGGCGCTCGTCGGGTGGGAGCGAGGCAAGATCACGGCGGAAGGCCGCGTGCCGATGACCTTTCTGTGGGAAAAAGTGGGCGCGATCGACGAGCAGATCAACACGTCGATGCAGATTTTTGCAGCGGACGGAACAGCCATCACCCAAGCTGATGGCCCGCCAGCGCGCGGCATGACGGCAACGTTTGATTTTGACCGGGTGGCGCTGCCCGACCCCAAGAAGCCAATTCTGCCCGCCGATCTCGCACCAGGACGCTACCGCATCGACGTGGTTGCTTATGACGTGGAGAGTGGCGAGTTGCTCAGCGAGCCGCTTGCCGTGGATTGGCTCCAGATCGGACCGCCGCCTGCGCCGCCAGCGACTACCCTCGACGCAGCGTGGCAGGATGGGATGCACCTGATCGGCTACGACGAACTGCCCGCCGCACTCCAACCCGG
>Ga0073899_10000347_pt1 | contig 42503 bp, 40 predicted proteins | sample KloWWTmetaKNB5Ph_FD_88975 | JGI IMG/M metagenome (GOLD analysis project Ga0073899, IMG submission 88975) | Active sludge microbial communities from Klosterneuburg, Austria, studying microevolution and ecology of nitrifiers - Klosterneuburg... | ecosystem: Engineered > WWTP > Aerobic digester >... | reverse complement strand
GCCGCGCTGCGCCACCGCATGCGCGCCGAGATCCGCGCGCTGCAGCAGCGCCTGGGGCTGACCGCGCTCTACGTCACCCACGACCAGGAGGAGGCGCTGGCGGTGTCCGACGAGATCGTGCTGATGCGCGCCGGGCGCATCGAGCAGCGCGGCAGCCCGCAGCAGATCGTGCGCGAGCCCGCCAACGCCTTCGTCGCCGGCTTCATCGGTCAATCGATGCTGCTGCCGGCGCAGGTCGAGGCCCTGCCGGGCGGCGAGGTGGCCGTCAGCTGTGGTCCGCTGCACCTGGCGCTGCCGGCGCCCGCTGCGCTGGTCTCAGGGGATGCGTCCGAATCCGCGGACGCTGCCTGGCAACTCGCGGTGCGCCCCTGGGCGCTGCGACTGGAGCTTGGCGACCTGGCCGAGGTGCTGGCGGTGCGCTACCTGGGCCACCAGCACGAGGTGGACCTGCGCCTGCCAGACCTTGGCGACTGCACCGCCGTGGTCCCCGAGCCGGCCGGCTTCGTGCCGGCCGCCGGTGCGCGCTGCGGGGTGGCGTTGCACCCTCGCGGGTGTGCACTGGTGCAGGCCTGATTCTCGGCGGTCAGCTCGCCTCCGGCGCCGCCGACGGCCCACGGGTCTTCCACAGCGACACCAGCACGCCACCGGCGATCAGGCTGAAGGTCACGCTCAGCGAGATCACCGCCGGGATCTTGCCGATGAGGCCGACCAGGAAGATCTTGCTGCCGATGAACACCAGCACCAGCGCCAGCGCGTACTTCAGGTACTTGAAGCGGTGGATCATCGCCGCCAGCGCAAAGTACAGCGCACGCAGGCCCAGGATGGCGAAGATGTTGCTCGTGTAGACGATGAAGGGGTCGGTGGTGATCGCGAAGATCGCCGGCACCGAGTCGACCGCGAAGACCAGGTCGACGAACTCCACCAGCACCAGGGCCAGCAGCAGCGGGGTTGCAAAGCGCTCCGGCCTGCCTGTGGCGGGGTCGTGCTCGCGCAGCCAGAAGGCATTGCCGCGCAGACCGTCGGTCACGCGCAGGTGCCGCTTCAGGAACCTCAGCAGCGGGTTGTTGGCGATGTCGGGCACGTGGTCGGCAATGACCCACATCTTGATGCCCGTGGCGATGAGGAAGGCGCCGAACAGGTACAGCACCCAACTGAACTGGCTGACCAGCGTGGCACCCAGGCCGATCATGATCGCGCGCAGCACGATGACGCCCAGGATGCCCCAGAACAGCACCCGGTGCTGGTACTGCCGCGGGATGGCGAAGAAGCTGAAGATCAGCGCGATCACGAAGACGTTGTCCATCGACAGCGACTTCTCGATCATGAAGCCGGTGTAGTAGTCCATGCCGCTCTGCGCGCCCAGGAACCACCAGACCCAGGCGCCGAAGAGCAGCGCCACGCTGATGTAGCCCGCCGACAGCAGCAGGCTCTCGCGCACGCCGATCTCGTGGTCGTCCTTGTGCAGCACGCCCAGGTCGAAGGCCAGCAGCGCGGCGACGATGCCGACGAAGACCAGCCAGATCCAGACCGGCTTGCCCATGAAGTCGGCCGTGAAGAAGGGAAGCAGGGGTTCCATGGTGCAGGCTCAGACGATGTTGGTGGCGGCATGGGTCCATGCCGGTCAGGCCGAGGGGATGCGGACCGGCCCGCTCAGCCAGCTGCCAGCGCGCGGCTGCCGGGCTGACCGGGGTCGCTGCGGCGGCGCCACAGCGCGATGAGCAGATGCAGGCCGCCACCGAGCAGGACGAGCAGCAGGCTGCCAAGGCCCCAGAGCACCCAGGTCGCCACGGTCAGGCCACCGGCCAGGGCGGGGGTGACCTGGAGCAGGCCTTCGACGACAGGGCCCAGAGCCGACAGCAGCGCGGTCATTGACGAAGCGATCTCCGGCGGCACCCACGGTGCCAGCCATGGCGGCAGGGTGAGCGCGCCCACACCCGATGCGGTACCGGACAGCGCGCCTGCGGTGGAAACCGTCCACACCGCGAGGGCGTGCAGTGCCCAGGCCGTCAGCGACCAGAGCGCCAGAAGCGCGACGATGACCAACCAGCTGATGGCGTAGAACATGGCATGAACTCCGATGACGATGTACCGCTGGACAGTGTGGGGACGTCCAGGCGCCGGAAAAATCAGGTTGAATCGCAGCTGGCGTTCGTACTTTCCGAACTGGAGGCTGCATGCTGAACTACCGCCATCTGCACTACTTCTGGGTGGTCACCAAGGAGGGCGGCTTTGCCCGTGCCGCCGAGCGGTTGGACATGGCGGTGCAGACCATCAGTGCCCAGGTGCGCGAGTTGGAGAAGTCGCTCGGGCATCAGCTGCTCAAGCCGGCGGGCCGCGGTGTGGCCCTCACCGAAGCCGGCCAAGCCGCCTTCGCGCGCGCCGAGGAGATCTTCCAGCTGGGCCAGTGCATTGCCGACGAGGTGCGCGAGGCGGCGAGCGGCAAGGTCGCGAAGCTGGCGGTGGGTCTTTCTGACGGTATTTCCAAGCTCGCCGCCCACGCGCTGCTGGCGCCGGTTCTGGCCACCCCCAACCTGCGGCTGGTCTGCCATGAAGGTGAGTTCGAGCAACTGCTCGCCGAGCTGGCGTTGCATCACCTCGACGTGGTGCTGGCCGGCCAGGCCGCGCCGCGCAACCCGAACCTGCGCCTGAGCAGCGAGCGGCTCGTCGAGTCGCCGGTGGAGTGGTATGGCCCGGCTGGGATGGTCGGCAAGACCGAGCGGGACGGTTTTCCGCACACCCTCAACGAGTTGCCGGTGCTGTTGCCCACGGGGCACTCGGCCCTGCGCTCGACGCTGGACCACTGGTTCGATTCGATGGGTTTGCGCCCGCGCATCGTCGGCGAGTTTGAGGACAGCGCGCTGCTGGCGGTGTTTGCGGCCCGCGGGCTGGGCGTTTTCCCGGTGAGCCGCCTCGGGGCGGACGACGTGGGCCTGATGCAGGGCCTGCAACTGCTCGGCCGCAGCGACGGCGTGAAGGAAGAGATCCACGCCATCCGCTCACGGCGGGGACAGCACCACCCGCTGGTGCTGCAGATCATTGCCTCTGCAGGCAATTCTGCAGGCACCTGAGCGCCGGGCGGCCAGGCCTCCCCGCGTCATTGGGCGCCTGCCAGTGCGTCGCCGACGCGCCAGTGCCTGTGGGCCGCAGCCATCACCAGCGTCTCAGCCTCGGCCAGGTGCAGGTCTGCCGCGGCCGCGGCGCCGGCCAGACGCAGCGCCGTGCGCTGCAGCGCGGGGGCGTCGACCTCGGCCATCAGCGACGCGAGCGTCGCCTCGGGGACGCTGCACATCACGCCGCCGTTGCCGTAGGCGCCCAGGAGCAGGTCTTCGCACAGGGTGTGCATCACCTGCGCAAAGCTGCCGGGCGCCAAGCCCAGTTCAGATCCGATCTGGAGTTGGTGCAGGGTTTCGATCTCCGAGCGGCAGACATGGCCGTCGGAGATCAGGACCAGCGCAACGATGCGCGCGGCGGCTTCTGGGCTGTTTCGGGGGTAGCTGCGCACGAGGGAATCTCCGGTGGGCGTGAATGGTGGGGACAGGAGGAAGGCTTCAATGTGCGCCCGTTGAAACTTCGAAGGAAGCAGAACGTCACTGAACAAAACGTAGAAAAATACGAACCTGTAAGCCACTGCGTCCCACGCGGCCGGACGCCCTGCCCGTCGCCACGGCCCCGGCGCATCAGCGGGCTGGCACCACGCGCCGTGGTGCAGTTCTCCGACGTGAACGGTCCGCGTGGCGGCGTCGGCAAGTGCTCCCGGATCGAGCTGCGCACCGGCGCCGAACGTCGGCTGCGCCGCCGACCGGTCGACTCGCAACGCTGATCCATGGCCAGTGAGGATCAGCCGGTCGCGCTCCACTCCTGCCCCAACACCCCATACAGGCAGGTGTCGTACGTGGTCCCCTTTGCCGTCCAGCGCTGCCGCAACCGCCCTTCCAGCCGAAACCCCAGCCCTTCCAGCAGACGGCAGGACGCCACGTTGTCCGGGTTCACTTCGGCTTCGATGCGGCGCAGGCCCAGGGTGGCGAAGGCGTGGGTGCAGGCGGCGGCGACGGCCTCGCGCATCAGGCCTTGGTGCCAGTGGGTGCGGCCGAGCACGTAGCCGATTTCGGCGCGGCGGCTGGCGGCCTCGTACCGGTGGAAGAGCAGCGCACCAATGACGCCGCCGTGGCCACTGTGCCGCAGCACCAGCTGCCGGGTGCTGCCGGCAGCGACCAGGGCCTCGACGCGCGCCAGCCAGGCGCGGGCGTCGTCCAGGGTCTGCCAGGTGGCATAGGGCAGCCAGCGGGTCACGGTGTCGTCACCGTTGACCACCAGCAGGTCGGCCAGGTGCTCGGCGCTGGCCGGCACGAGGGTCAACCTCTGGGTGTCGATGCGGTCGATGGGTGGCAGTGGGGTCGGTCCGGATGACGCAGGCGCGGGGCGGTGGTGGAGCGTGAACGTCGGCGGGGAGGGCGACATGGCTGGGGTGGGTGGTCAACGGGCAACGGACCGCCAGGGCTGCGCAGGGGGAGGGCTGCCACAGCATAGCCCCGCAATCAGGGCGTCGCCGCTTCAGTGCACCCTAAGGTGTGCCACCTAGGCTGATTCCGGTTCCTTCACTCGGCACCCTGCCGGGGCCGCTGCCGATGCCCTTTCGAATCCCACAACCGCTGCGCTACCGCGACTGGCCCCAGGTGGCGGCGCTGGCGCTGCGCAGCCTGCCGGACCTGCAGGCGCGCACGCTGCGCTACTACCTCTGCCACCACTCCAATGGCTTCCTCGTGCTGCGTGAAGGGCGCCGGGTGCTGGGGTTGTCGTTCGTGCAGCTCGAACCCGGGTCGGGCGAGCTGTGGCTGACGATGATCGCGGTGGATGGCGACCAGCGTCGCCACGGCCTGGGCTCGCTGCTCCTGCAGCAGGTGGAGGCACGGGCCGCGGGCATGGGGCTGGCGCGGGTGGGGCTGCGCTGCCGGCAGGACAACGCGCAGGCGCTGGCGATGTACCGGCACTTCGGCTATGCCGTGACCGGGGAGAGCCGGCACCCGCGCACGGGCGATCCGGTGTTCGTGCTGCACAAGCGGCTGCCCGCCAAGGCCCTGGGGGCGCCGCAGCTGCCCCTGCTGCGGCGGGAGGTGCCCCGGCTGCGCTGCTGGCTCAACCGGGCGGTCCACATCGGGCAGTTTGGCCTGCGGGTGTGAGGCAGGAGCTGGTCAGAGGGGCACGTCAGCCGGCGGTTGCTGCTGCGCTCACCACCCGGTGCACGAAGTGCAGCTTGCGCACCGCGGCGGCGCTGGGGGTGAAGGGGTAGAAGTCGCTCTGGCCCATGCTGCGCGAGAGTTCGTTGAGCAGGGCGGTGAGTTCGGCCCAGGCGTTCACGGCGGCGAGGAAGGCGGGGTCGGGGGCGGTGAGCGCGTCCTCGCCGTAGGGCCGGATCTCCATCTCGATGTCGTCGGCATCGAGGTCGAAGCGGCGCGCGGTTTCCAGCGTGTCGTGCAGGTGCAGGTAGTGGGCCCAGGTTTCGGCCCAGTCCTCCCAGGGGTGGCTGGCGGCGTAGGCGCTGACGTGCCACTGCGCCCAGTCGGGCCGGGGGCCCTGGGCGTAGTGCCGCTGCAGGGCGCTGCGGTAGTCGGCGCGTTCATCGCCAAAGAGCTGCCGGAAGGGCTCGTGCCAGGTGCTGCCGGCCACCAGCCGGTCCCAGTAGTAGTGGCCGACCTCGTGGCGCAGGTGGCCGAGCAGGGTGCGGTAGGGCTCGTGCAGCTGGGCGCGCAGGCGTTCACGGGCTGCGTCATCGGCCTCCTCCAGGTCGAGGGTGATGAGGCCGTTGGCGTGGCCGGTGAGCACCTCGGCGCCGCCCGGTGATTCGGCGAGGAAGTCGAAGGCGAGGCCGCGCCGGGGGTTTTCGCCGCCGGCGCCCGGCAGCCGGGAGGCCACGGGCAGCCCTAGCGCGAGCAGCTGGGCGACCAGGCGGCGCTTGGCGGCCTCGATGCGCGCCCAGGCGTCGGCCTGACCGGCGTGGCCCAGGTCCGGGATGGTGCGGTTGAGCCGGCAGGCGCGGCAGTACAGCGGGCGCTGCCCGGCGCCGTTGCGCTCGCTGGTGGGCACGAGCCAGTTGCAGGCCGCCGGGCTGGCGGCGTTGGCGCAGCGCAGGTAGGTGGCCGCGGCGTGGTCGGGCCGGGCGTCGCGCCAGGTCGGGGCGGGCTCGCGGGGCAGCGGGTCGGCCGGGGCCAGGGCGAGCACGGCGCCGGCCAGCGGGTCGAAGCCCAGCGCCCGCCCGCAGGCCAGGCAGCGGTCATTGCGGAAGTAGACCCGCCGCCCGCAGACGCAGCGCCAAGCCGGGGGGCTGGCTGGCACGGTGGCCCGGGTGGCAGGGGTGGGGTGTGCCGGGGTCTGCCAGGCCCGGGCGAGGTGTTCGCCGAGGCGGGTGAGGAGGGCGGTGGTGTCCATCGGGGGCAGGGGCGGGCAGGTGATGTCGCGCTGGGCGTGCGCGCTGGCAGGCCGCATTGTGGGTGAGGGCCCGGTGGGCGGATGCGGCACACTCTCGCCATGTGCCAGCTGCTCGGCCTCAATGCCAACACCCCCACCGACCTGGTGTTCAGCTTCACCGGCTTCGCCCACCGCGCCGAGGAGCACCGCGATGGCTTCGGCATCGCCTTCTTCGAGGGGCCGGGGGTGCGGCTGTTCGTGGATCACCAGGGTGCCACCACCTCGCCGGTGGCGGAGATGATCCGGCGTTACCCGATCCACAGCCGTCACATCATTGCCCACATCCGCAAGGCCACGCAGGGCCGGGTGGCGCTGGAGAACACGCACCCTTTCATGCGCGAGCTGTGGGGGCGCTACTGGGTGTTTGCGCACAACGGCAACCTGGTGGATTTCCAGCCCAAGCTGCATGCCGCCTTCCGCCCGGTGGGCGATACCGACAGCGAACGCGCCTTCTGCTGGCTGATGCAGGAGATCTCGAAGTGCCATGCTGGCGTGCCCAGCGTGGCGCACCTGACGCAGACGTTGGCTGAACTGGTGCCGCCCGTGGCCAGGCACGGCACTTTCAACTTCCTGCTCAGCAACGGCGAGGCGCTGTGGGCGCACTGCAGCACCAAGCTGCACTACATCGAGCGGGCCCACCCCTTCGACAGCGCGCAGCTGCAGGACGAGGACCTGACGGTGGACTTTGCCGCCCACACCACGCCGGACGACCGGGTGGCGGTGGTGGTGACCGAGCCACTGACCTGCAACGAGGCCTGGACGGCGATGGCGCCCGGCGAGCTGCTGGTCTTCGAGAACGGCCGGCGCTGCCCGTTGGCTTGAACGGGACGCACCGGCTGGCTGGTGGGTTGGCTGGTTGGGGGGCGTTCCCCTGGATGGCGTGACGGGGTTCACGTTCGGGTGCGCGTGGCTGCCTGTACCCGTGACCCGGGTTGCCGATGTTCCTGCAGACGGCATGTGCCGCTCCGCCAGAGGCGGGGCGGCGAGGGCCGGCGTATCGGTACCTCCCATGAGCAGTAGCCAGCCCTCTTCACCGCCAATCGCTACCGTTGCGCCTCGACCCCTGGTCAGCGAGAGGCAGGCCATGATGGATGCCTACTACGGTGCGTCCACCGTCACCCTGATGGCGGGCGCCTTTGGTGCTGCGTTGGTGGTGTTTGCACTGCTGCCGCACCTGCCGCCGTTCTATGTGAAGGTGTGGCTGCCGGCGGTCGAGCTGTTCTTTGCCTTTCGGCTGGTCGCTGTGTGGGTGTATCGGCGCGGCGCGCGGCAGCGCTTCAGTCTGCTGGCCTGGCAGCGCCTGGCCTGGGGCACCACGGCGATCCAGGGCGCCGCCTGGGGCGGCTTCGGCGCGCTGGTCGGTGTGCTGCCTGAGCCGATCCACCAGATGGCCGTGCTGGTCACGGCCTTGGTGATGGTGGCGGGCAGCGCTTCCCTGGTCGGTGCGTTGCCGGTGGTGGTCCCGGTGTTCGGCATCCTGACGTTGGCGCCGGCCATTGTCGGGCTGCTCAGCTGGGGGGATGGCCTGCACGCCTTCCTGGCGTTCTGCTGCCTGATGTTCATCGCGACGGTGAACTTCTCGCTCCCGCGCACGGTGCAGGGGCTGATCCGCAGCCTGCACAACACGTCCCAGGAGCGAGAGCAGGTGCTGGCCCACTTGCAGGATGCCGAGCGGATGGCACTGGTCGGGCACTTCGTGTGGGACGTGCAGGGCGGGCATGTCACGGTGTCGGCCCAGGCCTGCCGCATGCTGGGCGTGCCGGCCGGTACGGTGGTGTCCCCGCGAGACATCACGCAGGCGCTGGCGGCGGAGGACCGCGAGCGGGTCACCGAGCTGATCCGCAACTCGCTCAAGCAGCAGCAGGCCGAACTGCGCTACGACGCCCGGGTGGTGTCGGATCGTGGCGAGTTTCATGTGCAGGCAGTACAGCGCGCCGAGTACAGCGACGATGGGCGTGCCGTGCGCGTGATGACGACGGTGCAGGATGTGACGAGGCAGGTGGCGGTGCAGCACGAGTTGCGCGATCTGGCCTATGGCGACCCGCTGACCGGGCTGGCCAACCGGGCGGCCTTCCAGGCGTCGCTGGTTTCGGCGGTGGCCACCTGCCAGGGCCGGCTGGCGCTGCTCGTGCTGGACCTGGACCATTTCAAGTCGGTCAATGACACGCTGGGCCACGACGCCGGCGACCGCCTGCTGGTGGAGGCCGCCACGCGGCTGAAGGCCGGCCTGCGCCAGGGGGACGGGCTGGCGCGCCTGGGCGGCGACGAGTTCGCCATCGTGCTGCCGGCGCTGGAGAGCAGTGCGATGGCCGCGACCGTCGCCGAGCGGCTGATCGCTGCGCTGGGCCGGCCCTTCCGGCTGGGCGATCTGGAGCTGTACGTGTCCTGCAGCGTCGGCATCGCCATGTACCCGGGGGACGCCACCGATGCGGACTCGCTGATGCGCTGTGCCGACGTGGCCATGTTCGATGCCAAGTCGCGCGGGCGCTCGGGCTACCAGTTCCACAACGCCGAGCAGAGTGCCCGGGCGCGTGAGCGGGTGCGGCTGGATGGCGACCTGCGCCGCGCGATCGAGCGCAACGAGCTGGAACTGCACTACCAACCCAAGGTGCGGGTGAGCGATGGCGGGGTGGTGGGCGCCGAAGCGCTGCTGCGCTGGCGGCGTGGCGGCGGTGCGCTGGTGCCGCCGGACCGCTTCATCCCGGTGGCCGAGGACACCGGCCTGATCGTGCCCATCGGCGAGTGGGTGCTGCGCACCGCCTGCGAGACGGCGGTGGCCTGGAACGCGCACCAGCCACCGGGTGCGGCTGCCCTGAAGATCGCGGTGAACCTGTCGCCGCGGCAGTTCTGGTCGCCGCACTTCGTCGGCATGGTGCGAGCCGTCCTGCATGACAGCGGCTGCCGGCCCGAGTGGATCGAGCTGGAGATGACCGAGAGCCTGCTGATCGACTCGCGCGGCCAGGTGGCGGCGATCCTGGCCGAGCTGCGCCAGCTGGGTTTCACGCTGGCGATCGATGACTTCGGTACCGGCTACTCGGCGCTGGGCTACCTGACGCGCTTCCCGATCACCACGCTGAAGATCGACCGCTCCTTCGTCAACGAGGTGGCGACGCAGCCCGCCCGCGCCGGCATCGTCCGCGCGGTGGTGGGCATGGGCCACAGCCTGGGCCTGGAGCTGGTGGCCGAGGGGGTGGAGGATGCCGACCAGGCCGCGGCGCTGCGCCAGATGGGCTGCCACCTGGCGCAGGGCTGGCTGTACGGCCGGCCCGTGCCGCGCGCGGAGTTCGAGCGCCTGCATGCGGCCGTGCTGGGCCCGTCGGTGCGGGGCGGTGACCTGGTCGGCGAAGCCCGCGAAACCGCTGCGCTGCCCGCCTGAGCCGGCTCCCCGGGCCGGCCAGGATGGCGCGGCCGGGCGGCCTCGCTAGACTCCCGGTCCATGTTCGCCTATTTGATCCGCCGCCTTTGGCAGATGGTGCCGACCCTGCTCGGGGTGGTGCTGCTGGTCTTCTTCCTCTTCAAGGCCTTCGGCGGGGATCCGGCCGAGATCCTCGGCGGCCTGAACGCCACCAGCCAGCAGATCGAGCAGATCCGTGAGCAGCTCGGCCTGAACCGGCCGGTGTGGGAGCAGCTGGGCATCTTCCTCAAGCAGATCGTCAGCTTCGACTGGGGCCGGTCCTGGGCCACGCAGGAGGCGGTGTCCAGCCTCTTCGCCAGCCGGCTGCCGGCCACATTGACGGTGATGGTGCCCATCCTGATCCTGGACGCGCTGCTGGCCATCCCCTTTGCGCTGGCGGTGGCGGCGGTGCGCGGCTCGCTGACCGACCGCGCGATCATGGTGGTCACCACCGTGGCGTTGTCGATCAGCTTCCTGGTCTACGTCATCGTCGGCCAGTGGCTGTTCGCCTTCCAGCTTGGCTGGTTCCCGGTGCAGGGCTGGACGGCGAGCTTCTGGACCAACCTGACCACCTACGCGCCGCTGCCGATCCTGCTGGCGGTGATGGTGGGCGTGTCGCCGCAGACGCGCCTGTACCGCAGCTTCTTCCTCGACGAGATCGGCCAGGACTACGTGCGCACCGCTCGTGCCAAGGGCCTGACCGAGCGAGCCATTCTGCTCAAACACGTGTTGCGCAATGCGCTGATCCCCATCCTCACCAACATCGGCGTGCAGCTGCCGGGCATCTTCGTGGGCAGCTTCCTGATCGAGGTGTTCTTCTCCATCCCCGGCATCGGCCGTGAGGTGCTGCTGGCGGTCAACCGCAGCGACTACCCGGTCATCCAGGCGGTGACCATCTACCTGGCCATGATCACGATGCTCGTCAATCTGCTCACCGACCTGCTTTACAAGCTGGTCGATCCGCGGGTGGTGCTGAAATGAGTGCTGCGATGACGACTCCGACGCAGAGCCCGGCCACGGCCCTGGCCTCAGTAGCCTCCGCCCGCAGCCAGGGCGTCTGGCGCGCGGCCTGGGCGCGTTACCGGCGCGACCGCGTGGGCATGACCTGCCTGGCCATCGTGGCGCTGTACCTGGGCCTGATCCTGGCGGTGGCGGCCGGCTGGGTGGCGGCCGACTGGCAGGCCGAGAAGGGACTGTCCTACGCGCCGCCCCACTTCGTCGGCGCGGCCGCGAAAGCCGCCGGCCCCAGCGCGGCGGCCAGCACGGCGCAGGCGCCGATGGTCGACCTGAGCGATGTCGACCCGCTCGCCCCCCGCTACGCCGAGTGGGCTGCGCGCGCCGCCCAGCTGCAGACCACCGAGGCGCCACGCCAGGCCACGTTGCCCTTCGGCGCCGACCGGCTGGGCCGCGACGTGCTGGACAAGGCCATCCAGGGCTCGCAGGTGTCGATCCAGGTCGGCGTGCTGGGCGCCCTCTTCGCCACGCTGATCGGCACGGTGCTGGGCGCCTTCTCGGGCTTTTTCGGCGGCAAGGTGGGTGATGCGCTGGAGTGGCTCTACAACGTCTTCACCTCGATCCCGAGCATCCTGCTGATCTTCGCCTTCGCGGCGGTGACCGGCCGCGGCGTGGGCAGCGTGGTGCTGATCCTCGGGCTGACCGGCTGGACCGGCATCTACCGCCTGGTGCGCGCGGAGTTCATGAAGCACGCGGTGCGCGAGTACGTGCGCTCGGCCGAGGCGATCGGCGCCAGCGTCTGGTCGCGCATGTTCCGCCACATCCTGCCCAACGCCAGCCACGTGGTGCTGGTGCAGCTGTCCATCCACGTGGTCAGCTTCATCAAGTACGAGGTGATCCTGTCCTATCTGGGCCTGGGCGTGAGCGTCGACCAGGTGAGCTGGGGCACCATGCTGGCCGAGGCCCAGAGCGAGCTGATCCTGGGCCACTGGTGGCAGCTGGTGGCGGCCACGGGCTTCATGGCGGTCTTCGTCACCGCCTTCTCGTTGATGACCGATGCGCTGCGCGATGCGCTCGACCCGAAGCTGAGGGGCCTGGAATGAGTGCCAATGTGCAAGCCCCGCTGCTGAGCGTCGAGAACCTGCAGGTGGCCTTCCGCATGGGCCGCGAGGGCGGTGTGCTGCAGCGCAGCCTCGCGGTGGGCCGCGACGGCACGGGCGTGAGCTTCGCCGTGCCCGAGAACAGCACCGTCGCGCTGGTGGGCGAGTCCGGCTCGGGCAAGACGGTCACGGCCATGAGCATCCCGCGCCTGCTGCCCGACAACGCCGAGCCGAGCGGGCGCGTCGTCTTCCAGGGCCGCGACCTGCTCGGCGCCACTCCGGCCGAACTGCGCGCCCTGCGCGGACGCGAGGTCGCTTGCGTGTTCCAGGATCCGATGGGCTCGCTCAATCCGGTGTTCCCCGTCGGGGCACAGATCGCCGAACCGCTGGTGCTGCACCTGGGCCTGTCGCGCCGCGCGGCGCGTGCGCGTGCCGAGGCGCTGCTGGAGGAGGTGGGCCTGCCCGAGCCGCGGCGCCGCCTGGACGCCTACCCGCACGAGCTCTCTGGCGGCCAGCAGCAGCGCGTGATGATCGCGATGGCGCTGGCCTGCGAGCCCAAGCTGCTGATCGCCGACGAGCCCACCACCGCGCTGGACGTGACCATCCAGCGGCAGATCCTTGAACTGCTCGCCGATCTGAAGCAGCGTCGGCGCATGAGCATGCTCTTCATCAGCCACGACCTGGGTGTGGTGGGCGAGATCGCCGACCAGGTGGTGGTGATGCGCCACGGCCAGGTGCGTGAGCAGGGGCCGGTGGCGCAGATCTTTGCCGCACCGCAGGACGCCTACACCCGCGCGCTGCTGGCCTGCCGCCCGCGGCTGGACCACCACCCGCGCCGCCTGACGGTGATCGACGACCACATCGCCGCCGAGGCGGCCGCGGCTGCAGGAGAGGCGGCCGCCGCGGCCACGGCACCGGATGTGCGCGATGCCGCTGCGCCGGTGGTGCTGGAGGTGCGGGGGCTGGCCAAGTCCTTCTTCCTGCGCGAGGGCCTGTTCGGCCGGCGCGAGTTCAAGGCGGTGCAGGACGTCAACTTCCAGCTCCGGCGCGGCCACACCCTGGGCGTGGTGGGCGAGTCCGGCTCGGGCAAGACGACGATGGGCCTGACGCTGCTGCGCCTGCATGAGCCCACCGCTGGCGAGGTGATCTTCGACGGCCGTGACCTGCTGGCGCTGCAGGGCACCGAGCGCCAGGCGCTGCGCCAGCGCATCCAGATCGTCTTCCAGAACCCCTATGCCTCGCTGAACCCGCGCTTCACCATCGGACAGACGCTGCTGGAGCCGATGCGCATCCACGCGGTGGGCGCCGATGACGCGGAGCGTGAGGCGCGTGCGCTGGCGCTGCTGCAGCGCGTCGGGCTGGACGCCTCGGCGTTCGGCAAGTACCCGCACGAGTTCTCCGGCGGGCAGCGCCAGCGCATCGCCATCGCTCGGGCGCTGACGCTGTCGCCGCAGGTGCTGATCCTGGACGAGGCGGTGTCGGCGCTGGACGTGTCGGTGCAGGCACAGGTGCTCAACCTGCTGCGCGACCTGCAGGACGAGCTGGGCCTGGCCTACGTCTTCATCAGCCACGACCTGGCCGTGGTGCGCTTCATCTCCGACGAGGTGCTGGTGATGAAGGATGGCCGCGTGGTCGAGCGTGCCGGTGCGGCCGACCTGCTGGCCGCGCCGCGTGAGGAGTACACGCGCCGGCTCCTGGGTGCTGTGCCGCGCGGCTGGCAGGCGGCGGTCTGACAGGGCGGCCTCGGCGAGGGCGTTTGCCGGTTCTGGCAGGCCGTGTCAGTCCAGGGGTGACCAATCCTGTCAGCGGACCTGACGGATTCTGTCAGCGTTGCAATGAGACTTTGCGGGGCGGGGGTGGGCTTGTGACGGCGTACACAGTTGCTTCATGGCACGGACGATGCCGATATCTCCGCCAGGAAGCCGCTGCAGCGCGTGTCACCGACCGCCCGGCCGGCCCAGGGGCAGAAGATGAAGTTCCGTTGGTCCGACTGGCTGGCCGCCGTGGCGGTCGTGATGGCCCTCAGCGCCTTTGCCGCGGCAGAGGCGGTCGAGGATCTGCCCACCCAGGCCCTGGCACGGTGATGCCGCTTTGATGCTGCGTTGACCACGCAAGCGTGAACCCAGGGTCCGTTCGCAGCCCCGAGATGGCATGGAAGATGCCATCCCATGCACTGACCTTCTGCTGCTTGCCCTCACCCCTGCGATCCTGTCCCGGATCGAATGGCGCAGCGAAGGTGGCTGATCTTCTCGTGTGACTCCTCCTCAGAGAAGCCTTCGGGACTGGGTCAAGTCCCGAGGGGAGCGGGCGCTCCGGGTTTGAGAGAGCGAGCACCCGGTTTCTGCGTCCCGCTCCCCTTCTTTTTTCAAGTTTCCTTGACGGTTGCTTACACTTCGCCGTGCGTTTTTTAACGCGCGCGCCAGGTGGCCGCGTGCAGCCGAGGAAACCCCATGAATTCACTGTTCCCGCGTTGGCAGGAGAAGACCGAGGGCGTGATCGCGCCCGATGAGCGCCTGCCCTGGCCCCAGACCTTTGCGATGGGCGTCCAGCACGTCATCGCGATGTTTGGTGCGACGGTGCTGGCGCCGCTGTTGATGGGCTTCGACCCCAACGTCGCGATCCTGATGAGTGGCGTGGGCACGCTGATCTTCTTCTTCATTGTCGGCGGTCGGGTGCCGAGCTACCTGGGGTCAAGCTTTGCCTTCATCGGCGTGGTGATCGCGGCCACCGGCTATGCCGGCCAGGGCGCCAACGGCAACCTGGGCGTGGCGCTGGGCGGCATCATCGCCTGCGGCGCGGTGTACACGCTGATCGGCCTGATCGTCGCCGGTACCGGCGCGGGTTGGATCGAGCGTTTCATGCCGCCGGTGGTGACCGGCGCGGTGGTGGCGGTGATCGGCCTGAACCTGGCTGGCATCCCGATCAAGAACATGGCGCCCACCGCCTTCGACGCCTGGATGCAGGGGCTGACCTTCCTGTGCGTGGGCCTTGTCGCGGTCTACACCCGCGGCATGACTCAGCGCCTGCTGATCCTGGTCGGGCTGATCCTGGCTTCGATCCTCTACGCGGTGTTGACCAACGGCCTGGGCCTGGGCAAGCCGATCGATTTCAGCCGGGTGGTCTCGGCCGCCTGGTTCGGCGCGCCCAACTTCGCCGCGCCGGTGTTCGATGCCAAGGCCATGCTGCTGATCGCACCGGTGGCGGTGATCCTGGTGGCCGAGAACCTGGGCCACCTGAAGGCCGTGAGCGCCATGACCGGCCGCAACATGGACGCCTACCTGGGCCGCGCCTTCATCGGTGACGGCGTGGCGACGATGGTGTCGGGCGCAGCGGGTGGTACCGGCGTGACCACCTACGCCGAGAACATCGGTGTGATGGCAGCCACCAAGATCTACTCGACCGCGATGTTCGTGGTGGCCGCGCTGATCGCGGTGCTGCTGGGCTTCTCGCCCAAGTTCGGTGCACTGATCCAGGCCATCCCGCTGGCGGTGATGGGCGGGGTGTCGATCGTGGTGTTTGGCCTCATCGCGGTGGCGGGCGCCAAAATCTGGGTCGACAACCGGGTCGACTTCTCCGACAACACCAACCTGATCGTCGCCGCGGTCACGCTGGTGCTGGGCACGGGCGACTACACGCTGAAGTTCGGTGCCTTCACGCTGGGGGGCATCGGAACCGCGACTTTCGGCGCAATCGCGCTGCACGCGCTGCTGCGGCGGCGCTGAGCCGGCCCGGGGGCCGGGCAGGGTGGCCGCACAATCGCGGCCAGTCCACCGTGGGCCTGTGCGGCACGTCGCCGCCGGGCCCTTGCCGTTCCCTGTCTCCTGGAGCCATCCCCATGTCCGCCCTCATCTGCGGTTCGCTCGCGTTCGACACGATCGCCACCTTCCCCGGTCGCTTCGCCCAGCAGATCCTGCCCGAGCAAATCCACATCCTGAACGTCTCCTTCCTGGTGCCGACGCTGCGCCGCGAGTTCGGTGGCTGCGCCGGCAACATCGCCTACACGCTCAAGGCGCTGGGCGGCGAGCCGGTGGTGATGGCGGCGCTGGGCAGCGATGGCGCAGGTTACCTGGAGCGCATGAACGGCCTGGGCATCGACACCCGCCATGTGCTCACGGTGGCCGAGAGCTACACCGCGCAGGCCAACATCATCACCGACGAGGACAACAACCAGATCACCGCCTTCCACCCGGGCGCGATGCAGTTTGCCGACCGCATCGAGATGCCGGTGCGCGACGACCTGAAGCTGGCACTGATCGGCCCTGACGGGCGCGATGCGATGCTCAAGCGCGCGCGCGACTTCGCCGCCGCCGGCCTGCCCTTCATCTTCGACCCGGGCCAGGGCTTGCCGATGTTCAACGGCGAGGAGCTGCGCGGCTTCGTCGACCAGGCCACCTGGGTGACGGTGAACGACTACGAGGCCCGCATGTTGTGCGAGCGCATGGGCATCGACCTGGCCGCGCTGTCACGCTCGCACTTGCGCGGCGTGGTGGTGACGCTGGGTCACGAGGGCTGTGACGTGTGGGTGCAGGGCGAGGTCACCCGCGTGCCCGGTGTGGCCGCCCAGGCCGTGCTGGACCCGACCGGCTGCGGTGACGCCTTCCGCGGCGCGCTGCTCTACGGCCTGGAGCGCGGCTGGGACCTGGTGCGTTGCGTGACGCTGGGCAACCGGGTGGGCGCGATCAAGATCGCCTGCCACGGGCCGCAGAACCACGCGCTGGATCGCGCCGCACTCGGCCTGGCCTGATCGCAGCGGCTCGGGTGGTTCTCACTCCTGCTGCAGGGCCACCAGCGCGGCGCATACCTGCGCCAGCCAGGCCTGCAGCAGTGGCCGCTCGGCCAGCAGCTTGACGCGCTTGCGCCGCCCGCTGGCGCCGCGCAGCAGCTGCACCTGTGACTTCGGGATCCCCACCTCATTGGCCAGCCAGCGCTGCAGCGCTTCGTTGGCGGCGCCGTCCACGGGGGGCGCCGCCAGGCGCACGCGCAGGGCCCCATCGTGCAGGCCGGCCAGCTGGCTGCGCTTGGCGTTGGGGATGACGGCCAGGTCGAGCAGCGCACCATCGTCTTGCCAGATCAGGTAGGAGGGGGCCTCGGGCGCTCCCTCCGGGGCTGGGCGGCGTGGGGTCTCTTTCATCGTCAAGGTCTTCGTCGGGTGGGCCTGAAGCAAAAACGCCCGGCGCGGGGCCGGGCGTGGGGCGCGTGGTCAGCCGGTGCGCCGAAGCGGCCGGCCTGCGCGTTCAGGGCTTCTCGCCGGTCGGGAAAGGCCAGGCGGCCTGCGGGCTCAGCGTCGTCTTGGCCGACACCGCGGCTGCGGCTACGGTGGGTGCCGGCGCAGCCGCCTTCTTCGCCGCGGCCTTCTTGGCCGGTGCGGCGCCCTTCACGCTGGGCTTGGTGGCGGCCTTCTTGGCTGGCGCAGGTGCCTCGACCGGGGCGGGCGCAGGTGCGGCTGCCGCAGCCTTCTTGGCCGGGGCTTTCTTGGCGGCGGGGGCCGGGGCCGACGGTACTGGCGCGGGAGTCGCCGGGGCGGCGACCGCCGCGCGCTTCAGGCCCGGCTTGGGGGTGGCCTTCTTGGCGGGTGCGGGGGCCTCGACCGGAGCGGGCGCAGGCGCCGGTGCGGCGGCTGCAGCCTGCTTGGCCGGGGCTTTCTTGGCAGCGGCCTTCTTGGCGGGTGCCGGTGCTGCAGCAACGGGTGCCGGAGCCGCTGCAGCCGGTGCGGCCACCACCTTCTTCGCGGCCGCCTTCTTGGCCGGGGCCTTCTTCACGGCGGCCTTGTCGGCTACAGCAGGTGCTGCCACCGGTGCCGCCGTGGCTTCAACCGCGACAGCGGTCTTCTTGGCGGCAGCCTTCTTGGCTGCCGGGGCCTTCTTGGCGGGCGCTGCCGCTTTCTTTGCAGTTGCCATCTCGTTCTCCTTGATCACGTGAACAAAAAACACACCAGGTTGCTCGCGCCCGCCCGGTGATTCGTGGTGCCGGACTGCCCAGGAGCGGCGCCGACTGCCGTGAATGTCTTGGTGCCGTGGCTGGTGATCCGGGCGGGGGCCGGGACCGCCGGGTGGCGCCTCAGGAAGGGGGGACGTTGCCGTCTTGACGCAGGGTGGCCGCCCTCGCAGCCCGCAGCGTGCACGCGTGGGTGGCTCGTCGGGATCCGACGTGCGGCGGACAGGGGGGATGGCATCGGGGCCGAGACATCGCGCGGGACGTTCGGCAGGGCGGGATTCGCGGGGGCGTTCGACGGGTGGGGCAAGTCTTCCCAGACCAGCATGTCTGACTTCCTATCAGAGCCGGATTATCTGAACGTCGCGTCGAATCACCAAGCGTTTCTTGACATCGCCCGGTCATGTCGAGCTGCTTGATCCCCGGTGCGGGGTGCAGCTGCACTGCAGAGTCTGAAACTGCCTACATATTCGTGAATGCTGATGTAGTCAATCACGAAACTGGTCCACATCCGGCCCCGTGTCCGTGGACGCCCGGTCGCGGTGACCCTCAGTCGCCAGCGAGGGCGCGCAGTGCGGATGCGGTGGCGCGCGCCGGGGTTGGCTGCAGCGGCATGCCGCCCAGCCGCCGTGCCAGTCGCGGCCAGCGCCAGCCTGGACCGGGATCGCGTTTGCGCCCGGGGGCGATGTGCTCGTGCCCCACCACCTCGGTGACCGGCCAGGCGCCGCACAGGCGGCGCAGCAGCCACGCGGCGCGACGGTATTGGGCCGCGGTGAAGCGCCGCCCCTCCAGGCCCTCCAGCTCGATGCCCACCGAGTCGTCGTTGCGGTTGGCCACGCCGCGCCAGCGCGAGGCGCCTGCATGCCAGGCCCGGTCGGCCACGCTGACGAACTGCAGCACCTGTCCGTCACGCCGGATCAGGAAGTGGGCCGAGACCCGCAGCGCCGCGACCTCGGCGAACGCGGGGTGGCCGGCGGGATCGAGCCGGTTGGTGAAGAGCTGCTCGATCGCCGGCCCGCCGTAGCGGCCCGGTGGCAGGCTGATCGAGTGCAGCACCGCGAGGCGGACTTCGGCTCCGGCCGGGCGCGGGCCGTGGTTGGGGCTGGGCACCGCCCGTGCCGTCGACAGCCAGCCCTGCCGCCAGCAAGCCGCCTCAAGGCAATCGCGACGCGGGTGACGGCGGCGGCGCTGGCGGCACTTCATTCGCTGCCGCCTGGGTCGCCCGCCTCGCCGGGTTCGCCGTCGTCGAGCGTAACCCCATCGCCGGCGACGTGCACGCCCAGCCGGGCCATGCGGTAGCGCATCTGGCGCAGCGTCAGGCCCATCGCCGCGCCCGCGGCGGTGCGGTTGTAGCGGTGGCGTTCCAGCGCCCGCGCCAGCACCTCGCGCTCGATGTCGTCGAGGTAGGCCACCAGGTCGGTCGGCAGTGGCGCGGCTGCCGCAGCCGGTGGAGATGCGACAGGGGGGGACGGATGGGCGCGCGAGGATTCCCCTGCCCCTGCCCCTGCCCCTGCCCCTGCCCCTGCCCCTGCCCCGGTTCCGGTTCCAGCATCCACGGGCGTGTCGGAACCGGGAGAGGTGGCCGACATGGTGGCCGGGGAGGCATCAGGGGTGACGTCGGGGGCGGAGCGTACGCCGGGCAGGCCCAGGTCCTCGACGTCGATGGTGGGCCCGCCCGACAGGGCCACGGCGCGGTGCAGCAGGTTCTCCAGCTCGCGCACGTTGCCCGGGAAACGGTAGCGGGCGAGGTGCGCCAATGCGGCCGACGTGAGGCGGGGCGTGTCGGCCATGCCAGCGTCGCCGGCAATGCGCTCCAGCACGCGAGCGCAGAGGACCGGCAGGTCGTCGCAGCGCTCACGCAGGGCCGGCACGCGGATCTCGATCACGTTCAGGCGGTAGTACAGGTCCTGGCGGAAGCGTCCGCGCGGCACCTCGTCGGCCAGGTCCTTGTGGGTGGCGCTGATGACGCGCACGTCCAGCGGCACCTCGACCACGGCGCCGACCGGCCGCACGGCGCGCTCCTGGATCGCGCGCAGCAGCTTGCTCTGCATCGACAGCGGCAGGTCGCCGATCTCGTCGAGGAAGAGGGTGCCGCCGCGCGCGGCCTGGAAGAAGCCGTCACGGTCCTCCGCTGCGCCGGTGAAAGCGCCCTTGCGGTAGCCGAAGAACTCGGCTTCGAGCAATTGCTCGGGGATGGCGCCGCAGTTCACCGCGATGAAGGGCTGGGCACTGCGGGCGCTGACCTGGTGGATCGAGCGTGCCACCAGCTCCTTGCCGGTGCCGGACTCACCCTGGATCAGCACCGGCGCCATGCTGCGCGCCACCTTCTCGACCAGCTGGCGCACCTGCTCCATCGCCGCGGAGTGCCCCGCCATGCGGCGCAGCGCGTTGTCCGGGCTGTCGACCGGGCGGCGCGGCGCCCGGCCCATCGGGGCGGGTGCACTGGCGGCGGCACCGGCCGGCTCGCCAGCCGCCGCCGCGCGGGGCGACATGGTGCGCCCGAGGGCCGCGGCCACGACGGCGCGGAACTGCTTCAGGTCGACCGGCTTGGTGAGGTAGTCGTAGGCGCCGGCCTTGAGGGCCAGTACGGCGTTCTCGGGCGAGCCGTAGGCGGTGATGACGATGCTGCGCTCGCTGCGGCCGGCCTGCTCCAGGCGGCGCAGCAGGTCCAGCCCGGTGCCGTCGGGCAGGCGCATGTCGGTGATCACCGCCTGGTAGCGGCGGTCCTTCAACAGGGCCCAGGCCTCCTCGACCGCGCCGGCGGTCTCGACGTCGTAGCCCTCGCGCAGCAGCGAGAGCTCGTAGAGCGTGCGCAGGTCGGGCTCGTCGTCGACGACGAGGATGCTGGGGGAGGTGCCGGCGTTCATGCGGGGCTACACCGGGTTGCGGGAGGGGTGGGGGCGGGGTGCCGCAGGGCCGGGGCAGGGAGGGGCAGCATCAGCGGTCGGCATCAGATCAGGCGCGAGCGCGCGCTGGTGTCGGTGGTCGGCAGGCGGGGCAGCGCGACGATGAAGGCGTTGCGGTGGCGGGCCCCCGCACCGCGCGGCTGGTATTCGATCGTGGCGCCATAGCGCTCGCACAGTTCGCGGCAAATATACAGGCCGAGGCCGCTGCCGCGGCTGCGGGTCGAGAAGAAGGGCTCGAACAGGTAGGGCTCGACATCCGGTGCGATCGGCCGCCCGTCGCTGGACACCGACAGCGTGGCCTGCATGGGACCCACGGCGGCGCTGCGCACCCACACCGCCTGCGGCTGGCCGCTGCCATGGCGCAGGGCATTGTCGAGCAGGTTGATCAGCACACGGCGCAGGTGCTCGGGGTCGAAGCGCACGCTGATCGGCTCCTCGCCGCAGTCCACGTACAGAGGGCTGGCGTCGCTGGTCGGCAGCCCGGCGGTGCGGGCCCACTCGGCGCACAGGGCCTCGACCTGCAGGCCGAGGTCGATCACCGGGGCCTCGCGTGGCGCCCCCGGGGCCACTTCCAGCATGTCGTCGACGATGCGCTGCAGGCGCTCCACGTTGTCGGCCACCATGCGCGCCAGCCGGGCTGGGCCGGGCTGGGTCAGGTCCTCGGCCAGCAGGGCGTTGGCCTGGGCGATGGCGGCCAGCGGATTGCGGATCTCGTGCGCGATGCCGGCGGAGACCCGCCCCATCGCCGCGAGCTTTTCCTGCTGGGCGCGTGCGCGCAGCGTGCGCATGTCCTCCACGAAGAGCACGCCCAGTTCCTCCTCGCCGCTGGCGTGCTGGCGGCGGGTGAAGCGCATGCGCAGACGCAGCTGGCGCTCCTCGGCCGGGGCGCCGGGGCTGGGCTCCAGGCGCAGGGCCAGTTCCTGGCCGCCCTGGGGCCAGGTGCCGGTGGCAAAGCCCTCCTGCAGTGCCGCGAGCAGGGGCTGCCAGGGCGCCCGGCCGGCCAGGTCGAAGGGCAGGAAACGGCGGGTGCGGGCTGCGCCGATCAGCGCCACCGCGGCGGGGTTGGCGGCGCGCACGCGGCCATGGCGGTCCACCACCATGACGCCGTCGGGCATCTCTTCGATCATCAGCCGGTTCAGGCGGGCTTGCTGGCGCGCCAGCTCCAGGGTGTTGCGTGCGGCCAGCTCCTGACGGGCCAGGCGCTGCGCCAGCTCGCTGGTCAGCGCGGCGATCGCCAGCATGCCGGCGCCGGTCAGCCCGGCCTGGGTGACCTGTGACGCGAACTCGCCGCCCGTGAAGCCGCTCCAGGTGGCATGGCCCAGTTGCACCAGCACCACCCCTGCGGCGACGGCCATGGCGGGCCGGCGCGCCATCAGCGTGGCGGCCATCAGCACCGGCAGCACGAACAGCGCCGCGACGTTCATGCCCGCGCCAGCCAGGAACAACAGCAGGCTGAAGACGACCAGGTCGACGCCGACGGTGGCCAGCCAACCGCGTTGGCCGAGCTTGCCGGCGCGGCTCACCGGGGCGCTGCTGCGGGCGGTCCAGATCAGGGTGCCCACGCCCACGGTGGCATAGCCGCCGCACAGCAGCAGCGGCAGCAGGTTTGGCGCGCTGCTGGCCACCAGGGACAGCAGGCCCTGGATCAGCAGCAGCAGCAGGCCGAGCAGCGCCCGTGCCACAGCGAAGGCGCGGAAGATGCGCGCGAAGGCCGGGGGCACCTCGACGATCGGGCCTGCTGCCGCTGCAGGGATTCCCGCGGGGCCGGGCGGGGCCGTGCTCGGCGCAGCCGGCCCGCCTGGAGCCGGGCGCGTGGCGGCGGGGGGTGTCGGACTTGGCGGGGGGGCGGGCGCAGGCGACGGGCGGGTGGGGATGGCGGCGTGCGGGTCGGGCCGGGGCGCTGCCTCGGCGGGGAGCGCTGGCGCGGAGGGGCGTGGGGTTGCCGGCGCAGTCGTCACCACCTGCGCCGCGGCGGCAGCCGGGCCGCTCAGGGGGGGCGCTGCGGTGGCGTCCAGGTCGGCCGGCTGCGTCAGGCCGGTGCCGTTCCCCAGGTGATGAAACCAGCTGTCGCCGCGGCGCGGTGCCGCGGGCGGGTCCGGTTCGGCGCGGGGCACGGGCGCTCAGCCTCTCGGCCGTGGGCCCGGGCCGGCGAGGCGATGCGGCTCGCTGCAGTAGTGGCGCCCGTCGGTTGCCTGCAGCGCATCGGCTTCGGACAGGTGCACGCCGCATTGGGCGCAGCGCACCATCGCCTGTGGCTGCACCGCCTTGCCGTGCGGTGCGCGGCTGTGGGTGGGCGCTGGCGGCGTGTTGCGCCGACGCAGGCCCCGCACCAGGGCCATCACGGCCAACACCACCACCAGCAGCCAGACGAAGCGTGCCATCGAACCGTTCTCCCCGCCGCCGCCTCAGCCGCCCGGGGGGCTGCGGTGCAGCAGCACTTCGAACACGAAGCGCGAGCCCACGTAGGCCAGCAGCAGCAGCCCGGTGCCGATGTACAGCCAGCGCGTGGCACGCCGGCCGCGCCAGCCGAAGGCACGCCGGCCGGCCAGCAGCGCTGCGAAGACGACCCAGCCCAGCAGTGAGAAGACCGTCTTGCGGTCCCAGTGCCAGGTGGCGGTGAAGCCCATGCCGAACACCAGCGCCAGCGTCAGCACGACGAAGCCGGCACCGACGAAGCGGAAGGTGAGCTTCTCCAGCGTCAGCAGCGGCAGCCCGCCGACGCCGGGGGGACCTTGGCGCTGGCGCATGGCGCGTTCGCTGCGGTCCAGCAACGTGGCGTGCAGCACCGCGGCACCGAACAGACCGTAGGAGGCCAGCCCGGCCAGCCAGTGCAGCGGCGCCCAGGGTGAGCTGGGGTGCAGCGTGCCCTCGCCAGGGAACAGCAGCGCCAGCAGCAGGCTGAGGCCACCCAGGGCCGCGAGCCAGCGGCGCACCCCGTCCAGCGGCACGAAGCGGCTTTCCACGGCGTGCACGCTCAGCACCAGCCAGGCCGTGGCCGACAGCGCCGGTGCAAAGCCGAAGCGCGCGCCGGTGCCCGGCAGCCCGATGCCGAACAGGTGCGCCAGCAGGGCCACGCCGTGCGCCGCCCAGGCCACCGGCAGGGCCCAGCGCTCGGCCCAGCGCAGCCCGCGTGGCGCGGCCAGCGCATAGGCCACCAGCGCCAGCAGCGCCGGGGCCACAAACCAGGGCGACAGGGCCGCGACGGCGGTGGAGGGGGGGGTCGATAGAATCACGTGCACAGTGTACTTTCGGGCCGCCCGCGGCTCGCCTTTTGCGGGGCCGCCATGGCATCAGCGCTTTCAGAACGCCTGTCAAAGCTCGTCAAGACGATGCGCGGCCAGGCGCGCATCACCGAATCCAACGTCCAGGACATGCTGCGCGAAGTGCGCATGGCCCTGCTCGAAGCCGACGTGGCCCTGCCTGTCGTGCGCGACTTCGTCGCCCGCGTCAAGGAGAAGGCGCTCGGCCAGGAGGTGGCCGGCTCGCTCAACCCCGGCCAGGCGCTGGTGGGCATCGTCCACAAGGAGCTCGCCGCGACGATGGGCGACGGCATTTCGGACATCAACCTGGCGGTGCAGCCGCCGGCGGTCATCCTGATGGCCGGCCTGCAGGGCGCGGGCAAGACCACCACCACCGCCAAGCTGGCCAAGCACCTGATCGAGCGGCGCAAGAAGAAGGTGCTGACGGTGTCGGCGGACGTCTACCGCCCCGCCGCCATCGAGCAGCTCAAGACGGTGACGAAGCAGGCCGGCGCCGAGTGGTTCCCGAGTGCGGCGGACCAGAAGCCGCGCGACATCGCGCTGGCTGCGCTGGACTACGCGAAGAAGCACTACTGCGACGTGCTGCTGGTTGACACCGCCGGCCGGCTCGCCATCGACGAAGCGCTGATGGCCGAGATCAAGGACCTGCACGCCACGCTGCACCCGATCGAGACGCTGTTCGTCGTCGACGCGATGCAGGGCCAGGACGCAGTCAACACCGCGAAGGCGTTCAAGGAAGCGCTGCCGCTGACCGGCATCGTGCTGACCAAGCTCGACGGCGACTCGCGCGGCGGCGCAGCGCTGTCGGTGCGCTCGATCACCGGTGCGCCGATCAAGTTTGCCGGCGTGTCCGAGAAGATCGACGGCCTGGAGGTCTTCGACGCCGACCGCCACGCCGGCCGGGTGCTCGGCATGGGCGACATCGTCGCGCTGGTCGAGGAGGTCCAGAAGGGCGTGGACATCGAGGCCGCGCAGAAGCTGGCCGAGAAGGTCAAGAGCGGCGTCGGCTTCGACCTCAACGACTTCCTGTCCCAGATCAGCCAGATGAAGAAGATGGGCGGGCTGTCGGGCCTGCTGGACAAGCTGCCCACCGAGCTGGCCGCCAAGGCCGGCCAGGCCGACATGGGCAAGGCCGAGAAGGATGTGCGCCGCATGGAGGGCATCATCCATTCGATGACGCCCGTTGAACGCGCCAAGCCCGAGCTCATCAAGGCCAGCCGCAAGCGTCGCATCGCCGCCGGGGCGGGGGTGCAGGTGCAGGACGTCAACCGCATGCTCAATCAGTTCGAGCAGATGCGCGACGTGATGAAGAAGATGAAGGGCGGCGGCCTGATGAAGATGATGAAGCGCATGGGCGGGCTCAAGAAGGGCGGCTTTCCGGGCATGGGGATGTGATCGAATGTGAATGAATGTGAAGGCCTGCTGTGGCCTTCACGTCCTGGGCGTTGCATCCCGGGACAGTGAGCAAGAGCCCACTGTTACATCTCAGACCGTCCAACGGGATTGACGGGTTGACCGGACCCGTTTAATTTCGTGTGATGGATTTCTCATTTTTGGGGTCAGGTAACCTGCGCCTGCTGCTGGCCGGTGGCGTGATCGCGGCTGCGCTGCTATGGGTATGGCGGCGTTGGACGCTGTCCCGTCCCGGAGGCTCTTCGGCGGGGCGGCCGAGGGCGCTCGATGCCGTCGACACCCTGGTCGGCTGGCCGCCCGAGGCCACACGCGTCCTGACGGTCAAGCACCAGCGTGCGCTGGACCTGCTGCGGCAGGCCCTGCCCCAGCACAATGTGCTGGCCCAGGTGCCGATTTCCCATTTCATCAAGGTGCCCACGCGCTACTCCTATGTCGAGTGGCAGCGGCGCATCGGCCATGTCTGCGTGGACCTGATGGTCTGTGACAGCGCCTCCAATGTGGTAGCGGTGATCGAACTGCGCCAGGCGGAGCGGGCCCTGTCAGAGCGGGCTCGCAAGCGCCACACTCGCCTGGAGCGGGTGATGCGTGCCGCCGGTATCCCGGTGCACATCTGGAACGAGGCCATGCTTCCCGACCCGGTGGCCGTGCGCAAGGCCTTCGTACCCGACACGGTGCCGGCCGCACCGGACCTGGGGCCGGACACCAGTCCGCTGGTGCCGGTGCACTACGGTCCGGGGCGCACGCGCGCTGCAGCGCCGGGTGAGGCGGCTGCGGCGTTGCCCGGGTTCAGGGATCCTCCTCGCACCACCTGGTTCGATGATCTGAATGCCACCCGGCCGACGCAACTCGACAGCGTCGAGGTCATCACCCACGACGGCGGCCACCCCGCACTTCAAGCCGCAGGTCAGGCGCAGATCGCGCGGACGGAGCGCTGACCCGCCACGGGCCATCGGGCATCGCAGCCCGGTGGGGCCGGCCGTGTGCCGCGCCTCAGTTCCGTGAGATTGCCTGGATTGGGCGTTGGGTCATCGAGTGCCCATGTCTGCCGTACACGGTGGTGTGGGGTTCACCTGCGCCCGAGATTGGCACGTTGGTGAGCTGGGACCCACCATGGTGCTGCCGTCGGCACACTTCGGCGGGGCAAAAAAAGAGCCCCAGCCATGCTGGCTGGGGCTGCAAAGCCTTAACGCTGTCAACACGGTAAGGCACCTGCTCAGGGAGGAAAAGCAGGGAATGACCGCCTTGCGACGTATCATTCACCCACAAGTTTAGCAGCAGTTTTGAACCTGTGGTGTTCGGGGTTGCTCCCTGCGCTGCCGGCGCCCGGTGGAAGTTGTGATTCCGCGGCGACGGGCGATGCGTTGCGGGGCAATCCCGCATGATCATCGCGGTTCATGTGACGTCGTGTCCTGCCTGCGGCCGACTCCCTGCTTCCCCAACCATTGCCTGGAACGCCTGTCGATGTTTCCTCCCGCCAGCCACCCCCTGAGCCGCCCTCGTCGGCTGCGCCGCGATGCCTTCACCCGTGAGCTGGTGCGTGAGCACCGCCTGGCGCCGGCCGACCTGATCTATCCGGTGTTCGTGCTCGAAGGCCAGGGGCTGGTGCAGGACGTGGCCTCGATGCCCGGTGTGCAGCGCCGCAGCCTGGACCAGTTGCTGCCAGTGGCCGAGCAGTGCGTGGCGCTGGGCATCCCGGTGATGGCGCTGTTCCCGGTGCTGGGCAGCGCCGGCAAGACGCCTGATGGCCGAGAAGCCGCCAACCCGGAGGGCCTCGTGCCGCAGGTGGTGCGCGAGCTGAAGAAGCGCTTCCCGGAACTCGGCGTGATGACCGACGTCGCGCTCGACCCCTACACCTCGCACGGCCAGGATGGGCTGCTCGACGACACCGGCTACGTGCTCAACGACGAGACCATCGAGGTGCTGGTGCAGCAGGCGCTGGTGCAGGCGCAGGCCGGTGTGGACATCGTCGCGCCCAGCGACATGATGGATGGCCGCATCGGCGCGATCCGCCATGCGCTGGAAGCACAGCGCTTCATCCACACCCGCATCATGGCCTACAGCGCCAAGTACGCCAGTGCTTTCTATGGCCCGTTCCGCGACGCGGTGGGCTCGGCCGGCAACCTCGGCAAGAGCAACAAGAAGGTCTACCAGATGGACCCGGGCAACAGCGATGAGGCGCTGCGCGAGGTGGCGCTGGACATCGCCGAGGGTGCTGACATGGTGATGGTCAAGCCCGGCATGCCCTACCTGGACATCGTGCGCCGTGTGAAGGACGAGTTCCGCATGCCGACCTTCGCCTACCAGGTCAGCGGCGAGTACGCGATGCTCAAGGCCGCGGCGCAGAACGGCTGGCTGGACCACGACGCGGTGATGATGGAGAGCCTGCTGGCCTTCAAGCGCGCCGGGGCGGACGGTATCCTGACCTACTTTGCGCTGGACGCGGCGCGGCTGCTGCGTCAGGGCTGACGCGCACGTCACCGCGGCATGCGTGTCTTCCTGATCGACGAGAGCTGCACCGAGCTGGCGGCGCTGCCGCATGACCTGCCTCCGCAGGGCTACCTGTGGGTGGCGCCATCGCGGCCGGAGTTCGAGGACGAGGTCGCTCGGCTGCAGGTCGCACTGCAGCGCTGGACGGGCGGCCAGCTGGTCGACCTGCACCTGTCCGACCTGCGCAACCAGCAACTGCCCTCGCGCTTCGACTACACCTCCTGGTACGACCTGCTGGTGTTCCGCCGCCTGGCCGCGGCGGCGGGCAGCGGGGACCTGTCGCCGGATGAGTGGACCGATCCGGACGCGGCCGCTCGTGCGATGCCGGCGCTGCGCTCGATCGACACCAGTCCGGTCGGCTTCGCGGTCTTTGACCGCGTGCTGCTGACGGTGCATCCGAGTGATTGCCCGGCGCGCGACTTCTTTGCCCAGCGCCTGCTGCAGACCTCGGCCAACGGCCGCATGCCCGCCGGCCCGGCCGACCTGATGCTGCGCATCGTCAACCACCTGGTGGATGGCTACCTGGAGCTGCGCCGGCTGCTCACCCGGCAGCTCGGCACGCTGCAGCAGGATCTGCTCGGTCCGCGCAGCCGCCGGGTCGATTGGCAGGCGCTGCTGGAGTCGCGCAACCTGCTGCACCAGCTGGAAGACGTCTGCGAGGACCAGCAGAGCGCCGTGCAGGAGTGGCTGGATGCGCTGGGCGAGTGGCCGGCGGAGAGCGACCCGCAGGCCCTGCGCGAGCGTGAGCTGCTGCGCCTGCGCTCGCGCGACGTGCAGGAGCACATCGAGCGCGTGCTCACGCATGTGCGGCGCCTGCAGGCCTCGGCCGAATCGGCGGTGCAGATGCACTTCTCGGCACTGGGCCAGCGCACCAACGACATCATGCGCACGCTGACGGTGCTGGCGGCGATCTTCCTGCCGCTGAACCTGATCACCGGCTTCTTCGGCATGAACTTCGACAGCCTGCCGCTCATCCACACCACCACCGGCGTGTGGTTCGCCATCGGCACGATGGCCGCGCTGGGCATCGGGCTGTCGGTGTTCTTCTGGCGCAAGCGCTACCTGGGGACGCGCCACGCCTGAGGTGGCTGTCGCCGGCCGGTGTCAGGCCTGCGGGGGCGTGTCGCGTTCGGCGTTGACGCGTGCCAGCACCTCGGCGGCCAGGCAGAGGTCTTCCCAGCTGCGGGCCTTGTCGAGCGGGTTGCGCAGCAGGTAGGCCGGGTGGTAGGTGACCACCACCGGCACGCCATGGTAGCGGTGTACCTTGCCGCGCAGACGGCCGATCGGCTCCTGGCTGGCCAGCAGTGACTGCACCGCAAAGCGGCCCATCGCCAGGATCAGGCGCGGCGCCACCAGCTCCACCTGGCGCTTCAGGAAGGGCTCGCACTGCGCCACCTCGGGTGGCTCCGGGTTGCGGTTGGCCGGGGGGCGGCACTTGAGCACGTTGGCGATGTAGACCTGCCGGGCCGGCTCGGCCTCCTGGCGGGTCAGGCCGACGGCGCGCAGCATGTTGTCCAGCAGTTGGCCGGCCTTGCCGACGAAGGGCTCGCCCTGGCGGTCTTCCTGCTCGCCGGGCGCCTCGCCGATCAGCATCCAGTGCGCCCGCTCGTTGCCGACGCCGAAGACGGTCTGGCGCCGGCTTTCACACAGGCCACAGGCGCGGCAACCGACCACCGCCTCGCGCAGGGCGTGCCAGTCCATCGACTCGACGCCGCCGGGCCGCAGCGCGCGGGTGGCGGGCGTGGCGGGCACAGCCGCAGCGACAGCCGGTTCTGCCCAGGGGGTAGGGTGGCTCGCAGCCGGCGCGGGAACGGGGAGCGCCGCAGGAACCGGCGCCGATGGCGCTGATGGCGCTGCCGATACCAGCACCTGCGTGGCAGCCGCGGGGGGTGAGTCGTCCGTGGAGGTGGGGGCGGGGGGCTCGGGCGGCAGCCACAGGTGCACGCCCATGGCCTCCAGCATGGACAGGCGGCGCTCCGGCCAGCGGGAACTCATCGTGAGCGCCCCCAGGCCGGTGTGGGCGGCTCGACGGCACGGCGCAGCACCAGCGCATCCTCGCGCCGCCCGCCGGCATCGGGGTAGTAGCCCTTGCGCAGCCCGACCTGCTCGAAGCCGAAGCGTTCGTACAGCGCACGGGCGCGCCCGTTGCTCGGCCGCACCTCCAGCCAGAGCCAGTGGGCATCCTCGCGGCGGGCGTGTTCTTCCAGTGCACGCAGCAGCAGCAGGGCGTGGCCCTGGCCCTGGTGATCGGGCGCGACGGTGAGGTTGAGCAGGTGCAGTTCGTCCAGCCCGGCCATCACGATCTGGTAGCCCAGCAGCTCGCCACTGGCGCTGATCAGGCTGCAGCACCAGTAGCCGGAGGCGATCGAGTCGATGAAGTTGCCGCGGCTCCAGGGGAAGGGGTAGGCCTGCACCTCGATGGCCATCACCGCGTCGAGGTGGCTGACCTCCATGGGCTGCAGCCGTGGGGTCGGTGCTGGCAGCGGCGCGCGGGCGTTCATGGCGCCGTCGTGCTGGGTTGAGCGGTCGGCTGCGTGGCCAGGCGCTCGGCGGTGGTCTGGGCTACCTTGTCGCGCACGTACAGCGGCAGTGCCAGCGCCGGGTCCAGGGTCTCGCCGCGTTGCCAGGCCGCGTGGGCCAGGGCGGCCAGGGCGGCGCCGTCGGGCGCGGCATCGGCGATCAGCAGGAGGCCGGGCGCGCCGGATGCCCCCAAGGCCTCCTGCAGGGCGGGCAGGGCCAGCGCATTGCCCGCCACGGCGGCCGGATGCCGGGCCACCGCAGCCGCCAGGCTCGCCGGCGTGTACAGCGCGGCCGAATGCTGCAGCTGCCAGTGGCCGGGGCCGAGGCGCTGCCAGCAGGCGGCGTAGACCTCACCCATGCGGGCGTCGGTGGCGGCCCAGACCTGGTCGACGCCACAGCGCTGGTGGGCGCTTTCGGCCACCGCAGCCAGGGTGTCGAGTGCCAACAGTGGCCGGCCACTGCCCAACGCCAGCCCCTGCGCGACGGCGCAGGCGGTGCGCAGGCCGGTGAAGGCGCCGGGACCTCGGCCGAAGCCGATGGCATCGAGCTGCGCCAGGGTGCAGCCGGCCTCGGCGAGCAGGCCTTGCACGGCCGGCAACAGCGTTGCGGAGGCCTGGGCGCCGGCGGGCTGGGCGCGCACGCGCAGCGCGCCCCCGCACAGCAGCGCGAGGTGCACCGTCTCGGTGGCGGCGTCGATGGCAAGCAAGCGCGGGTCGGTCATGGGCACAGGCGCGGGATCAGCCCGGCAGTGTAGCGGTGGCGGCTGTGGCCACGGGCTGCGGCACATCGCACGCGTCGTCTCCCGCACGCTTGGCACTCCCCTGCGCAGAGGGCCGGCCTGCATACAGGGCAGGCCGGGCTGCGTATCATGCTGCAGCGCAGCGAAAATGGCGTCCAGGCGCGGCCTGGGTCCCGGCCATTCCCCTGTGCTGCGCCTCCCCCGCCTTGTCGTCGTTGTCGATCCTGATGTCCTGTGCCTCCAAGCCGCTGCGGCGGGCCGATCCGTTCGGCCTGGGCCGATGGCTGCTCGCCCTGAGCCTGCTGGCCGGTTGGGGGGCCGCGCACGCCGTCGTGCCCGAGCCGGTGCGTGCCGCGCTGGCTCGCGCGCAGATCGATGCCGACAGCCTGTCCCTGTGGGTGGCCCCGGTGGGGACCGACACGCCGCGCCTGGCCCACCAGGCCGATCGGCTGGCCCACCCCGCCTCGGTGATGAAGCTGGTCACCTCGGCCGTGGCGCTGCAGCGGCTCGGGCCGACATGGCAGTGGAACACGGGGGTCTACTTCGATGGCCCGGTGCAGCGTGGCGTGCTGGAGGGCTCGCTGATCCTGCAGGGCCGCGGCGATCCGCGCCTGGTGACCGAGCGGCTGTGGCTGCTGCTGCAGCGCGTGCGGCAGCTGGGCGTGCAGGAGATCCGTGGCGACATCCTGCTGGACCGCAGCCACTTCGCCCTGCCGCCGGGCGACCCCGGCGCCTTCGATGGCGAGCCCTACCGGCCCTACAACGTGCTGCCCGACGCGCTGATGCTCAATCAGAAGAGCTTCACGCTGTCGTTCCGGCCAGACGCGGCGCGCGGCGTGGCCTGGGTGAGCGCCGAGCCGCTGCTCACGGGGGTCGAGCTACCGGCCAGCGTGCCGCTGGACCGCCACCCCTGCGGCGAGTGGCGCGCCGCTATGGCGGCGGACTTCAGCCAGGCCCGCCGTCTGAAGCTGGGCGGCAGTTACCCCACCGCCTGTGGCGAGAAGACCTGGCCGATTGCCTACCAGGACCCGGGCAGCTACGACGCGCGCCTGATCGATGCGGCCTGGCGCGGCGTCGGTGGCCGCCTGCATGGCAAGGTGCGCGAGGGCCGGGTGCCTGCCGGGCTGGCGCCAGCCTTCGAGTTCGCCTCCCCGTCGCTGGCCGAGGTGCTGCGCGACATGAACAAGTTCAGCAACAACATGGTGGCCCAGCACACCCTGCTGGCGCTGAGCCCGGTGCTGCCGGCGCGCTTCGAGCCGGCCCGCGCCGCGGCGCTGGAGGCCCTGCAGCAGGGCCCCGGCTGCACGCCCGCCGAGATCGTGCTGGACAACGGCTCCGGCCGCTCGCGTGAGGAGCGCATCACCGTGCACTGCCTGGCGCGGGTGATGCAATGGTCCTGGGCCCAGCCCTGGATGCCTGAGCTGCTGGCCTCGCTGCCGGTGGCAGGCTTGGACGGCACCGCCCGCCGCGCCGTGGCCGCTAGCGGGCGGGCCGATTTCAAGACCGGCTCGCTCGCCAACGTAGCGGCGCTGGCCGGCTGGATCCACCTGCCCAACGGCCGTCGCGTCGTGCTGGTCGCCTTCATCAACCATCCCCTGGCGGCGCAGCGCGAGGCGCGTGCCGCCCTCGATGCCGTCGTGCAATGGGTGCTCGACGACAAGGAACTCAACGCCCCATGAACGAGATCACTGCCACCGTGGCCCTCACCGGCCTGGCCGACCCGCAGACCCTGTCCGCGCTGCGTGACGCGATCGGCATCGCCGCCGCCTGCCTGACCACGCTGTCCTTCGTGCCGCAGGCCTGGCACACGCTGCGCACGCGCGACGTCAGCGGCATCTCGCTGACGATGTACAGCGTCTTCACCCTCGGCGTGGCGCTGTGGCTGGTCTACGGCGTGATCCTGGGCGCCTGGCCGGTGATCATCGCCAACCTGGTCACGCTGGCGCTGGCTGCCACGATCCTGACGATGAAGCTGAGGTTCGGGCAGGCGCCGGTGGCCATCCGGCGTTGAGCGCAGGCCACCCGGTGGCCTGCGCTGGCTCAGCGGGTCAGAACGGGTTGTTGCGTGCCCGCGAGATGGCGGCCGAGCCGAGCTGGGCCTGCCAGGCCGCGCCGGGGCGGCGGCCATCGGCCCAGAGGTAGGTGCTGTTGCTGGCGGCGGCGCCGCTGGCCAGGGTCAGGTTGCTGCAGCCGATGACGCGGCGCTCATCGGTTTCGTCGGCGTAGACGGTATTGAACTGCGCGCTGTAGATGCCCGCCAGGTCGCTGTCCGCGCTGCCGTCGAACTGGACCTGGGTGGTGACGCAGGCTGCGCTGGTCCAGTCGGTGAAGCCGTAGGTGCCTGGGTTCTTGACCATGAACTGCAGCAACTCGTCCGCCGTGACCAGGCCGACGTAGCGCCCGTCGTTGATGACGGTCAGGCGCAGGCGCTCGTTGAAGCGCGCGCTGAGGTCGGTGAGCAGCTGCTGGCGGTCGATGTCGGTGTGGGCGGCCTTCTCCGCGATGGCGTAGGGGGACAGGCCCAGGTCCGGCATCGTGGCGTAGACGATGCGTCCACCCACGCCGTTGTTGGCCATGCGGTTGACCAGGTTGCCCAGCACCGTCCCCGCGTCGCCCGCCTGGGCGATCGCCTGGTCGCGGTTGAGGCTGCCGAGGTCGTAGGCGCTGTACGCATCCAGCACATCGTGCATGCCCGCCATCACCGTGACCAGCGTGGTGGGGTTGAGCACATCGGTGGCGTTGAACGCGGCAAACTGCGCCGCCACCTGGCTGACCCGGGCGCCATAGGCCGCACGCATCACGGCGTTGGCGGAGCTGGATGTGCCACCGCACTCGGCGAAGGTCAGGCCGAAGCTGGCGGCCACGGACTGCACCCACAGCGGGGAGCTGCCGCACACCAGGGCGCCAGTGGTGGTGTCGACGGCGTTGTGGCCGTACTTGCTGCCCTGGGGTTCGCTGGCCGAGCCAGCGCCGAGTGCGCTCAGCTCGTCACCGAAGACGACCATGCGGGTCGGCGCGAAGTTCTCGACGCGCGAGGTGCTGCCCCCGCAGGCCGCCAGGCCCAGGGTCGTGGCCACGACCAGCGTGGTTCCCAGGGTGCGGGCGGCACGGGTCAGGGCGGTGGTCTTCAGCTTCATCGGCAATCCAGTCTGCGGCCGGTCCGGTGATGGCCGGGCCGTTCGGGGGAGGGGCAGGAGCGGCACGAGGCCGGTGACAAGGGATGACAGGGCAGGATCGGAGTGCCAAGCTCAGGCGGCGGCTGCGGCCCGCTGCAGGCGGTCGCGCACACCGTCCCAGGCCGGGTCGGCCGGCGGTGCTTCCACCCAGATCAGCGGGACGCCGCCGTCATCGAATTCGCGCAGTGCCGCAAACAGTTCCTGCGCGGCGGCCGCGGCATCGGCGGGCATGCGGCGCAGCCTCACGCGCCCCCGCAGCGCGGACGAGGCGAGTGACCGCTGCAGGTCGTCTGGTAACTCATCGTGACAATATACCGCCAGCGCTGGCCCGGCCGAGGTGGGCGAAGCGGCGTTCCTCAGGCCGGGTAGCAGCACCTGCAGGCCGGCGCGCAGGGCCTGCAGGTCCATCAGGCGCAGCCTGGCGCGTGGCGCGTAATGCGCTTCGAGCGTCCCGGAGGCGCGCGGCGCGTCGTCACCGCGCTCGCCCAGCGGTTCGCCTGCGGCGGCGGCAATGGCGGCTGCCGGCAGCCCGCCCGGGCGCAGCAGCACCGGGCGGCCGCGGCTGCAGTCCACGATGGCGGATTCGATGCCCACCGCGCAGGGGCCACCGTCCAGCACCAGCAGGTCAGGCAGCGCCGGGAACTCGCTCATCACGTGCTCGGCCCGTGTCGGGCTGACCTGGCCGAAGCGGTTGGCGCTGGGGGCCGCCACGCCGGGCACGCCCGCTGCCGCGGCGGCGCGCAGCAGCGCCTGGGCCACCGGGTGGTCCGGGCAGCGCAGGCCGACCGTCGCCTGGCCCCCTGCGGCCGCGGCGGCGATATCCGGGCGGCGCGGCACGATCACCGTCAGCGGGCCGGGCCAGAAGGCGGCCATCAGCCGGCGCGCCACTGGTGGCAGGTCGGCCGCGAAGGCCTCGGCGCCTGCGGCATCGGCCACGTGCACGATCAGCGGGTGGTCGCTGGGCCGGCCCTTGGCGGTGAAGATGCCGGCCACAGCGGCGGCATCGTCGGCGCGGGCGCCCAGGCCGTAGACCGTCTCGGTCGGGAAGGCCACCAGCCCGCCAGCGGCGAGCGCCTGCACCGCGGCGGGCAGGGCGGCCTGCAGGTCGGGCTCGTCGCGGGCGCTCAGCAGTTGCGGCATGGGTTCATCCAGGGTGGCGCGTCAGAACGCCGCGATGCCCAGCCGCTCGGCGGCCCGCAGCGCAGTGGCTCGGGCAGCTTCGGCGCTGGCGGCGGTGACCGTCAGGTGGCCCATCTTGCGGCCGCGCCGCGCCTCGGTCTTGCCGTAGAGGTGCAGGTGGGTGCCGGGCAGGGCCAGCACGCCGGCCCAGTCGGGCGTGCGTTCGCGGCCGGCCTCGTCGAACCACAGGTCGCCCAGCAGGTTGAGCATCACGCAGGGCGAGTGCAGCCGCGGCGCGACCAGCGGCAGGCCGGCCACGGTGCGCACCTGCAGCTCGAACTGCGAGGTGTCGCAGGCGTCGATGCTGTAGTGGCCGGAGTTGTGCGGGCGCGGCGCCATCTCGTTGGCCACCAGGGCGCCATCGGCCAGCACGAAGAACTCGACGCAGAGCACGCCGACGTAGCCCAGGCTGGCGGCGATGCGCCCGGCGCAGGCGGTGGCCTCGGCGGCCTGCGCCGGCGAAACGTCGGGCGCGGGCACCGTGGTGACGGCCAGGATGCCGTCGCGGTGCAGGTTGCCCTGTGGCGGGAAGTGCACCACCGTGCCGTCGGCCCCCCGGGCGACGATCACGCTCAATTCGGCTGCCAGCGCCAGGCGCTGCTCCAGCACGCAGGGCACGCGGCCGAGTTCGGCCCAGGCGGCGACCAGCGCGGCGCGGTCGGCCACGCGCACCTGGCCCTTGCCGTCGTAGCCGAGGCGGGCGGTCTTGAGGATGCCGGGCAGCAGCGCGTCGGGCACGCCGTCGAGCTGGGCCGCGGTCTCGATCAGCGCATAGGGCGCGCAGGGCACGCCGCTGGCGGTGAAGTGGGCCTTCTCGGCGGCGCGGTCCTGGCAGACCGCCACGGCATTGCCGCTGGGGGCCACCGGGCGGCGCTCGGCCAACCGGCGCAGGGCCTCGGCCGGCACGTTCTCGAACTCGGTGGTGATCGCATCAGCCGCGTCGGCCAACCGGGCCAGGCCGTCGGCCGCGAGGTAGGCGGTGGGCACATGCACGTGGGACACCAGCCCGGCCGGGCTGGTCGCATCCGGGTCGAGCACCGCGGTGCGAAAGCCCAGCGCCTGGGCGGCGTGCACGAACATGCGGCCGAGCTGGCCGCCCCCCATCACGCCCAGCGTGACGGCGCGGGTCGGATCGGCGGCGCTGGCTTCGCCGGGCAGCAGCGCACGCGGGTGGGTGTGTGCCATCGCCTCAGCCTTCCAGCGTCATCGCGCGGGCCGCCTCGGTCTGGCGGGCGCGGAAGGCATCGAGCCTGGCGGCCAGGTCGGCGTCGTGGTTGGCCAGCAGGGCCACTGCGAACAGCGCTGCGTTGGCGGCACCCGCCACGCCAATGGCGAAGGTGGCCACGGGCACGCCCTTGGGCATCTGCACGATGGAGTGCAGCGAGTCGACGCCCTGCAGGTGGCGGCTCGCCACCGGCACGCCCAGCACCGGCACGGGGGTCTTGGCCGCCAGCATGCCCGGCAGGTGGGCCGCGCCGCCCGCTCCGGCGATGATGGCCTGCAGGCCGCGCGAGCGGGCGGCCTCGGCGTAGGCGAACATGTCGTCGGGCATGCGGTGCGCGGAGACGACGCGCGCCTCGAAGGGCACCCCGAAGTCGGCGAGAATCTCGGCGGCGTTCTTCATGGTGTCCCAATCGCTGCTGGATCCCATGACGAGACCGACGAGGGGCTTGGCGCTGTTCAAGGCAGGCTCCGGTGCGGAAAAGACCGCGATTTTAGGTGGCCCGCGTCAAGGGGGCGTGGAGGGCTTGTTTCACGGCCTTTCGCCCCGACGTCGGGTGGCTCACAGCTGCTGCTCACAGAGGCGGCTCACAGGTGCCCCGATGATCGATATCACCCTGCAGAATTTTGAAACCGAGCTGATCCAGGCCTCGCTGCAGCAGCCCGTGCTGCTCGACATCTGGGCGCCCTGGTGCGGCCCCTGCCGCCAGCTGGGCCCGGCGCTGGAAAAGCTGGAGACCGAGTACGCCGGGCGCTTCGTGCTGGCCAAGCTCAACAGCGACGAGGTGCCCGAGATCGCCGGCCAGCTCAGCCAGATGTTCGGTGTGCGCTCGATCCCGTTCTGCGTGATGTTCGCGCAGGGGCAGCCGGTGGACGGCTTCGTCGGGGCGATCCCGGAGGCCCAGATCCGCGAGTTCCTCGACAAGCACGTGCCCAGCGAGGCGGCCATGGAGGCCGCGGCTGACGCCGACGAGGCCCAGGCGCTGGTGCAGGAGGGTGATGCCGACGCCGCGCTGGCCAAGCTGGCTGAGGCGGTGGCGATCGACCCGGCCAACAACGCCGCGCGGGCCGACTACCTCAAGCTGCTGCTGCAAAGCGGCCACCTTGCCGAGGCGCGTCGCACCTACGACCCGGTGGCCGCGCAGGTGCTGCCGGACGCGCGCCTGAGCGCCCTGGGCACCTGGCTGACCGCCTGCGAGCGGGCGGCGGTGGCCCCGCCGTTGGCGCAGCTGGATGCGGCGATCGCGGCCAACCGGCGCGACTTCGCGGCGCGCTACGAGCGGGCGCTGCTGCTGATGGCGCGGCAGGGCTTCACCGCGGCGATGGACGAGTTGCTGGAAATCCTGATGCGCGACAAGGCCTGGGCCGACGAGAGCGCACGCAAGACCTACGTCGCCATCCTGGAGCTGATGACCAAACCGGCCCCCAAGGCCGAGGCGGCACAGGCCAAGGGCGCCCTGGAGCTGACGGGCAAGGCAGCGGTGCAGCCGGCCGACCCGGTGATCGACCAGTACCGCCGCAAGCTCAGCATGGTGCTGTTCTGATCCAGCGGCGCTGATCCCACGCCCGGGCGCGGGCCACATTGCCCTCGGCGGGCGGCGCAGTGCAGGTCAGCGGGCGGGCGCTGAGGCCGGCGCCGGGCCGCTGGCGCCGCGCAGAAGGGCCCCCGGGATGGCCTCCAGCTGCGCAGCGGCGCACAGCACCAGCAGCCGGGTCCAGCGCTCGCGCAGCTGCCGGTAGGTGGCGGTGGCATCCTGCTCGTGCCGATTGCCCTGTTCGGCCAGGCCCAGGCGGCTGTACACCTGCGCCAGCACGCCGTGGGCGACGGTCTGCTCTTCCAGTTCGGTGGCGCCGATGAAGGCGGAGTCGGCGGTGCGCGCCGCGGCCAGGGCCTCGTCGCTGCGGCCCAGCTCCAGCAGGCACCAGGCGCGGTCGGCATCGAACAGGCATTGCGAGCTGCCCAGGCCCTGCACCATCGCATCGTCCAGGTGCTTGTCGTAGAGCGCGAGGGCGGCAGCGAATTCGTGGTGCACCACCAGGATCTGCGCCTGCTGCATCGGAGAGTGGTGGTTGAGCGCCCGGTTGCGCACGCTCTGGTCCAGGAACATCGAGGACTTGGTGCCCAGCCGGGCCCGGCGCGCCGCCAGGCTGTCGTGCTCGCCGAACAGCGCCGTCAGCCGCACCGCGATGACGCGCAGGGTCGCCATGTTGTAGGCGATCGAGGTGAGCGAGGCGCTGTCGCCCTCCTTGGTGGCGTGCACACGCGCCTGGTTGTACCAGGGCAGGGCGAGGTCCTCGCGGCCGGCGAATTGGTAGATGCCGGCCAGCAGGATGCAGGCCCGCGAGCGGGCGCTGTGGTGATCCGGACTGGCGAGCTGCAGCGCCAGCCGGGCATGTTCGACCGCGGAGGCGTCATCCTGGGCGCGAAAGTCCAGGTGCGCCAGCCAGGCCGCCGCCAGCGCCTGGATGCGCGGGGCCCGCACCGAGCGCGCCAGCGCCAGCGAGCGGTGGACGCGGTCACGCGCCCGGGCGCCAAAGTTCTCGTGGAAGTCGATCAGCCCCTCTGCCAGCCACAGCCAGGCGTGCAGCACGCCGTTGCCGTCGGCCTGGGGGATCGCGCGCAGCGCGGCAACCTCCTTGCGGGCCAGGTCCAGTTCACCCAGGCGGGCGAGCACCACCGAGCGCTCGGCGCGCAGGAAGGGCAGCTCGCGGGGGATGCGCCCCTGATGGATCGCCACGTCCAGCGCGCGTAGCAATCGGTCGCTGGGGCTGGCGGCGGACGCCTCGGCGGGCGTGTTCATCTCGGCAGGTCTTCCATCGCGGGCCTCCCTCCAGGCCGGGCCGTTGCTGCGAGTCCCGCAGCAGCGGCTTCAGGTCTTCAGGCGGGTGAGCGCCTCGCGGTATTTCGCGGCGGTCTGGGCGATCACCTCGGCCGGCAGGGCCGGTGCCGGTGCGGCCTTGCCCCAGGGCTGGCCGTCGATGCGCACGGCCTCCAGCCAGTCGCGCACGAACTGCTTGTCGTAGCTGGGCGGGTTCTCGCCGCGCGCGCGCGCCGGCTCGTAGCCCTCGACCGGCCAGTAGCGCGAGGAGTCGGGCGTCAACACCTCGTCCATCAGTGTCAGCACGCCGTTCTCGTCCAGGCCGAACTCGAACTTGGTGTCGGCGATGATGATGCCCTTGGTCAGCGCGAAGTTCGCGGCCGTCTGGTACAAACGGATCGACACGTCGCGGATCTTGGCGGCCAGCGGCGCGCCGATGATCTCGGCCATGCGGTCGAAGGGGATGTTCTCGTCGTGCTCGCCCATCTCGGCCTTGGTGGCCGGGGTGAAGATGGGCTGCGGCAGTCGGTCGGCATTGCCCAGGCCGGCGGGCAGCGCCTCGCCACAGACCGACTGCGACTGCTGGTACTCCTTCCAGCCGCTGCCGGCCAGGTAGCCGCGCACCACGGCCTCGACCGGGATGGGCTTCAGGCGCTTGACCAGCATCGAGCGGCCACGCACCTGGGCCAGTTCGTCAGGGGCGACGACCGACTCGGGCGCCTCGCCGGTGAGGTGGTTCGGCACGATGTGGCCGAGCTGGTCGAACCAGAACAGCGCCACCTCGGTCAGGATCTCGCCCTTGCCCGGGATGGGCTCGCCCATGATCACGTCGAAGGCCGACAGCCGGTCGCTGGCGATCATCAGCAGGCGGTCCTCGCCGACGGCGTAGTTGTCGCGGACCTTGCCGCGCGCGAGCAGGGGCAGGCTGTGGAGAGAGGATTCGAGCAGGGCAGAAGTCACGGCGCGTTCGACCATCGGTAACGAATGGCGCGATTGTAGGTGGCGCACCATGAAAAAAGCCCGCCAGGGGCGGGCCTTGCCAGGGCAGCTTGCGCCGCGTCAGAGCACCTTTTGCGCCAGCTCGCCGGCAACGTACTTCTCGGCCATCACCGACAGGCCGATCGGCTTGATCTTGCCGCCCTGGCCTTCGCAGCCGAACTCCAGGTAGCGCTGCTTGCAGATCGCGAGCGCCGCTTCGCGGGCCGGCTTCATCCAGTCGCGCATGTCGAACTTGTCCGGGTTTTCGGCGTGGAACTTGCGCACCGCACCCGTCATCGCCAGGCGGATGTCGGTGTCGATGTTGATCTTGCGCACGCCGTGCTTGATGGCTTCCTGGATCTCGGCGATGGGCACGCCGTAGGTTTCCTTCATCTTGCCGCCGTACTGGTTGATGATGGCCAGGAGGTCCTGCGGCACCGACGACGAGCCGTGCATCACCAGGTGGGTGTTGGGGATGCGGGCGTGGATTTCCTTCACGCGGGAAATGGCCAGCACGTCGCCGGTGGGCGGGCGGGTGAACTTGTAGGCGCCGTGGCTGGTGCCGATGGCGATGGCCAGCGCGTCGAGCTGGGTGGCCTTGACGAACTGGGCGGCCTCTTCCGGGTCGGTCAGCATCTGGCTGTGGTCGAGCTTGCCGACGGCGCCCACGCCGTCTTCCTCGCCCGCTTCGCCGGTTTCCAGCGAGCCCAGGCAGCCCAGCTCACCTTCAACGGTGGCGCCGATCTTGTGGGCCATCGCAACGACCTGCTGCGTCACGTCGACGTTGTAGCCAAAGTCGGCCGGGGTCTTGCCGTCTTCACGCAGCGAGCCGTCCATCATCACCGAGCCGAAGCCCAGGTCGAGCGCGCCGGCACAGATCTTCGGGCTGGTGCCGTGGTCCTGGTGCATCACCAGCGGGATGTGCGGGTAGGCCTCGGCGGCGGCCAGGATCAGGTGCTTGATGAAGGCTTCGCCGGCGTACTTGCGTGCGCCTGCGGAGGCCTGCAGGATGACCGGAGCCCCCACGGCGTCGGCCGCGGCCATCACGGCCTGGACCTGTTCGAGGTTGTTGACGTTGAAGGCCGGGATGCCGTAGCCGTTTTCGGCGGCGTGGTCCAGCAACTGGCGCATGGAAACGAGTGCCATGGGGTGATCCTCAGGAAGTGACGAAGAATCCGCAGCCGACCCCACCACCCTCCCGGATCGGTGAAACCGTGCTGTAACCCGCAGATTCTAGGCGCCCGGGTCAGCGCAAAGGCTGGCCAGGATCAAGCCCGGGCGATGGCGCGTGACAAGCTGTGCGTGTGCGGGCCGCACCCACACCCGCTGCCGCGCCCGGTGGTTCAGCCGACGCGGCAGACCTTGAGCATGTTCGTGCCGCCGGGGTAGCCCATCGGCTCGCCGCAGGTGATCGCGTAGGTGTCGCCGGGCTTGAGCACGCCGCGCGCCACCAGCAGGTCCTCGGCCTCCTTCAGCGCGGCGTCGCGGTCGTCGTGCTTGGGCATCAGGATGGAGCGTACGTTGCGGTACAGCGCCATCTTGCGCTGCGACAGTGTCTGCGACGTCAGGCCGTAGATCGGCACGTCGATGCGGTAGCGGCTCATCCACAGCGTGGTGGAGCCCGACTCGGTCAGCGCCAGGATGGCCTTGCAGCCCAGGTGGTGGGCGGTGAACAGCGCACCCATCGCGATGGCCTGGTCGATGCGCACCACCTGCTTGAGGGTGAAGTCGGTGTCCGGGCGGGTTTCCTCGGCGCGTTCGGCCGCGATCGCAATCGCCGCCATCTGCTCGATGGTCTCCACCGGGTACTTGCCTGCGGCCGTCTCGGCGCTGAGCATCACGGCGTCGGTGCCGTCGAGCACCGCGTTGGCGACATCGCTGACCTCGGCGCGGGTGGGCACCGGGTTCTGGATCATCGATTCCATCATCTGCGTGGCGGTGATGGTGACCTTGTCCATCTCGCG
>Ga0073899_10000346_pt1 | contig 42533 bp, 29 predicted proteins | sample KloWWTmetaKNB5Ph_FD_88975 | JGI IMG/M metagenome (GOLD analysis project Ga0073899, IMG submission 88975) | Active sludge microbial communities from Klosterneuburg, Austria, studying microevolution and ecology of nitrifiers - Klosterneuburg... | ecosystem: Engineered > WWTP > Aerobic digester >... | reverse complement strand
CGTGCTCGGCCGCGTCTACGAATACTTCCTCTCGCAGTTCGCCAGCGCCGAGGGCAAGAAGGGCGGCGAGTTCTACACGCCGCGCTGCGTGGTCAAGCTGCTGGTCGAGATGCTCGAGCCCTACCGCGGCCGGGTGTACGACCCCTGCTGCGGCTCGTCGGGCATGTTCGTGCAGTCGGTGGAGTTCATCCGCGCGCACGCCAAGGGCAACGGCCACGGCGGCAACACCGGCGCCAAAGCCAAGGCCGACATTTCCATCTACGGCCAGGAGTCGAACTACACCACCTGGCGCCTGGCGCGCATGAACCTTGCCATCCGCGGCATCGACAGCGGCCAGATCGCGCAGGGCGACACCTTCCACAACGACCGCCACCCGGACCTGAAAGCCGACTTCATCCTCGCCAACCCGCCCTTCAATATCTCCGACTGGGGCGGCGAGCGCCTGCAGGGCGACAAGCGCTGGCAGTACGGCGCGCCGCCGGCGGGCAACGCCAACTTCGCCTGGGTGCAGCACATCGTGCATCACCTGGCGCCCGCGGGCGTGGCCGGTTTCGTGCTGGCCAACGGCTCGATGTCATCCAACCAGTCCGGCGAGGGCGAGATCCGCCAGCGCCTGATCGAGGCCGACCTTGTTGACTGCATGGTCGCGCTGCCGGGCCAGCTCTTCTACTCGACGCAGATCCCCGCGTGCCTGTGGTTCCTGGCGCGCGACCGCAAGAACGGCAAGTTCCGCGACCGCCGTGGCCACGTGCTCTTCATCGACGCGCGCAAGCTCGGGCCGCTGGTGGACCGCACGCACCGCGAGCTAACCGACGAGGACATCGCCCGCATCGCCAACACCTACCACGCCTGGCGCGGTGAGAAGGAGGCGGGCGAGTACGCCGACGTGCCCGGCTTCTGCAAGAGCGCGCCGCTGGATGAAGTGCGAAAGCACGGCCACGTGCTCACGCCCGGCCGCTACGTCGGCGCCGAGGCGCAGGAGGACGACGGCGAACCGTTCGAGGAGAAGATGCAGCGGCTCACTGCGGCGCTGCGTGAGCAGCAGGCCGAGGCCGCGAAACTCGATGCCGCGATTGCCGCCAACCTGAAGGAGCTTGGGTATGGCGGGTAGGAAGCCAGCGAAGGCGGCAGAGGATCGCGCTGGCTTCACGGCGCTGCTCGCCGATGTGAAAGGGCGCATTCAACGAGCGCAGGTGCGGGCGGTGCTGGCCGTCAACAGCGAGCTCGTGAGGCTTTATTGGGATATCGGCCGGATCATCGACGAGCGACAGCGGCAGGAAGGTTGGGGCGCGGCAATCATTCCGCGCTTGGCCCTGAAACTGAAGAACGAACTGCCTGACCCCAAGGGATTCTCCGAGCGAAACATCAAGCTGATGCTGGCCTTCTATCGCGAGTACCTCAGTCAAGGCGAGCTTGTGCAACCGGCGGTTTCACAATTACCGGTGGCCTCGAATTCGCCCCTACCGGTGGCGAAAATCCCTCCGACCGCAAAAGTGCAACCGCTGGTTGCACAATTGTCAGCTGCGACATTCTGGTCCGTTCCGTGGGCCCACCATGTCGTCATCGTGCAGAAGGTCAAGGACCTCGCTACGCGCCTCTGGTACATGGAGCAGACGCTCGCCAACGGCTGGAGCCGCAACGTCCTCGCACTGCAGATCGATGCCCGTGCCCACGACCGGCTCGGGAAGGCCGTATCCAACTTCGCCACCCTGCTCCCTGCGCCGCAGTCGGACCTCGCGCAGCAAACGCTCAAGGACCCCTATATCTTCGACTTCCTTACCCTCGCCGAGCCATTCCATGAGCGCGAACTTGAAACCCAGCTCGTACGACACCTGGAGAAGTTCCTGCTCGAACTCGGCCAGGGGTTCGCGTTCGTCGGGAGGCAGTACCGGCTCGATGTTGGCGACGAGGACTTCTACATCGACTTGCTTTTCTACCATCTGCGACTGCGGGCGTTCGTCGTCATCGATCTGAAGAAGGGGAAGTTCAAGCCCGAGTATGCCGGCAAGCTGAACTTCTACTGCAACGTCGTCAACGACCGGCTCAAGCACGCGACCGACGCCCCGACCATCGGTCTGATTCTTTGCCAGAAGAGGGATCAGCTCCTTGCCGAGTACAGTTTCGCCGGCATCGACAAGCCGATCGGCATCTCGACCTATGAACTGACGCGCGCGCTGCCGGCGCGGCTCAAGTCGGCCCTGCCGACGGTGGAAGAGATCGAGGCGGAGCTGATGCCGAAGCGGAGGAAGCCATGAAGCGGCTTTCCGCGACCCTGTACGAGCAGCAGACCGAAGCCGCGAAGCGCGATGCCGCGATTGCCACCAACCTGAGGGAGCTTGGGTATGGTGGGTGAGTACGACACGGTCCCGTTGGGCGACGTTGCGTCCGTCCGGTCTGGATTTGCCTTCAAGAGCAGCGACTGGACGGAGACTGGGATTCCCGTTGTCAAGATCGCGAACGTCAAGGACGGCAACCTCGTAATGGACCGCTGCTCGTTCGTTCCTCCCGCCATCGCGGACTCAGCTGCAGAGTTCGCGCTCCAGTCAGGTGACATTCTCATCGCGATGACTGGCTACATCGGCGACGTTGCGTACGTGCGGAAGTGTGACTTGCCCGCCACACTCAATCAGCGTGTCGGCCGCTTCGCAATCCGAGACGCGAAACGCCTCGATAAGCGGTTCCTCTTCTACTTGCTGAGAGACGCCGATGTTCGCAAGGAGATTGAAGGCCTCGGCTACGGCTCTGCGCAGCCAAACGTCAGTCCAACGCTGATACACGGCGTGGAGGTGCCGTTGCCGCCTCTCCCAGAACAACTCGCCTTCGCCCATATCCTCGGTACGCTGGACGACAAGATCGAGCTGAACCGGCGGATGAACGAGACGCTGGAGGCGATGGCGCGCGCGCTCTTCAAGTCGTGGTTCGTGGACTTCGACCCCGTCCGCGCCAAGGCCGAAGGCCGCGACCCCGGCCTCCCCAAGCCCCTCGCCGACCTCTTCCCGGATTCCTTCGAGGACTCGGAGCTGGGGGAGATTCCGAAGGGGTGGGAGGTGCATTCAGTCGGCGCCCATATGGTCAACTTCGATTCAAAGCGCGTTCCCGTATCGGGGGCTGACCGTTCTGACCGTCAAGGCCAGTACCCTTATCACGGTGCTGCTGGGGTGATGGACTACGTGGACGACTACCTGTTCGACGGCGTCCACTTGCTGGTCGGCGAAGACGGATCGGTGGTGCAGAACAATGGGGCGGCGGTCACGCAATACGTGTGGGGCAAGATTTGGGTGAACAACCACGCCCACGTTCTCCAGGGTCGAGGTGCGGTGAGCACTGAGCAGCTCTATCTGTACTTCCACTTCGAACCTGTCGCGCCGTATGTGACTGGTGCCGTTCAGCCAAAGCTGTCTCAGGGTCGGATGAACACAATGCCATTCCTGTTTGCGGGCGAGCAGCTGTGTCGCGCGTTCCAGCGAACCATCCAGCCCTGGTTCGCAAGACTCCGCACCAACGTCGATGAGGTGAAGACCCTCGCCGCCCTTCGTGACACCCTACTGCCCAAACTCATCTCCGGCGAGCTTCGGGTGAATGACGCCGAGAGATTGACCGAGGTGACCGCATGAAGAAGACGCCAACAAACGCGACGCACACCCGGGCACGCATCGAGTACCTGAAGGTGCAGAACTTCCGTGCGCTCCGCGAAGTCGAGTTCAAGGACCTGACGCCACTAACGGTCCTTCTGGGGCCAAATGGCAGCGGCAAGTCGACCGTATTCGACGTTTTCGCCTTTCTCGCCGAGTGCTTCGAGCTGGGGCTACGGCGCGCCTGGGACAAGCGCGGCCGGGCGAAGGAGCTGAAGACCCGTGGCAGTGACGGTCCAGTGACCATCGAGATCAAGTATCGCGAGCCCGGCTTTCCGCTCATCACCTATCACCTCGCCGTCGACGAGAGAGCCGGTGGCCCGGTGGTAGTCGAGGAGTGGCTGCGCTGGAAACGTGGCAGTCATGGGCAGCCCTTCCGCTTCCTCGACTATCGCGAGGGAAAAGGCAAGGCGGTCAGCGGCGAACAACCCGACGAACAAGACACGCGCATCGACGTCCCGCTCAAGTCGGCCGATCTTCTGGCCGTCAACGCGCTCGGACAATTTGCCGAGCATCCCCGCGTTGCCGCACTTCGCGACTTCATCACCGGCTGGTACGTGTCTTACCTGTCGGCCGACAGCGCGCGCGGCCAGCCCGAGGCGGGCCCGCAAGAGCGCCTGTCGAAGACCGGCGACAACCTGGCCAACGTGATTCAGTACCTTGCCGAGCAGCATGCCGACCAACTCGAGCGCATCTTCGAAGTGCTCCGTCGCCGCGTGCCACGAATCGAGCGCGTGTTGGCCGAGACGATGCAGGACGGACGGCTGCTGCTTCAGGTCAAGGACGCTCCCTTCAGCCACCCGGTCCTCGCGAAATGGGCCTCGGATGGAACGCTGAAGATGCTCGCGTACCTGGTTCTGCTGTACGACCCCGCGCCCCCGGCATTTATCGGCATCGAAGAGCCGGAGAACTTTCTTCACCCACGGCTGTTGCCGGAGCTGGCAGAAGAGTGCCGCGCCGCGAGCGAGCGCACGCAACTGCTGGTGACGACCCATTCGCCCTTCTTCCTGAACGCGCTGCGGCCGGACGAGGTGCGCGTGTTGTGGCGCGATGAGCAGGGGTATACGCAAACGCAACGCGCGGTCGACCTGCCCGGCGTAAGCGAGTTCGTCGAGCACGGTGCCTTGCTTGGGCAACTCTGGATGGAGGGCCAGCTCGGCGTCGGCGATCCGCTCGTCAACCAGGGCGCTCCGACTCGACCGAACCGGAAGCGCTGAGCATGTCCGCCGCTCACCTGGTACTGCTGGTCGAAGAGCCGTCGATGGAAGCTTTCCTGCGCGCCCTGATGCCGCGCTTGCTGCCGCAGGACCGCACGTTTGAAGTTCATCCGTTTCAAGGCAAGAGCGACCTGCTTGGCAAGCTTGAAGCTCGGCTGCGCGGCTATGCCCAGTGGCTGCCGGCAGACTCGCGCATCGTCGTGGTCGTGGATCGCGATGACGAAGGCTGCCGTGAACTCAAACGCCAGCTGGAGTCGATCGCCCGTCGCGCCGGTCTTCGCACACGAACGCGCTCACGAAATGCGACTTGGCAGCTCGTCAACCGGGTTGCCGTCGAAGAGCTCGAAGCCTGGTACTTCGGCGACTGGGCAGCGGTGCGCACGGCATTTCCGCGGGCATCGGCCAACGTCCCGCGCCGGCAGGGCCTGCGCAACCCGGACGCCATCGCCGGAGGGTCCTGGGAGGCCTTCGAGCGCGTGATGCAGGCGCACGGCTACTTCAAGGGCGGCCTCGCAAAGATCGAGGCGGCTCGGGCCATAGGGGCGCATGTCGACCCAGCGCGAAGCTCGTCCCAAAGTTTTCGGGCATTCAGCGACGCAATCGCGGAGGCGTGCTCGTGAACTCGCTGCAGCTCGCAGAAGCGCGCCCGGTACCCGCCATTCTGGGCCTGAGTTCATTCAAGAGTCTGCACGACCTACCCAATCGACCAGAGGAAAAGTCCTTGCAAATCCAAAGCTTGCCTATTTAAGCGTTTGCCGGCCGAAGACAGCAATGACCGCCTTCACCGAATCCGTCGTCGAGCAGGCCGCACTGGCTTGGCTGGAGAGCGTCGGCTGGCAAGTGCGCAACGGCTCCGAGATCGCCCCCGGTGAACCGGCGGCCGAACGCGATGACTACGGGCAGGTGGTGCTCGCACAGCGGCTGCGCGATGCGCTGGCCCGGCTGAACCCGGCGCTGCCCGCTGAGGCGCTGGATGACGCGTTCCGCAAGCTAACGCGGCCCGAAGGCGTCGACCTCATTGTGCGCAATCGTGCGCTGCACCGCCTGCTGGTGGACGGCGTAACGGTCGAGTATCGCGACGCCGACGGCAGCATCCGCGGGGCGCAGGCGCGGGTGATCGACTTCGATGACTCGGCGCGGAACGACTGGTTGGCGGTGAACCAGTTCAGCGTGGTGGAGAACAAGCACACCCGGCGGCCGGATGTGGTGCTGTGCGTGAACGGTCTGCCGCTCGCGGTGCTGGAACTGAAGAACGCCGCCGCCGAGAACGCGACGATCTGGAGCGCCTTCCAGCAGCTTCAGACCTATCAGGCCGAGGTGCCGGCGCTGTTCGCGCCGAATGCACTGCTCGCGGTATCCGATGGCGTCGAAGCGCGCGTGGGCACGCTCGGCGCCGGGCGCGAGTGGTTCAAGCCCTGGCGCACCGTCGCGGGCGATGCGCTGGCCAGCGCGCACATGCCCGAGCTGCAGGTGGTGATCGAGGGCCTGTGCGCGCCGCGGCGCTTGCTCGACCTGCTGCGTGACTTCATTGTCTTCGAGGACGACGGCGGGCGCATCGTCAAGAAGATGGCCGGCTACCACCAGTTCCATGCAGTGCAGGTGGCGGTGGGCGAGACGCTGCGCGCCGCAGAGCTGCAACGCGCGGCCGTCAGCGTGGCCGAGCCCGAGTCCTGGGGGCGCTACGAAGCGGGCCGCAAGCCCGGCGGCAAGCCCGGCGACATGCGCGTGGGCGTGGTGTGGCACACGCAGGGCTCGGGCAAGAGCCTGACGATGGCGTTCTATGCCGGTCGCATCATCCGCGAGCCGGCGATGGGCAATCCAACGCTTGTCGTGCTGACTGATCGCAACGACCTCGACGACCAGCTTTTCGCCACTTTCGTGCGCTGCCGCGATCTGTTGCGCCAACCGCCGGTGCAGGCCGAGGGCCGCGCTCACTTGCGCGAATTGCTGAGCGTGGCCGCCGGCGGCGTCGTCTTCAGCACCATCCACAAGTTTTTCCCGGAAGAGAAGGGCGACCGCCACCCGATGCTCTCCGACCGCCGCAACATCGTGGTGATCGCCGACGAGGCGCACCGCAGCCAGTACGATTTCATCGACGGCTACGCGCGGCACATGCGCGACGCCCTGCCGCGCGCTTCCTTCATCGGCTTCACCGGCACGCCCATCGAGCTTACCGACGCCAACACGCGCGCGGTGTTCGGCGACTACATCAGCGTCTACGACATCCAGCGCGCGGTGCAGGACGGAGCCACGGTGCCGATCTACTACGAGAGCCGACTTGCCAAGCTGGCGCTCGACGAGGCCGAGCGGCCGAACATCGACCCCGGTTTCGAGGAAGCCACCGAGGGCGAGGAGATTGAGCGCAAGGAGAAGCTCAAGAGTAAGTGGGCGCAGCTCGAAGCTGTAGTCGGCGCCGAGAAGCGGCTGGCGCTGGTGGCGAAGGACATCGTTGAGCATTTCGACAAGCGCTGTGAGGCGATGCATGGCAAAGCCATGATCGTCTGCATGAGCCGCCGCATCTGCATCGAGCTGTACCGCGAGATCGTGAAACTGCGGCCCGCCTGGGACGGCGGCGGCGATGAGCACGGCGCACTCAAGGTGGTGATGACCGGTTCGGCATCCGACCCCGCCGACTGGCAGCCGCACATCCGCAACAAGCCTCGGCGCGAGGCGCTGGCCAGTCGTTTCCGCGATGCGAACGACGCGTTCAAGATCGTGCTGGTGCGCGACATGTGGCTCACCGGCTTCGACGCGCCGAGCCTGCACACGATGTACGTCGACAAGCCGATGCGCGGGCACGGCCTGATGCAGGCGATCGCGCGCGTGAACCGGGTGTTCAAGGACAAGCCCGGCGGGCTCGTGGTGGACTACCTCGGTCTGGCGCAGGAATTGAAACAAGCGCTGGCGACCTACACCGAGAGCGGCGGCACCGGCCGCACCGCGCTCGACCAGGATGAAGCCGTGGCGGTGATGCTGGAGAAGCACGAGGTTTGCTGCGGCCTGTTCCATGGCCTCGACCGGGCGAAGTGGACGACGGGAAGTGCCCCCGAGCGCGTGGCCCTCATTCCCGCCGGGCTCGAGCACATCTTGGCGCAGCAAGATGGCAAGGAGCGTTGCATCCGCACCGTTCGCGAGCTGTCGCAGGCGTTTGCACTGGCTGTGCCGCACGTCGAGGCACTTCGTATCCGGGATGATGTGGGCTTCTTCCAGGCCATCCAGGCACAGCTCGCCAAGCGCGCGGCCGGTGATGCGCGGCCGGAAGAGGACATCGAGCATGCGGTGCGGCAGATCATCTCGCGTGCGGTCGCGCCCGAGGGGGTGATCGATATCTTCGCTGCGGCGGGGCTGGCGAAGCCCGACATCTCGATCCTCTCCGAGGAGTTTCTCGCCGACGTGCGCGGCATGCCGCAGCGCAATCTCGCTGTGGAGTTGCTGCAAAGACTGCTGAAAGGTGAACTGGCGACCCGCCGGCGCAAGAACGTCGTGCAAGCGCGTTCTTTCGCCGAGATGCTGGAGCAAACCATCCGCCGCTACCAGAACCGCGCAATCGAAGCCGCACAGGTCATCAAGGAACTGATCGCGCTGGCCAAGGACATGCGCCAGGCTCACGCCCGCGGCGAGACGCTCAGGCTCTCGGAGGACGAACTCGCCTTCTACGACGCGCTGGAGACCAACGACAGCGCGGTGAAGGTGCTCGGCGACGACACCCTGCGCATGATCGCGCAGGAACTGGTGAAGACCGTCCGCGCCAATGTGACCATCGACTGGACCCTGCGCGAAAACGTCCGCGCCCAGCTGCGTGTACTGGTCAAGCGCATCCTGCGCAAGTACGGTTATCCGCCGGACAAGCAGGAAAAAGCCACCGAAACCGTACTGGAACAAGCGGCATTGCTCTCGTCGGAGTGGGCCTAGCCGGCGTCAAGAATCGACGGGCTGCGAGTGCGCTTGATTCGGCGTGCAAAGCTGGGCCTCGCGCAGGAACTGCCGGCTCTCAATCTCACATTGCGATCGCGAATGTCCGCGTGCACTTACGATCGAATCCGGCAGTGGCGCCCTGTGCTTCATCGCTTAGCGCGAAGACCGAGCCCAACATCCACGCCTCCACATCGGCCGCCTTCTTGGTCCTGTCTTTGCGAAATGCAATCAGCTGCGAGCCAGCTTCAACTGCCGCCATTCCAGCTGGCGTGCTCCACCATGCACCATCCTTAGCCATGGGTTCCGAATCGTCCGGCGTATGGCATTTCCCCTTCTGTGCCGGGTACGTATAGAACCCCGCAATCCGACCGAAGGGCGCGTCTTGCGCTTTGAATTTCCTGGCCAGATGCGAGGCGGAGTAGCTGTCCTGGGCCAGGTGCAAGAGCGCGCCAAACGCGATGTCCCTGATCATCGCTTCGGGTACGCGCCCTTGCCTCGTGGCGAACAGATCCCGTGCAGTCCATTCTCGCTTCGAACCGCTGAACCACTTCGACACTTGCGGCACCGTGCCCAGAGGTACGTCAACTCGCAACTGCTCCCCCTCGTCCGGCGTCGCCAGTCGATAGAGAAAGCTCCCCCATGCGAGCATTGAGGCTCGGGTCTCCTCGGCGGGCTCGTTCAGATCTTCGGCCATCGCGTGCATCCATTGCATGTCGCCGAAGTGCGTTCGGTACAGGGTCAGATAGCTGTCGCTATGGAAGGACCCGCGCTTGCCTCGTTGCCCGGGTCCGCGGGCCTGACGGGCGCCGTCGATCACATAGCCCATCGTGCAAAGCGGAGCAGCAAGTTTTCCTGTCACCTGCAACCCGATCGGCGCGTCCTTGCAGGCGCGCGAAGTGCCGCTCACGGGGAAGCCCGACGGCACGTCTGCCCACAGCAATCCGACCATCGTGCCCTTGGGAACCAGGCTCGAGCACACCGGTCCTTCGCAACCATAGCTTCTCCAAGTGATGGCTTCGTGCGCAGTGCCACCGAACTGCTGGATCGCCCACTCGGCGAAACCACCTCCCTTCCTGGATTGGCGAAGCGAGTTCCTGTCCTCCTCTGGAAGCGAGCCGATCTGAAAAGCGAACGTGGCCGCAGGAAGTAGCGCACAAAGCGCGAGCACAAGAACCCGAGTGGGCAGACCAGGAAACTGGGTCCCAGTGACGATGCAGCTCATTGCTTGCCACCCCCATCGACCCCGGTCTCAGCCGGCTTCGGTGGGTTCGGCGCTTCAGGAGCGGGCGGCGCAGGTGGAGAGTGCTGATCGTTTCCGGTAGGTGCCGGGGTCGGAGTGGGGGCTAGCAGCGCCCGGTAAGTAGCGACCTGTTCCAGGGTCTGCTGGCGCAATTCAAGGTACCCATCGCGTCGAGCAGTCAGAGACGACAGCTCGTCCCGTTGCGCTTGTGTCGGTTCAGAGACCTCTCCCAGCTCCTTGATCCTCTGACTCACCGCCGCCAGCTGCTCATCCACATCTGCCAAGAGAGCTGCTTTGGCATCCGCTTGAGCCTGAATGGCCGGATCGGCGCCGCGCTCCGGACGTCCCGCATTCTTTACCAAGCTTGCCACGCCCACATAGAACGAACACAAGTCGTGATACGAAAGCGCATCGGCGATGGCCTCTGCTGAGGGGTACGATGCTACGTCTTCTTGCCGGCGCTTCTGGATGGCGGCATGCCTAGAACTGCGCAGGCCCTGTATTTCGGCGACGATCGCGCCAATCAACATGCCCTGATAGACCTCCGCATTCACCGATGTCCGCGCACCGGCCACCACCGCAGCGGCTCCAGAAAGGTTCTGGCCCGCCCTGCCTGAAACGATTGAAGAGGCGCCGGCGAGCAGCATGCTCATCACGGAGCCTGTGACATTGACGATTGCTGAGGTCGCAAATGCATCCGCCAGATGTTGTTCGCAAACTTCGTTCGACAGAATGAGCAGCTCTGACTGCGCCGAATTCCGACACGCCTTTTCCGAGCCCGCCCTCGCGATCCACTGGGGCGCCGTTAGGATACCTTTGGGCACAGCTCCAGCCGAGCAGCCCGTACCGACCTTATCGTCGGAATTGCGAATCGCCTGGCCAGCTCGCGGCTGTCCATCTTCCAATTCCACGCCGTAGAACTGCGCAACCGGGTCGACTTGCATGAGTTCGCCGGCTGTGTTGCGGCGGACGGAATGGCATCCACTCGTCAGCAACGTCGCCATCAAGAACACCAGACCCGCACGCGACATCGCGCGTCGGACAAACATTTCGCACGTCATCACACGCTCCCTGGGAATGTACTCAACCGTTGGGTATCGACGATGCACCCAGCCAGAATTTCGTGCGTGCAGTGGAGAGCCGCCAAGCTGCACAAAGTGACAGCTTGCTAGCCGCCCACCCCCGTGGTAGCGGTGCCCCATGCCCTCCCCCCTCCTCCTCTCCATCGACGCCGGTACCACCAGCATTCGCGCGATCGTGTTTGATTTGGCGGGGCGGGTGGTGGCTGGGGCGCAGCAGGAGTTTGGGCAGCACTTTCCGCAGGCGGGGTGGGTGGAGCAGGACGCGGAGGAGATCTGGGCGACGGCGTTGGCGGTGGTGCGGCGGGTGTTGCTGGAGGGTGGGATTTCGGCGGATCGGATTGCGGCGGTGGGGATTGCCAACCAGCGCGAGACGACGGTGTTGTGGGAGCGCGCGAGCGGGCGGCCGTTGCATCGTGCGATCGTGTGGCAGGACCGGCGCACGGCGGATCGCTGCGAGCAGCTGCGCGCTGCGGGCCACGAGCCGCTGGTGGCGGAGAGGACCGGGTTGTTGCTCGATCCGTATTTCTCGGCGACCAAGATCGCGTGGCTGCTCGACCACGTCGACGGTGCACGTGCGGCGGCGGCGGCGGGCGCGTTGTGCTGCGGCACCATCGACACCTGGCTGCTGTGGAAGCTGACCCAGGGGCGCACGTTCGCCACCGATGCCACCAATGCCTCGCGCACGCTGTTGTTCGACCTGCGCACGCAGCAATGGGACGCGGAGTTGCTGGAGCTGTTCCGCGTGCCGCGCGCGCTGCTGCCCGAGGTGCGCGACTCGAATGGCGACTACGGCAGCACCGATGCCGCGCTGTTTGGCACGGCGATGCCGATCCGCGGCGTACTCGGCGACCAGCAGGCGGCGCTGGTCGGCCAGGCCTGCTTCGCGCCGGGCATGATCAAGGCGACCTATGGCACCGGCGCCTTCGTGGTGATGAACACCGGCGCCGAAATCGTGCGCTCGCGCAACCGCCTGCTCGCTACCGTCGCCTATCGCATCGATGGCGTGGCGAGCTACGCGCTAGAGGGCAGCATCTTCGTCGCTGGCGCGGCGCTGCAGTGGTTGCGCGATGGTCTCAAGTTGATCACCAACGCGGCGCAGAGCGAGGCCATCGCCGCGCAGGCGCGCGGCAGCCGCGGCGTCTACCTGGTGCCCGCGTTCACCGGCCTCGGCGCGCCGCACTGGGACCCGCATGCGCGCGGCGCCATCCTCGGGCTGACCCGCGATAGCGGCATCGGCGAAATCGTCACCGCTGCACTGCAATCGGTCTGCTTCCAGACCCGCGACCTGCTCGCGGCGATGCAACGCGACGGCGCCAGCAGCGCCTGCACCTTGCGCATCGACGGCGGCATGGCGGCGAATCCCTGGTTCGCGCAGGCGCTCGCCGACTTGCTCGGGGTGCCGGTCGATCGCCCGCGCGTGGTCGAGACCACCGCGCTCGGCGCTGCCTGCATGGCTGGCCTCGGTGTCGGAGTATTCTCCTCGCCCGCGCAGGTCGCCGCGCAGTGGGCTTGCGAGCGGCGCTTCGAAGTGCAGATGGATTCCGGCGAGCGCGATGCGCTGTATCGCGGCTGGGAGGATGCGGTGCGACGAGTCCGGGGGTGAGGCATGCAATCGAACGCGAACACGGTGGAGGAATACCTGGCCAGCCTGCCCGAGGATCGAGGCCACGCGCTGGCTGCGCTGCGCAAGGTCATCCTCGACCACATCGACCCGGAGTTCAGCGAGCACATGGCCTACGGCATGATCGGCTACGCGGTGCCGCATGCGCGCTATCCGGCGGGCTATCACTGCAACCCGAAGCAGCCGCTGCCCTTCGCCGGTCTGGCCTCGCAGAAGCAGTACATGTCGCTCTATCTGTGCGCCGCCTACGCCGGCAGTGATGCCGGCGCGGAGTCGCGCTGGTTGCGCGAGGCCTGGGCTGCGAGCGGCAAGAAGCTCGACATGGGCAAGGGTTGTGTGCGCTTTCGCAAGCTCGAAGACCTGCCGCTCGACGTCATCGCCGCGTTCTTCCGGCGCATGAGCGCGGAACGCTTCATCGCCGGCTACGAGGCGGCGCGGGCCGCGTATCGACCGACGCCGCGCGCCGAGATCCGCGCACGTGCCGCCGCCAAGCCCAGGGCCGGTCGCGCATGACCCGGCCCGGTTTCCGAGCGCTGCCGCTGCGGCCGTGGCCTGGCGATGACGCCGCCATCGAACGCGCGCGCCTGTTCGCCGAGGCCCTCGCGACACGGCGCACGGTGCGCGACTTCGCGCCGACGCCGGTGCCGCGCGCGCTGATCGAGCAGGCGCTGCGCGCCGCCGGCAGTGCACCGAGCGGCGCCAACCAGCAGCCGTGGCGCTTCGTCGCGGTGGCCAATGCGGTGCTCAAGGCGCAGATCCGCGCTGCGGCCGAGGCCGAGGAGCGCGAGTTCTACGCGCGTCGCGCGCCGGAGGAGTGGCTGGACGCGCTCGCGCCGCTCGGCACCGACGCCAACAAGCCGTTCCTGGAGACGGCGCCATGGCTGATCGCGGTGTTCTACGAGCGCTGGGGACTCGATACCGAGGGCCAGAAGCAGAAGCGCTACTACCCGCAGGAGTCGGTCGGCATCGCCACCGGCCTGCTGATCGCCGCGCTGCACCAGGCCGGGCTGGCCACGCTCACGCACACGCCGAGCCCGATGGGCTTCCTCGGCGAACTGCTGCAGCGGCCGAAGCACGAGATGCCGTTCCTGCTGCTGGTGGTCGGCCACCCCGCCGAAGACTGCGAAGTGCCCGCTATCGAGCGCCTGCCGCTCGCCACCATCGCGCGCTTCATCGACTGACTACGCCGCCAGCGGCAGCAGCACGCGCAACAACTACCCGGTTTCGGGTGCGCTGGCGGCGATGCTGTCGATGCTGCCGCCGGCGCGCAGGATGTCCTCGCGCAGCAGACCCAGCCCCAGGCGCCGCGGCGCCTCGCTGTCGCTGGACGTGCGTTGCGCATCGAGCAACAGCGCGCGCAACTGACCATCGTGATCGGAGAGCGTGAGCACCGCGTGTGCGGCTTCGGCCCGCAAGGCCACCGCGATGTTGCGGTCGGCCGGATTGCGGCGCAGGGTCTGGTCGAGCAGCTCGCTGCAGAGTTGCGCCAGGACATCGGCGTCGGCCAGAACCGTCAAAGCCGGCGTGATTGCCGGAAACAGCCGTTGCTGGCGCTGGCGTGCGCGCGCTTCGGCTTCACCGACACTCGCCGTCAGCAGCGCCGATAAATCGACTCCCACCGTGACCTCCGCATCGCCATGCGCCTGCGCGGTTTCACGCAGGCGCTGCACCACCAGCAACAGATCGCTGGCATTGCGCGCGATTGCCGCCATTGGTCGCGACGATTCCGGATTCGCATGGTGCACGGCGAGCAGGCGCTCGGCGCTGCTGCGGATTTCCGCCAGCGGCGCCTGCAGGTCCTCGCCGGCCAACGCCAGCAGGTGCTGGTTCAAGGTCGCCGCCTCGCGCGCGCGTCGGCCCTGATGCTCGGCCTGCGCCAGCGCGTCGCGCAGCGCCGCATCCCGGGCCTGCAATGTCTCGGCGCGCAGGCGGCGCTCGCGCGCGATCCAGAACAGCAGCACGATCGCGACCGCGGCAGCGATGCCGAGGCCCAACGCGCTGCGCAACAGCAGTCGGCTGCGCGCGAGTTCCGCCGCCTGCGCAGCGGCGCGCTCGCGCATCAGCGTGACTTCGGTCTCAGCCTGCTGATTCTCGTAGCGCGCGCGCACCAGCGCGACACGCGCATCGTCGCGCTGCCTGCGCTCGGCTTCGGCCTCGCGCTCGACCTCCTCCATCAGCGCGATCGCTGCCACCGCCTCACCCTTTGCCGCCAACACGTTGGCGAGCAGGTGCTTGGCCAGCGCGCGGCGTTCCGGGGCGTCGTTGTCGTTGCTGGCGACCACCGCCGCGCGCGCCTCGCGCTCGGCGTTCAACAAGGCGTAGTCGCGCGCCTCGCCATCGAGGCTGTGCGCGCGCAGCAACCAGACCTCGGCACGCGCGCGCAGCGCTGCGGAGATGCCGACGGCGTGTTCCAGATCGCGAGCGATCGCTTCGCCTTGCTGGATGTCCGCGAGTGCGGCATCGAAGTTGCCGTTGCGGGCGTGGGCAATGCCGCGATTCGACAACGCCAACCCCTGGCCGATGCGGTCATCGTCAGCCGTGTGAGCGACGATCGCCTCATCCAGCAATGCGATCGCCTGTTCGGTCGCGCCCGACTGCAGGGTCAGATCGGCAAGATTGTTGAGCACGGCGCCGATGCCCTTGCGGATGTCGTGGGCGCGCTTCATCTCCAGCGCGCGCTGGTAGTGGTCGCGCGCACGCGTGCTGTCGCCGAGATTGTCGAGGGTGTTGCCGAGATTGATCAGCACCGCCGAGGCGCTCGCATACTTGCCCTGCGCTTCGTAGATTTTCAGTGCCTCGCCCTGCGCCTCCAGCGCCTCGGCGTGCAGTCCACCGAGATCAAGGGTGATGCCGAGGTTGGCCTGGGCGCTGGCGTAGCCGGTCTGGTCGCTGATCTCGCGCGTGATCGCGACCGCGCGTTCGAACTCGATCACCGCCTGGTCGTAGCGCCCGCGCTGGCGTTCGACCGAACCGAGGTTGACCCTGGCGGCCGCTTCACCGCTGCGATCACCATCCTGCCCCGCCAGTTGCAGCGCCTGCTGCGCACGTTGCTGCGCCAGATGCGGGTCGCTGCGCAGCAGCGCGCGCGCCTCGCTGTTGAGGCGCGCCACGGCCGAGAGTGGCTCCTGCGCCGCGCACACCGCCGCTGCCAGCGTGCATGCACACAGCAGTCCAGGTCGCAGCCACCAGTACCGGCTTGCCAATCGCATCGGGTTTGTCTCCGCACTCGCAGCTTAGCCCGAACCGACGCTCGCGGCGCTCCGGCTCAGGCGTCAAACAGGGTCAGCAGATCGTCGGCGCAGAGCGTCGACAAGGTCGCCTCGCCATGTTCAAGCACGGCGTCGGCGATCTCGCGCTTGCGCTGCTTGAGTCCGTGCATGCGCTCCTCGACGGTGCCGCGGCACTGCAGTTCGTAGATGAATACCGGCTTGTCTTGGCCGATGCGATGGGCGCGGTCGATCGCCTGCGCTTCCGCGGCCGGGTTCCACCACGGGTCGTAGAGCACGACGGTATCGGCGCGGGTCAAATTCAATCCCACGCCGCCGGCCTTGAGCGAGATCAGGAACACCGGCACCTGGCCGTCCTGGAAGCGCGCGACCTGGACTTCGCGGCGCTTGGTACTGCCGTCCAGGCGCGCATAGGTGATGCCCTGCGCGATCAGCGCCTCCTGGATCAGGTCGAGCATGCGCGTGAACTGCGAGAACACCAGCACCGCGCGGCCTTCGTCGACCATGGTTGGTACCAGATCCATCAGCGCATCGAGTTTGGCCGAGCTCACGTCTTCGGCCTTGCGGCCGGCCTCGATCAGGCGCGGGTCGCAACAGATCTGGCGCAGCTTGAGCAGGGCGTCGAGAATGGTGATCTGCGATGCACCGAAGCCCTGTGCCGAGAGCGCCTCGCGCACGCGGGCTTCCATCTGCACGCGCACGGTTTCGTAGAGGTCGCGCTGCGCGCCTTCGAGTTCCACCGGCTGCACGATCAGCGTGCGCGCGGGCAGGTCCTTGGCCACTTCCGACTTGCGCCGCCGCAGCAGGAACGGCGCGATGCGCTTGCGCAGTCGCTCGGCGGCGTCGGCGTCGCGGTCGCGTTCGATCGGCTGGCGAAAGCGCGTGCGGAACTGCTCGTGGCTGCCCAGCAGGCCCGGGAAGGCGAGATCGAACTGCGCCTTGAGTTCGCCCAGATGATTTTCCACCGGCGTGCCGGTGAGGCACAGCCGGCGTGCGGCGTCGAGCTGCGATGCGGCGGCGTGGCTGCGACTCGCCGCGTTCTTCAGCCACTGCGCCTCATCGAACACGACGAGCGCGAAACGCTGCGCCTTCAGCTGCTCGATGTCGCGCCAGAGCAGGGCGTAGCTGGTGATGGCCAGATCGGACTCGGCGAGCGCGTCGAAATGCTCGTGGCGCTCGGAGCCAGAGAGCACGCGCACGCGCAGCATCGGCGCGAAGCGCTCGGTCTCGGCGCGCCAGTTGTCGACCACGCTGGTCGGACACAGCACCAGCACCGGCCCGTCGAGCCGGCCCTCGTGCTTGAGCGCGGCAACGTGGGCCAGCACTTGCACGGTCTTGCCGAGGCCCATGTCGTCGGCGAGCACGCCGCCGAACTGGAACTCGTGCAGGAAGTCGAGCCAGGCCAGTCCTTCCTTTTGGTACGGGCGCAACTCGGCATTGAATGCGGGCGGCGGTTCGCGCGATTCGACGCCGCGGAACGCGCGCACGCGCTCGATGAAGCCGGCGGCCTCGCGGCTCGGCAGAAAGCGCCAGTCGGGCGCCGGATCGAGCGCGGCGATGCGCGCACGCGGCAGACCGAGACGACCATCGCCAGCAGTATCGAGGTCGGCAACCAGATCAAGCAGCGGCGTCAAGCGCTCGTTGGCGATGAACACGCGGCGCCCGTCCGGCAGCGTCAGGCGCAGGCCGTCGGGGCGTTGCTCCTCGGGTCGCGACAGCGCTTCGAGCAGCACCGGCACCAGATCCACCGCCTGGCCCTCGACCTCGATGCCGAGGCGCAGCGAGAACCAGTCGTTGCCGTCCTCCTCGACGCGCAGATCGAGCACGCCGAGCTCGGGTTCGAGCGCGATCGGGAACTCATCATTCGAACGCAACTCGATGCGGTTCGCCGCCGCGTCGCGACGCAACTCGGCGATCCACGCCTGCAGTTCGCCGTTCTTCAGGCGCCCGTTCCAGTACCAGTGTTCGGCCGGCGCACCGACGGCGTGGGTGCTGCCCGGCTTGAAGCCATGCCGCGCGAGAAACTGGCTGGCACGCGCCTCGGACTCGGCGTCGCGCGCGAGAATGTGGATGCGGCCATCGTCGCCACGCCAGCGCAGCTCGGGCGCACGATCGCCGGCGCGCACCTCGTGGCGACCGTAGCGGAAGCCGAGATGCGCGGTGGCCTGGGTCAGCAGGTCGGGCCGATTCAGGTAGGGCGCGCCGCCGATCAGCACCACCGCGGTCGGCGCGATCGGCGAAGCCGGCGTCGTCGCCAGCAGTTGCGGCATCGGCAGTGCGCCACGCGGGAACAGGCGCGCCAGCGCGACTGCGGCGAGCGCCACTTCGTCCGGTGCCACCGGCGGCAGATCACGCAACCGCGCCAGCGCCTGGTCGTCGAGATCGGTCAGGGTCGGCCCGATCACGCCGCCGGCGGCGTCGAGATAGCGGCGGTAGCGGGCGTTGGCGATGGCAATGCCGGCGGGTTCGACCAGCACCTGCAGGTGCTGGTCTCCGCTCGCGGCCAGGCTCCATTCGATCTGCAGCGACCGCGCCGGCCCGGCGTGCAGGATCGGACCCTGCAACTGGTTCAGGCGCAGCTCGATTCCAAGCGTGAAGAACTGCGCGAGCATGGCGTCGATCGGTCCGTCGAACAGCAGCCAGTACTCGCCGTCGATGAACTCGATGCCGTCGAAGCCGAGCAGGGACAGACCGGCCAGACGTTCGTGCATCGGCCACAGCTGCAGCGTCTGCAGCACGCGCGGCGATTCCAGATCGACGCGGCGCGGGTGCGACCAGCGGCCTTCCCTGCCGCGGCGCGCGCGCAACGGGCGGAACAGCATGCGCGCCGACTCGTCGAGGGTGACCAGCACCACCAGATCGGTCGGCTCACGCGGCAGGTCGGTGATGCTGGTGTGCTCGGCCAGCAGTTGCCACAGGCTCGGAGCACTCGGCGCCGGCTCATCGCCATGCGCCGGAACCAGACCGCGCAGCAGATGCTGGATCAGCGCCGCGGCATGCTTGCACTCGAAGCCGACCGGGCAGGTGCAGTCGCTGAGCAGGTTCGGGGCGCGGCCGCGCGGTTGCGTCAGGGTCAGACCGGTTTCATACACCTGACCGCGCGAACCGAGCACCTGCGCGCTGACGCCGTGCTCGTCGACCCGCAGCAGTTCGCGCACCGAACCGCGATCGGCGAGCACGGTGCCGCGCGCCCACGCCGCCCCGAACTCGATCGGGAAACGTTCCGCGTGTGATTGCAGGTAGTCGGTCAGGGTCATGGTGGCGGGCAAAGGACCGCCCATCTTCGCAGACGCGCGCGTGAAATACACCGCCACTTCGCGTCGGCTAGCATCCACCGATGCCAGCGGAGAATGCCATGGGCGATGCAGTACAGACGGTCAGCCGCGCGCAGGCCGAAGACGCGGTGCGCACCTTGCTGCGCTATGCCGGCGACGACCCGGCGCGCGAAGGCCTGCTCGACACCCCGCGCCGCGTGGTCGAGGCCTACGGCGACTGGTTCAGCGGCTACGCGCTCGATCCCGAGGAATATCTCAAGCGCACCTTCGAGGAAGTGGCCGGCTACGACGAGATGATCGTGTTGCGCGACATCGAGTACGAAAGTCATTGCGAGCACCACATGGCGCCGATCATCGGCAAGGCGCACATCGGCTACATCCCGGAAGGCGCCGTGGTCGGCATCAGCAAACTGGCGCGGGTGGTCGAGGCCTACGCGCGCAGATTCCAGGTACAGGAGAAGATGACCGCGCAAATCGCGCGCTGCATCCAGGATGTGTTGAAGCCGCGCGGCGTCGGCGTGGTCGTGGTCGGCGCGCACGAGTGCATGACCACGCGAGGCATCCACAAGCGCGGCGTCAGCATGGTCACCTCGAAGATGCTCGGCAGCTTCCGCCGCGACGCACGCACCCGCGCCGAGTTCCTGGATTTCATCGGCATCGGCGTGGGGCGGTGAGGGCATTTATCAACCTTAAGGTTGCTCTTCATGAAATCAACTTACGGGTTGATTCCATGGATATCAACTGATAAGTTGATGCTCGTCAATCCAACGAGCAGCCTGCATGGACTACGCGATTCGTTCTCCGCACCAGCTCCGCTCGCTATTGAAGGGCTTCATCGCTGCGGGCGGCCACAATCAGCGAAAGGTGGCGCAGAAGCTGGGCGTCTCCCCACAGGCGATTTCCAAGGCCCTGCAGCAGCCGGAAAACATGAGCGTCCAGAGCTTGATGAGGATGCTGGCCGTGCTGGACGTGGAGTTGGCTCTGCGCAAGCCCGAGCCCGAGGAACACCGTATGGCGAGCGAGTGGTAAGCCATGTCGCGCGCGACGAAAACGCTGGCCGTCTGGATGAATGGGGAACGGGTTGGTGCTTGGCACGACGCCGAACGCGATCAGCAGAGTTTCCGCTACGACCCGAACTGGTTGGACTCGGCTGCTGCCCGCCCGTTGTCATTGTCTCTTCCCTTCCTCCCGGACAACGCTCCGCATCGCGGCCCGGCCGTCTACAACTACTTCGACAACCTGCTGCCGGACAGCAAGCCGATTCGAGACCGCATCGCCTCGCGGTATCGCACCGAGTCGCGGGACGCGTTTGCGCTGCTGCGGGAGATAGGTGCGGACTGCGTCGGGGCCGTGCAACTGTTGCGCGAAGACGAGCAGCCCGAGCATCTGCGGCAGATCCGGGGCCAGCCACTGACTGTCGATGATGTCGCGGACTTGCTGGCCGGCGTCCCCACCACCGCGGGATGGCATCCGAGCGGTCGCGAAGATGGCCTGCGCATCTCGATTGCCGGAGCGCAGGAGAAGACCGCGCTGCTCTGGCACGAAGGACGCTGGCAACTACCGATGGGTGCCACACCAACGACCCACCTGTTCAAGCTGCCCCTAGGAAGAATCGCGACCCTGGGCGTGGATCTGACGACCTCGGTAGAGAACGAATGGCTGTGCTCCAGACTGCTCGCGGCGTATGAACTGCCGATCGCGAACTGCGAGATGGCGAGATTCGGCGAGTCTCCGGTGCTGATTGTCGAACGCTTCGATCGCCGCCTGTCCGCGAACCAGCAGTGGTGGCTGCGACTGCCGCAGGAGGACTATTGCCAGGCATTGGCCCTGCCGCCGGAGCGGAAGTACGAGTCGGACAAAGGACCGGGCATCCCCGAGATCATGCGGGTTCTGCAAGGCTCGAGACCGGAACATCGTGAACTGGATCGAGAACGGTTCTTCAGAGCCCAGATCCTGTTCTGGATGCTCGCCGCCATCGACGGCCATGCAAAGAACTTCAGCCTGTTCATCGAAGCGGGCGGGGCGTATCGCGCTACGCCGCTGTACGACGTCCTCTCCGCCTGGCCGTTCGTCGGCTCGGGTGCCGGAAAAATGCCGCGAAGAAAGTTGAAGATGGCAATGGCAGTACACGGCAAGAGCAAGCATTACGACCACGACACCATCCAGCGCCGGCATTGGACATCGACCGCGCGCAAATGCGGATTCGGTGCCGATATCGAAGCCATGATCGACCGGCTGATCGAACAAACGCCGGGGGCAATCGCGAGGGTGGAGGCGGAATTGCCGTCTTCGTTTCCCCAATCGGTCGCACAGCAGGTCTTCGACGGGTTGCGCATGAGCGCCGAAAGGCTCGCAATGCAGCGGGATCGGCCGCATTGAACACGACGACAAGCGATGCCGCCCTCGCCACCCTGCGCCGGGTCTTCGGCTACGAGCGCTTTCGCCCGCCGCAAGACGAGATCGTCGCGCAGGTGATCGCCGGCGGCGACGCGCTGGTGTTGATGCCGACCGGCGGCGGCAAGTCGCTGTGCTACCAGATCCCGGCGCTGGTGCGCTCGGGCTGCGCGGTGGTGGTGTCGCCGCTGATCGCGCTGATGCAGGACCAGGTCGAGGCCCTGAACCAGCTCGGCGTGCGCGCCGCGTTCCTGAACTCGTCGCTGGAAGCGCGCGCCGCGTTCGCGGTCGAGGCGCGATTCGCCGCCGGCGAGCTGGACCTGCTCTACGTCGCGCCCGAGCGCCTGCTCAGCGAGCGCTGCCTCGACCTGCTCGCGCAGGGCGAGATCGCGTTGTTCGCGATCGACGAGGCGCACTGCGTGTCGCAGTGGGGCCATGATTTCCGCCCCGAGTATCGCCAGCTCGGCGTCTTGCACGAGCGCTGGCCGAACGTGCCCCGCATGGCGCTGACCGCCACCGCCGACGAGCGCACCCGTGCCGAGATCGTCGAGCGCCTGGCACTCGCCGACGCGCGCGTGTTCCTGTCCTCGTTCGACCGCGCCAACATCCGCTACCGCATCGTGCAGAAGGACGATGCGAAGCGGCAGCTGCGCGATTTCCTCGACGGCCATCGCGACGCCGCCGGCATCGTCTATTGCATGTCGCGCAAGAAGGTCGAGGAAACCGCCGAATACCTGAGCGAGCTCGGCTACAGCGCGCTGCCCTACCACGCCGGCCTGGACGCGCAGAAACGCGCCGAACACCAGCGCCGCTTCCTGCGCGAGGACGGCGTGATCATGGTCGCGACCATCGCCTTCGGCATGGGCATCGACAAGCCCGACGTGCGTTTCGTCGTGCACATGGACCTGCCCAAGTCGCTGGAGGGTTATTACCAGGAGACCGGCCGTGCCGGTCGCGACGGCGAACCCTCCGAGGCGCTGCTGATCTACGGCCTCGGCGACCTGGTGCTGCTGCGCCAGTGGATCGAGCAGTCCGAAGCGGGCGAGGAGCGCAAGCGCTTCGAGCACCAGCGCCTGAATGCACTGCTCGCGTACTGCGAGTCGATCGTGTGCCGGCGCATCCCGCTGCTCGCCGCGTTCGACGAGGTGCATGCAGGGAATTGCGGCAATTGCGACAACTGCCTGGAGCCGCCCTCGCGCATCGACGGCAGCGAACTTGCGCAGAAGCTGATGAGCGCGATCGTGCGCAGCGGCCAGCGCTTCGGTGCCAAGCATGTCATCGACATCGTGCGCGGTGACGCCAACGAACGCATCCGCCAGTTCCGTCACGATGAGCTGCCGACCTTTGGCGTCGGCAAGGAACTGAACCCCAAGCAGTGGGGTGCGGTCGTGCGTCAGCTGCTCGCGGCCGGGCTGATCGATGTCACCGGCGAGTTCGGTTCGCTGCAACTGAACGAGAGCAGCCGACGCGTGCTGCGCGGCGAGCTGGCGGTGGCCTTGCGCACGCCCCAAGTGCAGCGTCGCGAGCGGCGTCGCCGCGGTGCGCCAGCCGCGACCACGGCGCATGGCGATGCCCTGTTCGAACGCCTGCGCGCCTGGCGCGCGCAGACCGCACGCACGGCCGGGCTTCCGCCCTACGTGATCTTCCACGACGCAACCTTGGCCGCGATCGCCGCCGCCCATCCCAAATCGCACGCCGATCTCGCCGCCATCAGCGGCATCGGCGCGCGCAAGCTCGAGCGCTACGGCGACGAACTCCTGCGCGTCGTCGCCACCCCCATATAGCCCGCAACCCGAATGTAGGTCGGATCAAGCGCAGCGGATCCGACACCATCCTCGCCACGACTTTCAGAGATCCTGCACGCCCGCCAAGCGTGCGCGCAGGTCAGCAAGATAGGGGCGCGTCGATGACCGCAGCAGCGGCCCGATTTCAGCGGCCAGGCTTTTCGCTTCGACGGTCTTCTGCTGCGCCGTCAGCGCATTGACCAAGGCGACCTTGACCTCAAGGATGCGCGGGTCGTTGTGCGCATGCACCGAACTGCGCAGGGCGAGGGCTTGACGCAGCAGCGGTTCGGCTTCGCCCGCGCGTTCCATGGCCAACGCCGCACGCGCCATGGCGAACAGGGGGATGCCCAGCAAATAGGAGCCTTGCAGCGCCTTGTGGCCGTAATCCAGTGCCTGCTTCGCGGTGGCATAGGCGGTGGCGGCATCGCCGTTGTCGAGTTGCGCCTGGCTCAGATCCGCGAGCGCCTGCGGGCGCCATGCGTCGGTGGCCGACAAGCCGATCATGCAGGCATCCTGGGTCAGCGCGTGCAGCTGCGCGTTCGCTTCGGCGTAGCGGTGTTGCTGCCACAGGACCGTTCCGACATCCCGACGCAGGCCGCAGACGGTCAACGAGGTCGACGTGCTGCCATCGGCCAGGATCGCCAGCGCATCGCGAAACAGGGCTTCCGCCGCCGCATGGCGCCCTTGATAGGCCAGTGCCAGGGCGACGTGACGCATCGCGCCGACCGCTTGCGGGCTCCGTTGTCCCTGGGTCTGCTCGATCATCGCCAGCGCCCGTCGCGCCATCGCTTCCGACTCGACAAAGCGGCCGAGATGGCGAAAGTCATTGGCAACCGCGTCGTACTGATTGGCCTTGGCAAGCGGGCTCTGTTGCGCCGAAGCAAGCACCTGCTCAAGCAGGGCAAGCCGTTGCGGCAGTGCCTCGGCAATGTGGCCCTGTCCCTCGATGTCGCCGAGCAGGTTGTGCGTCGTGTTCATCGTGTTGACATGGTCGGGCCCGAGTCGATCGCGGTTGATCTGCAGTACCTCGCGATGCAGGGTTTCCGCGCGCGCCAGATCGCCCTTGCGGTAAAACATGTTGGCTGCTTCGTTTCGTGCGTAGCCGTAGCGGGTGCTGTTGTTGCCATAGAGCGACTCCAGCATCGCGGCGCCGCGTTCGAACGCGGCTTCGGCCGCGTCGAAATGCGCCATGCCGCCAAGCGCGACACCGAGCAGAACCGACTCATTGGCCAAGGCTTCGCTGGGCTGTCCGCGCAGCATCGACTGATGCAACGGCATGACCCGCTGCAGCAAGGCGATGGCTGCTTCATCCTCGTGGCGGCGCACCAGGCAAAGGGCGATGATGCGATTCGCCGCCGCAATCTGTTCCCAGTCCTTCTTGCTGCTGCGTTCGAGCGCGACCAACCCCTGGCGGGCGTGCGCCAATCCGGCGTCGAAGGCGTCGTTGTTTTCCGCTTCCAGCGTCGCCATGCCGACCAACACGCGCCCGCGGACGTCATCGGGGACGCGGGGATCGCTGCTGTCGACGAGTGCGCGCTTGAGCAGGCTTTCGGCGCGGGCGAAATCGCCGATGTCGCCATACAGGCGCCCGAGCATCGCGGTCACATCGACCTGCAGCGCCGGCTGCGTGCCCCCCATTCTCGCCAGTTGTTGCTCGCCTTGTTGCAGCAGTTGCCGGGCGCTGATCGGTTGGCCCTTGTTTTCGTCAGGGTTGGCCTGGGCGAACACGCCGACCATGAACTGCTGCACGGCGGCGGCGTGCTGCGCTTGTTCCCCGGCCAGTTGCGCCTGCTGCAAACTGACGAACGCAGCGGCCACGCTCACCACCACCACCGTCATCGCGGCGGCGAGCGCATAGCGATTGCGCTTGGCGAACTTGCGCAGTCGATACCAGGCACTGTCGCGCCGAGCCGCAATCGGACGCCCGTCCAGGTAGCGCTGGATGTCGGCGCCCAGGGCCTCGGGGGTGGCGTATCGACGCTGTGCGTCAGCGGCCAACGCAGTCAACGTGATCCGGTCGAGATCGCCGCGTAGCGCGCGCCGATGCGCGGCGCCGGTCGCGCGATCGAGCGCCGCACTCGGCGGCGTCGGCTCGCTGGTCGTAGCGGCCGCGCTCGCGTCGAACGGCACGGCTCGCGCTGGGCGCGTTTCGGAGAGAAGTTCATAGAGCACCACGCCGAGCGCGTAGACATCGGTCGCCGTGGTGATCGTGCCACCGCTGAGCTGTTCCGGTGCGGCATAGTCCGGCGTCAGCAGGTGCGCGCCGGTTTGTGTCGGCGCCGCCACGTCGGTCGTCGCCAGCACCTTGGCAATGCCGAAATCGAGCAGCTTGGGGGTGCCGTCGACAGCCACCAGAATATTCGATGGCTTGAGATCGCGGTGCACGATCAGGTTCTGGTGCGCGTACTGCACGGCGCCGCAGACGCACAGGAACAGTTGCAGCCGCGCCCGCAGATCGAGCGCGTGATCACGCGCGTACGCGGTGATCGGCACGCCTTCGACGTACTCCATCACCAGATACGGGGTGCCATCGGCATCGACGCCACCGTCGATCAGGCGGGCGATGTTCGGATGCGCCAGGCGCGCGAGGATCTGGCGCTCCTGGCGGAAGCGCTGCAACAGCCCCGGCGTCGGGTAGGCCACTTGCTTGATCGCCACGCGTTGCTCGAATTCGCCGTCGCTGCGTTCGCCGAGCCAGACCTCTCCCATGCCGCCGACGCCGATTCCGCGCAGCACGCGCCAGGCGCCGAATTGACGCGGTGCCGATTCGCCGTGCACGACTGCCGCCATTGCCGTAGCAACGGCGGCCGGCGGGCGCTCGAGAAAATCACCAGCGCGCTGGTCGGCGCGCAACAGGCGCTCGAGTTCGGCGCGCAATTTCGCATCGCCGGCGCAAGCCTGCTCGATCCAGGCCGGGAGTTCCGCGTCGGCGACATCGATGGCCTGATCGAACAACGCGGCGATGCGTGGATGCGCCACTACCCGGCCTCGGCATCGGGATACAGCGAGGTGTGCAAATGCGCCTTCGCTCGGCGCCAGTCGCGATTCAACGTGCGCTCGCTGACCTCGCGCAACGCCGCGATTTCGGCAACCGCGAGGCCGCCGAAGAAACGCAATTCGACCAATTCCGCGAGCCGCGGCTCATCGCTTTCGAGCTGGCGCAGTGCCCGATCCAGGCGCAGCAGTTCGTCGGGATTGAGTTCGGAACCGGGCAAGTCGGCGGCCTCCTCCAGGCTGACCATTTGTGCATGGTCACCGCCACGCTTCTCGGTCAAGCGGGCGCGCGCATGGTCGATCACGATCTGGCGCATGGCCTTGGCCGCCAGTGCGAAGAAGTGCGTGCGCCCGTGCAGATCGACACCATGGGGGCGAACCAGTTTGAGGTAGGCCTCATGCACCAGGCCAGTGGTATTCAGCGTCGATGAGGCGCCGGCCAACTGTTTGCGCGCGAGCTGCTTCAATTCGACGTAGACGCGCGCAAACAGCGCCTTCAGTACTTCAGCGTCGCCATTGCCGGCCGCCCGAATCAATGCAGTGACATCGTCCACTCCTCGAACCTCACCGCTGGCTTGCTGGAATCAAAGTATAGGCCAGCGCTGCGACAGCGACGCCAGGCATGTCGGTTTCCAGGCCGGTTTCGCGTACGCATCCTGCTTCCGCCGCAAGCGCGCGGTTCGCAGCACGATGGCAGGTTCGGCTGAGCCAGCGCTCCTGGCGGCTGTCGCCCCACGGCACCTTTTCTCGTATGAAGAGAGAAGCGGCCCGACGCAGCCCAACAGGACATGTGGATGAATCACATTCTTCATGCGCCAACGCCGCAACGGCACCGTCGACAGGAGCAACACGATGAAGCGCCACCGATCTGCCGGATCACTGACCGCCGTGATCGCCATCAGCGCGATGTTCGCCGCCACGTCGGCAACGGCGGTCGAGAATGGCTGTGCGCAATGGGACATGAGCGGACAGTGGTCGGCAGTGCAGTCGAATTACGAAACCGGATCGCGCAACCGGACCACCGTGTTCATGGATCTGCGGCAGACCGGCAGTCAGATCGAGGGCAGCGCGCACCACTCGTTCGTGGCCGATGGCGGGTTGTTCAGCGGCGACGACGCCCACGTCGTGACCGGCCCGGCGGTCGGGTCGATCAAGGGCAATGTTCTGGAACTCACCATCTATTGGAACGATGACGCCGTTGGCTTTTACACCGGAGAGATCGGTTCTCAGGGATTGATTGTCGGCACCACTTACGACAAGAACGACCCATTCGGGAATGCGCAGGCCATCGTGGCTCGTCCGGATGTCACCTGGCACAGCAGCCGGGTGGCCAACTGCCCGGAGGCCGCGTCGGTGCTGCCAGCCAGCAGCAAACCGACCGTGGCGCTGGGTCGGGTTCAGTCCAGCGCCGGTCTGGCGCCAGCGACCACGATCTGCGACGCCGCCAAGTCGGCACACGCTCGCAACTCGCCGGCCGCGCCAGGCCTTGAGCGACAATGCGCTGCCCAGGCAGTGCGCACCAGCGCCTCCTTCAACCAGACGGTATTGGCGCGGTCGCCACCACCGGAGGCCTCCCTGCCGCCGCTGCCCGATCTGGTAGCGCTGGCCGCTGAGGGCGAGTCCATCGCCAGCAAGGATCCCCTGGCCAGCCAACTTCGCAAGCTGCAAGGTCAAGGACAGCGGCTGCGCGGCTTCGACATCGGCATGACGGCCGCCGAAGGCGACACTGCGCCAGGCCCGGGCAAACAACGCATTCATGATGCCCTCGGTGGGCTCGGGCAACAAGGCTACGAGACCGCGGTCGCCTTTTCGTTGCAACGCAATGCCCATGCCGACCATGCCGGTGTCGGCGCGAGAATCGCCACGGTGGATGCCGACGTCGCGCAAGCGCGCGATGCAGATCCTGATCCGCTCTTTCAGCTTGGATTCGACATCGCCACTGGCGTCTTCGGCGACAAGACGCTCGGCGCCGACGGCAATACCGCGACCGGACCCGGCTCGAAGGAGATTCGCGATTCGCTGGGCCTGGCCGCAAGGTTGGGCTTCGATGCGGGCATCACGTTCCACCTGGGCCGCCGCCAGTAACGCACTCGCCGGCGCAATCGGCGCAGCGCACGCCGTGCCGCGCCGAAGCGCTGTCGGCGCGCGCGTCACTGTGCGGCTGAATCGGCACAGCCGGTGTTGGCAGGCGGTGTCGCTTGTGGGGTCCCCTTCTCGTATGGGGGAGTAGGTCGCCGCATCGCGGCGTAGCGGAACACCGTCATGAGCCAAGACCTTCTGGCAGCAAGCCCTGCCGTGTCCGCTGAGAAAGCGCTGTCCACCCGGCGCTTGTCGCCCATTCTTCCAGCCCTGCTGGCACTCTGCTGCTGCGCCATCGGGCCGACACCTGCACATGCGGCAACGCTGGTGGTGACCAACATTCTGGACAGTGGCGCGGGTTCCCTGCGGCAAGCCATCGCGAGCGCTGCCAGCGGCGACAACATCACCTTCGCAGCAGCCCTCTCCGCCACGCAGATCTTCCTCGCATCGCCCTTGACCCTCACCAGGAACGTGACGATTGACGGTTCGGCGCTGGTGATGCAAATCACCCTCAGCGGTGACACGGACAACAACGGCGTCGGCGATGTGCTCGTGTTCCATGTCCAACCCGCCGTCACTGCCACGCTGGACAGTCTGAAGATCACGCGGGGCAATAGCAACGGATTCGGCGGTGCCATCAGAAACTACGGCACGTTGGCGGTGCACCACAGCACGCTCTCGGGCAATACTGCTTTCTACGGTGGTGGCATCTCCAACCACTACGCGTTGACGATCACCAACAGCACCGTCTCTGGCAATTCCGGCACCTACGGCGGCGGGATCTACAACTACGGCGCGCTGACGGTCACCAACAGCACGCTCTCGGCCAATGCTGCTGCGAATACCGGTGGCGGCATCTACGCGATCGACAGCAGCCCGTTCACGCTGACCATCAACGGCAGCACGCTCTCGGACAACAGTTCCGCTGGCGATGGCGGTGGCATCTGGAGCGCCGAAACGCTGACGATCACGGACAGCACGCTCTCGGGCAATGCCGCTGTTGGCAGCGGCGGCGGCGTCTGGAGCGGCAACACGATGATGGTCAATCGCAGCACGGTCTTCGGCAATCTTGCCAGTGGCAATGGCGGCGCCATCTACAGCGCGCGTGCGCTGACGGTCACCAACAGCACGCTTGCCGGCAATACCGCTGCTGGCAGCGGGGGTGGAATCCACGTCCACGAAACCACGGCCAAGGTCTACAACACCAGCATCGTCTTCAACGGCGCGGATGGGGATGCGAACTTGATCGGCACCGCCGGGGGCATTTACAACAACGACGGCTTGGCGGCGAGTACTCACCTGCGCAATACCCTGATGGCAGGAAATACCGTTGGCAATGCGGCGGTTTACAACGACTGTACCGGCACCCTCAACGTCTATGGTCGCAACATCCTTGGCGACGTGACTGGCTGCACGGTCAATACAGCCAATGGCAGTTGGACCGTCGTCAACTCGCTCAGCGGGCTCGGTCCTCTGCAGGACAACGGCGGCCAGACCATGACCGTGGCGCTGCTGCCCGGCAGCAATGCCATCGACGGTGGCGATCCGGTTCTTGGTTGCATCGACGACAACGGCAACCTCCTCGCTACCGACCAGCGCGGATTGGCGCGAGTGATGGGCAGCACCTGCGATATCGGCGCGTTCGAGTACGACGATGCGATCTTCGCCAATGGCTTCGACTGAGCGGGCGACCCGCGCCGCTTTCCAGCCTGCAATTCAACCGGGACAAACCGATGAACCACGCCAGTGTTGCGACCTCCGAGACCAGGATGGCCACCCCGCCGTCGACCGCACCGCTTGGCCGCACCTTGACCCGGGCTCACCCGCGGCAATGTCTTGAACTGACCTTGCTGACGTTGACCTTCAGTTTGCTCGGCATCACCCCCGCAAGCGCGGCAACGCTGGTCGTGAGCAACGTCATGGATAGTGGTGCGGGCTCCCTGCGCCAAGCCATCGCGAACGCTGCCAGCGGAGACAGCATCACCTTCGCACCCGCACTCTCCGCGGCACAGATCTTCCTCGCATCTCCCTTGACCCTCACCAGGAACGTGACGATTGACGGCGCCGCGCTGGCTTTCCCCATCGTCATCAGCGGCGATACGGATGACAACGGCATCGGCGACGTGCGCGTGTTCGTTGTCGACAGCGTTGTCACTGCCACGCTGAATCGCCTGGACATCAGGCGCGGCAGCACGACTGCGGGGAACAGTGGCGCCGCCATCTTCAACGGCGGCTCGCTGGCGATCACCCACTGCTCGTTCTCCGACCACCACTCCGGCGCCGACGGCGGCACCATCTACAACGGCGGCGGCGCGTTGACCATGGCGAACAGCACGATCACCGGCGGTACGGCCGTCCGCGGTGGCGGCATCTACAACGACAGCAGCAGCACGCTGACGGTAACGAACAGTACGCTCGCGGGTAATCAGGCCTCCTACGGCGGTGGCATCTTCAACGCCAGCTTTGGCACGGTGACCGTAAACAACAGCACGCTGTCTGGCAATCTGGGCGTCGTCAACGGCGGTGGCATCGAGAATCATCAAACGCTGGTCGTAACCAACAGCACGTTCTCGGGTAACTCTGCCCGTCATGGCGGCGGCATCTACAACGCCGGCAATCCGTTCCTGATCATCAACAGCACGCTTGCAAGCAATGCCGCAAGAGGCGATGGCGGCGGCATCTTCAATACGTTTGGCACCGCCAACGCCTACAACACCACCATCGTCTTCAACGTTGCCGATGCCGATGGCGATGCGGTGGGCAGTGGCGCAGGCGTTTACAGCCACAGCAGCGGCACCTTCAGTCAGCGCAATTCGGTGGTGGCAGGAAACAGTGTCGCCGGCACCGCGACCTACAACGACTGCACCGGCGTCATCGGCATCTATGGCAACAACCGATTCTCGAACACGACGGGCTGCTCGGCGACGTTCGGCAGTCCTGGCACCGGGGCCCTGATCGGCTCACTCAACGAACTGGGCAGCCTGGCCAACAACGGCGGCCCGACTCGAACCATCGCACTGGTACCGCCCAGCAACATGATCGACGGCGGCGCGCCTTGCACCGACCAGAGCGGCAACCCGATCCCCACTGACCAGCGCGGTCACCCGCGCGGCGTCGGCGCGGCCTGCGATATCGGCGCCTTCGAGTACGCGCTGGACCCGGTTTTCGCGAGCAGCTTCGAGTAGCCGCGAACACCACCTAGATGCAGGCCTGACTTGCGATCATAATCACGCCGGAGCCGGTGGCGCCTGCGCGCCAGGCAACGGGAGCGAACGATGAAACGTGCAGGATGGGCATGCGCCCTGGTCATGCTGATGCAGGGCGCGGCGATCTCGGCGGAGCGCGAGCAGGTGATGCTGGTGCTCGATGCCTCCGGGTCGATGTGGGGGCAGATCGAGGGCCGCAGCAAGGTCGAGATCGCGCGCGATGCGGTCAAGGACCTGGTCGGCCACTGGAAGACGGAGGTCGATCTTGGCCTGGTCGCGTACGGCCACCGGCGCAAGGGCGACTGTGCCGACATCGAAACCCTGCTGCCACCCGCGCCTCTGGACGCGCCAACCTTTCTTGCGAAGGTGAACAGCCTCGCCGCCAAGGGCATGACGCCGCTGTCGCAGGCGGTGATCCATGCGGCCGAGGCATTGAAGTTGACCGAGCAGAAAGCGACCGTGATCCTGATTTCGGATGGCGAAGAAACCTGCGACCTGGATCCGTGCGCGGTCGGCAAGGAACTGGAAACGAGAAGCGTGGCGTTCACCGCGCACGTGATCGGGTTCGATGTGCCCAACCCGGCGCACCAGGCACAGCTGCGTTGTCTCGCCGAGAACACCGGCGGCCGTTACCTGAATGCGTCCGATGCGGCTTCGCTCGAGAAGGCGCTGGGGGAAGTCGCCGTCGAGGCGACCCACCCAGCCCTGCCGGCGGTGCCGGCGTCTCTTACCGCGCCCAAGGCGCTGGTCGCCGCAACCGAAGTCGAGATCGGCTTCAGCGGACCGGCCGACGAGCGCGACTGGATCGGCTTCGCGCCGGTCGGCAGCCACGAGGACGAATTTCTCGGCTGGGCGTGGGTGAAAGCCGACACTCGCTCGGTGAGGGTGATGGTGCCGGGTGAGCCCGGGCCCTACGAACTGCGTTACGTCAGCGCGCGGCGCAAGCCGCCGGTGCTGGCGCGTCTGCAGGTGACGGTGACACCGGCCGAAGCGGTGGTCACCGCCCCGAAAGCGGTAATGGCCGGATCGCGCGTCGAAATCCATGCGCGCGGCCCCGCCGAATCGCGCCACTGGATCGGCTTCGCGCCCCAAGGCAGCGGGCCGGACGAATATCGCGACTACGCGCGACCGGACGCTTCCGGCAGCACCACGGTGACGCTGACGGCGCCTTCGGTCGCGGGCGAATACGAAGTGCGCTACGTGCTCAACGAACGCGAGAAGGTCGCGGCGGCGCAGCCGATCAGCGTGCTACCGGCCAAGGCGCGCCTGCTCGATCCACCGCGCACAGCGAAGGCGCGCACGATGCTGAGCATCGACTGGACCGGCCCGAACGGCCATCGCCACTGGATCGGCAGCATCCGCAAGGGCGGCGGCAGCGGCGACTACCTCGGCTACGCCTACACCAACACCCCAAGCCCGGCCCGCTTCCCGGCCCCGGACGAGCCCGGCGACTACGAGCTGGTGTTCGTGCTCACCGGCGAGAACGGCGAACAAATCCTCGACCGCCAGCCGTTGCGGGTGGAGTGAAGCGCGACGCACACACGCGCCGCAGCGCGTGCCCCGTGGTGCGGGCTTAGGGGTCCGAAGCCGGCGGCCGCTGGTCATCGGCTCTGCCACCTTCCTCACGAATGCGGGCGGCCAGGCCGAGTGGCGCGAAGAACGTGAAGGCGCGCCCTTCCTTGCGCAGTTCGAGCAGTTTTCGATCCGCCAGATCGAGAAGATCGGTGCGCGCGGTCTGATAGGTCACCGCGTGCCGTTGCTGGTGCTCGGCAATTGTGTAGGCGTGGTCGCCGTGTTTCAGTGCATGCTCCAGCAAGCGACGCTGACGGTGGTTCAGCGATGCGCCGAACCGGGAGTTCGCGCGCAGCAAACCGGCACCGTCACGTCGTTCGGCGCGCTTTCGGTGGATGTACTGCCGCAGTCCATCGAAAGCCCGATCCATCACCTCCAGCTGGTGTTCGATGAAGTAGCCGAGATCGTTCGCGTCGGACTCGGCGTACAGATACGCGCGCTTGTAGTCCGCTGGCTTGCGGCGGATTACCGAAGAGATGGAGAGAAAGCGCGAGAGCCAATAGCCGGAACGCAGCATTGACCAGTAGAACAGTGTGCGTGCGGTGCGCCCGTTGCCGTCTACGAATGGATGGTCATAGCCAACTTGAAAGTGGATCGCAATTGCACGAATCACCGGATGCAGAAACGGCTGGGCGCGTTCATCGTTGGCGAAGGCGCACAGTCGTTCGAGCCGGTCACCCAACTCTCGAGCGGGCGGCGGCTCATGCAGTACGCGCTGCGAACTGTCGTCGATGACGTGGACGGCTTCGTCATCATTGCGCAACCGGCCGGCCGTGTCGGCATCGTCAAGTGTGCCGTCGGTGATGAGGCGATGAATCTCGAAGATGCGCTCGGGCGTCAACGGTTGTTCAACCCAGCGATCAAGCGCCAATGTCGCACGGTAGTTGTTGACGATCATGCGCTCGCTCTTGTCGCGTGGTGAGCGGTTGCTTCGCAACATCGCCTTGGCCACGCTTGCAGTGGTCGATGCCCCTTCCAGTTGCGAGGAAGTCATGGCTTCCTCGATGAGGGATCGCGCCAAGTAGCCGTCACGCGTGCGACGATCCGTGTCCTCGACGAGTTCGGCGAAGGAACCCGAGGCGCCTCGGTCGAAGAAATGGAGGCGACGCTGAAATGCGTCGGTCAGCACCACCATCATCGGCCGACCCGCCTTGTCGGTCAGCGGCAGCGGGCGCGATCGCGCCGACCGGGCCAGCTTGAGCGCTGCCCACCAGGTCTCACTGCTGTATCCCGCAGGAGGCGTCAGGTGGCGCAAATGATCCCAATGCTCATAACGACCATTGACGTCTGCCTCGCCCCCAAGCCGCAAACCCATGTCCTTCAGCAGACTGGGGTTTCTGCCAAGAATCGCGTCGACAGACGGGGGGCTGAGCGGCAGCTTCATGGCGGTCCTGGTGTCAGTCAGCTACTAATAACACACAAATTAGTAGTTGTCCGACGCCAGCAACCGCGGTTCGCTCAGGCGGCCTTGGCGGTCTCGTTCGCCGGAGGATTTCGAAACTGCGCGAGCAGTTCGGCTTCGCGCGCCTTAGCCTTGGCCAAGTGCGCAGCCTTGACGTGACCGTAGCCGCGGATGTGTTCGGGGATCTCGGCGATCTGCACCGCGAGGGCGTGGTTCGAGGCATCGAGGCGATTGACCAGTTCGTCGACGGTGCGGAAGTAGTCCTCGACCAGTTGCCGCTCCATGCGGCGCTCGGCGGTCTTGCCAAAGACGTCGAAGAAACCGCCGCGCAGTCCCTTCATCTTTGCCAGCAACTTGAACGCGCTGAACACCCACGGACCATAGGCCGACTTCAGCGGCTGGCCATCGGCGTCCTTGCGCGCGAACAGCGGCGGCGCCAGGTTGAAGTGGACCTTGTAGTCGCCGTCGAAGGTTTCGCGGATGCGCTTTTCGAAATCGCCGGTGGTGTACAGGCGCGCGACCTCGTACTCGTCCTTGTACGCCATCAGCTTGAAGGCATGGCGCGCGACCATTTCGCTGAGCGCGCTGGAACCGGCACGCTTGCCGCTCTCGGCCGCGCGCACCTTGGCGACCAGCGCCTTGTAGCGCTGCGCGTAGGCGCCGTCCTGGTATTCGGTCAGGTACTTGGCGCGCAGCGCGACGCTCTCGTCCAGCGTCTGCGCCAGCCGGCCGAAGCCCTCGAATGCGGCCGAAGTGGCGAGATGTTCCTGGGCATCGGTGGCCACTGCGGCGACACCGACGAAATCGATGAATGCTGGCGGCGTCTTCAGTGCCGCCGCCTTCTTCACTGCGGCGAGATCGTGCGCGGCGAGCCGGCCCCAGTAGAACGCGCGCTTGTTCAGTTCGATCGCGGCGCCGTTGAGTTCGATCGCGCGCATCAGCGCATCCATCGACACCGGCACGAAGCCCTTCTGCCAGGCATAGCCGAGCATGAAGGTGTTGGTCGCGATCGAGTCGCCGAGCAGCGCAGTGGCGAGTTCGGTGGCGTCGACCAGGTCCGGCTTGTCGCCGCCCATCGCGGTCTGCACCGCGTCGACGATCTGCGCCTTCGGGAACTGCAGGTCGGGGTTGCGGGTGAAGGTGCCGGGCATGGCTTCGTAGCCGTTCAGCACGGTGTGCGCACGACCGGCGCGAATCTTCGACATCGCCCAGTAGTCGTTGACCACGACCATGTCGCAGCCGAGCACGAGGTCGGCTTCACCGGCGGCGATACGCACAGCGTGGATGTCGTTGGGCGAACGCGCGACGCGAACGTGCGTGGTCACCGCCCCGCCCTTCTGCGCCAGGCCGGTTTGGTCCAGCACCGAAGTGCCCTTGCCTTCGAGGTGCGCGGCCATGCCGATCAGCGCGCCGATGGTGACGACGCCGGTACCGCCGATGCCGGTGACCAGGATGTTCCAGGGCTGCTCCAGCTCGGTGCGCTGCGGCGGCAGCGGCAGGTTGGAAACGTCGATGCTGGCGCCCGATCCCTTCTGCTTGCGCAGCGCGCCGCCTTCGATGGTGACGAAGCTCGGGCAGAAGCCCTTGACGCAGCTGAAGTCCTTGTTGCAGTTGCTCTGGTCGATCTCGCGCTTGCGCCCGAACTCGGTTTCCAGCGGCAGCACCGAAACGCAGTTGGAGGCCACGCCGCAGTCGCCGCAGCCTTCGCAGACGGCCGGATTGATGAAGGTGCGTCGGTTCGGATCGACCGCCTTGCCGCGCTTGCGCCGACGTCGCAACTCCGCGGCGCAGGTCTGGTCGAAGATCAGCACGCTGACCCCGGGCACCTCGCGCAGGCGCTTTTGCACCGCATCGAGTTCCTCACGATGCAGGAACTCGACACCTTCCGGGAAGATCTCCGGGCGCGACCATTTTTCGATGTGGTCGCTCAGTACGACGATCGTCTTCACGCCTTCCGAGCGCACCTGATGCGCGATGTCCGGCACCGTCAGCGTGCCGTCCACCGGCTGGCCGCCGGTCATCGCCACGGCGTCGTTGTAGAGGATCTTGTAGGTGATGTTGACCCTGGCCGCGATCGCCTGACGGATCGCCAGCGAACCGGAGTGGAAGTAGGTGCCGTCACCGAGGTTCTGGAACACGTGCTTTTCATCGGTGAATGGCGCCTGGCCGCACCAAGTTGTGCCTTCGCCACCCATCTGGGTGAAGGTGTCGGTGCGACGGTCCATCCAGGTGACCATGTAGTGGCAGCCGATGCCACCGAGCGCGCGCGAACCCTCCGGCACCACGGTCGAGGAATTGTGCGGACAGCCCGAGCAATAGTGCGCGGCGCGCGGGAAGTTGGCGCGCGGTGCGGCCAGTTCGCGTTCCTTTTCCTCGATCCACTGCAGCCGCGACACGATCGTCTCGCTGGTGAAGAAGCGCGACAGGCGCGCCGCGATCGCCATCGCGATCATCGCCGGCGTCAGCTCCGAAGTGCTGGGCAAAATCCAGGCGCCGGCCTCGTTGTACTTGCCGACGATGCTCGGGCGGGTGGCGTGGTCCCAGTTGTACATCGCCTCCTTCATCTGCGACTCGATGAAGCTGCGCTTCTCCTCGACGATCAGGATGTCCTCAAGCCCGCGCGCGAAGTTGCGGATGCCGATCGGCTCCAGCGGCCAGGTCATGCCGACCTTGTAGACGCGGATGCCGATGTCTTCGGCCATGCGCCGGTCGATGCCGAGGTACTCGAGCGCCTGCAGCACATCGAGATAGCTCTTGCCGGTGGTGACGATGCCAAAGCGCGCGCGCGGCGAATCGATCACGGTCTTGTCGATGCGGTTGGCGCGCGCGAACGCCTCGGCCGCGGCGACGGCGTACTGGTGCAGGCGCATTTCCTGGTTCAGCGGCGGGTCCGGCCAGCGGATGTTCAAGCCCCCCGCCGGCAGTTCGAAGTCCTGCGGCAGCACGATGTCGAGCTGGTGCGGGTTGACGTTGACCGAGGCCGAGGACTCGACGGTTTCGGCGATGGTCTTGAAGCCGACCCAGCGCCCGGTGAAGCGCGACATCGCCCAGCCGAGCAGGCCCATGTCGAGGATGTCTTGCACCCCGGCCGGATTCAGCACCGGCATCAACGCCGAGACGAACTCGTGCTCGGAACCATGCGGCAGGGTCGAGGAGCGGCAGGCGTGGTCGTCGGCCGCAAGCGCGAGCACGCCGCCATGGCTGGAGGTGCCGGCGGCATTGCCGTGCTTGAACACATCGCCGCAGCGATCGACGCCTGGGCCCTTGCCGTACCACATCGAGAACACGCCGTCGTACTTGGCGCCCTGGAACAGGTTGGTCTGCTGCGAGCCCCAGACCATGGTCGCGCCCAGGTCCTCGTTCAAGCCGGGCTGGAACTTCACCTTCTGCGATTCCAGATGCTTCTTCGCCTTCCACAGCTCCAGATCAAAGCCACCCAGGGGCGAGCCGCGATAGCCAGAAATGAAGCCGGCCGTATTCAGCCCCGCCGCCTGATCGCGCAGCGCCTGCATGATCGGCAAGCGCACCAGCGCCTGCACCCCGGACAGGAAAATCCGCCCTTCGCGCCGCGTGTACTTGTCGTCCAGCGTGTAGGAACGGTCCAACTGCTCGGCGGGTACGGCCATGTCGAGTCTCGGGGGCAGCAAAAATGGGCGCGGAGTTTAGCAGCGAGTGATGCAACAACCGTTTGAATGGCCCGGCCCAGCACGATGTCCCTTGTCAGGTTAGGCTCTGCGCGAATTCCGCGTGCATGGATGATCGAAGATGCCAATTGCTCGAAACCGCCCGGAGCCGTCGAAGTTCAATGCGACTGCAGCGCTGCCCTATCAACTCCGACTTGATGATGTCCGGCTGGCGATGCAGGATATCTATGACTTCTTCTACGACGTGAACACCAGTTTGGTCGCCAAGGGTCTCGAACGTCTCGACGACACGCTGCGCCCGGCCATCATGTCGGGAGTGCTGTCGGACATGATTACCGCCAGTCTCGCGAAACACTCGCGGACGCTGACGGTGAACTGCTATTTCAACGGTCATCCCGACCTCGTGGTGCGCGGCATCTACGCGGGGAACCAGGTCAAGTCTGGCGATCAAGGAGTGGAGATCAAGACCACGCGCAAGGCGGGCGGTGCCGTCGATACCCATGGCGCTCGCGAACAGTGGATGTGCGTATTCGTCTACGCCGTGGACAATTCGAGCGAGCCTGCCGTCGACCGGTTACCGATGACCTTTACCGAGGTCTATCTGGGCCATGTCACGGTCAACGACTTCCGCAAGAACGCTCGCGGCGAATTGGGCACAAGAACGGCGACTCTGCATGCCGACGGAATCGCCAAGCTGCGCCGGTGCTGGGTCTATCGGCTCTGATCGTCCATATCCGGGTCGCTTTGGTTGCGGAGCTTGACGAGTTTCGGAATCGCCTTCGAGGCGATTTCAAAATATGCCTCGTCGCGTTCCAGCCCTATGGATTCATAACCCACCGCCTCGGCTGCTGCCAGCGTTGATCCCGAACCAGCGAACGGATCAAGTACGACTCCTTGCCCGAGCGGCAACACGCCACGAACCAGCTTGCGGAGAAAGGCCTGCGGCTTGAGACTCGGATGCGGCGCCAAGGCCCGTTCGGCTGCACGCGTGGGCGCGGACGCAATGACGTCCCCAAACGGCTTGTCGTCGGAAATCCGACGGAACCCGCCAGTGCCCCAACGACGGAGATTGTCCTGCACTCGGCCATCGATCGGTTTTCGGAATACGACCCAGGGCTCCCACATCGACCGGGGCATGACGCTTACTTCGCTGAATTCGACATGCGCTGCTTTCGGACGGTCGCCGCCGCGCATGGTCATGACCAGCCGCGCGATCTCGCCGCGACGTTCGAGCCCAGCGCGGGCCAAAGCGCCGGACACGAGGTGTGACAGCAGAGGATTGCTGGCCACAACCACATTGGCTCCGGGGACGAGCGCCGCGACTAATCTTCGTCCCCAGGCGCAGAAAAACTGCTCTAGGGCGTCGAGGTCGGTTGGCTTGAGTACCGTGAAGCGCGGCAACGGGGAGCGCTTGGCACCGTCAAAGCTCGGCGGAATGCGCCACACGCCACCCTTGCCAGCGCGCATCTTGGATTGCTCAAGGTCGGAGTACTCGATCAGTCCATACGGCGGGTCGGTTACGACTGCATGGATCGAGTTCTTCGGCTGCCTTTCCAGCCACGCCATGCAGTCCGCCAGCACCAGCCTGGCCTTGCCGAATCGCAATTCGCGATCAACCGGTTCCGGTTCGTAGCTCCGATTCGCCAGATATTCGAAACCTGCCAGCGAATACTGCGCGCGATCCATGCGCACAAAATGCTGCGGGGTGTTCAGTCGCATGTAGGAACGGACCGAAGATTCCGGCACATCGCCCAGTCGATCCTTGACCCCGCTGATGATCGCGCTCATGGGGACGCTGCCTTCGCTGCTACCGAGAACATCCAGAATGGCGTCGCGTACTTCGCCGGGTCTTTTCCGCATGGACTGCTCCGATCGTCGATGGTCAATATAGACGTCTGGACGTCTATATGTCCATCGATCAGATCGACCGCCAGGGTTCGGCCTACCTCGTGGATTAGCTCTCGGACTCGCGCTACCGCTATCTTCCAGCAACGGCAGCGGAGATGGGCGATGCGCACGATCCTGATTGCGAGTCCGAAGGGCGGTTGTGGCAAGACCACGGTGGCGACCAACCTGGCGGCATTTTATGCGGTTGCCGGGCGCGAGACGGTGCTGATCGACTGCGATCGGCAAGGCTCCTCGCTGCACTGGGCCGAGAAGCGTGCGGCGCTGGCGCATCCGGTGCTGGGCATGCATGGGCGGGTCGGACCGAAGGTGACGGCGAAGCTGCCCGAAGGCAGCAAGCGCTGCGTGATCGATTCGGCCGCCGGCATCCGCATCAACGAAGTCGCCGAGCTGATCGAGGCGGCGGATGCGCTGGTGATCCCGGTGCTGCCCTCGGTGATCGACCTCGAAGCCTCGGAGTCGTTCTTCGCCGAACTGGCCGAGCTGCCGGCGATCAAGCGCAAGAAATTCCCGGTGGCGATCGTCGCCAACCGCACCAAGCCCTGGACCAATGCGACGCAGATGGCAGTCGCGCGGCTCAGGGAAGCGCCGTTTCCGGTGGTCGCCGAGCTGCGCGATTCGCAGGGCTATGTGCTGATGGCCGGCATCGGCCGCAGCCTGTTCGACTACCACAGCGAACAGATCCGCTCGCATCAGGACGACTGGGCACCGCTGCTGAAGTGGCTGAAGAAGCTGGACTGAACGCGCTCGCCACTCAGACGCGCACCGAATGGCCGCGCGTCGCGCGCCACCCGACCACGGCCGCGCCCACCAGCAGCAGCGCCGCGACCAGCATCGGCGCGCCGGGCAACTGCCAGGAACGCCGTGCGTCGATGCAGGCCGCGAACACCTGCGTGAACACCCCCGGCCCGACCAGTCCGGCCACGCCCATCAGGCTCGACAAACCGCCCTGCAGGCGGCCCTGCTCGTGCGGTTCCAGGTGCGAGGTCATCAGCGACTGCACCGACGCGCCGGCCAGCCCCCAGAACGCCATGATCGGAATGCCGGCGAGCATCCAGCCGCCGCTGCTCGCGCCTCCGTAGATCACGAAGCCAGCGGCGCCAGACAGCAAGCCGATCAGCAGCGCACGGCGCTCGCCAATGCGCGGCACGATGCGTCGGGTGAGCCCGCCCTGCACGATCGCCGAAGCGATGCCGACCAGACCCAGCGCGATGCCCACTTCACGCGTGCCCCAGTGATAGCGATAGGCCGTGTACAGCACGAAGGTGCTCGGCAGCACGTAGTGCGCCAGGCTCGACAGGAAGTGCACGCTGGCGAGCGGCAGCAGGCGGTCGTGGTTGCGCAGCCACAGCAGCGAGCCGAGCGGGTTCGCGGTTTTCCAGACGAAGCGCGGCGTGCGTTTTTCTGGCGGCAGAGACTCCGGCAACACGAACAGGCCGTAGCAGAAGTTGGACAGGCTCATGGCGGCCGCGACCCAGAACGGCAGACGCGGGTCGATGTCGCCGAGCACGCCGCCGAGTGCCGGGCCGATCACGAAGCCGATGCCGAAGGCGGCGCCCATCATGCCGAAGGCGCCGGCGCGCTTTTCCACCGGAGTCACGTCGGCGATGTAGGCGCCCGCGGTGGTAATGCTGGCCGCGGTGATGCCGGAGATGGCGCGGCCGACGAACAGCCAGGCCAGGGTCGGCGCCAGCGCCATCAGCACGTAGTCGAGGCCGAGGCCGAGGTTCGACATCAGCACCACCGGCCGCCGGCCGAAGCGGTCGGACAGCGTTCCAAGCACCGGCGAGAACAGGAACTGCATCGCCGCCCAGAGCATGCCGGCGTAGCCGTAGAAGCGCACTGCGGTCGCGGTGTCGTTGCCGAGGAATTGCTCGAACAGATGCGGCAACACCGGAATGATCATGCCGAGCGCGAGGATGTCGAGCGCGACCGTGATCAGAATGAACACGATCGCGGCCTTGCGCGGCGCGACGGCAGCGGGTTCGGACATGCAGGCTCCAGGCAAACTGGGGCGCGAGGCTAGCAGCAGCGCGCCGGGCGCGGCAGCTGCCGCCAGACCGTCCCCCGGCGGGCACTGCTGGGCCCGCATGGCCGTCATACCGTGCATGAAGGCGGCACAATGCCGCCATGGCCAACCAACCTGTTGTCATTTCTTCCTGGCGCCGCCTGCGCGCGCACCCGATGTCCTGGGTGGCGCTGTTCTGGCTCGCGCTTGGCATGCTCTACGTGCCGCAGCAACTGATCATGGCGGCGGTACGCGGCGCCAGCGACCCGGACCCGGTGATCATCCTGTCGAACTTCGGCATCTGGATCATCTGGGCGCTGTTCACGCCAGTGGTCT
>Ga0073899_10000344_pt1 | contig 42654 bp, 25 predicted proteins | sample KloWWTmetaKNB5Ph_FD_88975 | JGI IMG/M metagenome (GOLD analysis project Ga0073899, IMG submission 88975) | Active sludge microbial communities from Klosterneuburg, Austria, studying microevolution and ecology of nitrifiers - Klosterneuburg... | ecosystem: Engineered > WWTP > Aerobic digester >... | reverse complement strand
GAGGACGGCATCTTCGAGGTGATGGGCCGGGGCGAACTGCACCTGACCATCCTGCTGGAGAACATGCGCCGCGAGGGCTACGAGCTGGCCGTCTCCAAGCCGCGCGTGCTGTTCCACGACGTGAACGGCGAGAAGCACGAGCCCATCGAGATGGTCACGGCCGACGTGGAAGAGCAGCACCAGGGCGGCGTGATGCAGGCGCTGGGCGAGCGCAAGGGTGAGCTGGTCAACATGGAGCCGGACGGTCACGGGCGCGTGCGCCTGGAGTACCGCATCCCGGCGCGGGGCCTGATCGGCTTCTCGAACGAGTTCATGAACCTGACGCGTGGCTCGGGCCTGATCAGCAACATCTTCGACGGCTACGAGCCGCACCGCGGCGAGATCGCCGGGCGCAAGAACGGCGTGCTGATCTCGATGGACGCTGGCGAGATCTTCACCTACGCGCTGGGCAAGCTCGACGACCGCGGCCGCATGTTCGTCAAGCCCAACGATCCGGTCTACGAGGGCATGATCGTCGGCATCCACAGCCGCGACAACGACTTGGTGGTCAACGCCACTCGCACCAAGCAGCTGACCAACTTCCGCGTGTCCGGCAAGGAAGACGCGATCAAGATCACCCCGCCGATCGACCTGACGCTGGAGTACGGCGTCGAGTTCATTGAGGACGACGAGTTGGTCGAGATCACGCCCAAGTCGATCCGCCTGCGCAAGCGCCACCTGTCCGAGCACGATCGCCGCCGCGCGTCCCGCGAGGGCGCGTGAACGGCGCGCGGCATGCCCGCGCCGTTGCCCTGATGGTGGTGGTCACGCTGCTGTGGAGCAGTGCGGGCGTGGTGTCGCGCCACCTGCAGGCGGCCGAGGGCTTCGAGGTGACCTTCTGGCGCAGCGCCTTCAATGCGCTGGCGCTGGTCGGCGCCCTCGGGGTGATGCGCGGCCGCGCGCTGTGGCAGGGGCTGCGCAGCGCGCCGCCGTTGCTGTGGATCTCCGGGCTGTGCTGGGCGGTGATGTTCACGGCCTTCATGCTGGCGCTGACGTTGACCTCGGTGGCCAACGTGCTGGTGACGATGTCCATCGGCCCGCTGCTGACGGCGTTGCTGGCGCGCCTCGTGCTTCACCACCGCCTGCCGCTGCGCACTTGGTGCGCGATTTCCGTGGCTGGCGTCGGCATCGCCTGGATGTTCGGCCAGGAGGTGCAGGCCGCCGACGCGCGCAGCCTGCTGGGCATGCTGGTTGCCCTGGCGGTGCCGCTGGCCGCGGCCATCAACTTCACCGTGATGCAGCACACGCTGCATGGCCAGGGGGACCCGGACGAGAGCCTGGGCGGCGAGATGGTCGGCGAAACCCCCGCGACGCCGGACATGCTGCCGGCGGTGCTGATCGGCGCGCTGCTGTCCTCCGTGGTCACGCTGCCGCTGGCCTGGCCGCTGCAGGCCTCGGGGCATGACTTGATCCTGCTGGCCGGCCTGGGGGTGTTCCAACTCGCCGTGCCCTGCCTGTTGGTGGTCGGGCTGACCCGCGTGCTGCCAGCCCCGGAGATCTCCTTGCTCGGCCTGCTGGAGGTGATCTTCGGCGTGCTCTGGGCCTGGCTCGGTGCTGGCGAGGCGCCTGCAGCGAGCGCGCTCACGGGCGGCATGCTGGTGCTGGGGGCCCTGGTGGCCAACGAGCTTGTGGCGCTGAAGGAGCGCCGGGGGCGCTGAAATCCCGCGCGGCCTGAGGTGAGTCTGGTGTCGCATCAGTCCCTCCGCCCAGCGCCCAGCGCCGGGCCGTCCGCATCTGCAAGAATGCCCCTACAGCGTGCACCGTCATGGCGATCAGGCTGGGACGGGCGTGGAGGGATCGGATGCAACAACAAGTGCGCAGCCAGCGGTCGTGGCCAGGCCGGTGTGCCGATGCGGTGGTGGATTTCCTCACCGGCAGCGGGCGTTCGCGCCTGGGCCCGCCCCCTGAACCCACCCAGCGCGTGGCCCTGGCGCTGTTCAATGCGCTGACCCTGCTGGCCCTGGCTGCCGTGCTGGCCGGCTGGCCCTTCTGGTTGCGCAAGGAGGCGGTCACTGCCGTGTTCCTGCTCATCGCGGCGGTCACCTGGGGCGCGCATCACCTGGCGCTGCGGGGGCGGCATGTGCTGGCGATGCGCCTCTTCACCCTGTTCGTCACCGGGATGGCGATCCTGATGATGGCGCTGTCGGCCCACCTGACGGCGCCGACGATGATGGTGATGACCGTGCTGCCCTCCTGCGCCGCGGTGTGTGGCCCCCGCACCGCGATGCAGCTGGGCCTGGGCTACCTGGCGTCGGCGGTCGCGGTGCAGTGGGCGCGGCACCAGGGCGTCGAGATCCCCGTCTACTTCCCCAACCCGCCCGCCGCCGAGCTGGCTGCGGCGGCGTTGGGCATGCTGGCCAACCTCGGTCCGCTGGCGATGCTCTTCGAGCGGCTCGTGCAGTCGCTGCAGGGGCTCGAAGCCGAGAACCGGCAGCGCCGCGAGGCCGAGGCCGAACTGGCCCGGCACCGCGACCAGCTGGAGCAGACCATTGCCCAGCGCACCGCCGATCTGGGCGCTGCCAATGCGTCGCTGACGCTGGCCCGGGATGCGGCGGAGGCCGCTGCGCGGGCCAAGTCGGAGTTCCTGGCCAACATGAGCCACGAGATCCGAACGCCGATGAACGCCATCGTCGGCATGACGCACCTGGCCCTGCAGGCGGCGCCTTCGCCGGTCCAGCGCGACTACCTGAACAAGATCCGCCAGGCCAGCCGGCATCTGCAGGGCATCATCGACGACATCCTGGACTTCTCGAAGATCGAGGCCGGCCGGCTTGGCATCGAACGTGCCGAGTTCGACATCGAAGAGGTGGGCGACCACGTCGCCACCCTGTTGACCGACCGTGCCAGCGACAAGGGCCTGGAGTTCGTGCTCGACATTGCCCCCGATGTGCCACGGCGCCTCCTGGGTGATGCGCTGCGACTGGAGCAGGTGTTGCTGAACCTGGGCTCGAACGCCGTGAAGTTCACGGAGCAGGGCGAAGTGGTCGTCACCCTGCGCCTGCGCGAGCGTGGCCCCCGGGACGTGCTGCTGCACTTCGCGGTGCGCGACACCGGCATCGGTCTCAGTGCAGAACAGCAGGGGCGGTTGTTCCAGAGCTTCCAGCAGGCAGACGGCACGATCACGCGCCGCTATGGGGGCACCGGGCTGGGGCTGGTCATCGCCCGTCGGCTGGTCGAGTTGATGGGGGGCACGCTCGGCGTGGAGAGCTCACCCGGTGTGGGCAGCACGTTCTGGTTCACGCTGCGGCTGGAAATCGGCAGCGCGCCGAGCCGGGAACTGCGGCGCCCGGCCGATCTCCAGGGGCAACGCATCCTGGTGGTGGACGACAACCGCACGGCCCGCACCCTGCTGCAGGAGATGCTGGCGGGCATGGGCTTTGCTGCCGACGTGGCCGGCTCGGGCGAGGCCGCCGTGCGCACCGTCCAGCGGGCCGCGGAGGCGGGCCGGCCCTATGCGCTGGTGTGCCTCGACTGGCAGATGCCGGGCATGGACGGGGTGGCCGCGGCGCGGGCGATCCGGCTACTGCCGTTGCAACCGCTGCCGCACCTGTTGATGCTCACCGCGTACCGGCGCGAAGAGCTGCTGCACGCGGCCCTGGATGCCGGCATCGAGCGGGTCCTGCTCAAGCCGGTGGGGGCCTCGGCGCTGTTCGACTGCCTGCTGCAGTTGCTGGGCGGCGTCCAGGCCGGTGCTGCGTCGCAGGGATCGGACCGCGAGACCCCGGATGGGGGCAGGCCGCTGCCCGCTTGGCCGGGCGCGCGCGTGCTGGTGGTGGAAGACAACGCCCTGAACCAGGAAGTGGCGCGTGGGATGCTGGCCAGCGTCGGCTGCCAGGTCGACCTTGCCGACGACGGGGAGCGGGCGCTGCTCAAGTTGCGCCAGGGCCGCTATGACCTGGTGCTGATGGACATGCAGATGCCGGTGATGGACGGGCTGGCGGCCACCCGTTTGATCCGCGCGATGCCAGGGCTGGGGGCGCTGCCGATCGTTGCGATGACGGCCAACGCCCTGCCTCAGGACCGCGAGCGTTGCAGGCAGGCGGGCATGAACGACCACTTGGCCAAGCCGTTCGAGCCCGAGACGCTGTGGGCCATGCTGCGCCGCTGGCTGCCGCCCCCGGCCGCCGCCGCAACGCCAGCGAGCCTGCCGCCGGGGCAGACGGATGTGTCCGGGTCGGCACCAGCAGCACCAGCGGCTCCAACCGCCGATGCGCCTGCTGCGGCGACCCTGCCGCGGGTGTTGCCGGGACTGGACATCGACGCCGGCCTGCGCCGCCTGCTCGGTCGCGAGGCCACGTACCACGGCCTGCTGCGGCGCTTTGTTGCTGGCCGTGCCGAGGCGCTCGACCCGCTGCACGAGGCGCTGCGCCAGGGGCAGTTGGCCGAGGCCCAGCGCCACGCCCACACGATCAAGGGCGCGGCGGGCACCCTCGGCGCCACCGCGGTGCAGGCGGCTGCTGCAGCGCTGGAGCAGGCGCTGCAGGAGGGTCAGGCGGACTCGCCGCTGGGGCCACTTGCGCAGGAGCTGCAGCGAGCGATGGATGCGTTGGCCGCGGTCGTGGACGGAGCGCTTGGGCCGCCCGGGCCGTTGCAGCAGGGCGACCTGCAAGCGCCGGGCGGATGAGGCGTCTGGCCGGTGGGGCGGCCACCGCATCAGCGGCCCACTCGACAATGCCGAAGCCGATGCCGACGCTGGCTGCCCGTTGCATGCCTGTTCAGCCGGGCGGGTTGTTGGTGGCGGTGTGGGCGCTTGCGGTGGCGCTGGAGGTGGAATGGGTGCCCCGCAGCCACCGGCCGCGCCGCAGGATCTCGTGCGGCTGGAAGTGCGCCTTGTAGGCCATCTTGGGGCTCTCGGCGATCCAGTAGCCGAGGTACAGGAAGGGCAGGCCGAGCACGTGTGCCTGCTCGATCTGCCAGAGCACGTTGTAGGTGCCGTAGCTGCTGCCGGCCTCGGGGGCGTAGAAGGTGTAAACGGCCGAGAGCCCGTCGTTGAGCACGTCGAGGATCGAGACCATCTTCAGCTCGCCGGGTGCGTGCTGCGGCCCGGGGACGCGGAACTCCACCAGCCGCGAGTTGACGCGGCTTTGCAGCAGGAACTGGGTGTACTGGTCGACCGAATCCTGGTCCATGCCGCCGCCGGCGTGGCGCTCGTTCTGGTAGCGCAGGTAGAGCTGGTAATGCTCGGGCACGAAGCCCAGGCGCATCACCCGCACCTGCAGCGCGCCATGCTGCTTCCAGGCGCGGCGCTGGCTGCGGGTGGGCTGGAACTCGCCAACGGGGATGCGCAGCGGCACGCACTGCTCGCAGCCATCGCAATAGGGCCGGTAGGTGAACAGGCCGCTGCGCCGGAAGCCGTTGGCCACCAGCTCGGAGTAGGCGTCGGCGTTGATCAGGTGCGAGGGCGTGGCCACCTGCGAGCGTGCCTGCCGTTCGCTCAGGTAGCTGCAGGGATAGGGTGCCGTCGCGTAGAACTGCAGTTGCGCGAGCGGCAGGTCCTTGGGGTAGGTCACGCGGGCGGCTGGCTGGAGATTGGGTGGTGGGCGTCTGACAGGGCGCCGGCCTGCAGTTCCGGCAGCCACGCCCAGTGCGCCGGATCATAGATCCAGCGCGCCGGGGGCTCCCGATCCACCACGTGTTCGAGGTGGGCTTCGAACTCGCTGCGGGGCACGGGCGCCGCACCCAGGCTGGCCAGGTGGCGGGTCTGCTGCTGGCAGTCGATCCACCCGATGCCGGTGGCCCGGCAGAACGCCACCAGCGCAGCCAGGGCGATCTTGGAGGCATCCGTGTGCAGGGCGAACATCGACTCGCCGAAGAACATGCGCCCGAGGTTCACGCCGTACAGGCCACCCACCAGCTCGCCGTCGATCCAGGTCTCGACCGAATGCACCTGGCCGGCGGTGTGCCAGCGGCGGTAGGCCGACTGCAGCTCAGGGACGATCCAGGTGCCATCCTGCCCCTCGCGCGGCGTGCCGGCGCAGGCGGCGAGGACGCGGTCGAAGGCGCTGTCGAAGCGGATCTCGCAGCCTGGCGTGGCCAGGAAGCGCCGCAGCGTCTTGCGCAGCGAGCGGTGCAGGCGAAAGTGCGCCACCTGCAGCACCATGCGCGGGTCGGTGGTCCACCACAGCACCGGCTGGCCCGGGCCGTACCAGGGAAAGATGCCGTGGCGGTAGGCCAGCCGCAGCCGCGCGGGGTTCAGCCGCCCGCCGGCGCAGAGCAGGCCGGGCGCGTCGCTGCCCTGCCCGAGCGCCTGCCCCGTGGGCGGGAAGGGCGTGCGGTCGTCATCCTCAGGCAGCCAGGGGATCATCGGCGGCCTGGGGCGGTACCGGTGCGACGCAGTTGGGGGGGCGTGCCTGCGCGGATCAGCGCAGCTGCAGGTCGTCGGCGCCGTACTCGATGCCCAGCGGCTCGACGATCAGCCGCTTCGGCCCCGACTCGACCCGGCCGGCGACGATCGCCGCCACGCCCTGCGCCTGGGCGACCGCGACGGTGCGCTCGGCGTCTTCGGCACGGACGAAGATCGCGAAGCCGGCGCCCATGTTCAGCGTCGAATAGGCCTCGCGGTCGTCCTGCCCCGCATGGCGCTGGATGAAGCCCAGCACCGGCGTGACCGGCGGGACCTGGCGGATGCGGTAGGTCAGCGTGGCCGGGTGGCGCAGCAGCTTGCGCCAGCCGTGGCCGGTGATGTTGGCGCAGTAGTGCGGCGTGATGCCAGCCTTCCACAGCGCCTCGGTCACCGGCGAATACAGCACGGTGGGGGCGAGCAGGGCGTCGCCGTAGGTCAGGCCAGGGTGGTTGACCGGGTCGACCTCGGTGAGGTAGCCCTGCGGCAGGCGCTCGACCAGCTTGCGCGCCAGGCTCAGGCCGTTGGCGTGGATGCCCGAAGAGGCCAGCAGCACGATGGCATCGCCGTCGCCGAGCTTGTCGCCCACCGACAGGCGCTCCTTCGGGTTGATCAGGCCGGTGCAGGAGGCCGCCAGGTCGACCCGGCCGCCTTCGACGATGCCCGCCAGCGCGGGCGTCTCGCCACCCCCCCAGGCCACCTGGCAGGTCTCGCAGGCGGCCTTCCAGCCGGCCACCAGCGCCTGGGCGCGCTCGGCGTCGCCGAACCAGTCGCTGCCGCCGGCGGCCCAGTAGGCCTGCACCACCAACGGCGTGGCGCCCACGGTGATGAGGTCGTTGATCGCCATCGCGATGGTGTCCTGCGCGATGCGGTCGTAGTAGCTTTGGCCGGTCAGTTTGGCCATCTCGTCGGCCACCAGGGTCTTGGTGCCCAGGCACTCGACGATCGAGGCCAGGTAGAACGGGCCGACATCGACCACGTAGGCCGATTCGCCGCGCGAGGCGGCCACCTCGGTGAAGCCGTGCGCAGCCAGCTGGCTGGCGGTGGCGGCCGCGGCGCGCTGGGCGCTGATCTTGAGCGGATCGATCAGGTCGTACTGGACGCCGGCCTGTTCGTAGCTGAGGGTTTCGGGGCGGGCCGTGTGGTCCGGGGTGGAGGGGTCTGGGGCGTGCATAACTTGCGATTATCAGAGACGCGGCGCTCCCGTGGCGCATCGGTCGCGATGTCACGGTGCGCACGGAGCCGACCCGTAGGTCGACCCGTAGAATCGCGCCCCCATGAGCTACCTCGTTCTCGCCCGCAAGTACCGGCCGCGCAGCTTTGCCGAGATGGTCGGGCAGGAGCACGTGGTGCAGGCCCTGGGCAATGCGCTGACGCACCAGCGCCTGCACCACGCCTACCTCTTCACCGGCACGCGCGGCGTGGGCAAGACCACTGTTTCGCGCATCCTGGCCAAGAGCCTGAACTGCACCGGCGCGGATGGCAACGGTGGCATCACCGCCCAGCCCTGTGGGGTGTGCCCGGCCTGCCGCGACATCGACGCCGGCCGCTACGTCGACTACGTCGAGCTGGACGCAGCCTCCAACCGCGGCGTCGACGAGATCAGCCAGCTGCTGGACCAGGCCGTCTACAAGCCGGTGGTGGGGCGCTTCAAGGTCTACATGATCGACGAAGTGCACATGCTCACCACGACGGCCTTCAACGCCATGTTGAAGACGCTGGAAGAGCCGCCGGAATACCTGAAGTTCGTGCTGGCCACCACCGACCCGCAGAAGGTGCCGGTGACGGTGCTCAGCCGCTGCCTGCAGTTCAACCTGCGGCCGATGGCGCCCGAGACGGTGTTCGAGCACCTGCAGACGGTGCTGGCGGCCGAGGCGATCGAGACCGATGCCGGCTCGCTGCGCCTGCTGGCGCGGGCCGCGCGCGGCTCGATGCGTGATGCGCTGTCGCTCACCGACCAGGCGATCGCCTTTGGCGCCGGCCGGCTGGAAGAAGGCGCGATCCGCCAGATGCTCGGCGCGGTGGACCGCGGCCATGTGGTGCGCATCCTGGAGGCCGTGGCCGCCGGTGACGGCGTGGCGCTGGTGCGCACCGCCGACGAGCTGCGCGCGCTGGGCCTGTCCGCCGCCGGCACGCTGGAGGAGCTGGCCACGCTGGCGCAGCAGATGGCCGTGCTGCAGGCGGTGCCGTCGGCGGTCGATCCGCTCGACCCCGATGCCGCCACCGTGCAGCGCGTGGCCGCCCTGCTGGCCCCCGACGAGACCCAGCTGGTCTACAGCGTGGCGCTGCACGGCCGTGCCGAGCTGGCGCTGGCGCCCGACGAGTACAGCGGCCTGGTGATGGTGCTGCTGCGCCTGCTGGCCTTCAAGCCGTTTGGTGTGGGCGCTGGCCTGTCGAAGGCATCGCGCGATGCGGCGGTGACGCCATCGCCCCATCCCGTACCGGCTGCTACGGCTTCGAAGCCTGCGCCCGCGCTGGCGGCGGTCAGCCAGGATCTGCGCCGGCCGGCTCCGCCGATTGCCCGCGTGGCGGTGCCGGTGCCCCCGGCCCCGGTGGTCCAGAGCCCGGTCGCAGCCTATCCGGCCTATCGGGTGCCTGCACCTGTCCCCGCGCCTGCTCCCGCGTCTGCTGCCGCCCCCGTACCGGCGCCTGAGGCGGCGATGTCGCCTCGGCCCGCGCCGGTGGCTGCTGCGCGGCCTGCGCCGTCCCCCCTGACCCGGCCGGTGAGTGTCCCGGCGGCCCACAGCAGCTCGGTTCCGCCCTGGGCAGACTGGGACGAGGACGACACCAGCCTGCCGGCCCGCTCGCCTGGCGCCACGGTGGTGCCAGCGCGGCTGGCCGACGACGCCGAGGTCCCAGCGGCCACGATGCCCGCGCCTGTCCCGATGGCCGGCGCCGAGGTCGATCCCGCCCATGTTGCCTGCACCGACCGCTGGCTGGCCTGCTGCGAGCAGTGGTTCGAGCGCAATGTGCTGTTCGGCCTGGTGCGTGAGCTGGCCTGGCAGGCCCAGTGCATCGCCATCGACGAGCAGGCCGATCCGCCACGCTGGACGCTGCGGGTGGAGCGCGAGTCGCTGCGCCAGGGCAGCCACCGCGACCGGCTGCAGGAGGCGCTGGCCGAGCTGCTGGGCCGGCCGGCCGCGCTGGAGATCGTGGCCGGCGTGGTGAGCGACAGCGCGGCCCGCCGTGACGCCGCCGCCAAGGCGCGCGCCCAGGAGGAGGCTGAGTCCATCATCCGCCGCGATCCGCTGGTGACCGAGTTGCTGGCCCGCTTCGCTGGCGCACGCATCGTGCCCGGCTCGATCCGGCCCGCCTGACCTTCAATTTTTGCTCCTCCCCCTTTTCCGAACTGATCCCTGAAAGGACACCCATGCTCAAAGGACAACTGGCCGGCCTGATGAAACAGGCGCAGGCGATGCAGGACAACCTCAAGAAGGCGCAGGACGAACTGGCCAACGTCGAGGTGGAGGGCCAGTCCGGCGCCGGCCTGGTCAAGGTCACGATGACCTGCAAGCACGACGTCAAGCGCGTCGCGATCGATCCCAGCCTGCTGGCCGACGACAAGGACATGCTGGAGGACCTGGTGGCCGCCGCCTTCAACGACGCGATCCGCCGCGCCGAGACGGTCAGCCAGGAAAAGATGGGCAAGCTGACCGCCGGCATGCCGCTGCCGCCGGGCATGAAGTTCCCGTTCTGATCCGCGTCGGGCAGCGACCGTGGCCAGCGGGGCACGCCATGCCGAGCCGCCAGCGCGGCCGGCCGATGCGCTGGGCCGGCTGATCGAGGCACTGCGCCACTTGCCTGGCGTGGGTGTCAAGTCCGCCCAGCGCATGGCCTACCACCTGCTGCAGCACGACCGCGATGGCGCGCTGCGGCTGGCCCACGCGCTCGACGAGGCGGTGCACCAGGTGCGCCACTGCGAGCGCTGCCACACCTTCACGGAGCAGCCGGTGTGCACCACCTGCCTGGACCCGCTGCGCGACGCGCGCCAGCTGTGCGTCATCGAGACGCCAGCCGACCAGGCGGCGGTGGAGCGCACCGGCAGCTACAAGGGCCTCTACTTCGTGCTGATGGGCAAGCTGAGCCCGCTGGACGGCATCGGTGCGCACGACATCGGCCTGCCGGCGCTGCTGGAGCGTGTGGGCGACGGCACGGTGCAGGAGGTCATCGTCGCCACCAACTTCACCGCCGAAGGCGAAGTGACGGCGCATGTCATCGCGCAGGCGCTGCAGAAGGCTGGCGTGCGGGTCACGCGGCTGGCGCGCGGCGTGCCGATCGGCAGCGAGCTGGAGTACGTCGACCTGGGCACCATCGCCCACGCGCTGGTCGATCGGCGCTGATCACCGCTCTGCCATGGCAAGCCACCACGGGCCGGCCGCCTGAGCGGCCCCTCGGTCCGCGCGGTCCCGGCGCCAGCCAGGGCCGTCAATCGTCCGCGCGGCGGGCGACTTTCACATTGCCCCGGTTGCGCTTGGCCACGCTGCCGGCCCGCGGGGTTGCGGCGGAGGTGGGGCGGGCGACCCTGCGCTGCGGCGCCGCACCGGCGCGGGCCTTGGACTTGACCTTGTTGGGCTGGTAGACCACCAGCGTCTGGCCGGCCTTCAGTGCGCTGCTGGTGCCCATCTGGTTCCATTGTGCGAACTGGGCTGCGCTGACGCGGTAGCGCCGCGCCAGGCTCGCCACGGTGTCGCCCTTGCGTGCCTTGAGGCTGACCTTGCGCATCGGCGGCAGGTCGGGAGCCAGGGTCATCTGGCCGTTGTCGGCCAGGGCCTCGGGCACGTCGGCCACCCGGCGCTCGGAGCGCGGTACCAGCAAGGCGGAGCCGGCCTTGACCAGCATGCGCGACGGGATGCGGTTGACCTCGCGCAACGTGGCCTCTGACATGCCCGTCTGGCGGGCCGCTTCGGCCGGACGCATGGTCTTGGGCACCACCCAGGCGGTCCAGCTGGCGAACTGGCCGCGGTGCTGCTTCAGCTGTTGCACGAAGCGGTCGGCATTGTCGAAGGGCAGCAGCACCTGCGGCGTGCCGGCCGCGAGGATCACCGGCTTGCTGTGCTGCGGGTTGAGGTTGCGGAACTCATCGACGCTGAGTCCGGCCAGCCGTGCGGCCAGGGCCACGTCGATGTCGCGCTGAATCGGCACGCTCAGGAAGTAGGGGTGGTTCTGGACCTCGGGCAGAGACAGGCCAAAGCCCTTCGGGTCGGCCACGATGTGCTTCACCGCCAGCAGCTTGGGCACGTAGTGGCGCGTCTCGGCCGGCATCGAGAGGCTGGCGTAGTCGGTGGGCAGCCCGGCCTTCTCGTTGCGCGCCAGGGCCTTCTTGACGTTGCCTTCGCCCCAGTTGTAGGCAGCCAGGGCGAGCTGCCAGTCGCCGAACATGCCGTGCAGGCGCCCGAGGTAGTCCAGCGCGGCGCGGGTGGAGGCGAGCACGTCGCGGCGGTCGTCGCGGAACAGGTTCTGCTTGAGGTCGTAGTCCCGCCCCGTTCCCGGCATGAACTGCCACATGCCCGAGGCGCGGGCGGTGGAGATCGCGGTGGGGTTGAAGGCGCTCTCGATGAAGGGCAGCAGCGCCAGCTCCAGCGGCATCTTGCGGCGCTCGACCTCGGCGACGATGTGGAAGAGGTAGCGCGAGCCGCGCTCGGTCATGCGCTGCACGTAGTCGGGCCGGCTGGCATACCAGCGCTCGTGCTCGCGCACCAGGTCGCTGTCGAGCGGGGGCATGCCGAAGCCGCGGCGAATGCGCGCCCAGAGGTCGGCGTGGGTGGTGGCGGGGTCGAGCTGAACCGGTGCCTCGGGTTCGAGCGGATCGCTGGGCGGGCCGGCCACGTCGATACCCGATTCGCTGGCTGCGTTGGCGGCGGGTACGGCGGCAGGTGCGGCAGGGGCCGTGATGCCTGGCACCGGGGCGAGGGGCCCTTCCTGGACGGGGACGGGCGTGCCCGGCGCTGCGGTCGAGGCGACACCACTGGCACCGGTGGCGTCCTTGGTGTCCTTGGTGTCCTTGGCGTTCGGGACGGCGGCAGGCGTGGCCTGCGTGGTCGTGCCTGCCGGGGCAGCGGCATCGGCGCGGCCATCTGCCGGGTTGCGGGTTGGCACTGTGGTGACCTGCGGCGGTGGCTGCAGGGGCGAGAAACCGGTTCCGTCCAGGCTAGCGCAGCCACTCAGCGTGGCGATGGCCAGGGCCAGCCACGCAGAGGTCCCGAGGGTGCCGCTCGCCTGAGTGCGGTGCTGGTTCGTGGCAATGGCGTCGTCAACCGGGGCCAGGCGGGGGCAGGATCGGGGCAGGGGAGGGGTCATCGGAACTCGTTTTTCCAGGATCGAAGGGCAGCCAACACCGCCACCGGGTCGGTCGCGTCGGCCCCGCGTGCCGCGGCGGCGGCCTGCACCGCGGGCTCGCGGCAGCGCAGAAAGGGGTTGATGTGCAGCTCCCGTGCCAGTGTGCTCGGCAGCGTCAGCTGGCCCTGGGTCCGCAGCGCCTCGCAGCGGTCCAGATGCTGCAGCACGGCCGCGTTGCCAGGCTCGACGGCGGCAGCAAAGCGCAGGTTGGCGAGGGTGTACTCGTGGGCGCAGCAGACCCGGGTGTCGCCGGGCAGCGAGCTCAACCGGGCCAGCGACTCGGCCATCTGCGCTGCGGTGCCCTCGAAGAGCCGGCCGCAGCCCGCGCTGAAGAGCGTGTCGCCACAAAAGAGCGCACCGTGCTCGCCGGGCACCCGCAGGTGGTAGCTGACGTGTCCAGCGGTGTGGCCGGGGGTGTCGATCACCTGCACTTCGGCGCCGAGCAGCCCGATCACGTCGCCCTGGCCCACGAAGGTCACCGGCGCACCGGCGTCGAAGGCGATGCGCTCATGGCGCGGCCCCCAGATGGGCTGCGGCCCGAAGTGCGCCAGCAGTTCAGCCACGCCGCCGACGTGGTCGCCGTGGTGATGCGTCACTAGAATGCCTGCCAGTCCGATCGCTTCCCGCGCCAAGGCCGCAAAGACGGGCGCGGCTTCGCCTGGGTCGACCACCACGGCATGTCGGCCGTCGTGGATGAGCCAGATGTAGTTGTCGGTGAAGGCGGGCAGTGCTACGACATTCATGACGTTGAGTCGCTGGATTATAGAGATCGACCCCTGGCTGGAGACCCCTTACGGCCGCTGCGTGCGCGAGTGGGAGCAGGCCCAGCTGGACCGCATCGTGGCGGATCTGTTCGGCTTCCACGCCCTGCAGGTCGGCTGGCCTGCAGTGCAGGGCCTGCGTGCCAACCGCATGCCGCATCGCTGGCTGCTGGAGCGTTCAGCCGCCGGCGAGGGTACAACGGGTGGCCCGGGCAGTGTGCTGCCGCTGTCGACGGGCGTGTTGCCGTTGAGCGTGCTGGCCGACTTCGAGGCCCTGCCCTTTCCCTCGCAGAGCCTGGACTTGGTCGTGCTGCCGCACACGCTGGAGCGCGCCCAGGATGCGCACCACACGCTGCGTGAGGTCGAACGCGTGCTCATGCCCGAGGGCCGCGTGGTGGTGATCGGGTTCAACCCGGCCAGCCTGCTGGGGATGCAGCACCGTGCGGCACCGCTGCTGCAGCGCCTGGGGCGCGGCGACACGCGGCTGCCTGTTGCTGGCGAGTTGATTGGCTGGCGCCGGCTGCGCGACTGGATCCGCTTGCTGGGCTTCGAGATCGAAAGTGGGCAGTTCGGCTGCTACCGGCCGCCGTTCGCCTCCGCGCGGCTGCTCGATCGCAGCGTCTGGGTGGAAGACACCGGCGCGCGCTGGTGGCCGGTGCTCGGGTCGGTCTACGTGCTGCAGGCGGTCAAGCGCGTGCGCGGCATGCGGCTGATCGGTCCGGCTTGGAAGCGCCGCCGCCAGGCCAGCAGCGCCTCCACAGTGGTTGCACAGCGGCAGTCGAGTGACGGGCCTTCGGTCTCCTGATCCTGATCTTGCGTGCCGATGCGCCGTGGCTGAGTTGCTGGCCTGGCCGGCCTGTCGAGCCAGGCGCTACACTGTGACAGCACTTTCGATCTCACATTGACTGTCGTGCACCTCCTGCGCCGCCGCCGACTGCCCCACTGGATTGCCCTCCTGGCGATGTGGTTCGCGGCGTTCGCGCCGACGCTGTCGCATGCGCTTGTACGCGCCGAGGCGATTGAGTGGGTCGACATCTGCTCGGCGACGGGCCCTTCGGCGTGGGTCGACCAGAGGGCGGCCGCTGGTGATGCGGAGCCGGCCGACTGGATCGGCGAGCTGGGTGCCTGCGGCTACTGTGTGTCGGCCTTTGGTGCTGCGCCGTTGCCGTCCTCGCCCGGTGCGGCCGGAATGGCGATCGTCGAGCATCGCTCGCCGCTGCCTCCCGCTTCGGCGGAGGCTCGCCTCGTGCAGGTTGCCTGGGCGCTGCTGCCCTCGCGTGCCCCCCCGGTACAGGTCTGACCGCTGCTGTTTCGTCCGCCCCGCAGGGGGGGTGCCTGTCAGGCGCCATTGCCGCTGGGCCGAGATCCAACCTGACCTGAAAGCCGGACCGGCGTGCCGTCTGGAGATGTCACCGGGGCTGCGCCCCAGGTGATGTTGCACGCGACGCCCTGCGCCACCACCCCACGCTGGCCCTGCGCGCCGCGCAACGCCACGCCTTGGTCCGTGCAGCGAGTGACCATGTCTTTGACTTCCTTGCCATTTCCGGGCACTGCTGCGCACGCGGACGGCGGTGAATCCCATCGCCACGCCCACCGTGCGGCAGCCAGCGCCATCGAGCAGGCCGAGCACCTGCTGCGCGGTGCGGCCATCCAGCCCGGCGCTGAACCGCCGGTGCCGCGCATGCTCATCAGCGGCGCGCTGCGGCTTGACCCCGTTGCCGAACGGGCCGCTCCGGTGTTGCTGGCGTTGCCCGGCAGCCTGATCGGCCTCGAATCCCTGCGGCGCCGGCCGGCCGTGTACGCCGCGCGGGCGATCGTCGCCTGCGTGCTCGCGCCGCTGCCACACCTGGACGATGCCGCTTGGCGAGATCTGTTGATGCGCAGCCTGATCACCCAACAGGAGCGCGCCGCCGAGCTGGCCGAGTTACGCAGCGGGCCGGTGCCCGAGCGCGTGCGGCGCCTGCTGGTGCTGCTGTCGCAAGGCTCGCGCGGCGGCGCGGGCCTGAGCCCCTGGCGTGCTGCGACGCCCAGCTGTGAGCAGCCGACGTTGGCTGACATCGCCGCGCTGACCGATACCGCCGAGGAGACCGTCTCGCGCGTGCTGTCGGCCATGCGGCGCCAGGGCGATCTGGTGCGTGATGGTGGGCGCCGCGTGCGGCTCGATCCGCGCATGTTCGAGCAGGGCTGGACGCTCTCGGCTGCCGCCACCTATGCACACCGGGGCGGCACAGCCGCGCTGGCGCGTCCGCCTGGGCCGGGCTGCTTCCACGCCTGACTCCAGGCCCGATGCCGGGCGTTGGGCGTGATGCTGGTGCGCCGCTTCAGCGGGCCAGCACGGTGTTGCGGCCGCGTGACTTGGCCTCGTAGAGCGCCTGGTCGGCTCGGTTGATGAGCGCCTCGGCGGCCTCGCCATCCTGCAGCTCGACCACGCCGGCCGACAGGGTGACGTGGATCGTCGACGTGCCGTGCACGATGGCCAACTGCTCCAGCTCGCGGCGCAGGCGTTCTGCGCCGGCGCGGGCACGAGGCAGGTCCACGTCCGGCATGAGCAGCACGAACTCTTCGCCGCCCCAGCGGCCCAGCGCGTCGGTGATGCGCACCTTCTGGCCGACGTCGCGCGCAAATGCCCGCAGCACCTCATCCCCGCAGGCGTGGCCGTGCTGGTCATTGATGCGCTTGAAGTGGTCCAGGTCGATCAGTGCCAGGCAGAGCCGGGCGCCACTGCGAGCGCTGCGGCGAATCTCCTTGTCGAGCAGCTCATCCAGGCAGCGCCGGTTCATCAACCCGGTCAGGCTGTCGTGGGTGGCCATCTGATGGATCTCGTCCAGTGCCTGCCGCAGCTCGCGCTTCTGGTCCTGCAGCCGTCGCCGCAGCCGCTTCAGGCGTTCGGCCAGCACCGCCACCGCCGGCATGGCCAAAGCCAGCATGATGAAGTGACCCCATTCGACGGCAGCCGGTGCCACCTGCGGTTGCCGGTAGGCCGACACGGTCATCGCCAGCGCGAACATCGTCAGCGCGAACAAACCGACCGCCAACACCTTGCGGGTGGACAGCGCGAACATGCCGAACATCATCACCACCATCAGCAGCGTCACGAGGGCGCCACGCACCGGGCCGGTGTGCATGTAGGCCATCGCACAGGCGCTGATCGCATAGACCATCTGCGCGATGGTCAGCGAAGGATCCTTCAAGCGCTCCGACCAACCGCTGCGGATCGCCAGGAAAAACCCGACGCTGCCACCCAGCGTCACCAGCGACCACAGCTGCACCACGAGCAGGCTGGCATAGCCGGCCCAGCCCGCGTACTGGAGGAATCCGATCGATGCGATCGAGAACAGCCCCGCGACGGCGGTCTGTTCCGTGCGCAGTCTGCGCTTGGCGTCCTGAGGCAACAGCCACGCAGCCCAGCCGGAGCGGTGCGTGGGTTTCAGGGGGCTGGACGGGGGCAGGGAGTCCATATCAATGCCATTTTCCGGTGCGACGCCCGGTCCGAACGCCGGAGAAGATGGCCAGTGACGCCCCGTCTACGCCGGCGCGCGGCGTGGTGCCTCGGCGCGGTGTTATGCTCCTCGACCGTTTGCCAACGCAGAGGTATGCAGGGCTGGTAATCCCGATGACCGACGTTTGGCCCACCATGCTGCCCGTAGCTCAACTGGATAGAGCAGCTGCCTTCTAAGCAGCAGGTCGGGGGTTCGAGTCCCTCCGGGCAGGCCACCCGATGGGGCCAGTGCGGCAGCAGAGACGGTCCCCGCCGAAATCCTCTTACATCCGCCCTTACATCGCCACCACAAAGCACAACGGGTCAGCACCTTGTGAGTGCCAACCCGTCGATTTCATTGGTGCCGGTGAAAGGAATCGAACCCTCGACCTTCTCATTACGAATGAGCTGCTCTACCAACTGAGCTACACCGGCGAAGTCAAATATTGTAGCAGCAAGATTTTGTGGTCAGGTCATGGCGGCGTTGATTTGTCGCGGTCGCACCTCATTTGCGGGCGATTCGCAGGCGTTCGTGCAGTTCCTCCATGACGGCCTCAAGCTGGCGAACGTGGCGGCGGACGTCGAACAGCGGCGCGTGGCCGGCGGCTTCGCCGAGGCGGCGGCGCAGCGCCATGAGTTCTCGTGGATGGCGCAGGTGGTGCCTCGCGCGGGCTTCGTAGCTGGCGAGGTCGTGGCAGACCAACGTGGTCGCGTCGAGTCCTGCGGCTTCCAGCCATGGCGTCGCACTGGCGCAGGCTTCCTGGGTGTCGAAGGCGAGGGTAGGCAGGCCGGCGGCAAGGGCCTCGCCAAGCGAATGCGGGTCGGACTGCGGGCCGGGCGCGAGGTGCAGGTCTGCGAGGCCGAGCCAGCCCTGGGCCGGTGAGGAGGCGTTGGTCTCTGCGAACACCAGTCGGCCGGGTGCAATGCCTGCCTCCTGCGCGGCGGCGAGCAGGTGCTGGCGGGCCGGGGTGGGGTGGTCGCGCAGCCAGAGCACTGCCGGTGGGCAGGCGTGCAACAGGCGCATCCAGAGTTGGAAGATGTCGGGCTGGATCCAGCTGCAGGGTGCCCAGCAGGCCAGCACGGGCGCGCGCTCAGGCAGTCCGGCCAGGGCGCGGCTGGGGGGTGAGGTGACGGACTGGGCTGGCGCGACCAGCCGCGCGCGCGCCTGGCGGTGGAGCACGAGGTGGGCGTGGGGCAGGTCGACGCGGCGCGGGTTGCGGTCTCCGTCGTCGAGCGGCTCGCGCTGCGCCAGCGCGGCGTCGATCCAGGCTGGCAGGGGTTGGCCGTGGCGTTCAAGCCAGGTCAGTTGCAGTGTGGCGACGCGGCGCGCCAGGATGCCGGCACGGTTGAGCAGGCCGCTGCCTTCGAGGTCGAGCAGCACGTCGATGCCGAGGTCACTCAGGTGCCGTTGTGCAGCGAGGTCGGTGTGGCCGGTGAGATCGATCAGGCGCAGGCTGGCTTCGTCGGCCTGCTCGTGCGTGCGCAGGGCCAGTCCGTCGGTGCGACCCCAGGAGCAGGCCCAGGCGTCAAACCGGGCCGCGTCATGTTCGGCGAGGACGGCCTGCACCCAGTCGGCGTCACGGCGGTCGGGGCGCTCGGCGTATGCGTAGGCGATGCGCAGGCGGCGGTTCGGGGCAGAGGTGCCTCGCGGGCGTGTGCGGGGTTGGGGCTCGTCGGTGGTGCTGGAGGCGTCGGGCGGGGTCGTGGCGTCGGCCGCCGTGCGCTGCCAGGCGCGCTGCAGCAGCAGCGTGGCCGCTGGGCGGGTGTCGTCCTGCAAGCTCAACCACCGCAGGTCTGCCGGTGTCGGCAGGGCGGCGGTGGGTGTGGCCAGGAGGCTGTGAAGGGCCGCGGCGAGTGCCGCAAGGGCGTCGAGACCAGTCCAGTCGGCCAGTTCGCGGCGCAGCAGATGGTGGTCGATCTGCAGGTCGGCGGGCATGGTGCTCGTCGCGGCGAAGGCCTCCAGTGCCGCCAGTGCGCGCTCGGGGTGCCGCACCTGCCGTTCGAGCCGGACCAGCCGGCGCAGGTGGTTGACGTCGCTGGGCGCCAGTGCATGAGCGCGCCGGGCATCGGAGACGGCAGGCGTCCAAGCGCCGCAGGCGGCATGGGCCCGGGCGCGCTCGGCCGTGCTGCGCAGGTGCAGCGGGTGGTCGGGTCCGGTGGAGGCCAGCACCTGGTCGAAGTGCGGCAGCGCCTCGTCGGCGTGGCCACTGCGACTGAGCAGGATGCCGAGATTGAAATGCAGGTCCAGCGCACCGGGGTGCTGTTGCAGGGCGCGCCTGTACAGCGCCGCGGCTTCGTCCATGCGGCCGAGGCGGGCGAGTGCGTCGGCCTGTTCCTTGAGCGCGCCAGGGTTGTCGGGCGCGAGCAGGAGGGCGTTGGCGGCTTCGGTGGCGGCAAGTTCGGTGTGGCCGGTTTGCTGGAGCAACCGGGCATGCAGGGTGCGCAGCCCGGCGTGGCCCGGCGAGGCCGCGACCGCATGCTGGACGGCCAGCAGCGCCTCGGCGAGCCGGCCGCGGGCCGACTCGGCGAGCGCCAGGCTCTGCCAGCCCTGCGCGAAGCCGGGGGTGCGGTGGGTGACGTGTTCGAAATGGGCTGCGGCCAGGGCCAGGTCACCCGACTGCTGGGCCAGCACGCCGAGCAGGTGCCAGAGGTCGCTGCGGTGCGGGTGCGGCACGAGCAGGCGCCGGGCCATCGACTGCGCCTGGCGGTGATCGCCCTGCTGGAAGGCCTCGAAGCACTGCTGGACTGCGGCCTGCTCGTCACCGAGCAGCCCCAGGCTGTCGCCCGCCGGGTGTGCGGCGGCGTACATGGCGGCCACGGGGCCGATGAGGGCTGCCCATCCGGCCAGGGTTTCGGGGGCCGGGGTGGGGGAGGGGGAATCCGGGGCCTGAAGGGGCTGAGGGGTCTCGGGCGCAACCTGGCGTTCGGGAACCACGTGCGCCGGGGGCGGGGTGCTGCCGACCCACCACAGGGGGATGCCCAGTTCCCCGGCCAGCCGTGCGGCGACCGGGTCGTCGGTGACGAGGCGGTCGAGCAGCGCCAGCTGCTGCGCGGCGAGCGCGTCGGCGCCTGCCGGGTCTGACTCGCCCAGGTTGCCGGGCCAGGGGCCTGCATGGAGTTGGCCGGGCAGTCCGGCTGGCAGCGGGTCGGGGGCCGACCCGCTGGCGGGTTCATCCCAGAAGACGTGGCGCAGGCCCGGGATGCGCAGCGCTGGCGGCAGCGCCGTGTCCGCCCGGATGGGCATCGTGGCGTCGATGCGCCAGCCGAGCAGGCGCTCGCGTTCGGGGAGCCAGCCGAGCAGGCACCAGTCCTGCGCCAACTGCCGCAGGCCGGCGGCATCGACGTGGCGTGCGGGCCGCAGGGCGGGGTGCAGCCGCATCGCCGCCCGGGCTGGGGGATCGGCCGGGCCGGCAGAGGCGGCTGAAGGGGGGAGCGCAGAGTCGTCCATGTCGCGCGCCAGCCTACGGTGCAACCTGGGGATGTGGTCCTGCGAGCAGGGGAGCGGATGTGGGGCAGTTCTGCGCCGAGCCCGCCCGGGCGACCTCGCCAGACAAGGCGGCGGCACCGGTGATCAACAGGCGGCACTCGGGTGGTCTTTTTGGCCGATCACACCCTTCAAGTCTCCGGCATGGTGGCCGATAACGCCGACAGAGGTATCAGGTCCTGTTGCCCCTGAGGGGAAATCAGGCCTCGCATCTGTAGCGATTTTTCAATCCGGGGCTTGGTGGCGCGGCGCGGCCGACCACTGTGCCAACCTGCTTTCGAGCCCGTTCAGGAACTGTCTCATGGCCACTTCGATCATCGCGTCGCTGACCACCGCCCAAGTGGCGGCCCTGTCGACCAACACCATTGCCGCGCTGGCCACCGATGACTGGTCCGTGTTCACCTCGGAACAGATTGGCGCGTTGAGCTCCACCCAGGTGGGTGCGATCTCCACGGCGGGATTGGCCGCAATCACCACGGAAGCGCTGGCGGCACTGGAGACCCGTGACCTGGTCGGCCTGAACACCGCGCAGATGCAGGCGCTGACCACCGACCAGGTGGCCGCGTTGACGACCGCCCAGGTGGAGGCCCTGTCGACCCGGCAGGTGCGCTCGCTGACGACCGAGCAGGTCCAGGCGCTGGAGACCGACGATGTGGCAGCGCTGACCTCGGTCCAGGTGGCAGGGCTGAGCACGGCGCAGGCCCAGGCGTTGACCAGCACGCAGGTGCAGGCCCTGGAGACCGCCGACCTGCGGGCGATGACGACGGCGGCGATCCAGGCGCTGGGCACCGATGCGGTGGCAGCGCTCACCACCGAGCAGGCGGCTGCGCTGACCTCGTCCCAATTGGCGGCGCTGACCACGGCACAGGTCGCCGCGCTGCAGACCGATGAACTCGCGGTGCTGAGCAGCGCGCAGTTCGTGGCGCTGAACTCCGCCCAGGCGGCCGCGCTGACCACCGACCAGGTCGCTGCGCTCACGACCGAGCAGGTGTCCGCGATGACCTCGCGGCAACTGGCCGCGCTCGACACGGCACAGGTGCAGGCCCTGGCAACCGACAACATAGCCGCCCTGACCACCGCGCAGGCCGCTTCGCTGAGCGCAACCCAGGCGGGCGCGCTGACCACTGAGCAGGTTCAGGCGCTGGAAACCAGTGACCTGCGTGCGCTGAGCACCGCCGCCGTGCGGGCCCTGACCACCGATGCGATCGACGCGCTGACGACGGCGCAGGCCGCGGCGCTGAGCAGCCGCCAGGTGGCCGCCCTGACCACCGAGCAGGTGCAGGCCGTGGCCACCGATGACCTGGCGGTGCTGTCCACCGCGCAGGTCCGCGCGCTGGGCACCACCCTGGTGGGTGCGCTGACGACCGGGCAGGTCGACGCGCTCACGACCAGCCAGATGGCCGGGCTGTCCACTGCGCAGGTCCGTGCGCTCGACACCGCCCAGGTCGAGGCCCTGTCCACGGCCAACGTGGCGGCGCTCGACAGCAGCCAGGTGCGGGCCTTCGACACCGCGCAGGTGACTGCCCTGACGACCGCCCAGGTCGAAGCCATCGAGACCCAGGACCTGCGCGCGCTGACCACGGCGGCACTGGGTGCGCTGGCCACCGATGCCATCGCTGCCCTGACCACGGCGCAGGCGGCGGCACTGACCTCCGGGCAACTGGCCTCGCTGAGCACCGAGCAGGTGCAGGCCGTCACCACCGATGGGATCGCGGCGCTGAGCACGGCGCAGATTGCCGGGCTCGGCACGGGCCAGGTGCAGGCGCTGACGACGGAACAGGTCGAAGCCTTCACCACCGCCCAGGTCAGCGGCTTCACGACCCGCCAGGTGGCGGCGCTGACGACCGAGCAGATCCAGGCGGTCGAGACCGCGGACGTGGCGGCCCTGAGCACCAGCCAGGCGGCGGCGCTGAATTCGGCCCAGGTCGAGGCGCTCACCACCGCGCAGGTGCAGGCGCTGGAGACCCAGGACCTGCGTGCCATCCGCACGTCGGCCATCTCGGCGCTGACCACCGACGGCATCGACGCACTGACGACCGCCCAGGCAGTCGCGCTGTCGAGCGCCCAGGTGGCGGCGCTGACGACCGCGCAGGTCCAGGCCATCGCCACCGATGACCTGACGGTGCTGGACACCGCCCAGGTGCGTGCGCTGGGCACGCAGCAGATCCAGGCGCTCAGCACCGACCAGATCCAGGCGCTCAACACCGACCAGGTGGCCGGGCTGAGCACCCGCCAGGTGGCCGCGCTGGCCACCGACCAGGTCCAGGCGATCGACACGGCCGACGTGGCCGCGCTGACCACGGCGCAGGCAGCGGCACTGAGTTCGGCGCAGGTCGAGGTGCTGACGACCGCCCAGGTGCAGGCCCTGGAGACCCAGGACCTGCGGGCCATCCGCAGCAGCGCGATCTCGGCCCTGAGCACCGACGGCGTGGGGGCGTTGGCCACCGACCAGGTGGCCGCGATGACCACCGCACAGGTGGCTGCCCTGACCACGGCGCAGGTCGAAGCGATTGCCACGGACGACGCCGCGGCACTGACGACGGCGCAGGTGCGCGCACTCACCACCGAGCAGCTCCAGGCGATCACCACCGCGCAGGTGGAGGCGCTGGAGAGCAGCCAGGTTGGCGCACTCAGCACCCGCCAGGTCGCGGTGCTGAGCACCGCGCAGGTCCAGGCGATCCAGACCAGCGACGTGGCGGCCCTCAGCACGGCTCAGGCAGGGGCGCTGGATTCAGCCCAGGTGGCGGCGCTGACCAGCGCCCAGGTTGCGGCCCTGGAGACGGCCGACCTGCGCGCCATCCGCACCTCGTCGATCTCCGCACTCGGCACCGACGCCATCGACGCCCTGTCCACCGCCCAGGCGGTGGCCCTGAGCACCGGGCAGATCGCGGCCCTCACCTCCAGCCAGGTGGCGGCCATTGCCACCGACAGCATCGCGGTGCTAACCACCGCCCAGGCCGGCGCGCTGCACAGCGTGCAGGCGCCGGCGCTGACGACGGCGCAGGTGGGTGCCCTGGTCACTGAGGACGTGCGGGCGATGACCACCCGCGCGCTGCAGGCGCTGGGCACAGACGCCATCGAGGCGCTGACCACTGCCCAGGCGGCGGCCCTGAAGAGCACGCAGGTGGCGGCACTGACCACCGAGCAGGTGCAGGCCATCGGGACCGACGACCTCGCGGTGCTGAACACGGCGCAGATCACCGCACTCACCACCGCGCAGATCGCCGCCCTGACCACCGACCAGGTCGCTGCGCTGACCACCGCACAGGCGGCTGCGCTGCGGACCTCGCAGCTGGCGGCGCTGACCACCGAGCAGGTGCAGGCCATCGGCACGGATGACCTGGCAGCCCTGAGCAGCCTGCAGGTGGCCAGCCTGAACTCGACCTGGGTGACGGCGCTGACCACCAGCCAGATCCAGGCCATCGAGACGCAGGACTTGGCTGCGCTCAAGTCCGCTCCGCTGGCGGCCCTGGGCACGGACCAGATCGAGGCGCTGACGACCGCGCAGGCCGCCGCCCTCAGGAGCACGCAGCTGGCGGTGCTGACCACCGAGCAGGTGCAGGCCATTGCCACCGACGACCTGGCGGTGCTGAGCAGCACCCAGCTCGGCGGCTTGCGGACCGACCAGATCGCCGCGCTGACCACCGACCAGGTCGATGCCATGACGACGGCCCAGGCCGCGGCGCTGCGCACCACCCAGCTGGCCGCGCTCGGCACGGCCCAGGTGCAGGCGATCGGGACCGATGACATCGCCGCGCTGACCACCGCCCAAGTTGCCGGCATGGGCTCGGCCCAGCTCACCGCGCTGACCACGGATCAGGTGCAGGCGCTGGAGACCCAGGACGTCGCGGCCATCCGCACCAGCGTGATCAGCACGCTCGGCACCGATCAGATCGAGGCCCTGACCACGGCGCAGGCCGCGGCGCTCAAGAGCACGCAGCTGGCGGCGCTGACCACCGAGCAGGTCCAGGCCATGGGCACGGACGACATCGCGGCGCTAACCACCGGTCAGGTGCTCGGCCTCACGACCGCGCAGATCGCGGCGTTGACGACCAACCAGGTCGATGCGCTGACGACGGCGCAGGCCGCTGTCCTCAAGACCAGCCAGCTCGCGGCGCTGGACACGGCGCAGGTCCGGGCGATCGGCACCGACGACCTGGCCGCACTGACCAGCGCGCAGCTGGCCGGCATGGGCTCGACCCAGCTGGCGGCGCTGACCACCGAGCAGGTCCAGGCGCTGGAGACGCAGGACGTGGCGGCCATTCGCACCAGCGTGATCGCCAGCCTGGGTACGGACCAGATCGACGCGCTCACCACCGCCCAGGCGGCGGCGCTCAAGAGCACCCAGCTGGCGGCGCTGACCACCGAGCAGGTGCAGGCGCTGGCCACCGATGACCTCCAGGCACTCGGCACGGCGCAACTGGCGGGCCTGAAGACCAGCCAGATCGCTGCCCTGACCACTGACCAGATCGCTGCGCTGACCACCGAGCAGGCGGCGGCGCTCAAGAGCAGCCAGATCGCGGCGCTGACCACCGAGCAGGTTCAAGCCCTGGCGACGGATGACCTGGCCGTGCTGGGCAGCACCCAGCTTGCCGGATTCACGACCGAACAGATCGCGGCGCTGACCACGGAGCAGGTCGATGCGCTGACCACCGCCCAGGCCGCGGTGCTGCGCACGACGCAGCTGGCCGCGCTGACCACGGCGCAGGTGCAGGCCATCGGCACCGACGACGTGGCTGCGCTGACCAGCACCCAGCTGGCCGGCATGGGCTCGACCCAGCTGGCGGCGCTGACCACCGAGCAGGTCCAGGCGCTGGAGACGCAGGACGTGGCGTCCATCCGCACCAGCGTGATCGCCAGCCTGGGCACCGACCAGATCGAGGCCCTCACGACCGCCCAGGCCGTGGCGCTGCGCAGCGCCCAACTGGCGGCGCTGACCACCGAGCAGGTGCAGGCCATCGGCAGTGACGACCTCGCTGCGCTGAGCACGGCCCAGGTGGGTGGCTTCACCACCGCGCAGGTGGCTGCGCTGACGACGGCACAGGTCGATGCGCTGACCACCGCGCAGGCGGCGGCGCTCAAGACCAGCCAGCTGGCGGCGCTGGACACGGCGCAGGTGCAGGCCATCGGCACCGATGACATTGCTGCGCTGACCAGCAGCCAGCTGGCCGGCATGGGCTCGACCCAGCTGGCGGCGCTGACCACCGAGCAGGTCCAGGCGCTGGAGACGCAGGACGTGGCGTCCATCCGCACGGGCATCATCTCCAGCCTGGGTACCGACCAGATCGAGGCGCTGACCACCGCGCAGGCGGCCGCGCTCAAGAGTGCCCAGCTGGCCGCGCTGACCACCGAGCAGGTGGCTGCGATCGGCACCGACGACCTGGCTGCGCTGAGCACGGCGCAGGTGGGTGGCTTCACGACGGCACAGGTTGCCGCGCTGACGACCGCCCAGGTCGATGCACTGACGACGGCCCAGGCCGCGGCCCTGCGCAGCAGCCAGTTGGCAGCCCTGGACACGGCCCAGGTGCAGGCCATCGGGACCGACGACCTGGCCGCGCTGACCACCGCGCAGCTGGCGACGATGGGCTCGGCCCAGCTGGCGGCGCTGACCACCGAGCAGGTGCAGGCGCTGGAGACCCAGGACGTGGCGGCCATCCGCACCAGCGTGATTGCCAGCCTGGGCACCGACCAGATCGACGCCCTGACCACCGCCCAGGCCGCAGCGCTCAAGAGCAGCCAGATCGGTGCGTTGACCACCGAGCAGCTGCAGGCGCTGGCCACCGATGACCTGGCCGCGCTGGGAACCGCCCAGCTGGCCGGCCTCAGGACCAGCCAGGTCGAGGCCTTCACCAGCAGCCAGATCGAGGCGCTGACCACCGCCCAGGCCGCTGCGCTGAAGAGCAACGTGCTGACGGCGCTGACCACCGAACAGATCCAGGCGCTCGCCACCGATGACCTGGTGGCGCTGACCACGGCACAGATCGCTGTGCTGACCACGGCGCAGACCGAGGCGTTGACCACCGCACAGATCGACGCCCTCACCACCGCGCAAGCTGCGGCTCTGAAGGCCACGCAACTGGCGTCGCTGACCACGGCGCAGGTGCAGGCCATCGGGACCGATGACGTCGCCGCACTGACCAGCGCGCAGCTGGCCGGCATGGGCTCGACCCAGCTGGCGGCGCTGACCACCGAACAGGTCCAGGCGCTGGAGACCCAGGACCTGGCGGCCATCCGCAGCAGCGTCATCAGCGCGCTGGGCACCGACCAGATCGAGGCACTGACGACCGCCCAGGCGGCGGCGCTCAAGAGCAGCCAGCTGGCGGCGCTGACCACCGAGCAGGTGCAGGCCATCGGCAGCGACGACATCGCCGCGCTGACCACCGCCCAGGTCGGTGCCTTCACCACGGCCCAGGTCGAGGCGCTGAGCACCGCGCAGGTCGACGCCCTCACCACGGCCGAGGCTGCGGCCTTGAAGGCGACGCAGCTGGCGGCGCTGACCACGGCGCAGGTGCAGGCCATCGGCACCGACGACGTGGCCGCGCTGACCAGCATGCAGCTGGCCGGCATGGGCTCGACCCAGTTGGCAGCGCTGACCACCGAGCAGGTGCAGGCGCTGGAGACGCAGGACGTGGCGGCCATCCGCAGCAGCATGATCAGCGCGCTCGGCACCGACCAGATCGACGCGCTCACCACCGCGCAGGCGGCGGCGCTCAAGACCAGCCAGCTGGCCGCGCTGACGACCGAGCAGGCCCAGGCCATCGCTACCGATGACCTGGCGGTCCTGAGTACGACGCAGATCGGCGCCCTCACCACGGCGCAGGTCGAGGCACTGGGCACAGCGCAGATCGATGCCCTCACCACGGCCCAGGCCGCGGCATTGAAGGCGACGCAGCTGGCGGCGCTGACCACGGCGCAGGTGCAGGCCATTGGCACCGACGACATTGCCGCACTGACCAGCGCGCAGCTGGCCGGCATGGGCTCGACCCAGCTGGCGGCGTTGACCACCGAGCAGGTGCAGGCGCTGGAGACGCAGGACGTGGCGGCCATCCGCACCAGCGTCATCAGTGCGCTGGGCACCGACCAGATCGATGCGCTGACCACCGCGCAGGCGGCCGCGCTCAGGACCAGCCAGCTGGCGGCGCTGACCACCGAGCAGGTGCAGGCCATCGGGACCGATGACATCGAGGCGCTGACCACGACGCAGGTCACCGGCCTGACCACCGCGCAGGTCGAGGTGCTGACCACGGCCCAGGTCGATGCCCTGACGACGGCCCAGGCCGCCGCGCTGAAGGCGACACAGCTGGCGGCGCTGACCACGGCGCAGGTGCAGGCCATCGGTACCGACGACATTGCCGCGCTGACCAGCGCCCAGCTGGCCACGCTGGGCTCGACCCAGGCGGCGGCGCTGATCACCGAGCAGGTCCAGGCGCTGGAGACGCAGGATGTGGCGGCGTTGCGCAGCAGCGTGATCAGCGCCTTGGGCACCGACCAGATCGAGGCCCTGACCACCGCTCAGGCGGGGGTGCTCACCAGCAGCCAGATCGCCGGGCTGACCACCGAGCAGATTGCGGCGATCGGCACCGACGACCTGGCCGTGCTCAGCAGCGTGCAGCTCGGCGGGCTGAAGACCGACCAGGTGGCGGCGCTGACCACCGACCAGGTCGACGCGCTCACCATGGCCCAGGCGGCGGCGCTGAAGACCAGCCAGATCGCGGCGCTGACCACCGAACAGGTGCAGGCGCTGGCCACGGATGACTTCGCCGCGCTCACCACCAGCCAGCTCGGCGGCTTCAACACCGAGCAGGTACAGGCCTGGACCACGGCCCAGGTCGAGGCCCTGACCACCACGCAGGTGGCTGCCCTGCGCAGCGTGCAGCTCGGTGCGCTGAGCACCGAACAGGTGCAGGCCATCGGCACCGATGACATCGTCGCGCTGACCAGCACGCAGCTGGCCACGCTGGGCACCACCCAGCTGGCCGCGCTGACCACCGACCAGGTGCAGGCGCTGGAGACCACCGACCTGCGGGCGATCACCACCGCATCGATCAGTGCCCTGACCACCGACGAGGTGGCGGCGCTGACCACCGAGCAGATCGCCGTGCTGAGCAGCGCCCAGGTGGCGGCGCTGACCACCGAGCAGGTCCGCGCCATCGAGACCGACGACATCGTCGCGATGACGACCGCCCAGGTGGCTGCGCTCACCACCGACCAGGTGGCCGCGCTGAGCACGGACCAGGTGGCCGCGCTGGCGACCGATGACATGGTGGCGTTGACCACCGCACAGCTCGCTGCCCTGGGTACCGACCAGCTGCAGGCGATCGAGACCGCCGACCTGCCGGCAATCACCACGGCCGACTTTGCGACGCTGAGCACCACGCTGATCGAGGCCTTCACCACCGACCAGATCCAGGCGCTCACCACCGACCAGATCGTTGCCTTCACCTCGGTACAGATCCAGGCGCTGACGACCGACCAGATCGTTGCGCTGACGAGCGACCAGGTCATCGCATTGCAGACCCAGGACATCGCCGCGATGTCGATGACGCAGATCTCGGCCATCGAGACCAGCGACGTCGCGCTGATGAGCGGGGCGCAGGTCGACGCCATGATCGGTGCCACGCCGCTGGTGCTCGACCTGGACGGCAACGGCGTCTCGACGCTGGCGGCCTCCGAGGGCGTGCGCTTCGACGTGAACGCCACCGGCACGACCGAGCAGGTCGGCTGGGCCGCCGCGACCGATGGCCTGCTGGTGCGTGACCTGAACAGCGACGGGCTGGTCAACGACGGCCGCGAGCTCTTCGGTGGCGGCACGCAGTTGGCCAGTGGCCAGCGGGCCGGCAACGGCTACGCCGCGCTGGCGGACCTGGACAGCAACCACGACGGCCAGATCACCCAGGCCGATGCGGCCTACGGTGAGCTGAAGGTCTGGGTGGACAAGGACTCCGACGGCGTCACCGACGGCGGCGAGCTGCGCACACTGGCCGACCTGGGCATCGTCTCGATGGACCTGGGCGCGCAGACGGGCTCGGCGACCGACAACGGCAACCTGCTGGGCCTGACGTCGAGCTACCAGACGGCGGATGGCGGCAGCCACCAGATGGCCGACGTGTGGTTCGCCAAGCAGACCACCGGCTCGGCCGGATCGGGCGAAGTCACGCTGGGCGACCTGCTCGCCGAGGCACCGACCGAGCTGCTGCCGGCGACCGCCGTGGCAGCAGCTGGTGCGACCGACGGTACGGCGGCTGCGTCCTCCTCCGTCAGCACCACCGCTGCGGTGGCAGCGTCCAACTCGGCAGACAGTGCGGCAAACACCGCGGCCGAAGCCGATGCCGCCCTTGCCCTGTCGCAGCACCAGATCGCACTCGACGACCTGCTGCGCCAGCAGCCGCTGCTCTGACCAGGCGCCCCGGTCGGCAGGCCGGGGCCCGATCAACGCACCTCTGATGCCTCCGCAGCCCTCCGGCTGCGGAGGCGCTGTCACTTGGGTGGCCGGCAAAGCGCTGAATTGGCCGTCCCTGGGCAGGCGATTTGCCGGATCGCGCCGGGCCGACCTCTCGCACGATAAGGACCTGTCGGGAGCCGTGTGCGCAGCTGCAGATGCAGACGCTGGCCACCCGCGGATCCAACCTGCGAGATGCCCCTCATGAGCGCTGCTGTCCTTGCCGAACGCCCCTCGACCGCTGCCCCGCCGGCCCCGGCGGGCGCACCGGCCGTGCCGGACCGGGCGGTGCTGGTGAGTGCCATCGAGCTGCAGAACGCCGGGCAGGTGGACGAGGCCGAGCGGCTGTTCCGCCACTACCTGGACCACTTCCCGCTCGACCCGGCGGCGCTGTACTCGCTGGCGGTGATCCTGCTGCGTCGCCCGGACACACCGGCGGTGCTGGCGCTGCTGGCGCCGGCGGTGCAGCAGGGCGTGGCCTTTGCGCCGGTCTGGTTTGCCCACGGGACCGCGCTGCAGAACCTGGGCCGGCGCGAGGAGGCCCTGGCCAGCTACGACCGCGCCCTGGCGCTGCAGAGCGACTACACCGAGGTGCTGATCAACAGCGGCGTGCTGCTGCGCGAGCTGCACCGCCACGGCCCGGCGCTGGAGCGCTTCAACCGGGTGCTGATCACCAAGCCGAACCACGAGACCGCGCTGGCCAACTGCGCCGTGCTGCTCACCGAGTTCAAGCGCAGCGAAGACGCCCAGCGCATGCTGGAGCGCCTGCTAGCCATCAATCCCGACTACGACTACGGCCTGGGCCTGCTGGCCTACGAGCGCCTGCACGTGTGCGACTGGCGCGAGGCCGACGCGCTGCAGGAGCGCATCATCGAGGGTGTGCGTGCGGGGCGGCGCAGCTGCAAGTCGCTCGGCCTGATGGCCATGTCCGACTCCGCCGCCGACCACCAGCGCTGCGCCCAGATCTTTGCCGCCCAGCGCTACCCGCGCAGCGCCCAGCCGCTGTGGCGCGGTGAGCGTTACCGCCACGAGCGCATCCGCCTGGCCTATGTCTCGCCCGACCTGCGCGAGCACTCGGTGGGTCACCTGATGGCGGGCATCTTCGAGCGGCATGACCGCCGCCGCTTCGAGACCATCGCGATCTCCATCGGCAGCGACGACGGCAGCCCGCTACGCAGCCGCATCCAGGGCGCCTTCGACCGCTTCATCGACGCCCGCCCGATGGCCAGCCGCCAGGTGGCCGAGCTGATGCGCGAGCTGGAGGTGGACGTGGCGGTGGACCTGGCCGGCTTCACCTCCGATTCGCGCAGCGACATCTTCAGTCACCGCCCGGCGCCGGCGCAAGTCAACTACCTCGGCTACCCCGGCACGCTGGGCACCGACTACATGGACTACATCGTGGCCGACCGCCACGTGATCCCGCCCGAGCACCACGGCTTCTACAACGAGCAAGTGGTCTACCTGCCCGACGCCTACCTGCCGCCCGCCGTGGGCGTGCAGATCGCCGAGCGCACGCCGACCCGTGCCGAGTGCGGCCTGCCCGATGACGCGGTGGTGTTCTGCAGCTTCAACCACGACTACAAGATCTCGCCGCACATGTTCGCGGTCTGGATGCGCCTGCTCGCCCAGGTGCCGGGCAGCGTGCTCTGGCTGATGTCGCGCAGCGAGCTGTCGCAGCGCCACCTGCGCGAGGAGGCCGCCAAGGCGGGGGTCGATCCGGCGCGGCTGGTGTTTGCGCAGCGCGTGCCGCGCGTCGAGGACCACCTGGCGCGCTACCGCCAGGCCGACCTCTTCCTGGACACCCATCCCTACAACGCCCACACCACCGCGGCGGATGCGCTGCTGGCCGGCCTGCCGGTGCTGACCTGGCGCGGCCAGGCCTTCCCGGCCCGCGTGGCGGCCAGCCTGCTGCATGCGGCCGGCCTGCCCGAGTTGGTCACCGACAGCCTGTCCGCCTACGAGGCGCTGGCCCTTCAGCTCGCCCGCGACCCGGCTCGCCGCGCCGCGTTGCGCCAGCACCTGGCCGAGCACAGCCGCCAGGGCCAGGCGCTGTTCGATACGGCCGGCTTCACGCGTGACCTGGAGGCGATCTACGTCGCCATGTGGCGCCGGAGCCAGCTGGGCGGGGCGCGTGACGCGCTGGCATCCTGAACATCCGGAAAGCCCCCATGCCGAATTCCTCCTGCCACCCCCGGCTGAGTCACACCGCGGTGGTCATTCCCCTCTACCGCCCCGAGCTGCCGCGCGACGAGCTGTATGCACTCCTGCGCTCGCTGCCGCTGCTGGCCGGGCGGCCGGTGTACTTCGTCGCGCCACACGGGCTGGACCTGCGCTGGTACCGCGAGCGCTGGCCCGAGGTGGGCGTGCGCACTTTCGACGATGTCTACTTCGCGTCGATCCGGGGCTACAACCTGCTGCTGCTGTCGCCGGACTTCTACCGCGCCTTCGACCGCCACGAGTTCATGCTGGTGCTGCAGACCGACGCCATCCTGCTGTCCGACGAACTCGATCACTGGGCCGGCCAGCCCTACGACTACGTCGGCGCGCCCTGGCCGCAGGGCATCGAGATCAGCGTCGAGGTCGACCGCTTCGTCGGCGGCCACACCCAGCGCGTGCGCGCCAAGGTGGGCAACGGCGGCTTCAGCCTGCGCCGCATCCGCAAGTGCCTGGCGCTGCTGGAGGAGTTCCCGCAGGCGCTCGACCTGTTCCGCCGTAGCGGCAGCAGCGAAGACATCTTCTTTGCCGTGATGGGCTCGCTCTCGGTGGACTTCGTGCTGCCCGGCGAGATCACCGCGGCGCTGTTCGCCACCGAACTCCAGCCCGAGCGTTACCACGCCATCACCGGGCGCCTGCCGATGGGCGTGCATGCCTGGCGCAAGCACAACCTGGCGTTCTGGCAGGCCCAGCTGGGCGACGCGCCGCCGCCGCCGGCCATGCCCGTCGAGTCGGTCGTGTCCGACGCGGCCGCCGAACCCCTGCTGCAGGCCGCCTGAGCGGCGCTTGCAGCCAGCCTTCCGACTTCCCTACATCGTCCACTCAGAGGAGCCCGCCATGACCAAGACCCTCGACCTCGGCTGCGGCCTGAAACCCAAGAACCCCTACAACGCGCAGGAGGCCTATGGCATCGACGTGCGCAACGACGCCGAGGCCCAGGTGGTCAAGGCCGACCTGGTGGTCGAGCCGATCCCGTTCCCGGACGCCTCCTTCGAGTATGTCACCGCGCACGACTTCCTGGAGCACATCCCGCGCCTGATCTACGCGCCGCAGCGCCGCAACGCCTTCATCGAGGTGATGAACGAGATCCACCGCGTGCTCAAGCCGGGCGGCATCTTCATGTCGTTCACGCCGGCCTATCCGCACGCGGCCACCTTCCGCGATCCGACGCACGTGAACTTCATCACCGACGAGACCTTCCCGCTCTACTTCGATGACGTGAACCGCTGGGCCAGCGCCTACGGCTTCAAGGGCGCCTTCCAGATCCTGTCGCAGGAGTGGCGCGGCCCGCACCTGCTCAGCCAGATGCGCAAGGTCGACCTGCCGGTGGCGGGCTGAGGGGAGGGCGCGGCGATGAGTTCCTCCGACCAGCTGCACATCAACCACTGGGACAACTTCTTCGATGACGAGTTGCACCAGCGCCTCTACCCGACCTGGTGGGACGCCGGCACGGCCAACCACTGGCGCCACCGCCGCTTCATGGAGCCGCTGCTGGACGTGCTGCAGACCCGCGACGACTCCTGGCTGACGGTGGGCGACGGCTCTGGGCACGACAGCTGGCTCCTGCTCAACGACGGCTTCCAGGATGTGCTGACCACCGACATCGGCGCCGGTACGCTGCGCCGCAGCCTGGCCGAGGGGCACATCCGCAAGTACGCCCAGGCCAATGCCGAGGACCTGAAGTTCGCCGACGGCCAGTTCGACGGCGTGCTGTGCAAGGAGGCCTTCCACCACATGCGCCGGCCCTACCTGGGCCTGTACGAGATGCTGCGCGTGGCGCGCCGTGCGGTGGTGCTGATCGAGCCGCAGGACCAGTGGGCCGACTTCCCGACCCGGGTCGGTGCCGCGCGGCCTTCCTACGAGCGGGTGGGCAACTACGTCTACTCGATGTCGGCGCGCGAGGTGCAGAAGATCGCGCTGGGGCTGAACCTGCCCGGCTACGCCTGCAAGAACATGCAGGACGTCTACATCGCCGGTTGTGAGTTCGCCCGTGCCGACGCCAGTGATCCGCTGTTTGCCCGGATGACGCAGGCGGTGGCCGAACTGCAGGCGCGCTGCGAGCAGCAGCAGGAGAAGTGGAACTACCTGCTGACCATCTTCTTCAAGGACCCCGCGCTGCTCGCCGATGCGGCGCTGCAGGAGCGCCTGCAGGCGCTGGGCTGGAAGGTGGAGCGCACCGACACCAACCCGCACCTGCCGCCGGCTGCCGTTCCTGTTCCAGCTCCCGTTGCGGCCCAGCCCGATCCGCTGTGCCTGGCCGCCTGACCCAGGCCCGCCGGCCGACCCGACAGGGCCCGCTCCGGCGGGCCGCTGTCGTTTTGGGTTGGAAAAACCCCCTTGCTCCGCGCCTGCCCGGTCGGCCATCTCGGCACCATGAGCGAGCGGCACCGGATCGCCCGGCGCCCTCCCAAGAGATCTGAACGAGACGCGCACGAGGCCCCCCATGAGCATCCACGACCGCACCGTCAGCCTGGTCACCGGCGGCGCCGGCTTCCTCGGTTCCCACCTCTGCGAGCGCCTGCTCGACCGGGGTGACGAGGTGATCTGCGCCGACAATTTCTTCACCGGTACGCGGCGCAACGTCGAGCACCTCATCGGTCACCCGCGCTTCGAGCTGATCCGCCACGACGTGACCTTCCCGCTCTACGTCGAGGTCGACGAGATCTACAACTTCGCCTGCCCCGCCTCGCCGGTGCACTACCAGCATGACCCGGTGCAGACCACCAAGACCAGCGTGCACGGCGCCATCAACATGCTCGGCCTGGCCAAGCGCGTGGGGGCCAGGATCCTGCAGGCCTCCACCAGCGAGGTCTACGGCGACCCGAAGGTGCACCCGCAGCGCGAGGACTACTGGGGCCACGTCAATCCGCATGGCATCCGCTCCTGCTACGACGAGGGCAAGCGCTGCGCCGAAACGCTGTTCTTCGACTACCACCGCCAGCACCAGCTGCGCATCAAGGTGATGCGCATCTTCAACACCTACGGCCCGCGCATGCACCCCAATGACGGCCGGGTGGTGTCCAACTTCATCGTCCAGGCGCTGCGCGGCGAGCCGATCACGCTGTACGGCGAGGGCCTGCAGACGCGCTCCTTCCAGTACGTGGACGACCTGATGGACGGCTGCCTGCGCCTGATGGGCACCGGCGACGAAGTGACCGGTCCCATGAACATCGGCAACCCGGTGGAGCTCACCATCCGCGAGCTGGCGCTGGCCGTGCTGAAGCTGACGGGCTCGAAGTCGGCCCTCGTGTACCGCCCGCTGCCGCAGGACGACCCGATGCAGCGCTGCCCGGACATCACGCTGGCGCGCGACACCCTGGGTTGGGCGCCGCGCGTGGCGCTGGAGCAGGGGCTGGAGCGCACGATCGAGTACTTCGACCGCCTGCTCGGGCGCCCCGCAGTCGACAGCCGCAGTGCTGTGCGCTTGGCCGCCTGAGCGCCGCGCCAGCCTCCATCCCCCTCTGTCCTGGAGCCCGCATGTCCGCTGTTCTGGCCAATCCCCTGCGCGCGCTGCGCGATGCCGACCTGCCGTCGCGCCATAGCCGCGAGCTGATGGCCTTCGGGCAGGACGATGCCCTGTTCTTCCAGGCCTCCGCCCGCCAGACGCGCCAGCGGCGGTTGCGCGAGCACTTCGAGGGCGAGCCGGTGCGCAAGCTGCTGATCGGCAACAACCTGCAGGGCTTCGACTTCCGCCACCCCGGCGTGTCTGTGGAGGTGCTCGACAAGGGCTGCTTCCAGAGCAGCGACCTCGACGCGTTGGGCCGCTTTGCCGAGTCGCTCACCGGCTGCGTCGTGGTAGTCAACAACAACGACGTCGGCCATGGCAACGGCATGCCCGGCTATGCCGAACTGGTGCGGCGCTGCGAGCGCACGGTGTTCATCGCCTGGGACTGGGACAACCACCACTGGCTGGAGGTGAGCACCTTCCTGGCCGCGCACAGCGACGTCTACGCGCCCGCGCACCACGAGAACCTCTACCTGCTCAGCCGCTACAACCCGACGCTCGCCGGCCCGGTGTACTGCACCTCGGTGCAATGGTCGCGCGCGTTCCTGGCCGATCACCTGGCCGACATGCTCACCGCCGTGCGCAGCAATGCGCCGCTGGGCAAGCACATCCCCTACGCGCCCTTCGGCTTCCGCAACCGGGTGGTGACCACGTTGAGCCAGCGCTACCCCAGCATCGGGTTCAGCGACCGCAGCTTTCACGTGCGCACGCCCGAGGAGCGGCTGGCCGAGTGGACCGCACACAAGCTGCACTGGATCGTGCCGGTGCTCAACGACGTGCCGATCCGCATTTTCGACGCACTGATCAGCGGTGGCATCCCGGTGCTGCCCGAGTCGCTGCGACACCTGCCGCCGGTGCGTGACCTGCCGCGCGAGCACGTGGTGTTCTACGGCCCGCAGGACATCGTCGAGCCGCAGGCCGTGGTGGAGCTGGGCATCACCCTGTTCGACCGTGGCGGCAAAGAAGGCATCGCTGCGCGGCACCGGCTGGCGATGGCCGCCTTCCACGGCGACCACTCTATGCAGCACATGCTGGCAGCCGCCGGCGAGCAGTTCGGCCTGCGGCTGTGAGGCAGCCGCTGCCGACCTGACCGCCCATGTCCGACGCCCCTGTGTCCCTGCCCGCCCCGACCGACGACCCGCTGCTGCAGTCGCTGGTCTGGCTCTGCGCGCACCATGGCCGCCCGCGCAGCGCCGCTTCGCTGCTGGCCGGGCCGGGCATCGTGCAGATGCTCACGCCGCCGCTGGCGGTGCGGGTGCTGCAGGAAGCGGGGTTCAACGCCTCGGTGGTCGAGCGTGAGCCGGGCCAGATCCTGGCGCTGCTGCTGCCGGCCATCCTGCTGCTCAAGAACGGCGACGCCTGCATCCTGACCGAGCGGGTCGTGCAGGGCCAGGCACTGCGCTACCGCATCCTGATGCCGCCGGGCGAGGCCGACCAGCCGCCGGTGGAGGTGCTGGCCAGCGAGGGCGAGCTGCTGCAGGAATACGCTGGCCTGGTGCTGTTCGCCACGCCGCGGCTGGCGCCCGGCGAGCGGACCGCTGGCGGCGCGCCGGACGAACTGGCGCTGGGCGGGCGGCATTGGCTCTGGGGCACGCTGCGCCGCTTCATGCCCTACTACCGCGGTGCGATGCTGGCCGCGCTGCTCAGCAACGTGCTGGTGCTGATGGTCGGGCTGTTCACTTCGGTGGTGTACGACCGGGTGATCCCGCACCAGGCCTTCGTGACGCTGTGGTCGCTGGCCATTGGCGCCGGGCTGGCGGTGCTGTTCGACCTGTTTGCCCGCCAGCTGCGCAGCCACCTGATCGACCTGGCGGGCAAGAAGGCCGACCTGCTGCTCGGTGCCATCCTGTTTCGCAAGGCGCTGTCGATCCGGCTGGAGAACCGGCCCGAGTCGGCCGGCTCCTTTGCCCACCACCTGGCGCAGCTGGAGGTGGTGCGGGAGTTCTCCACCTCGGCCACGATGTCGGCCATCAGCGACCTGCCCTTCATCGCGCTGTTCATCGCGATGATCTGGTTCGTCGCTGGCGACCTGGTGCTGGTGATGCTGGTGGCGGTGCCGGCCATCCTGGCGCTGACCTTCGCCATCCAGCACGTGCTGCGCCGCGCGATGACGGCCAACCAGCGCCAGCAGGCCGACATGCACGGCCTGCTCATCGAAACGATGGAAGGCATGGAGGCGGTGCGTGCTGCCAGCGCACAGGGCCACTTCCTGCGCCAGTACGAGGAGGCCAATGCCGCCGCGGCGCACACCTCGCTGCGCGCCCGGGCGCTGGCCAGCTGGGTGAACAACATCACGATGGTGGCGCAGCAGTTCATCACCGTGGTGATGCTGGTCTGGGGCGTGCACCTGATCCATGACGGCGCGCTCACCGGCGGCGCACTGATCTCGGCGGTGATGTTTGCCGGCCGGGTGGTGGCGCCGCTGTCGGGCGTGGTGGCGCTGGCGTCGCGCTACCAGGGCGCGCGTGCCGCGCTGCGCGTGCTCGACCAGCTGATGGCGCAGCCCAGCGAGCGCGACGAAAAGCGCCGCTACCTGCCACGCCCGCGCATCCAGGGGCAGCTCGGTCTGCGCGAGGTCAGCTTCACCTACCGCGTGGCCGGCCAGGAGCAGGGCCCCACCGTGCTCAAGGACTTGAAGCTGCACATCGCTGCGGGCGAGCGCGTGGCCATCCTGGGCAAGATCGGCAGCGGCAAGTCCACCGTGCTGCGCCTGCTGGCCGGCCTGTACCAGCCCAGCGAGGGCTACACCGAGGTGGACGGCATCGACCTGCGCCAGATCGACCCGGCCGATTACCGCGCCCACGTCGGCTTCGTGGCGCAGGAGCCGCGGCTGTTTCGCGGCTCGCTGCGCGAGAACATCCTGCTCGGCCGCCCCCGTGCGATGGCCGAGGCACTGCCCGAGGTGCTGCGGCTGACAGGGCTGGACAAGGTGGCCGCCGCGCACCCGCTCGGCCTGGACATGCCGGTGGGCGAGGGCGGCAGCATGCTCTCGGGCGGCCAGCGCCAGCTGGTGGCGCTGGCGCGCTGCCTGGTCACGCAGCCGCAGGTGCTGCTGATGGACGAGCCCAGCAGCTCGATGGATGCCCAGACCGAGGCGCAGTTCATCGCCCAGCTCAAGGGCCTGGTGGCGCAGCGCACCTTGGTGGTGGTGACGCACCGGCCGGCGCTGCTGGAGCTGGTGGACCGCATCATCGTGATGGAGGCCGGGCGGGTGATCGTCGACGGGCCGAAGCAGAAGGTGCTCGCCGCGCTGGCGGGTCAGCGTCCAGGCACAAGGGCCCAGCCGGGTGCGGCCGAGGTGGCCGGTGCCGCAGGTGAGCCGGTGCCCCCGCCGTCGCCCCCGTTGAACGTGGTGGCCTGAGGAATCGACGATGGCCGAATTGAACTCGACCGCACTGCCCGCTTCGGCTGCGACGGGGGGCTCGCTCTGGCAGCGCCTGCGCCAGCGGCTGGTCGGCGCAGGCCAGCCCGCCCGATCCGCACCAGGCCCCTCCGGTCCGGCCGGCGCCGGGGCGAAAGGCAGCAGTGGCACCGTGAAGGCGGGCACCGGCCTGAGCCTGAAGCGACGTGGCCCGGCGTCCGTGGGCATCCCGCTCGGCGTGGCGCGGGTGCCTGCGTCCGAGGCCATCCCGGGCAGCGCGGCTGCAGCGTCGGCCGAGCCGCCGCTGCTCACCGAGGCGTTGCCAACCCGGCCTACCCGGCAGGCACCGGCGCGCGCCGTGGTGCGCCACTCCCCCGGCCGCTTCGTGCGCGGGGACGAACAGCTGCTGGAGGGCGTGCGGGCCGCGATCGTCCAGGAGGCATCGCCGCATGCGCTGTGGGCCCTCTACCTGCTGTGCCTGACGGTGATCGCCGCGGTGGTCTGGGCGGTCTATGCCAAGGTCGACATCGTCACCCGGGCCGAGGGCCGCATCGTCCCGGAGGCGCGCGAGCAGGTCATCGCCAGCCTGGAGCCGGGCATCCTGCGCGCACTGCATGTGCGCGAGGGGGCGGTCGTGCAGGCCGGTGAGGAGCTGGCGCAGCTGGACCCGACGCGGGTGAGCGCGCAGCAGAACGAGGGCCTGGCCAAGCAGACCGCACTGCGCGGCACCTCCGCGCGGCTGCTGGCGGAGGTGGCGGGCCGGCCGCTGAGTTTCCCGCCCGAGGTGCGCATCGACGCCGCCGTGGTGGCGGCCGAGACCGAGGCCTATGACGCGCGCCAGCAGGCGCTGCGCGAGGGCATCGAGCTGACCCGGCGCAGCATGGCGCTGCTGGACAACGAACTCTCCACCGCCCAGCACATGGCCGAGCAGGGCTTGATGTCCGAGGTCGAGGTGATGCGCCTGCGCCGCCAGCGCAACGAGTTGCAGATGCAGATGCAGGAGCGGCGCAACCGCTTCCGCCAGGAGGCCTCCACCGAGCTGCTGAAAGTGCGCACTGAACTGGCCCAGCTCGGCGAGCAGCAGGTGGTGCGCGACGACGCCCTCAAGCGCACGGTGCTGAAGTCGCCGCTGCGCGGCATCGTCAAGAACATCCGCATCAACACCATCGGCGGCGTGGTGACCGCGGGCGCCCCGATCATGGAGATCGTGCCGCTGTCGGACAAGATCCTGGTCGAGGCCCGCATCCGGCCCGCGGACATCGGCTTTGTGCGCGTCGGCCAGCCGGCCGAAGTGAAACTGACCTCCTACGACTATTTCATTTACGTCGGCTTGAAAGGTACCATCGACTACATCAGCCCGGATGCACTGGGCGAGGACAGCCGGATGGGGGCCGCCGACACCAGTTACTACCGTGCACGCATCCGCACCGATGTGTCGACGCTGCGCGCGAAGGACAACCAGCCGCTGCCGGTGCTGCCCGGCATGACGGCCGCTGTCGAGATCCGCACCGGCGACCGCAGCGTGATGCAGTTCCTCCTCAAGCCCCTGCTCAAGGGCAGCGAGGCGATGCGCGAACGCTGAACGTCCCTCCGTACCGCTGCCCCTGGCTCCCTGGTCCCTTGATCCATCCCGCCGGCCCCGCCGTGGAGACTGCCCGATGAACCCGATCCGATCCCTGGCCGTGGCGCTGCTGGCCGTCACCGGTGTGGCCCATGCAGGCTACTGCGAGGATCCCTCCGAGGCGCGCGCCAGCGTGCCGGCACTGCCTGAAGTGGGCCGCATCGGCCCGTCCGTGCTGTTCGACGGCATGAGCGCGGGCAACGGCCTGGAGCAGCTGGGCCAGCTGGCCCGCGAGGCCGTGGCTGGCAGCGCCGATGCACGCGGCGCCGAGCACGCCAGCCTGGCGGCGGCGCAGGACCTGAAGCAGACCGAGGCGGCCCGGGCCGCCTCGATCGCGCTGGGTGGCGCACTCGGTGTCGGCCAGAGCCGCGTCGACGGCACGACCCAGGGCGTGGGCGGCACCGGCCAGGCCTCGTTGACGGTCTCCGCGCCGCTGTACGACGGGGGCCGCATCGATCAGCTGGCCGCTTACCGCAAGCGCCTGCTCGACGCCAGCACCGGCGGTGTGGCGACCTCGCGCGAGCGCGTGGTGAAGGAGGCTACCGCCGCGGTGATCGACCGCAACCGCTACCGCCTGCAGTTGCGCGTCTACCAGCAGTACGTGTCCAAGATGGGCTGCCTGGCGCAGTCGCTGGAGAAGATCGTGGCCCAGGACCGCGGCCGTTCCAGCGAGCTGGTGCAGGCCCGCAAGGGGCAGCGCCAGGCCGAGATCGCCCGGGACGAGGCGGTCGCCGCGCTGCGCCAGGTCGACGCCCGGCTGCGCCTGATCGTGGGCGGCAACGTCTCGCCCTGGGGCGCGGTGGGGGTGCCCCTGCTGGAGGTGCCGGACCTGGCCCGCGTGACGAACGACATCAGCGACAGCCCCGAGGTGCGCCAGCTGCGCCTGCAGGCCGATGCGCAGGAGAGCCTCGCCAAGGCGACGCAGGCCGAAGGCGCGCCGCAGCTGCGCTGGCAGGTGGGCGCCAATGCCGGGCGGGCCGCGCAGGTCACCAGCACGGCCTGGAACGCCGGGCTGACGTTGAACTACACGCTCGACGATGGTGGTGCGATCGCCGCTGGCACGCGCGCTGCCGTGGAGCGGGCGTCGGCAGCGCGGCGGGCCCAGGAGGCGCTGGTCAACGAGCGCGCCAAGTTGGCCGGCACGTACCACGATGCCGTACGCACCTCGTTCCAGCGCGCCAACCACTACGCCGGTGTGCTGGCCGACAGCGACCAGGTGCGCAATTCGACCTACGAGCAGTGGGCCAAGCTGGGCCGGCGCTCGCTGTTCGACCTGATGTCGGCCGAGGCAGAGCACTACCAGCTGCGCGTGGCCTACGTGAACGCGCTGCACGACGGCTTCCAGGCCTCGCTGCAGCTGCGCGCCGCGGGCGCCGGGCTGCTGCCCTGGCTGGCGCCGGAACTCGCCGAGCCTCGCCCGGCGGCACCTGGGCGCTGACCCAGTCGTTCCAGCCGAAAAAAGCGCGCCCTCGGCGCGCTTTGTCATTCAGGGCGGGGCCGGCTCTGCACCGGCCCGCTCCACGCCGCAGGGATCAGCTGGCGCTGGTCGCTGCTGCCTGGTGGTAATCGGTGACGCGCTGCACCTCGTTCTTCGAGCCCAGCATCACGCTGACGCGCTCGTGCAGCGCGCTCGGGTTGATGTCCATGATGCGCTGCGTGCCGTTGGTGGCCTGGCCGCCGGCCTGCTCGACGAGGAAGGCCATCGGATTGGCCTCGTACATCAGGCGCAGCTTGCCGGGCTTGTTCGGCTCGCGGCGGTCCCAGGGGTAGAGGAACACGCCGCCGCGGGTCAGGATGCGGTGCACGTCGGCCACCATCGAGGCGACCCAGCGCATGTTGAAGTCCTTGCCGCGCGGGCCTTCCTTGCCGGCCAGGCACTCGTCGATGTAGCGCCGCACCGGGTCGGCCCAGTGGCGCATGTTCGACATGTTGATCGCGAACTCCTTGGTGTCCGCCGGGATCTGCACCTGGTCCTGCGTCAGCACCCAGGAGCCGGTCTCGCGGTCGAGGGTGAACATCGCCACGCCGTCGCCGAAGGTCAGCACCAGGGTGGTCTGCGGGCCGTAGACGCAGTAG
>Ga0073899_10000341_pt1 | contig 42927 bp, 33 predicted proteins | sample KloWWTmetaKNB5Ph_FD_88975 | JGI IMG/M metagenome (GOLD analysis project Ga0073899, IMG submission 88975) | Active sludge microbial communities from Klosterneuburg, Austria, studying microevolution and ecology of nitrifiers - Klosterneuburg... | ecosystem: Engineered > WWTP > Aerobic digester >... | reverse complement strand
TGTCACCTATTCGTGCAGCAGTCCCAAGGAGAGGCTCCCGGCGGACGCGATCGAAAGCATGCGTGCAGCGATCACGGGGTCGATCAACAACATCCTCGCTGAGGACCGCGACGTGAAGGCGCAGCTTCAGAAGCAGTTAGACAAGCTCGAGGCGCAGGAAGAGCGCCTGATTGAGCTCGCCGCCACAGGGTCGCTCCCCATGAGCAAGATCCGGGAGCGCATCGAAAAGACCGCCATGCAGCGCGCCGCGGCCGAGGAGAAGATGAAGTTCACCGGCGAGCGTCTCAAGCACAGCGCCGACGGGGCGCTGGCGTACGTGGAGCTTCTCGCCGACTCGGGCAACCTGTACCAACGAGCCTCTGACACCGTCCGTCGCGACCTCCTGAGCGCCTACTTCGAGCGGCTCGTTGTGTACGTCGAGAAGGACCGTGTGCGAATCGAGACCGATCGGAACGCAGTGAACCGCTCACTGCGACTGAGCCACGGCCAGCTCGTCACGACGACCGACGGGCAAAACAAAACTCCCCGCATGCTTGCGGGGAGTTTGGATTCAAACGGGCCAAGAACTGGTTCTTTTGACCATGGTTTGAGTAACTCAATTGTGGCTGGGGTACCTGGACTCGAACCAAGAACAACGGAACCAGAAACCGCCGTGTTGCCAATTACACCATACCCCAATGGGTCGAACCGAAGCCCGTACCAAGGTACAACCTTACCCGAGCGTGCGACGAAGCGCCAATCGAGCGCCGGTCCGGCGCCGCCGTTACGAAGCCAGGCGCTTGGAGAGTGCGTCGAGGCGCGCGATCGTGACCTGCTTGCCCAGCAGCTCCATCGACTCGAACAGCGGCGGCGACACACGACGCCCGCTGAGCGCGACGCGCAGCGGCCCGTAGGCCACGCGAGGCTTCAGCCCAAGCCCCTCGATGAGCGCCTCGGCCAGGGCAGTCTGCACGGCCTCGGTGGTGAACTCCGACTCGGGAATCAGCTCGAGCGCGCCGAGCGATGCGGCGAGCACCTCGCCGGCGTTCGCCGGCAGCGACCCGAGGGCGTCGTCTTCGAACGTCACGCCGACATCACCGAGGAACAGGAAGCCGAGCATGCCCGGCGCCTCCCCCAGCAGCCCGATGCGCTCGTGGATGAGCGGTGCCGCTCGTTCGATGAGCTCGAGCTGCGCGCGGCTCGGCTCATCGCCGATGACCCCGGCCGCCGCAAGGTACGGCACGATGCGGGATGCGAAGTCTGCGGCATCCAGCATGCGAATGTGATCGCCGTTGATCGAGTCGGCCTTCTTCTGGTCGAAGCGAGCCGGGTTCGGGTTGACGTTCACGACGTCGAACGCGGCGATGAACTCCTCGAGCGTGAAGACGTCCCGATCGGCGGCGATCGACCAGCCCAGCAGGGCGAGGTAGTTCAGCAGCCCCTCCGGAATGAAGCCCTTCTCGCGCTGCAGGAACAGATCGGCACGCGGGTCGCGCTTCGAGAGCTTCTTGTTGCCGTCGCCCAGCACGAGCGGCAGGTGACCGAACCGCGGGATGAACGACGCCACCCCGATGTCGATCAGCGCGTGGTACAGGGCGATCTGTCGGGCGGTCGAGGGCAGCAGGTCTTCGCCGCGGAGCACGTGCGTGATGCCCATGAGCGCGTCGTCGACGGGGTTGACGAAGGTATAGAGCGGGATGCCGTTGGGGCGCACGACGACGAAGTCGACGAACGAGCCCTCGGGAAAGGTGATGTCGCCGCGCACCAGATCGGTGAACGAGAGGTCGGTGTCGGGCACCCGCAGTCGCAGCGCGGGCTGGCGGCCTTCGGCACGGAACGCGGCCTTCTGCTCCTCGGTGAGGTCGCGGTCGAAGTTGTCGTAACCGAGCTGCTTGGCGCGGCCCGCCGCCTCGTTGCGGGCGTCGATCTCTTCGGCCGTCGAATAGCTCTCGTACAGGTGGCCGGAAGCGACGAGCTGCTCGATGACGCCGCGGTAGATGTCGTGGCGCTGCGACTGCCGGTACGGCTCGTGCGGGCCGCCCTTCTCGACGCCCTCGTCCCAATCGATGCCAAGCCAGGTGAGCGCGTCGATCAGCTGCAGGTAGCTCTCTTCGCTATCGCGCGCCGCGTCGGTGTCTTCGATGCGGAAGATCATCTTGCCGCCGTGGTGGCGAGCGTAGCCCCAGTTGAACAGGGCCGTGCGCACGAGTCCGACGTGCGGAAGCCCGGTCGGCGAGGGGCAGAACCGCACGCGCACATCGGCGCCCGTGGCGGTGGTCGTGGGATGGGCCGAAGCCGCGAGCGAGGAATCAGACATCACCGCTCATCTTACCCGCCGCCTCGGGTTGCGCCCGGCGAGCGGCGAGGCCGCCTGTGCACCGGCGCGCGGCCTCGCGCGGCCTAGGCCTCCGTCGCGACGGGCACCCGTGGCATCCGCGCCATCGGTGCGAACACCACGACGACCGCGACGATGCCGAGCGCGATCAGGGCGAGACCGGCGAAGCCGATCCACCCGAGCACGACGCCCGCGAGCACCGCGCCGGCGGCGGCGACGAGGCTCATGATCAGGTCGCTGCGGCCTTGGCGCTTGGTACGCATCTGCTCGGCGGATGCCTCGGTGAGCAGTGTGGAGCCGGCGACGGTCGACGCGCTCCAGCCGAGCCCGAGCAGCACGAGGGCCACCGTGACGGCGGTGGTGCTCCCCTGTCCCAGCGCCGCGGTGAGCAGCGCGGCGACGAGAATCGCTTGTCCGAGCAGAATGGTCGGCACGCGGCCGAGCTTGTCGGCCAGGATGCCGAACACCGGCGAGAGCGCGTACATGCCGGCGATGTGCAGGCTGATGGTGAAGCCGATCACGGTCACGGTGGCCGCGTCATTCGTGCCGCCCATGATGTGCATCAGGTGCACCGGCGTCATCGCCATCACGGCGACCATGACGCCGTGGGCGCCGGCGATCGCGATGATCGCGTAGATCGCGGTGCGCGGACGATCCGCCGCGGCGATGACGTTCTTGCCCGCGCGAAGCGCTGCCGCCGCGACGCGAACCGCGAGCAGGAGTGGGTCGGGCCGCAGCGCAAAGAAGTACAGGGCGACCCCGAGCAGCTGCGCCACCACGGTGAACAGGTAGGGCCCGGTGAGCGGGGGCATCCCGATCCACTCGCCCAGCGCCTCGCCGGGGCCGACGAGGTTCGGGCCCAGCACGGCGCCGACCGTCGTTGCCCAGACCACGATCGAGAGGTCGCGCCCGCGCGTGCGATCGGTCGCCAGGTCGGTCGCCGCGAAGCGGGACTGCAGGTTAGCCGACTGCCCCGTGCCGACGAGGATGAACCCGGCCAGCAGCAACGGAAAATTCCAAATCCCGACGGCACCGATCACGACAGCCACGCCCACGAGCGCCAGCAGCATGCCGACCGTCAGCGCGATGCGGCGGCCGAAGCGCTGCGCCGTGCGGGCGAGCGGCACGGCAAAGATCGCGGTGCCCAGCGTGATCGACGCGGTCGCGAGGCCCGAGAGCGAGTCCTGACCCGACAGCTCGCGGGCAAGAATCGCGCCGAGCGAGATCGTCGCACCGAACGCGAGGCCGCCGAGCACCTGTCCGGCGCTCAGCACCCCGACGGTGCGGCGCTGCAGGCGCGCAAGTGCGGCGTCGTCGAATTCCTCGGCTGTCGCGGCTGCGGCCACGCCGCCATGCGATGCCATCATGGTGTGTTCACGCGTCGCGGGCCGAATTGCGAAGCACCCCGATGCCGGGGACCTCGATCTCGATCTGGTCACCCGCGACGAACGGTCCCACGCCCGCGGGCGTGCCCGTGAGGATCACGTCGCCGGGCAGCAACGTGAACGCCGCCGAAGCGTGCGCCACGATGTCGGCCACCGAGTGCACCATGTCGGAAAGCGGGGCCGACTGGACCACCTCGTGGTTACGTCGCGTCTCGATGCGGCCACCCGCCACGTCGAACTCGGTCTCGATGACCGGTCCGAGTGGGCAGAACGTGTCGAAGCCCTTTGCGCGGGCCCATTGCCCGTCGCGCTGCTGGAGGTCGCGCGCGGTGACGTCATTGGCGATCGTGTAGCCGAAGATGACCTCGTCGGCGCGCTCGTGGGCGACGTGCTTGGCGACCGAACCGATCACCACCGCGAGTTCGCCCTCAAAGGAGGTGAACTGCGACTGCTTCGGCCGCACGATCATGTCACCCGGGCCGATCACCGAGGTGTTCGGCTTGAGAAAGAGCAGGGGTTCGGTGGGAGCCTCGCCGCCCATCTCGGCTGCGTGGTCGTGATAGTTCTTGCCGACCGCCACGATCTTCGACCGCGGGATCACGGGCGCGAGCAGCACCGCGTCCGCGAGCGGGACGCGCTCCCCCGTCGTGTCGAAACCGGAGAACATCGGGTCTCCACTCAACACGACGAGCTCGTCGTCATCGACGATGCCGTAGTGGATGGCGTCGTCGAAGCTGAAGCGCGCGATCTTCATCTCAGGCCTCCGCGGGGGCTTCCGTCGTCGCAGCAGCGTCGAGCCGCACGAGCCAGCCGTGCACGTCGGGGATCCGGCCGTACTGAATGTCGGTGAGCTCCTGGCGCAGCGACATCGCGAGGCGGTCTTCGACCTCGGGCATCGTCAGGGTGAACTCCGCCGACTTCAGCTCGGCGATCGGCGTGATCACCGCGGCCGTACCGCACGCGAACGCCTCGACGATGCTGCCGTCGGCGACGCCGTCGCGCCATTCGTCCACCGTGACGGGACGCTCCTCGACCGTGAGACCGCGCGCCTTCGCCAACGTGATGAGGCTGTCGCGGGTGACCCCCTCCAGGATGCTGCCGTTGATCTCGGGCGTCACGAGCGTGCCGTCGGCCTTGACCAGGAACAGGTTCATCCCGCCGAGCTCTTCGATCCGGTTGCCGTTCTCCGAGTCGAGGAACAGCACCTGCGCGCAGCCGTTCTCGTAGGCCTCGCTCTGCGGCAGCAGGGAGGCGGCGTAGTTGCCGCCGCACTTCGCGGCACCGGTGCCACCGCGGCCGGCGCGCGCGTACTCGGTCGAGAGCCAGATCGACACGGCGGTGACGCCGCCCTGGAAGTAGGCGCCTGCCGGGCTGGCGATCACGTAGTAGGCGACGCGCTGCGAGGGCCGCACGCCGAGGAAGGACTCGTTCGCGATCATGAACGGGCGCAGGTACAGGCTCGTCTCCGGCGCCGAGGGCACCCACGCGCCGTCGATGGCGACGATCTCGCGCAGCGAGTCGACGAACAGCTCGACGGGCAGCTCGGGCAGCGCGAGGCGGTGCGCGGAGCGCTGCAGGCGAGCGCCGTTGCGCTCCGGGCGGAAGGTCCAGATCGAGCCGTCGGCGTGGCGGTACGCCTTGACGCCCTCGAAGATCTCCTGGCCGTAGTGCAGGACGCTCGCGGCCGGGTCCAGCAGCAGCGGCCCGTAGGGCTGCACGCGCGCGTCGTGCCATCCCTCACCGGCGGTCCAGTCGATGGCCACCATGTGATCGGTGAAGTACAGCCCGAAGCCCGGGTCGGCGAGAATCGCGTCGCGATCGGCGTCGGTGACCGCATCGACGCGCCGCGTGACGGCGAAGGTGGAGGTCGCGGGTGCGCTGGATGCCGATGTGCTCATCGTGAGTCCTTCTTCGATTTCTGGATGCCGCGGCCCCGCCGAGTCGGACGGTCAACGTGCACGGAGATAAGGTCAAGCCTACGCCTGACCGGGGATGTGTTGCTCGGGGCGCCGGCTCGGCGATCGGCCTACGCGCTCGCGAGCGCTGCGACGATGGCATCGCCGATCGCAGCGGTCGAACGCGTCTCGCCCGCCGCGCGCGTGGCGATGTCGGCCTCGACGGCGGCGGTCACGCGCGCCGCCTCCGCCTCGAGTCCGAGGTGGCGCAGCAGCAGCGCGACCGAGAGGATCGCGGCGGTGGGGTCAGCGATCTGCTGGCCGGCGATGTCGGGCGCCGAACCGTGCACGGGCTCGAACATCGAGGGGAACGCGCCGGTGGGGTTGATGTTGCCAGAGGCGGCGAGCCCGATGCCGCCGGTGATCGCGCCGGCCAGGTCGGTGAGGATGTCACCGAAGAGGTTGTCGGTGACGATGACGTCGAAGCGCTCGGGGTTGGCGACCATGTGAATCGTGGCGGCGTCGACGTGCATGTAGTCGACGGCGACGTCCGGGTGCTCGGCGGCGACCTCGCCGACGATGCGCTGCCAGATCGCGCCCGCAAACACGAGCACGTTGGTCTTGTGCACCCAGGTGAGCTTCTTGTTGCGGCGCTCGGCCTCCGCGAATGCGTAGCGCACCACCCGCTCCACACCGAACGCGGTGTTCACCGACACCTCGTTGGCGACCTCGTGCGGGGTGCCGCGGCGAATCACGCCGCCGTTGCCCACGTACGGGCCCTCGGTGCCCTCGCGCACGACGATGAAATCGACCGCCCCGGGGTTGGCGAGCGGGCTGCCCACCGAGCTGTAGACCTTCGACGGGCGCAGGTTCACGAAGTGGTCGAGCTCGAAGCGCAGCTTCAGCAGCAGGCCGCGCTCGATGTTCGCGTCGCGCAGGCGCGGGTCGCCGGGCACGCCGCCGACGGCGCCGAGCAGGATCGCATCCTGTCCCTTGATGGCCTCGAGGTCGGCGTCGCTGAGCGTGTCGCCCGTCGCGAGGTAGCGTGCGGCCCCCAGCTCGAACCGCGTCTTCTCGAAGTGGATGTCGCTGCCGGCGGTCGCGGCATCCAGAACCTTCTCGGCCTCGGTGACGACCTCGGGACCAATGCCGTCACCGGGAATGAGGGCGAGACGAATGCTGCGGGTCATGAGGCTCCTTAGGCGCTGTTGCGGGTGCCTCTCAGACTAACGGCGGCGATGACCGCGGCAGTAATCATGAGTCCTGCGCCGATCAGGGACGTGATCACCACGCCACCGTCGAACGCGTGCGCGGCGGCCTGCATCAGCTGCTCGCCGAGGGTCGGGTCGAGCGTCTCGGCAACCGCCACCGCACCGCCGAGCGTCTCGCGCGCGTGGGCGGCGGCCTCGGCGGGAATCCCGAGCGGAATCACCAGATTCGCGCGGTAGAACGCGGTCAGGATGCCGCCGAGCAGGGTCGTGCCGAGCACGGCGCCGAGCTCGTACGCCGTCTCGGAAACCGCCGACGCGGCCCCCGCCTTCGCGGCGGGGGCGCTCGAGAGCACCAGCTCGTTCGAGACCGTCTCGGCGGCGCCGATCCCGATGCCGAGCGCGATGAAGGCCGCGATGAGCGTGGCGAGACCACCGCTCTGTGACGAAATGGCGACGAGGAGGTAGCCCAGCACAGAGAACACGAGCGCGGCCGGCACCACCACGCGCGGTGAGACGCGGCGCGCGATGGGCACGACCCCGAGGCCCGCGACGATCATCATGAGCAAGCCCGGCAGCAGGGCGAAGCCCGACTCGAGCGGGCTCATGCCGAGGATGAGCTGCAGATGCTGGGCCACGAAGTACAGGAAGCCCACGAGGCCGATCACGCTCAGCAGGTTGACGAGGATCGCGCCGCTGAACGAGCCCCGACGGAACAGGCGCATGTCGAGCATCGGCGACTCGGCGTGCAACTGGCGCCGCACGAACAGCCAACCCGCCGCGAGGCCCACGAGGATCGCGGGGATGCCGAGGCTCGCCACGCCCTCGACCGCGAGTGTCTTGATGCCGGCCACGATCGGCAGCATCGTCGCGATCGACAGCACGATGCTGAGGGGGTCGATCCGGCCGGGCCGCGGGTCGCGGCTCTCACGCACCAGCAGGGGAACGAAGATCACCAGGGGCACGAGCACGGGTACGGCCATCAGAAAGACCGAGCCCCACCAGAAGTGCTCGAGCAGGAGCCCGCCGATGATGGGCCCGAGCGCGGCACCCGCCGAGAATCCCGTCGCCCAGATCGCGATCGCCAGGCGCCGCTGCTCGCGATCGAGGAAGATCGTGCGCAGGAGCGAGAGCGTGGAGGGCATGAGCATGGCGCCGAACAAGCCGAGGGCCGCGCGCGCGGCGATCAGCAGTTCCGCGGTGGGGGCGAACGCCGCGAGCACCGAGACGGCGGCGAAGCCGATCGAGCCGATCATCAGCAGCTTGCGCCGACCGATGCGGTCGCCGAGCGTGCCCATGGTCACCAGCAGGCTCGCGAGCACGAGCGGGTACGCGTCGATGATCCACAGCTGCTGCGCGCTCGTGGGCTCGAGATCGAGCGCGATCTGCGGGAGCGCGAAGCTCAGCACCGTGTTGTCGACCGAGACCAGCAGCACCAGCAGCATGAGCACGGCAAGCGCCAACCAGCCGCGCCACGAGACTCGCGGGCCCTCGTTCGTGTGCAGCCCGGTCAGTGTCGTTGCCGACATGTGTCGTACTCCTCAATGGCGGGGATCCACCCCGCATAAAAACCGTCCAGCCGGTATAGTAACAGACAGCTGCTGACCACACCTGAAGGAGGAGCGCATGAGCCGTCCCCCAGTCGCACGCGAGAATGTGCTCGACGCGTTCGAGGCGATCCTCATCGACAAGGGCGAACGCTTCGCGACGATGGATGCCACGGCCAAGGCCGCCGGCGTCTCCAAAGGCGGCCTGCTCTATCACTTCGCCTCGAAGCAGGCGCTCGAAGCGGGCCTCCTCGCGCGGCTCGACGCGCTCGTGCGCGCCGACCTCGAAGAGATCGCGACCGCCGACGAGGGCCCCGTGGCGTTCTTCCTGCGCTCGTCAACCACCGGAGGCACGCCCGTCGATCGTGCGATCGTCGCGGCAACCCGGCTCGCGCAGGGCGGTGACGCCGCCGCAAACGCGGCACTTCGCCGCATCCGTGAGCAGTGGGCCGACCTCATCCGGCCGCACGTGAGCGACGCGACCGCCCTCGACCTGGTGCTGCTCGTGAGCGACGGGCTCTATTACAACGCGGCCCTCGACGGCAGCGGCGTGGCCGGGCCGGTGCCGCGCGGCCTGGAGCTCGATGCGCTGATCGCACTCGTGAAGCGCGCCGCGCAGGACTGACGCGCACCGCGCACGCCGCGCACGCACCGCACGCACCGCACGCACCGCACCCCGCGGCGCTCGGGCGGCGTGCGGCGCAGGCACGAGGCATCCCGCGTTGCACGCGAATGGCGCGGCACGCAACAGCATGCCGCGCCATTCAGACACGTGGGCGCGGGCCCGAGGGCCCGAGGGCCCGGCGGAGCCTAGGACTCGGTGATCTCGATCTGGCGGAACACCGACGCGTCAATCTCGTCGCGAACCGACTCGAGCAGCTCGTCGTCGATGCGCGAGTCGACGGTGAGCACGCTGAGCGCCTCTCCCCCGGCCTCGCGGCGCGCGATCTGCATGCCGGCGATGTTGACCCCGGCCTCGCCGAAGCGCTGGCCGTAGACCGCGACGATGCCCGGGCGGTCGGTGTACATCATCACGATGTGCTGCTTCTCGATCGGCAGCTCGAGGGCGTAGTCGTTGATGCCGATGAGCTTCTCGACCTGCTTGGTTCCCGTGAGGGTGCCCGAGACCGAGAGCTGCGTGCCATCGCTGAGGGCGCCGCGAATCGTGATCACGTTGCGGTACTCCTCCGAGTTGCCGTCGACGATCAGGCGCACGCCGATGCCGCGCTGCTCGGCGAGCAGCGGCGCGTTCACGTACGAGACCGACTCGCTCACGATGTTCGTGAACAGCCCCTTGAGCGCCGCGAGCTTGAGCACGCTGACGTCGTAGTTGTTGAGCTCGCCGTGCACCTCGACGTCGACGCTGGTCAGCGGCGAAAGCGCGAGCGCGGAGAAGATCTGGCCGAGCTTCTCGACCAGCGCGATGCCGGGGCGGACGTACTCGTCGATGACGCCACCGGCGACGTTGACGGCGTCGGGGACGAGCTCGCCCTCGAGGGCGAGGCGCACCGAACGCGCGACCGAGACGCCCGCCTTCTCCTGTGCCTCTTCGGTCGAGGCGCCCAGGTGCGGCGTCACCACGACGTTGGGCAGGCTCAGCAGCTCGCGTGCGACGCTGCCCTCCTTCGGCGGCTCGCTCGTGAAGACGTCGAGCCCGGCGCCCGCGATCTCGTCTGCGCGGAGTGCCTCGAGCAGCGCCGCCTCGTCGATCAGCCCGCCGCGGGCGACGTTGATCACGAACGCGGTCGGCTTCATGGCCTTGAGCTGCTCGGCGCCGATCATGCCCGTGGTCTCGGGGGTCTTCGGCATGTGGATCGTGACGAAGTCGCTCTCGGCGAGCAGCTCGTCAAGCGTCACGAGCTGCACGCCCAGCTGCTGCGCGCGGGCCGAGGTGACGTAGGGGTCGTATGCGATCACGCGAACGCCGAAGGCCTGCATGCGCGCGGTGATGAGCGCGCCGATGCGGCCGAGGCCGATGATGCCGAGGGTCTTCTCGTAGAGCTCGGTGCCGGTGTACGCGCTGCGCTTCCATGCGCCGCCGGCGAGCGAGGCGTGGGCCGCGGGGATGCGACGCGCGAGGCTCAGGATGTGCCCGACGGTCAGCTCGGCGGCCGAGATGATGTTGGACGTGGGGGCGTTGACCACCATGACGCCGGCGGTGGTCGCCGCCGGGATGTCGACGTTGTCGAGGCCCACACCCGCACGGGCGATCACCTTGAGCTTGGGCGCCGCGGCGATGGCCTCGACGTCGACCTGAGTTGCCGAGCGCACGAGCACGGCTTGCGCGTCGGCAAGTGCCGCGAGCAGCGCCGGGCGATTGGTGCCATCGACGTTGCGCACGTCGAAGTCGGGGCCGAGGGCCTCGACGGTGGCAGGTGAGAGTTCTTCGGCGATGAGCACGATGGGCTTCGACACGAAACGCAGTCCTTAGAGGCGTGGACGCACAAAGCGACCTGCAAACGGGGGAAAATGCTGCGCCGCACGCCATCGGGGCACAACCAGGAATACTCTATCGGCTCGCGCGCCCCCTCCCGGCACGCTTGCGCGAGTATTACCGTGCGCGAGGGTGTTTCGGCGCGCAATCCCGCACCGAGTGCCCCGAAATCCCGGCCGAACGCCCGAGTTCGTTGCCGCTGCCGCGCCGGAGCTCAGCCGACGAGCGCCGGAGCGTTGAGGGTCGTGTACGCGAGGACGTTCAGCCAGAACACGGCCACGAGGCCCAGACCGGCCAGCAACGCGAGCGGGTACGCGAGCATCCCGCGCGTGCGACCGACGGCCGCTGCGATCGCAAACGCGACCCACGGAACGAGCGCGGCCATCAGCCAGACGATCCACCCCATCGCATTCAGGCCGAGCGGTCCGCTCGCGGCCCCGACGAGCCCGTCGATCGCCTGCCACACCGCGTTGGCGTAGAACAGCCCGAACAGCGCGCCGATCGCGATCGCGTACCACCGCGGTACCGGCTGCGCCTGCGCCCGCGAAGTCAGTGACCCGCTCATGCTCACATCGCCCCAATCATCAAAAACGGCCACGGCACGAGCAGCACGACGCCGCCCAGCAGGCCGACAAAGCGCTTCCAGAACCGCTGACCGCGGGTGACGACGAGCGTCGTGATGAACCAGATCGGCGCCGCGAGCGTAGCCATGATCACCCAGAACAGATACAGCAGGTCGTTTGCGAGGATCGGCACGCCGAGCAGATCGCCCGAGCCGCTCTCGAGCTGGACCACCGCGAGGCGCGTCGCCCCGAGGTACCAGCCGATCGCGTAGAGCACGAACACGCCGCCGAACACACCGAGCGAGATGAGCGCCGCGTTCCCCATGGCGGGTGCCGCGCCGTCGCTTGATGCGTTCGGGTCGTCGGCATCCGGGGTGTCGGCATCCCTACCGTGCGCATCCGGGGTGTCGGCATCCGCCTCGGACTGCACGCTCTGCGCGCCTGCGCCCACCGCGCTCCATCCAGCCGGCAGCACGGGCGCCGCGGGGCCCTGCGCTGCAGGTGCCTGCGCCGCGGGCGGGTGCACGCCGGGCTGTTCGAGCTCACCCAACGAATCCGCGCCGGGCGGCTGCGCATCTCCCGGTGACGCATCGACGCCGGGGCGGCCGGGGCCCGCATCGAGCGTCGGGTCGTCGTCGCCCCAGCTGAGGGCGTCTTCTTCGCGTCCGGACGTCATGCGTCCAGCGTAGTCGCGCCCCAGCGGGGCCGCGTGCACGCGCTCGTTCGTCGCCGACGCCCGCGCAAACGCGAATGGTGGCCCCCCTCAGGCGAGGCGGGCCACCATTGCGTGGAGCGATACGAGCTAGCGTGCGGCCGAGCCGTCGACGTAGTCGGTGTCCTGCTGCTTCCAGGCGAACAGCGAACGCAGCTGCTTGCCGGTTGCCTCGATCGGGTGCGCGGCACCCTTCTCGCGGAGGGCGAGGAACTCGGGTGCGCCCGCGTCCTGGTCCTTGATGAAGCGGTCGGCGAAGGCACCCGACTGCACGTCCGCGAGCACAGCCTTCATGTTCTCCTTGACGCGCGCGTCGATCACGCGGGGGCCCGACACGTAGTCGCCGTACTCGGCGGTGTCAGAGACCGACCAGCGCTGCTTGGCGATGCCGCCCTCCCACATCAGGTCGACGATGAGCTTGAGCTCGTGCAGCACCTCGAAGTACGCGATCTCCGGCTGGTAGCCGGCCTCGGTCAGGGTCTCGAAGCCGTACTGGATCAGCTGCGATACGCCGCCGCACAGCACTGCCTGCTCGCCGAACAGGTCGGTCTCGGTCTCCTCGGTGAAGGTCGTCTTGATGACGCCCGCACGCGTGCCACCGATCGCCTTGGCGTACGAGAGGGCGAGGGCCCACGCGGTGCCCGAGGCGTCGCGCTCGACGGCGATGATGTCGGGGATGCCACGGCCTGCGACGAACTCGCGCCGCACCGTGTGGCCGGGGGCCTTCGGTGCGACGAGGATCACGTCGATGTCTTCGGGCGCGTCGATGTAGCCGAAGCGGATGTTGAAGCCGTGCGCGAACGCGAGGGTCTTGCCCTTGGTGAGCTTGCCCTTGATCTCGTCGTTGTAGATCGAGCGCTGGTGCTGGTCGGGCGCCAGGATCATGATGACGTCGGCCCACTCGGTGGCGTCGGCGACCGAGCGCACCTCGAAGCCGTCTTCTTCAGCCTTGGCCTTCGACTTCGAGCCCTCCTTGAGCGCAATGGTGACAGCGACGCCCGAGTCACGCAGGTTCAGGGCGTGGGCGTGGCCCTGCGAGCCGTAGCCCACGATCGCAACCTTCTTGCTCTGGATGAGCGAGAGGTCGGCGTCGTTGTCATAGAGAATCTCAGTCACAGGTGTGTCTCTTTCCTTGGGGTGTGGTGTGGATGCGGGTGGGTGCGCGGTCGCGGACCCACCCGCAAAATGGTGGTTACGAGCGCAGCACGCGCTCGGTGATGCTCTTGCCGCCGCGGCCGATGGCCAGCAGGCCGGACTGGGCGATCTCCTTGATGCCGAACGGCTCGAGAGCGCGCAGGAACGCCTGCGCCTTGCCGCTGTCGCCGGTCACCTCGACCACGAGCGCGTCCGGCGCGTAGTCGACGACCGAGGCCCGGAACAGGTTCACGATCTCGATGACGCTGCCGCGGGTGGCGTTGTCGGTGCGGACCTTGATCAGCATGTGCTCGCGTTGCACCGACTGGCTGACGTCGAGCTCGACGATCTTGATCACGTTGACCAGCTTGTTCAGCTGTTTGGTGACCTGCTCAAGCGGCAGCGCGTCAACGTCGACGACGACCGTGATGCGCGAGAGCCCCGGCACCTCGGTCACGCCCACGGCAAGGGAGCTGATGTTGAAGCCGCGGCGGGCGAACAGGCCGGCGACGCGAGTCAACAGGCCGGGCTTGTCCTCGACAAGGAGGCTCAGAACGTGGGTGCTCATGTCTATGCCTCCTCATCGAACGACGGTGCGTGGTCTTTTGCGTACTGGATGTAGCTGTTGCTGACGCCCTGCGGCACCATCGGCCACACCATGGAGTCGGCGCTCACGACGAAGTCGATCACGACCGGGCGATCGTTGGTCGCCAGGGCGAGCTCGATGGCCGCATCCACCTCATCCTCACGCTCGACTCGAATGGAGAGGCATCCATACGCCTCACCAAGCTTGACGAAGTCGGGAACGTGCACGGTACCGTGCCCGGTCTCGAGGTCGGTGTTCGAGTAGCGACTGTTGTAGAACAGCGTCTGCCACTGGCGCACCATCCCGAGCGACGAGTTGTTGATCACCGCCACCTTGATCGGGATGTTGTTCAGCGTGCAGGTGGCCAGCTCCTGGTTGGTCATCTGGAAGCAGCCATCGCCGTCGATCGCCCAGACGACGCGATCGGGCTCGCCGACCTTCGCGCCCATGGCGGCCGGAACGGCGTAGCCCATCGTGCCCGCGCCACCCGAGTTCAGCCACGAGTTGGGCCGCTCGTACTTGATGAACTGGGCAGCCCACATCTGGTGCTGGCCGACGCCGGCAGCGTAGACCGCGTCGGGGCCGGTGAGCTCGCCGATGCGCTGGATCACGTGCTGGGGCGAGAGCAGACCGTCGCCCGTGGGCGCAAAGCCCAGCGGGAACTCGTCGCGCAGGCCGTCGAGGAACGACCACCACTCCGTGATGTCTGGCGCCTCGGTCGCCGAGAGGCTCGAGAACGCCACGCTGAGGTCGACGAGCACGTCGCGGACATCCCCCACGATCGGCACGTCGGCCGTGCGGATCTTGCCGATCTCGGCCGGGTCGATGTCGACGTGCACGACCTTCGCCTTCGGTGCGAACAGCGCGGCCTTGCCGGTGACGCGGTCATCGAAGCGCGCGCCGAGCGAGATGATCAGATCGGCCTCCTGCAGCGCCAGCACCGCGGGAACGGTGCCGTGCATGCCGGGCATGCCGAGATGCTGCGGGTGCGAGTCGGGGAACGCGCCCCGCGCCATCAGCGTCGTCACGACGGGTGCGCCGGTCTGCTCGGCCAGGGCGAGCAGCTCCTCGGACGCACGCGAGCGGATGACGCCGCCGCCGACGTACAGGACGGGCTTGCTCGCTTCGGCCAGCAGCTGGGCCGCGGCGTTGATCTGCTTGCCGTGCGCCTTGGTGACGGGGCGGTACCCGGGCAGATCGTACTTGGGCGGCCAGGCGAAGCTCATCTCCTCCTGCTGCGCGTCCTTGGTGATGTCGACGAGCACCGGGCCGGGGCGACCTGTGCTCGCGATCTCGTAGGCCGCGGCAATCGCACCCGGGACGTCTTCCGCGCGCTTGACGAGGAAGGAGTGCTTGGTGATCGGCATCGTGATGCCGACGATGTCGGCCTCCTGGAACGCATCCGTGCCCATCAGCGTCGAGTACACCTGGCCGGTGATGGCGAGCATCGGGACCGAGTCCATGTACGCATCTGCGATGGCGGTGACGAGGTTCGTCGCACCGGGACCGGAGGTGGCGATGCACACGCCGACCTTGCCGGTCGCCGCGGCGTAGCCCTCAGCCGCGTGGCCGGCGCCCTGTTCGTGGCGCACGAGCACGTGGCGCAGCAGCTTGCTGTCCATCAGCGGGTCGTAGACGGGAAGGATGGCGCCGCCGGGGATGCCGAACACATCGGTGATCCCCAGCATCTCGAGCGAGCGGACGACCGCTTCTGCTCCCGTCAATGTGCTGGTTGTCGCGCCGGGCGCAGGGCCCGGGCGGGCGGTCATGGGTTCGGCAGTCATAGGCCGTGTCCTCAATCGGTTGTGTTCTGTCGGGTGAATGCCAGTCAGCCCGTGACTGCACCGTGAGCTGCAGAGCTCACGAGTCGCGAGTATTTGGCGAGTACGCCACGGGTGTAGCGCGGGGGTAGAGGCTCCCAGCCCTGACGGCGGGAGGCCAGCTCTGCGTCATCGACGAGTAGGTCGAGAGCACGAGCGGCGATATCGACCCGTATCAGATCACCATCGCGCACGAGTGCGATCGGACCTGCGTCCACCGCCTCGGGTGCTATGTGGCCGATGCACAGGCCGGTTGTGCCGCCGGAGAATCGACCGTCCGTCAAGAGTAGTACATCTTTTCCGAGGCCCGCGCCCTTGATGGCGGCCGTGATCGCGAGCATCTCGCGCATCCCCGGCCCGCCCTTCGGGCCCTCGTAACGGATGACGACGACGTCGCCGGGTGTGATCTCCCCCGCCTCCAGCGCGTCCATCGCGGCGCGCTCGCGCTCGAAGACGCGGGCCGGGCCCTCGAACACGTCGGCGTCGAAGCCTGCGGTCTTCACGACGGCGCCCTCGGGGGCAAGCGATCCGTGCAGCACGGTGATCCCCCCGGTGGCGTGGATGGGGTTGTCGAACGAGTGCACCACGTCGCCGTCGACGGGGCCGGGCGCGAGCTCGGCGAGGTTCTCAGCGAGCGTCTTGCCCGTGACCGTCAGCGCATCGCCGTGCAGAAGCCCCTCGTCGAGCATCGCCTTCATGATGACGGGGATGCCGCCGTGTCGGTCGACGTCGTTCATGACGTACTGCCCGAACGGCTTCATGTCGGCGATGTGCGGAACCTTGTCGCCGATGCGATTGAAATCGTGCAGATCGAGGTCGACGTCCGCCTCGCGTGCGATCGCGAGCAGGTGCAGCACCACGTTGGTCGAACCGCCGAGTGCCATCGCGACCGCGACCGCGTTCTCGAACGCCTCCTTGGTGAGGATGTCGCGTGTGGTGATCCCGAGGCGAAGCAGGTTGACGACCGCCTCACCCGAACGGTGCGCGAACACGTCGCGGCGACGGTCTGCGGAGGGCGGCGCCGCCGAGCCCGGCAGGCTCAGCCCGAGCGCCTCGCCGACCGAGGCCATGGTGTTCGCCGTATACATGCCGCCGCAGGCACCCTCGCCCGGGGCGAAGGCGCATTCGATGCGCCGAAGATCTTCCTCGCTCATGTGACCGGCAAGGCACGCGCCGACCGCTTCGAACGAGTCGATGATCGTGATGTCCTTCTCCGTGCCGTCACTGAGCTTGACCCAGCCCGGCGCGATCGAACCGGCGTAGAGGAACACGCTCGCAAGGTCCAGGCGCGCGCTGGCCATCATCATGCCGGGAATCGATTTGTCGCATCCGGCGAGCAGCACCGTGCCGTCGAGGCGCTCGGCCATGACCACCGTCTCGACCGAATCGGCGATGACCTCGCGTGAGACGAGCGAGAAGTGCATCCCCTCGTGCCCCATCGAGATGCCGTCCGAGACCGAGATCGTGCCGAACTGCAGGGGGTAGCCACCGCCGGAGTGGACGCCCTCCTTGGCGCCCTGCGCGAGACGATCAAGCGACAGGTTGCACGGCGTGATCTCGTTCCACGAGCTCGCGATGCCGATCTGCGGCTTGTTCCAATCGTCGTCGCCCATGCCCACGCCGCGAAGCATGCCGCGTGAGGTCGTGGCCTCGATGCCGTGCGTCACCACACGGCTGCGAGGCTTCATGTCGGCCGCGGGCGCGGCCGGTTCGTTGGGAGACATGCTCTGAGTCTACGGCCGAGTCGCGAGGCGCCGCTCGACGAGAAGCAGGAGCAGCGCGGCGAGCGCTTCCGGGTCAGGCACCCGCACGGCCGCCACCGTCTCCCCCGCGCCCACGCGAATGCCGAGATCACCCGGCAGGAGCGCGCGCAGCGCGTCCTCGTCGGTCACATCATCGCCGGCGAACAGCACCGCGGTGGCTCCGGTCTGGGCGCGCAGCGCGACCAGCGCCGTGTCTTTGCCTTCGTGTCGGAAGGCGTACTCGACGATGTTCTTGCCGGTGCGCCGACGCCAGTGCGGGGCCCGTTCCGCCACCAGCGCGTCGGTGCCGGCCATCACGGCGGCACCGTCTTCGGGCGTGGAAAGTCGCACGTGCACCCCGAAGCCGAAGCGCTTGGGCTCGATCCACGCGCCGGGCACGGACTCGAACGCCGCGACTGCCGCCGCGTACAGCTCGTCTCGCAGCGCTTCTTCGGCCGCGGCATCCATCGGCACGGTGTCAGCTGCACCCGAGACCGCTGCTGCGGTGTCGGCAGTGGGCTCGGGAGCGTGCACCGCCTCGAACCCGAGCGGCGGCCGCACCTCCGCACCGTGCGAGCCGGCGAGGTACACCGGAGAGTCGTCTTCGTGCTCGGCGATGACGCGCAGATCGCGGAGGCTGCGCCCCGAGACGAGGGCGACGACCGTGTGCGGCAGCGCAGCGAGCGCGGCGACCGCGCGGGCCCCGCTGGGTGTTGCACGGGCGTCCATCGGCACATCGTGCAGCGGCGAGAGCGTGCCGTCGAAGTCGAGGGCCACAAGCAGGGTCGGGGTGGCGGCGATCGCGTCGATCGCGGCGACGGTGTCGGCGGGGAACACGTAGTCGGTGGTCATGGTGGAGCTCCGTTCGTGGGTGCGTGGCGCCGTCGGCCTCGTGAGTCGCGGCGAAAACATCGGGGATGCGGCGTCGGGACGCCGGTGCTGGGGATCGCCTCTCAGGCGTCGACGACGCTCAGCGCGGCGCGCTGTGCCTGCGCATCTCGTCGATCGCGCGAACGCGCGAGCGCGTCGAGAAACGATGACGACCAGGCGTTGATGTCGTTCTTGAACACCCGACGGCGCATCGCACGCATGCGACGAGCCTGTTCGGCGGGCGGCATATCAAGCGCCTCGATAATGGTGTCTTTCAGGCCTTCGATGTCGTGGGGGTTGATCAGCAGCGCCGAGGTCAGCTCGTCGGAAGCGCCGGCGAACTCACTCAGCACGAGCACGCCGCGATTGTCGGCACGAGCGGCCACGTACTCCTTCGCGACGAGGTTCATCCCGTCGCGCAGCGCGGTCACGAGCATGACATCGGCGGCGAGGTACAGGGCCGCCATCTCTTCGCGCGGGTAGGAGTGGTGCAGGTAGCGAATCGCCGAGTGCCCCGTGCTGTCGAAGGTGCCGTTGATCCGACCGACGCTCATCTCGATCTCGTCGCGCAGCTGCATGTATGCGGCGACGCGTTCGCGGCTCGGACTCGCGACCTGCACCAGGATCGTTTCCGAGACATCGATGCGACCCTCCGCGAGCAGTTCGCCGTAGGCCTTGATCCGGTGCCGGATCCCCTTGGTGTAGTCGAGGCGGTCGACACCGAGCACGATGCGTCGCGGGTTTCCGAGCCCCTCGCGAATCTCTTTCGCGCGGGCGATGATCTCGGGCCTGCGTACGAGCTCGCTGTAGGAGGTGGTGTCGATCGCGATCGGGAAGGGGTGCACGTGCGCGAACCGGGTGCCACCGTCACTGCTCGGGACGGAGATGTCATTGCCCTTCGTCTCGAGCTTGAGCTGCCGCCGCACCGCCATCGTGAAGTTGTTCGCGTCGGCGACGCGCTGAAAGCCGATCACATCGGCCCCAAGCAGCCCCGTGAGCACCTGACGGCGCCACGGCAGCTGGGAGTACAGGCCGTAGGGCGGGAACGGAATGTGATGGAAATAGCCGATCGTCACGTCCGGGCGCAGCTCGCGCAGCAGCTCCGGCACCAGTTGCAGCTGATAGTCCTGCACCCACACGGTGCCGCCCCAGGCGACGGCCCCGGCCGCGGCCTCGGCGAAGCGGCGATTAACCGTGACGTAGGCCTCCCACCAGGGTCGGCTGAACCGCGGGGGCGAAATCACGTCGTGGTAGAGCGGCCAGATCGTGTCGTTGGAGAACCCCTCGTAGTACAGCTCGACGTCCTCTGCGCTGAGGGTCACCGGGATGAGCCGGATGCCGTCGAAATCGAAGGGCTCGAGCTCCAGATCCGGCTGGCCGGCCCAGCCGACCCACGCGCCGTGCTCGCTTTGCATGACGGGCTCCAGCGCCGTCACGAGTCCGCCGGGTGAGCGCCGCCACTGCGCCGCCTGTGGTGGCGCAGCCGGCTGCCCGGACGCGGTGCTGCTCGTCTCGGCGCCCTCAGGGGCGGTGGCCGCGGCATCCGCCGCCGGCTCACTGTCGGGCACGCGGTCGACCGGCAACCGGTTTGCCACGACCACAAGGGCAGCGCCGCCCTCAGGCGGCAAGAACGTCGTCACGGATGTGTCCTCCTGGGTGCGTCTTCGCCTGTGACCCAGGCTAACAGCGCCCGGGTCGTGACGGCGCGGCACGCCGCCCGCACGCGGTAGCGTAGGGCGCAGGAGGCCATCCATGCGCAACTATCTGTTCGGCACCGGCATCATCGGCGCGATCACCAGTGGGTTGACGCTCTTGCGCGGTCTGCGCGAGGGCGCGTTCACGTGGCGCACCGCGTTGGCATGGGCAAGCTGGGGTATCACGCTCGCGCTCGCGATCGGCGCCATGGTCGATGTGCGGCGCGCCTCCCAAGGCGAGCCCATCCCGCTCGACACGACGCTCTCCGAGAAGGAGCAGCGCAAGCTGGCGAAGCAGGCGGCCGCGCGCACGCAGCGCTGAGCACCATTCGGCGCACCTGCATTCGGCGCTGAGCGCCTGCAGGAGCGCGCGAGGCGCCCAGCGCGCGTCGCACTCACCGCGTGAGGATGAGCGCTTCCCCCTGACCGCCGCCCCCACACAGCGCCACGGCCGCAGTGCCGCTCCCACGCCGCAGCAGCTCGTGCACCGCGTGCACGACGAGGCGGTTGCCCGATGCGCCGATCGGGTGCCCGAGCGCGATCCCGCCGCCGTTCACATTCACCCGATCCTCCGCGAGGCCGAGCTCGGCGGCCGAATGCGCGACGACGGCCCCGAATGCCTCGTTGATCTCGACGAAGTCGAGGTCCGCCGCATCCATGCCCGCGCGTGCGAGCGCGGCCTCGATCGCCCGCGCCGGCTGGGCGTGCAGCGAGGTGTCGGGCCCCGCGACCTGCCCGGCGGCGACGACCACGGCGAGCACGGGCCACCCGCGCTCGTCGGCGTGCGAACGGGTGGTGAGCACCACGGCCGATGCGCCGTCCGAGATCTGGGACGAGTTGCCGGCGGTCAGCGTGCCGCCCTCGGCGAAGGCCCCGGGGAGCCGGCTCAGGGTCTCTTCGGTCGTGCCCGGCCGGATGCCCTCATCGGTGTCGACCCACAGGGGCTCGCCTCGACGCTGCGGCACCGCGACGGGGATGATCTCGGCGGCGAACACGCCGGTCGATTGGGCGGCGAGCGCGCGCTGGTGCGAGAGCGCGGCGACCCGGTCCTGCGCTGCGCGGGTGACCCCGAAACGCGCGTTGTCGCGCTCCGTGGATGCCCCCATGCTGATGTGCTCGTACGCATCGGTGAGTCCGTCGTACGCCATCGAGTCGAGCGCCTCGACCGAGCCGTACTGCCAGCCGCTGCGCGAGCCCATCAACAGGTGCGGCGCCTGTGTCATCGACTCCATGCCAGCGGCGACGACGACGGCCGCCTCGCCGAGCCGGAGCATCCGACTCGCGTCGATGACCGCGGTCAGCCCGGAAAGACAGACCTTGTTGACCGCGACGGCGTGCACGTCCCAGCCGATCCCGGCACCGATGGCCGCTTGCCGTGCCGGGTTCTGCCCAGCGCCAGCTTGGAGCACCTGCCCCGCCACGACCGCATCGATCTCCTCCGCGGGGATGCCGCCGCGCTCGAGCGCGCCGCGGATGGCGAGCGCACCGAGCTGCGGGCCGGAGAATCCGGCGAACTGCCCCTTGAGTCGGCCCTGCGGCGTGCGTGCCGCCGCGACGATGACCACGTCGTTCTGCGTCATAGCTTCACCCTTTCTCGATGTCTCGGAGCGTCCCGGTGTCTCGGGTCGCGGAATCCATCCTTGCAGCGCCCTCGGCCGCGGCACGCTCGGCCGCGGCGGCCGGGCTCACGACATCTGCGCCAAGCCGCAGCGGCGCGGCCGTCGCGGCGATGACCTCCGGCACGGTCACGCCCGGGGCGGTTTCGACGAGCTGCAGCCCCTGCGCGGTCACGTCGATCACCGCGAGATCGGTGATGATCCGGTCGACGACCCGGCGCCCCGTCAACGGCAACGTGCATTCACCCACGATCTTCGGCGTCCCGTCACGGGCGACGTGCTCCATCAGCACGATGACGCGCGCGGCCCCGTGCACGAGGTCCATCGCGCCGCCCATGCCCTTGACCATCTTTCCCGGGATCATCCAGTTGGCGAGGTCGCCGCGCGCCGAAACCTGCATGGCGCCGAGAATCGCGACATCGATCTTGCCGCCGCGGATCATGCCGAAGCTCAGTGCCGAATCGAAAAATGCCGCGCCGGGCATGAGTGTGACCGTCTCTTTGCCGGCATTGATCAGATCGGGGTCGACGTGTGCATCGTCGGGGTAGGGGCCAACGCCGAGAATCCCGTTCTCAGACTGCAGCACGAGCGTGCGGCCCGCCGGGACGTAGTTCGGGACGAGGGTGGGCAGGCCGATGCCGAGGTTGACATATGCGCCGTTCGCCAGTTCGAGGGCGGCCCGCGCTGCCATCTCACCACGGGTGCGTGCCATGATCATTCGCCTCTCGGTTGCGCCGGTGCGTCCCGCACGGTGCGGCGCTCGACCCGCTTCTCGACGTCGCCGACCTCCACGATCCGCTGCACATAGATGCCCGGCAGATGCACCTGATCGGGGTCGAGTTCGCCCGGCTCGACGAGATGCTCCACTTGGGCGATGCACACGCGCCCGGCCATCGCCGCGAGCGGATTGAAGTTGCGCGCGGCCTTGTTGAAGATCAGGTTGCCGTGCCGATCGCCGGTGGCGGCATGCACCAGCGCGAAGTCCGTCGTGATCGCCTCCTCCAGCACAAACTCGCGTGGGACGCCGCCGAGCTCGAACGTGCGCACCTCCTTCGCGGGAGAGGCGAGGGCGACCCGCCCCTCCGCGTCGTAGCGCCTGGGCAGCCCGCCCTCGGCGACCTGCGTGCCGACGCCGGTCGGCGTGAAGAACGCGGCGATGCCCGACCCACCCGCGCGCAGCTTCTCGGCAAGGGTGCCTTGCGGTGTCAGCTCCACTTCCAGCGCGCCCGAGAGAAACTGTCGTTCGAACTCCTTGTTCTCGCCGACGTACGAGGAGGTCATCTTTCGGATGCGGTGCGCGTGGAGCAAGACGCCAAGCCCCCAGTCATCCACCCCGCAGTTGTTCGAGACGATCGACAACGCGCTCGCCCCCTGCGCAAGCAGCGCCTCAATCAGCGCGATGGGGTTTCCCGCCAGGCCGAAGCCGCCCACCGCGATGCTGGCCCCGTCGCCGATATCGGCGACGGCCGCGGCCGCACTCTCCACGGTCTTGTCGATGCCGCTCACGCCGTCCACCCGCCATCCATCGTGAATGATGCGCCGGTCACCATGCGCGCCTGCTCACCGACCAGCCAGCCCACGAGCGACGCCACCTCCTCCGGCTCCACCAATCGCTTGATCGCCATATCGGCGAGCATGATGCGATCGAGCACCTCACCGACCGGGAGCTCGTGCAGGCGGGCCTGGTCACCAAGCTGCTTCTCGGTGAACGGGGTGCGCACATAGCCCGGGCTCACGCAGTTGCTCGTCACACCGTGGCTCGCGCCCTCGAGCGCGGTCACCTTCGACAGCCCTTCCAGGCCGTGTTTCGCGGCGACATATGCCGATTTGTACGGGCTCGCGTGGCGCCCGTGCACGCTGGAGATGTTGACGATCCGCCCCCACCGGCGTTCGTACATGCGCGGGAGCGCTGCGCGAATGAGCAGGAACGGCGCCTCGACCATCACGCGCTGCATCACCCGCCACTGCTCGGGGTCATAGTCGGTGATGGGCGCGACACGCTGCAGGCCGGCGTTGTTCACGAGGATGTCGACGTCGAGCTGCGCCGCCTCGAGGGCGCCGGTCTCGCTGAGGTCGACCGCCCAGGATTCACCGCCCATCTCGGCGGCGACCACACGCGCCTGCTGGGCATCCAGATCGGCCACGATCACGTGCGCCCCGCGGGCGGCGAACTCCCGCGCACACGCCAGACCGATCCCGTTCGCGCCACCGGTCACCAGCGCTCGTCGTCCCGCGAGATCCTGGGCAGTCATGGTGCTCCGATCGTCCACGCCGCCTCAGCGCGGCGAGCGTTCGTGGTGCACGACGCCGGCCGCTCGTGGCGCCGGCGACGGCGCATTGCTGATCCCTCGAATCATCCCGCGCGCGACCGCGAGGTGCAAGCTTCTGCCCTCCCCTTCACGAAACCAAAACAATTGCAAAACTTTCGTGACGAATTGTGCAAAACAGCGCAAGAAGATTCCGTCTACGACATAGATTCATAGCTTGTTGCGAACCGATCGCATCGCGCGCACCCCGGGCCTGGGGGCGCGAACGAAGGAGTTGTGCATGACGCGCATTGGCATAGTTGCCGAACAAGAGGGCGAAACACGGGTCGCGGCCACACCGGCCACGACCACGAAACTACTGGGTCTCGGGTACGAGGTCGTCGTCGAGCGGGGTGCCGGCGAACGCTCTGCGTTCCCCGACGCCGCATACGCCGAGGCCGGCGCGACGCTGGTCGACGGCGACGAGGCATGGGCCTCGCCGATTGTCTTCAAGGTGGATGCCCCAACCGACGCCGAGATCGCGCGCCTGAGTGACGGCGCCACCGTGATCGGCCTGATGAGCCCCGCCCTGCGCCCTGAACTGCGCGCGGCGCTGTCGACCCGCGGCATCACCGCGCTCGCGATGGATGCCGTGCCGCGCATCTCGCGCGCGCAGTCGCTGGACGTGCTCAGCTCGATGGCGAACATCGCCGGTTACCGCGCCGTCGTCGAGGCCGCGCACGAGTTCGGCCGGTTCTTCACCGGTCAGGTGACCGCAGCCGGCAAGGTTCCTCCCGCAAAGGTGCTCGTCGCCGGTGCTGGCGTTGCCGGTCTGGCCGCCATCGGCGCCGCCTCCAGCATGGGCGCGATCGTCCGCGCAACCGACCCGCGCCCCGAGGTCGCCGACCAGGTGCGCTCGATCGGTGGCGAGTACCTGCCCATCGAGGTCGAGGAGCAGATGGTCTCCTCCGACGGGTACGCCAAGGCGACCAGCGAGGCCTACGACGCTCGCGCCGCCGAGGTCTACTCGGAGCAGGCCGCCGACGTCGACATCGTCATCACGACCGCACAGATCCCCGGCCGCGCCGCGCCGCGCCTGCTGACTGCGGCCGACGTGGCGAGCATGAAGTCGGGCAGCGTCATCGTCGATATGGCCGCCTCCAGCGGCGGCAACGTCGAGGGCTCGGTCTCGGGCAAGAAGATCGTCACCGAGAACGGTGTGATCATCCTCGGCTACACCGACCTCGCCGGCCGTCTGCCCGCGCAGGCCTCGCAGCTGTATGGCACGAACCTCGTCAACCTGATGAAGCTGCTCACGCCCGGCAAGGACGGCCAGCTCGTCATCGACTTCGATGACATCGTGCAGCGCTCGGTCACCATCGTGCGCGATGGCGCCGAGACGTGGCCCCCGCCGCCCGTGCAGGTCTCGGCCGCACCTGCTGCGGCTCCCGCCGCGGTGGCAGAGCCGGCCGCGCCGAAGCGGACGATGGGCAAGGGCGCGAAGGTCGGCCTCGGCGTACTTGCCGCGGCAGCACTGTTCCTGATCGCCGCGATCGCCCCCGCGCCGCTGCCCCAGCACTTTACGGTCCTCGCGCTGTCGACCGTCGTCGGCTTCTACGTCATCGGCAAGGTTGCGCACGCGCTGCACACACCGCTGATGAGCGTCACCAACGCGATCAGCGGCATCATCGTCGTCGGCGCGATGCTGCAGCTGACCAATGACAACCTGGTCGTGCAGATCCTTGCGGGCATCGCCGTGCTCGTGGCCAGCATCAACATCTTCGGTGGCTTCGCGGTCACCCGCCGCATGCTTCGCATGTTCTCGAAGGGAGACCAGCGATGACCGCTGAAGCACTCGCCGGGGCGGCCTACCTTGTCGCTGCCCTGCTGTTCATCCTGAGCCTCGCCGGCCTCTCGAAGCACGAGACCTCGCGCGCCGGCGTGAACTACGGCATCGCCGGCATGGCGATCGCCATCGTCGCGACCGCGTGGCTCATGGTGCAGGACGCACTCTTCTCCCCCGCGGGCCTGATCGGCCTCGTGATCCTCGTCGTCGCCATGCTGGTGGGCGCCGCGATCGGTCTGTGGCGCGCACGCGTCGTCGAGATGACCGGGATGCCTGAGCTCATCGCGTTGCTGCACAGCTTCGTCGGTGCCGCCGCCGTGCTCGTGGGCTGGAACGGCGCGCTGTTCGACAGCGGCCTCGAGGGCTCGCTGCGCGACATCCACCACGCTGAGGTCTTCATCGGCGTCTTCATCGGTGGCGTCACCTTCACCGGCTCGATCGTCGCGTTCCTCAAGCTCTCGGCGCGCATGTCGTCGAAGCCGCTGGTGCTGCCGGGCAAGAACGTCCTCAACATCGGCGCGCTGGTGCTGTTCCTCGCCCTCACGGTCTGGTACGTCATCACCCCGGAGCTGTGGCTGCTCGTCGTCGTCACGGCGCTCGCACTGCTGCTCGGCTGGCACCTCGTGGCATCCATCGGCGGTGGCGACATGCCGGTGGTCGTCTCGATGCTCAACAGCTACTCGGGTTGGGCCGCGGCCGCAGCGGGCTTCCTGCTGAACAACGACCTCCTCATCATCACGGGTGCGCTGGTCGGCTCCTCGGGTGCGTACCTCAGCTACATCATGTGCAAGGCGATGAACCGCTCGTTCTTCTCCGTCATCGCCGGCGGCTTCGGCATCGAAGCTCCCAAGAGCGGCGGCGACGAAGACCTGGGCGAGCACCGCGAAGTGGATGCCGAGACCGCCGCAGAAATGCTCGCGAACGCCTCCAGCGTGGTCATCACGCCGGGCTACGGCATGGCCGTCGCCCAGGCACAGCACGGTGTCGCCGACCTGGCCCGCCGCCTGCGTGAGCGCGGCGTCAACGTGCGCTTCGGCGTCCACCCCGTTGCCGGCCGCCTGCCCGGGCACATGAACGTGCTCCTGGCCGAGGCCAAGGTTCCCTACGACATCGTGCTCGAGATGGACGAAATCAACGACGACCTGGCCGACACCAGCGTCGTGCTCGTGATCGGCGCGAACGACACCGTGAACCCGGCTGCGGCCGAGGACCCGGGCAGCCCGATTGCCGGGATGCCGGTGCTGCGCGTGTGGGAAGCCGAAAACGTGATCGTGTTCAAGCGCTCGATGGCCTCCGGCTACGCGGGCGTGCAGAACCCGCTGTTCTTCCGCGAGAACGCGCAGATGCTCTTCGGCGATGCCAAGGAGCGCGTGGAAGACATTCTGAAGGTGCTGTAGCCGCCACGGTGTCGTTGTACCCCAACGGCGCCACTGGCAGCGTGTGAGGGCCCCGGCCTCCCCCAAGGGAGACCGGGGCCCTTTCGTGCGCGGTGCGCACTTGACCGGGCTCGCCGCGTTCGCGAAGCGTCACGCCAGTGCGCGAAGATACCGGTGACGGATGACCCGCTGCACCACGCGCAGAAGCGGAAACAGCGCCCGCCAGGGCTGCTCGGCGGCAGGGGCGGTCAACGATCGCACCGTGAGAAACACGCGCTCATCGATGCGGTGCACGATGAACGCCTCCTCGCCGGCAACAGGGTGGCCGGGGCGCGTTTGATACGAGAACCCCACCCGCCCCGGCGTCTCGATCACCTCCACGACCTGCACGGGCTCGCGCACCGTGATGCCCGCGAACCGCGCCGTCACCACGAGCATCGCGCCCGGCGACACCTTCCTCGTGTCGTCAACGATGAAGCCGCTGCGCGTCTTCACCGCCCAGTGCAGCACATCGTGTGCCGCGCGCGCCCAGACATCCTTACCCGTGCCGATCGGGGCCGTCACCTCGCCGCGGCGGAACCGGCGCTCGATGCCCACCTGCCAGATCGCGGCCCCGGGATCAGTCATCGCCGCCCCGGTCGCCCGATGGCTGCCATCGTGATCGCCTTCGAGGTCGCACTGGCCATGGGGTAATCCTGGCACGGCATTCCTGGCACGGCAGTCCCGCCGGGTGCGCTGAGGGGCCTGTGCTAGCGTCGTCGGACTTCCGAGAGGGGTGGCGAGCACCATGACGAGACCGAGCGCCGGCAGGCAAGTGCTCGTCGCGGGGGTCTTCCTCGCGGCATCCGCGGCGGTGGCCTTCTTGGGGTCGCTTGCGAGCATTCCGAACACCGACGGTGGATGGTACGAAGAGGCCGCGAAGGTGCCCTGGAGCCCACCAAACTGGTTGTTCGGGCCCGCGTGGTCACTGCTCTACGTCATGATCGCTGTCGCTGGTTTCTTGATCTGGCGCGCCGGCGCCACCGACACCGCCGCGCAGAACCGCGCCCGGGGTGTGCTGACGATCTTCGCGGTGCAGATGGTGTTGAACCTCGCGTGGACTCCGGTGTTCTTCGCGGGGTACCCGATCGTGGGGAAGCCCGCATGGTGGGCCGGAATCGTCATCATCATCGCGCTGATCATCGCCGTGATCACACTGATCATCACGGCTTCCCGGCATTCGAAGACTGCCGCATGGATGCTCGTTCCATACGCGGGGTGGCTGCTCTTCGCCGCCACCCTGAACGCGGGGATCATCGCGTTGAACTGACCGCCGTGCGGGCGCACCGCTCGTCCCGGCCCCCCGCACCTCGGCGCTGCTGTGGGCACGCGGTGTCGGCACGCGCGTCGGCGTGTCGGCGCTCACCCCGTAGCGGGCGAGTGATGACGGGCGTACGGTGGCGACATGTTCGCGTTCATCATTTTTCTTCTGATCGTGTGGGTTGTCTTCGCGGTGCTCGGCTTCGTGATCAAGGGCCTGTTCTGGATGGCCGTCGTCGGGGTCGTGCTGTTCATCGCCACCGCGATCTGGCTCGCGATCTCCCGGCGCCGCTCCGCGAACTGAAAACGATCGGCAGATGATGGATGCCTGGGGTGGCCGTGTGGGACGTAAGCTCCGCGCCCGGCCCGCCACACGCACGCCCGCGCCGAAGCAGAGGGCGGAGAAAGCGAAAAAGCCCTGACTGGCGAGAGTCAGGGCTATTCCGTGCGCCCCCCGGGACTCGAACCCGGAACCCACTGATTAAGAGTCAGTTGCTCTACCGATTGAGCTAGAGGCGCATCTGGTTTTGGACCTTCCGGAGAAGCTCCCGAACCAAGAAATGACTCTAGCAGTCACATCGGCTCGAGCGCGAATCGAGCAACGTAGGCTGTTCGTGTGAGCCACATTTCCCCCGCGCCCGAGGCCGAAAGCCTCGCCGCAGACCTCGCCCTCGCCCTCCGTCTCGCCGACGCCGCCGACGCGCAGTCACTGCCGCGCTTTCAGGCCGATGACCTGGGAATCACGACCAAGGCCGACAGCAGCCGGGTGACCGATGCCGACCTCGCGGTCGAGCGCGCGATCCGTGACCTCCTGGCCGCCGAGCGCCCGGAAGATGGAATTTTCGGCGAGGAGTTCGGCAGCGCGGTCGGCACCGGCGGCGGCGCCAATCGCCAGTGGATCATCGACCCCATCGACGGCACGCACGGTTTTCTGCGCGGCACACCCCTGTGGGGCACGATGATCGCCCTCGCGATCGACGGGGTTCCCGTGGTGGGCGTCGTCAGCGCACCCGCCATCGACGGCCGCTGGTGGGCCGCCACCGGCGCTGGCGCATGGGCGCGCAACGCCGACGGCACGGCACGGCGCCTGGCCGTGTCATCCGTGGATCGCCTCGATGACGCCACGATCAGTTTTCAGAGCATCAGCCAGTGGGATGGTGCAGGCCAGCTTCCGGCGCTCGTCGCGCTCACCCGGCGCGTGTGGCGCGACCGCGCATTCGGCGATGTGTGGCCCTACATGCTGATCGCCGAGGGGCAGCTCGAGATGGTCGCCGAGTTCGGCGTCGCCGAGTACGACATCGCCGCCGCCGTGCCGATCGTGCGCGAGGCCGGGGGCGCGTTCACGGCTTACGATGGCGTCGACACGCTGTCCGGGCGCTCGAGCCTTGCCACCAACGGCATCCTTCACCAGGATTTTCTCGACTTCTTGCAGCAGGATCACCCCACGACCCTCAACTGAGTCACGGCACGGCCCCTCCCCCTCCGATCCCCACCAGGAGCCCCCAGCATGACCTTCCGACCACTCGCCAGACTTGTGGCCGCGGCATCCATCGCCTCGCTCGCCGTGTTCGTCACGGCCTGCGCGACCGACGACCCCGACACCACACCGTCGCAGGGCGTCGGCCCCAGCGCCGAGGCATCCACCCCGCCGTCGCTCGCGCCGGAGGAGCCCGACGCCCCGGCGGCCCTGGCCCCGACGTGCGAGAACATTATCTCGGCAGCCACGATGCAGCAGTTCACCGAGGCGGGCTGGACCGTCAAGCAGCACGACTTCATGATCGGTGAGACCCACCTCGAGGGCGCCCTGTGCGTGTGGGGCGACTACGCGGGCCCCGGCAGCGACAACGTCGCGATCTTCGGCTGGTCGCCCCTCACACGGGCGCAAGCAAGCGAGGCGCAGAACGAGCTGATCGACGCCGGCTGGATCCGCGAGGATGTCGGGCGCGACGTCTACATCACCGAGAACCCCGACTACGCGATCGCGGTCGACGAGGAGGGCTACGGCATGACCTACCTGTTCGGCGACGGCTGGGTGTCTGTCGCCGACAGCAAGCAGAGCCTGCAGCTGGTCAACGCGCCCGCCGAGTAGCTCGCGCAGCGCTGCGTGGGCGTAACGGCCGCGGGCTGCGTGAGAGCCTGAGATCGTGACTGCAGCTCAGACTCCCCCGCGCGCGGCCGGACGCCGCCACCTCGTGTTCTTCTTCGCCGCCCTGCTGGTGCTCGTGGTCGTGCTGACGGGCGTCCTGGCCGCCGGGCTCGACCAGGTTTGGTACGACGGCGTGCTCGTCGTGACGGCGACGGTCGGGTTCTTCACCGCCCTCCTGGTCCGCCAGCGCTACAGCGGATGGTGGTGGCTGGCGATCGGCAGCGCGATGCTCACGCTGAGCATGCTGATCGCGCAGTTCAACGGCCAGTTCGTGGCGGCGGTGTGGGGCAGCGCGGCGACATGACCAGCAGCCACATTCACGTCGTGGGGGCCGTCATCGTGCGCGATGGCGAGGTGCTGTGCGCCCGGCGGGGCCCGGGCGGCGCGATGGCCGGGCTGTGGGAATTTCCCGGCGGAAAGATCGAGCCCGGTGAGACACCGCGCGAGGCCCTCGCCCGCGAGATCGTCGAGGAGCTCGCCTGCGAGGTCGCGGTCGGCGCGTTGGTGGAGGAGACCACCCACGCCGGAGACATCGGCCTCATCACGCTGACGACGTTCTGGTGCGAGCTGCGCGGCGAGGCGATGCCCATGCTGACCGAGCACGCCGAGTTGCGCTGGCTGCGGCCGGCGGCACTGCGCGAGCTCGAATGGGCCCCCGCCGACGTCCCTGCCGTGGCGCGGATCCAGGCCGCCTTCGCGGCTTCCCCCGACTGACCCGGGCCGCTCCAGCCGGCTCACCCCCTCACCCCGCCGCCCGCGGGCCGCAGGCCGCAAGCCGTGCGATTTGGAAATCACGCGGCACATGGCTTATGATGCGCGCCGCATCTCGCTATCATGCGGCCATGGCAAACCTCGCGTTGCTGGACGTCTTGCTGCCGTACGTATTCCGAGGCGAGAATCTCGGGGCGCTCCACGCGGCACTGTCGACACTGAGGGTCGTGACCTTCGAGCAGGCCACCGACGACCTCGGCGTGGCGTTGCGCGGCCAGTGCGAGGTCAACGGGCGCCTGCGTCTCTTCCCCGCCACGGGCACGCTCACCGCCGACGTCGATGAGGCGACCCCCGCCCACGACCCGGCCCGCTCCGACCCGATCTTCGATCTCGCCGACACCACGGTCGACTTCGAACTGTTCGTGCCGCGCGCCGGCTCGCAGATCGTCGCGGCCGCGCAGCCCGGCTTCAATGCGGCCAACGCCGGCGTCGGTGCCCTGTTCACCGATTGGCGGGCCGGCGGGCGGGGCGACGACCCCTCGACGGGCTTCGTGCTCGACCTCATCCTCACTGCCCCGAAGCTGCGGCCCCCGTTCCTGCACCCGGCGAAGGTGAGCAGCATCGGGGTGCTCGAGCCCGATCCGTCGTTCGACGAGGTCGCGCTCACCCTCCCACGCCTGCGGTTTCGGCTCACCCACGGCAACGCCAACCCCGACAGCCTCGCACTCGCGCTCGTCTCTGCCGGCGTTTCCGGCCTCGACGACCCAGGCTCGATCGCCGTGTCGGAGTTCATCGCGATGGAACCGCCGTATGCGTACGTCGGTGGCGCCGACGACCGGGTGTTCGGCTTTGGATTCCGCAGCGCGACGCTCGATCTGGATCGCGACTCCACGCCACCCGCGCTCGCCGAGAAGACCGGCATCGGCGACGACTGGACCGGCCTCTACCTGCCCCAAGCCCGCATCTTCATCTCGCCGAGCGGCCTGAAGAACCTCGCGTTCGAATGCGGCGCGCAGGAGCTGTTGATCGGCGTCGGCAAGACGGCGGGCCTCTGGGGCGACTTCGAGGCGGCCCTCGTGCAGCAGGGTGCGGGCGAGCTCGTGTTGAATCCGCGTTTCGACGGCAATGGCCGCTCGTTCCGCGTCGAGCGCGGCGCAACGGTGTCGGGCGTCATCCAGGCGACCGCGCGCGTGCCCGAGCACTCGACCCTGATCATCGACGTCAGCGGGGGCCGCACGCCCTACACGCGAACGTGCGTCATCAACGGCGCCGCGCAGCCCGCCAACCACACCATGTACGACGTCGACCTCTCACCCGGCACCCACACCGCCGTGATCCAACTCGAAGTGCGCACCGGCGCCCCGGGCACCGATCCCGTGCGCATGCGGATCGAGGTCTCCCGCCTCGTCGATCAGCCGACCTTGACCATCCCGGGTGAGCCCGACGTGACCGCCTCCGCCGCGCAGATCACGGCGCAGGCAGGCGATCTGACGTTCGCGCTCGACCAAGGCACCGGCGAGGGCGTCACCGTGCGCACCGTGCCACCCGACGTCGCCCGCGTGTGGAGCGAGGGCGCGACGAGCCTCGGCACGACCGCCACGCTCACCACCACGATCGCGGCGAGCGCGACGCGCACATTCAACGTGGACCGGCCCGGGACGATGGGCATGACCACCCGCGACTTCTGCTTCCACTTCGACTCGCCCGGCGACTCGGGCAGCACGAGTATGTCGACCACCCGCGCCATCGACAGGGTGAGCATGCACTGGGAGCCCGGAAGCCAGAATCCGATCACGGCATACCGCGACGACCTCGACGCCCTCCCGAACGGCGCGACGATCACCATCGTCGGCGATGCATCCTTCGAGAACGACACGAACAAGCTCGAATACAACACCAGGCTGGCGTACCGCAGGGCGCAGTCGGCACGCAGCGCGATCGCGAGCGCATACGCGGCGAAGGGCTTCATCTTCGTCGTGCGTCCCGCACTCGCGAACCCACAGGCACCCACTGCCGGCGAGCAGAGCGCGTGGTCGAGCGAGGTTGGCTGGACGAGCCACGGTGCGCCAGACGATCGCGCACACTGGCGCGCCACGGTCAGCTACACCGCCAACACACCGGGCCGCCACGCGAGCGTCACCGTGCACCGGCCGGCCCCCGTCACGACGCCGACGACCATCACGGTGCCACCCGCCGATCCCCCGGTACCGGAGGTCTCGCCGCCCCCTGACTGGTTCCGCAGCGTCAGGGCGAAGGTCCGCATCGTCGACAGCCAACTCATCGCCGCGCAGCTCGATCTCGAGGTCGACTTCCAGACCTTCTCGGAGGAGCGACTGCAGGGCAACCTCGGGCCCGCGGCCGGCCAGCCGATCCCCCGCGGCAAAAGCCTCGAGGGCGGCACGCCGGTCGGCCCCGACAACCCCGCCGACGGCATCACCCTCTTCCGAGCCCTCATGCAGACCGACCCCGCCACCGGCCGCATTGACTTCCTCCTCTCGGCCGGCGCCGATCCGGCAGACAAGGATGGCCTCTTCTTCTTCGGGTGGATGCCGCAGGTCAACCCCATGCCGGAAGACAAGGACGTCTGGCTCACCCTCCTCGGCTCCTACCTCAGCTTCTGGCCGCTGCTCGCCAGGATGGCACCCGTGGACCCCATGCGCGACGCGATCGAGGGGCGCAACGGCGCGCTCGAGGATGCCGCGCTGATCGGCGCCGCGCTTGCCGTTCCGGGCGTCATCGCGGTCATCCCCTGGTTCCGGATCGAGCGCGTGATCTTCTTCGGCGCCGAGTACTCGCAGACCACCCGCAACGGCGCATACACCGGCAACCTGCTCATCGACGTCGAGATGGACTGGTCGATCGACCTGCTCGATATCGTGAAGATCACCCGAGAGAAGCCGCTCAAGGTTCGGTACAAGGCGATCGGCATCCGCCTCACCAACCGCGACATCCCGGCCGGAGCGTCGCCGGAGTACATCGCGAACGAGCGGTGGGACCTGCTGCCGGTGTTCGACGCGTCGCGCGGGTACACGATCGACATCGCCGGGGGTGGCGGCGGCCTGTCGATCGCCGACCCGCTCGGCCGGATTCTGCGCATCGTCGGGGCCCGGCTGTCGAGGTCGAACCCGCTGACCCTCGAGGTCGATATCGCGCTCGGCGTCGACCTCGGGGTCGTCTCGGTCGATCAGGCGAGCGTGCGCGCCTACCTCGACGAGGCCCGCCCGCCCGAGCTCACGGCGCTCGGCGCGTCGGTCGACATCCCGGGTGCCCTGGTCGGCTCGGGCTACCTGCGGATCGGCGAGTCCGCCGGGCAGAAGGTCATCGGCGGCCAGCTCGACCTGACCATCCGCCCGGTCAGCGTGCGCGTGGCCGCGGCCGTCGAGATCGCCAACATCCAAGACGGCACCAGAGCGGCGACCGGCGTCTATGTGGGGCTCAACGTCGTGCTGCCTGCCGGCATCCCGCTCGGAGCGACCGGGCTCGGCATCTTCGGCTTCCGCGGGATCTTCGGCATGCATTACCGCCGCGCGGAGCTGACGCATCCCGAAACCAGCATCCCGGCCCTCGCCTGGCTGAAGAACGCGAACGGGCAACCGCACCTGCTGAAGGCGCCGGCGGGCGGCCCGGTGCTGTGGGAACCGAGGATCGACAACTGGGCGTTCGGTCTCGGCATCCTGATCGGAACGATGGAGGGCGGGGTCATCCTCAACCTGGATGGCACGTTCCTGCTGGAGCTGCCCGGGCCACGCGTCCTGATCATGATGAACGCCCGGATCATCTCCCCGCCGCCGAGCATCGGCGAGCTCGGAAACAAGGGCGGGGTCCTCGCCGTCATCGAGATCACCCCCGACCACTTCCTGATCGGCATCCTCGTCGAGTGGGAGATCGAAGATCTGGTGAAGATCGTCATTCCGATCGAGGCCGTGTTCCCGTTCGGCAGCAACGCCGACGAGTGGCACATCTATCTCGGTGCGCGCGAAGACTACGGGCCATCGGTCGAGGTCGATGTGCTCGGCATCGTCAAGGGCACCGGCTACCTGATGTTCCGCGGCAACGGCATCGCCGCGTTCAGCAGCCGCCAGTTGCCCGCAATCACCGGCTTCGCGATCGGTCTCGGCGTCGGCGCCAGCTTCGAGTGGGGCGATCGGGATGCGGGCTTGTACCTCACCCTCGGTGGCGGCATGGACGCGGTGCTGGGATTCAAGCCGTTCACCCTCGCCGGCACCATCTGGGTGGCGGGCGAGCTGCGGCTCTGGGTCGTCTCAATCGGCGCCGACGCGAGCCTCACCGTCATCGTGGCGGAGCAGGCGGGCACCGATGAGCTCTCGCTCTACGTGCACGGCAAGGCGTGCGGGCACGTCGATCTCTTCTTCTTCGAGGTCTCGGGCTGCGTCGAGATCACGATCTCGTCGCCGGAGGAAACGGCGCCCATCCCCGCGCTCATCGAGAAGGTCTCGCTGCAATCGCGTTCCCCGGCGCTGGCGCAGGGCACGGGCGTCGATCGCGGGATCGACACGTCGCTCGGGAACGCGGTTGACGCTGTGAGCTACCCCGCGGACGAGCGTGACGTGCCGGTCGTGCCGATCGACGCGATCCCGGTGATCTCGTTCATCCTCCCCGCCGCGCCCGACGGCGACGTGACCATCGACGGCCTTGGGATCAAGCTCGAGGCGGCGCCCGGCCTCGATCCCGACGGCTACGCGGCGCGCTCGGCCGATCGCTACGCATACAAGGTGACGAAGGTGTCGCTCGAACGCGTCGGCACCGACGGCACCGCGCTGCCCGTCACGCTTTCGGGTGGGGATGCCGCAGCCGCATGGTGGACCATCGGCGGTCCGACGGATGCCAACCCGGCCGCGCAGCTGGCGCTGCTCAGCTGGCAGGTGGAGCCTGCGACGAAGGCGCTCGAGCAGACCGAGCGCCGCACCGAGATGATCACGAACCGGTGGGGCGCGGTGTGCGACCCGGCCGCGCCGCCCGCAGAGGTGCTGTGGACCTTCCTGCTCGAGGCGATCGGCCCGTCGGCGACGGGCTGGGTGCTCGAGGGCATCGCCTGGCCCGACCCGCCCGGCAGCCGGCGCTCGCGTGAGCCGTCGACGACGCTCCGGGTCAGCGAGCCGTGGCGCACGGGCGACCCGCTCGTCGACATGCTTCGCGGCGTCATCCCCGCATACGTGCTGGGCGGCGTCGTGGAATGCCAGCGCAAGAAGGCGCGGCCGCGTCGGGGCGCGCTACGTGGCGGCCTGCGCGATGTGCCGCTCGTCGTGCGCGGCGGCTTCGGCCAGCTCGTCCCGGGACGCGGGGAACTGCTCGCCGACGACGATCCCGTGCGGGGGCTCGTGGCCGCCACCCCCGAGTCGCGCTCGGTGCGGCTCAGCGAGGAGTACCACGACAAGGCGGTCGCGGCCCTGCCCGCGCTGCGCGATCTCACGGCGACGGCCGGCGAGTACACGATGGACCGGCTCCGTGCCGAGCTCGATGCGGGGCGGCCGCTGCTGCGCGACGCCATGGCCTCCGCCGCGCTGCGGGCCTTCCGTGACCTCGACCCCGGCGTTCCGGTGGAACGGGAGGCGCCCGGCGCGCGCTGCGCCGTCAAGGTGCTCATGTCGCCCCAGCTCGACCTCGGCAAGGCCAGCACCTTCGAGGATGCCGAGGCCCACCGCCGCATGAAGGCCGCAAAGATCCACGATGAACGGCGCGAGTTCGCGAACCTCATCCGGATCGAGACGCCGCGCGGCTTCCGCGACATGCACGTGCTGCTGCTGGTGCCGCGCCTGCGCAAGGTGGGCTTCACCCCGGTGGTCGCGCGCGTGCTGGATGCCGATTTCAACGAGCTCGAGCGTATCACGCTGCAAGCGAGCGACTTCCTCGATGCGGGCGCGGTCCTGCCCGTGCGCTGGGCCGACCTGGCCGGGCCGTGGGGCCAGGACGTCGACGATCTCGTGCGCTACGCGGCATCCCTCGCCCAATCGCCCGCGCTGCTGCGGATTGCGGGTGACCCCGCGGCCGCGTACGTCGATCTCGGTCAGCCGCTCTCCGCGGTTGGCCTGCAGCCGTCCTTCGTCGACCTCGGCACGACCCGCCCCGTGCAATACGCCCTCGCGGCGCTGTCGATGCTGACGGGCGCCGAGCTGGTGCGAACGGAGTGGGACGAGCGGCAGATCGAGCTCGACAAGCAGCGCCTCGTCAAGGCCACCGGCCCGGCGGCGACGAACACGGCGATGCTCGTGCCTGACTCCCGCTACCGCGTCACCGTCGAGTGGAGCGTCGAGCGCAAACGCAAGAGCGACGGCAAAGCGACCGGCACGGGCAGCGGCACGCAGAGCTTCTGGTTCCGCACCGACCGCGTGGGCGCTGATCCGAACGATCCGACCGGCCGCGTGTTCCTCGACCGGACGGGCACGCCCGTGCAAGACACCCCCGTCGCCGTGCGCCTTGACTCGTGGCTGCTGCTGACGACGCCGGAGGACGACGAGCTGGGGGTATTCGGGGGCGAGCCGCTGAAGCTCGTGTTCAACACGCACGACATCGATCGCATCTTCGCCCAGTACGGCAAGGAGCTGCGCATCCGGCTCGAGGCCGCGAACGGCATGCACCCCGGCGACACGCCCACCACCCCGATGCCGCTCCCGATCACCGGGGGCCCCGGGGGCGTCCTGCAGCAGGTGCCCGCCACGCTCAAGTCGCCGTGGCTGCACGGCATCGAAGCCATGCAGGAGCGGGGGCGCCCCGACGGCAACCCCGCCGCCCCGTGCATCACCGTCGACGGGCTGGCCGAATCACAGGGCGTGGTGGATGTGCCGTTGCCGCTGCACGCCGACATGGGCTACCTCCTCGACGTCGAGATGGTCGACCTCGGCGCGGCGAAGTCGGCGCGCGGCCCGCGCATCCTGCGCCGACACTTCACGACGGGACGCTACTCGACGCGCGCGGGCCTGGCATCCTCCGTCATGGGCGCCCTGCCGAGCGCGCAGTTCTGCGAGAGCGGCACGTTCGCATCGATGCTCGCGAGCCTCGGCACCCGCCCGACGGGCGCGCAGATCGACGAGCACCTGCGCACGCACCACCTCGAACCGTGGAGCGCCCCCGACCGACCCCGCGTCGTCGTGTTCTGGGAGCAGGCGGGCGGCGGAACCCCGCAGCCGGTGGCCGTGCTGATCGACGCAGATGCGGCGCTCTCGCGCTTCCGCGCCTACCCGAAGCTGATCACGGATACCTCGGCCGACGAACCGGCGAAGCGCTGGGTGCTCGCCCCAAGGGAGTGGCTCACGGTGCGCACGGGCGGCGACAGCGGCATCGTCGCGGGCATCATCTTCGCGCCCGGGGAGCAGCGCGCGATCATCGTGTTGAATCCGGGCGCCCGCGGAAAGCACCTCACCGCGAGTCTCGTCGCCCTCGGCATGCCCGACCTCCCCTTCCTGAACCAGCCCGAACAGCCCGCTGCGCTCATCGATGTCCGGTTGGACCGCGCACCCTGGGAGGAGGAGGCATGAGCTACATCGTGGACGCGCGCGTCTTCGCGGCGAAGGGCGGCGTCGTCGATTGGGTCGACGTCTCGCGCAGGCAGCAGAAGGCTGAGGCGTCGGAGGCGATCGCCGCGCGTCGAGCGCTGCTGAGCACGACGAGCATCCAGCTGCGCTGGGGCTTCGACCCCGCCCTCGGGTACCCGATCGAGCCGTTCATCGTGTGGGCGAAGCCGCCCGGGGTCGCCGATCGCGAGATCCCCTTCGGCGACACTCCCTTCGGGATCCTCCTTTCAGAGCCGTGCGACGACCTCACCCTGCACGTCACGGCGAGCGCCGCGGGCAGCGTCATGGCGTATCCGGGCATGCCGCTCAGCGCCGGTGCCGTGTTCGTCGGCACCATCACCGCGGGCGCGACGACGGTGCGGGTCACCGGCCCCGCCATCCGCAGTCTGATCGTCTCCGGGCCCGTGACGGTGAACGCCATCACCGCGCCCATCGACCTTGCCGACGATCCGAACTGGCGGCAGATCGAGCTCGTGGGGCTGCCCGCGGACGGCGCGACCGCCGCGCACACCGATCTCACCGCGCGGCAGGGGCTCGTGTCGGCACCGCTGCTCCCGCCACCGGCGGCCGCCCTCGACCGCTTCCGGCGCGGGGCCCCGTTCTATGGCTGGCATGACCAGATCGCACCGGGCGTCGCCATCACCCCGTGGCAGCTCGCCGATCCGGACGCGATGATCAAGCTGTTCAACCAGCAGATGCTGCCCGATTTCGTCGACATGGCAAGCGCCGCGTTCGGCTCGCGACAGATGCTGCGCGAGTACCGGCGGCCCATGACCGTCCCGACCGGCACGCAGACCGCGGAGGCGAACTTCAACCCGTTGCGCATCACCGTGTACGGCGGGATCTCCGATCCCCTCGGCGCGCTGATCCTCGGCCTCGGCACCGCCTACCCGTGGACGCAGCGCCGCGGGTTCACGCTCGCCGCGGCGGGTGTATCGACCACGACCCCGGACTTCATGATCACCGGCGTGTTCCTCGACGATCTCGGCAACAAGGTGGAGCGCGCGTGCTTCGTGCTGGCGCCGCAGCCGCTCGTGCCGCCGCCGACACCTGGCGGGCTCGGGGCGAGAACCAGCGGCATCCAATCGCCCGCGCATCTCGACGGACCGTACCGCCCGGTGGTGACCGTCAGTTGGAACCAGCCGCCGGAACTGTTCGACTTCAGTATCGGCAGCCACGCCTTTGCGCGGCGTGCCGTGAGCCCGGGCAGCCCTGCCCAGATGCTCCTCGATCGTCGCGTGTGGGACGCCGCGCTGCAGCCGCTGGGGGCCGCACGCAACGAGTCGAAGCCCGCGGTGCGCAGCCTCGCCGACGCCACCTGGCCGATCGACCCCGCGGTCTCGCCCAACGCGCTGCGCTATGCGGTTGCCAACCAAGACATCTTCGGCCTCTGGTCTGGGTGGGCGGAGGCGGGCGTCGAGGTCGCCGAGCCTCCGGTGAGCCTCGTTACGCTCACCGCCGCCCAGCTCGACGCGCCGCGCTCCGGGCTCCCGGCGCCGCAGGGCCCGGTACCGGCGTCGCTGCACTTTGACCTCGCCTGGAACTGGACGAGCCGAAGCCCTCGCCAGCTCACCGTCGTCGCGCGGCGCTACCCCCAGACGAAGGCCTCGGAGCCGCCCGCGAACCTCACTCCCCCGCTCCCCGACACGTTCGTGTCGAGCGGCGAGGGGATGCTGCTGACCCTCGCCTTCGACGCACTGGGCGCGATCACCTCGCTCACCCCGGGCACCGGGCTCACCGCCACCGCCGCGCACCTGACGCTCGACGGGCAGATGCTCTCGCCGGTGCCGCTGGCGAACCGCGCAACCCGCCGCTACCGGGTGACGCTGACGGGCTTCTCGCTCGATTTCGCCGGCGTGCCGCGCTGGGGGCTCGCGCTCTGGGCGCGCGGGCAGGAGCGGGTCGCTCCGCAGCGCACGAGCGCCTGGAACACCCCGGCGGTGCTGTCTGCCGCCGACCCACGCCCGCCGGTGCTCACCCGGGTGTTCGACACCGTCACGCTGGCCTCGATGCGCGACGGCGAGGGACTGCACCACGCCCGTCTCGCCTGGGATCCGATGGGCGGGGCCGTCTCGTACCAGGTCTACACGGCCTCGGAGTCGACGCTGCGTGCCCACTACGGCATGCCCGAGCAGCGCAACTCCGAGACCCTGACGCAGCGCCTCGCGGCGTTGCAGGACGCCTTCCAGGCCAATCCCGACCGGCGCCCGTGGACCCGCACCAGCAAGGATCCGATCTCATCGACCTCCCTGCAGGTCACGCTCCCCCGGGGCACGAAAGAGATCCACTGCTACCTGGTGATCGGGGTCAGCTCGGGAGGCGTCGAGTCGGCGTGGCCGACGTCGGCCGACCCGCACTGCGGCAGGCGATTCGTCGGCTTCGCCGCGCCCGTGATCGTGACGCCGCCGCCGCCCTCGCTCGAGATCGGGCAGGGCGTCGACGAGGCGGTGAGCCCGTCGGCGTACTTCGCGACGGTGCGCGTCGGCTGCGACAGCGGAGCCCGGATCTCGCGCGTCGATCTGTACCGCACGCGCGTGGCGGATGCCGCTGCCCGCGTCGAGACCATGGGTCCGCCGCACGAGTCGATCTCGGCGACGACCGCCACGGCCTCCTACACGATCACGAGCGCCGCAGGCTTCCCGATCCTCCGCGTCGCGGGAACCGACACCGTCGATCAGGGGTCGTGGAAGCCGGTGTACTACCGCGCCGTCGCATGGAGCGCCGACGATCCGAGCCGGGGGCAGTACGCGGGCCGCTCGGCGCCCAGCGTGCCGCGCTCCGTGGTGGTCCCACCCGCCGGTCCGCCGAACCTCGGCTCGCCCGTCGCGCTGCTGCCGACCCCCGGCTCAGCGCTCACCCGTCTCGACTTCTCAACCACGGCGCCCGTGCCCGACACGGCGCTCGGCCCGCACACGCTCGCGGCGGAGGCGCAGCTCATCGCCGCGGACGGCTCGGTGACGCCGATCGAACTCGCGCCCGGCAGCAGCACGCTCAGCCGGCTGCCGCTCACGCAGCCAGGCGCCGGCGCCTCAGGCCTGTGGCGCGACGCGACCGCCGCCGGCAGCACCGCGTTGCACCTGCTCGTGCGGCGCACCGAGGCGGACGAGCGCATCGCGGTGCGGTTGCGCCTGACCGATCCCCTGGGGCGCATCACCGAGAAGGTGATGGAGGTTGCACCCGTCCCGCCCGCGGTGCCGGCTGAGATCGCGGCCCCGCAGGTCGACGCCGTGCTGGGTGGCTGGATCCTGAGCTTTGCGACGTCGGCGCCGAACACCACCGATGCCGGCGAGTACCGCCTCCGGGTCGCGCTGAAGCGGCGCGGCATCAGCGCCCCGCAGACCCTGCAGGTGGCGCTCGGCGAGCTGCCCGCCCCACCGAGACCGCCGCGAACGCTGCTCACTGGGTCGAGAGCGCCGATCCCCGCGGCCGCAACCAGAAGAATCGGGGGGACCCGGACGATCGGCATCGGCTTCCGGCACACCGGTACCGCCACCGTGCAGATCGTCGCACCCGACGGCACCGCGACCACCATCATCAGGACGATTGGCATGCCATGACCATCGCAAACCAGCAGGTGCTCACCCCGAACGATGTGCGCAACCAGGTCAACGCCAACGGCTTGGACGTGCTCGGCCTCACGGTGCCCGCGCTGTCGATGCGCTGGCAGGCGAGCACGCCGTCGGCGCCCGACGACACCACGCTGCGCCTGCCCCTGACCAATCTGCCCGTCGCGCCGTTCACCGGGACGTATGAGGTGGTGGCCGCCCCCGTGCGGTATGCGGCTCCCTCGGGTGACCCGTTCACGGCGCCCGCCGGCATCCTCGCGCTGCACCCCGAGGCCCTGCACCGGCTCGAGACGCTCGTGCGCACGCGACTCGGCTCACTTGATCGGCCGGTGCCCGTGGCGATGCTCGTCCACGGCGCGACGCCCCCGGCGCGGCCGCTGATGAGCTGGCTTCGCGCCGGCGAGCTCCTGCCGGACGCGGGCGACGTGTCGTTCCACGACCGCCGCGGCCTCATCATCGACCCCCTCGCCGTCGCGGCGCTCTTCGCCGATCTGCTGGCCTGGCGCGGCGCACTGAGCCAGGCCCCGTACGCCGTCGACACCGTCAACGGCGCGGGCGGGGTCGGTGAAGCGCCCTGAGTTTGTTGGAGACTCCTGACCTTGGAAACGAGGATGGGGTTATGCCGAAAGAGCAGACATCAGGGAAGTCGACGACGCGTCGGTATTCGCCGGAGGAGAAAGCTGCCGCG
>Ga0073899_10000340_pt1 | contig 43020 bp, 37 predicted proteins | sample KloWWTmetaKNB5Ph_FD_88975 | JGI IMG/M metagenome (GOLD analysis project Ga0073899, IMG submission 88975) | Active sludge microbial communities from Klosterneuburg, Austria, studying microevolution and ecology of nitrifiers - Klosterneuburg... | ecosystem: Engineered > WWTP > Aerobic digester >... | reverse complement strand
TCGGCTTTCCGCCCAGCGACATGTGCTTCACCCTGGGCCTGAACGGTGATCCCGCGGACATGGTGATCCCGGTGGGTCGCCTGGCGGCGCACACTCCGGCCGATGTGGACCTGTACCGGGCCAAGGTGGAGCAGTTCGAGAGTTGGGACGAGCCCGAGCCCTGGATGAAGAACATCCTGCACTTCCGCGGCGGTTTTGTGGAATCGGAGTTCCAACAGTTCGACAACTACCTCCGGCAGTATGAACTGCTCGCCGAGGACACGAACTTCATCGGCAAGGTCACCCAGTTCAACAAGAACACCCCGGGCGTCTACGGGCAGGCATCCGCCGACAGTGTGAAGCACCTGATCGAGGATGAAGGGGTGACCCTGATGACCTTTTTCGCGCATGCCTCGGGTGGCGGCTTCGACATCACCATCGACAACCCGGTCAACTACAACTGGGGGGGCAAGTACCCGGCCATCATCGGCAACTCGTGTTATGCGGGCAATGTGCATCTGGCCCCTTCCGAAAGCGCCAGCGAGAAGAACGTGCTGGTGCCCAACGCGGGGGCCATCGCCTTCATGGCGTCGGTGGACATCGGGCTGAGCAACATGCTCTACTTCTATACCCTGGAGTGGTACCGGAGCTTCAGCCAGGTGAACCACGGCGCCGGCATCGGTGAGCACATGCGGTTCGCCGCGAAACAGCAGCTGCAGGGCAGCGGCTACCTGAACGTGAACAACGCCCACACCTTCACGCTGCACGGTGACCCCACCCTGGTGCTGCATTCGTTCGACCTGCCCGACCTGTCGGTGAGCGAGCTAGATGTGCTGATCTCGCCCGATCCCGTGACCGCCGACCTGGACACCTTCACGGTGGATGTGATCGTGACCAATCTGGGCAAGGGCATCGGGGCCACCACCAACGTGGTGCTGGAGCGCAGGTTGGTGGAGGAGAACCAGGTGCTTCAGCCGATGTTCGCCCCTGTTTCAGCGGACACCCTCAGGAGCACGGTGCGCTTCAGGTTGCCCGTGCTTGCGAACGAGGGTGGTCAGGGGCTCAACGCCTTGAACATCCGCGTGGACATCGACCAGGACCTGATCGATGAGATCGATGACCTGGGCAACAACACGGTGCAAGCCTCCCTGCTGATCACCAGCGGCGAGATCTTCCCCGTGGAGCCCTTCAAGTTCGCCATCATCCCCGATGCGGAACCCGTGCTAAAGGCCAGCACGGGTGACCCCTTCGCGCCCATGCGGGCCTACCGGTTCCAGATCGACACGGTGGACACGTACGACAGCCCGGCGTTCGAGGAGGTCGTGATCAACGCGCCCGGCGGGGTGGTCAGCTGGACGCCCCAGCAGATCTTCGGGCTCAACACACAGCAGGATAGCCTGGTGTTCTTCTGGCGCTGTACACCGGACAGCACCGGTGATGGTTCCTATGACTGGCGCGAGTCCTCGTTCCAGCACATCACCGACCGGCGCGGCTGGGGCCAGGCCCACTTCTTCCAGTTCAAGGAGGATGGATTCCCGCAGGTGATCTACGACCGTCCGCAGCGACTTTTCCGGTTCAATGATGCCCCGCGCGGCATCCGATGCGAAGTGACGGGCAACAGTGGGCTCATCTGCAGCTACTACATCGATCTGCAGTGGGTGGATGGCCAGGGCTGCGGTGGTGAGCGGGCGCTGCATGTGGCGGTGATCGACCCCGCCACCTTCGAGCCGTGGAAGACCTGCTGGAACGGCCAGGACCTCGACCATCAGTTCGGGAACATCAACAGCTGTGACAGTCTGTGCGAACGCAGCAGCCGGGCGCAGAAGTACTTCTCCTACTGGCCTTCACGCCCCTCGCACATGGCCGGTCTCACCGACCTGCTGGAGAACCAGGTGCCACCGGGTTACCACATCCTGATGTGGACCTATGTGGGCCTCAACAAACCGGGCATGGACGCCAACGGAGGCCAGGCCTTGTACGATGCCTTCAACAGCATCGGCGCCACCGATCTGCAGAGCGCGCCCGACACCGTGCCGTACATCTTCTTCGGCACCAAGGGCGATCCGGGGTCGGCCATCCAGGTGATGGGCGCCTCCAGCACTGCGGCGATCAACCTGTCGACCTTCGTCACCACGCAGGGCGTGGCCGGTGATATCGTGGCGCCCTGGGCCGGCCCCGCATCGGAGTGGAAGGGGCTGTACTGGGACGAGTTCCCGAACGATGTGCGCGACAGCGTCAACATCCAGGTGTACGGGGTGTCCCCGCAGGGCGCCGAACAGCTGGTGTTCGAACGGGGCGGGCCGCTGGATTCCATTCCCCAGGCGGTCTTCCAGAGCGGCATCAATGCAGCGCAGTTCCCCTATGTGCGGCTCCGCGCCAAGCTCCTGAACGACTCGGTCGCCGAACCGCTGCCCTCCCAGCTCGATCGCTGGCAATTGCTGATGACGCCGGAGCCGGAGTGCGCCATCGATCCCCCCCTGGGTTTCGTAAGCAACCTGGCAGGTATCGCAGAGCCGCTGCAGGCCGAGCTGGCCGTGGCCGTGCACAACATCAGCCCCTTCGACATGGACAGCCTGCTGATGCATGCCTGGGTGGTGAACGCGTCCGGCCAGCGCCGGCCCGTGCATGACAAGCGCAACGCACCCCTGCCGGCCGGTGGCGTGCTGATGGACACCATCCGGTTCAGCACCAGCGGTCTTGGGGGCCTCAACACCATCATCATCGAGGCCAACCCGGTGGACAGCGCGACCGGACGCTACGACCAGTACGAACAGTACCACTTCAACAACATCGCCCAGCTCCGTTTCACGGTGAGCGAGGACAACGAGAATCCGCTGCTGGACGTGACCTTTGACGGGGTCCATATCCTGGACGGTGACATCGTGAGCGCACGTCCCGAGATCCTGGTGACGTTGGACGATGAGAACCCCGTCCTCTTGATGGATCAGCCGTCCGACACGGTGAACTTCAAGGTCTTCCTCACGGAGCCTTCGGGCATGGTCCGCCGCATCCACTTCCGCGATGGCGCCGGCACGGAGCTCATGCGCTTCATCCCGGCCACGGGTGCCGACAACATCGCGCGCATCGACTACCGCCCCACGTTCACGACGGACGGGGTGTACAAGCTCACCGTGCAGGCCAATGATGCCAGCGGCAACATCTCCGGCGACCGCAACTACGACATCCGGTTCGAGGTGATCACGCGGCCCACCATCACCGACGTCCTCAACTACCCGAACCCCTTCACCACCAGCACGCGTTTTGTCTTCACAGTGACCGGTACCGAGCCGCCGACCTACCTCAAGGTGCAGATCCTCACCATCACCGGTCGCGTGGTGCGGGAGATCGGCCTGGCCGAGCTGGGGCCGGTGCGCGTGGGTCGCAACATCACCGAGTTCGCGTGGGATGGCACCGACCAGTTTGGCGATCGTCTTGGCCGCGGGGTCTACCTCTATCGCGTGATCGCCCAGCTGCACGGGGAGGAGATGGAGCGGCGCGAGTCGGGAGCCTCGCCCCACATCGAGAAGGGCTTCGGCAAGATGTATCTGCTCTACTGAGCCCAGCTACCTTCGGCGCCATCGTGCGCGACCTCACCCATCTGTGCCTGGCCCTGTTGGGCGGCGTCCTGCTTACCGTGGCCTGGCCCGCCTCAGGTAGCCTGTCGCCGCTGTTGTTCGTGGGCTTGGTCCCCTTCATGCTCGTGGTGGAGCTGCGCTGCCCTCCAGGTGCGCCGTGCGCCGGACGCGGCACCGGTTGGATGCTCTTCGCCGGGCTCGCGCTCTGGAACCTGGTGACCACTTCGTGGCTCGGGCAGGTGCAGGAGGGCTGGGGCACCCGTGTGTTGCTGGGTGTGGGCGTGATGCTGGCGAACTCCGGCCTGCAGCTCATTCCCTTCGCGATCGGCCGACGGGTGCGACGCCGGTACGGCCGATGGGCGGGCTGGGCCGCCTTCGCCGGATGGTGGATGGCCTGGGAGGTCCTGCACATGCGATGGGACCTGCAATGGCCCTGGCTCACGCTGGGCAATGGGTTCGCCGCGCGACCGCAATGGGTACAGTGGTACGAGCTCACCGGTCACCTCGGAGGATCGGTGTGGGTGCTGCTGACCAACCTGCTCGTGCTGCGATGGTTCCTATCCGGTGGTCGGGTCCGGGCGGCATGGGGCCCGCTGCTGCTGATGACCGTACCCGTGCTGCTCTCCTGGGTGCGGTTCATCACCTATGCCGAACGCGGTCATCCGCTGGAAGTGGTGGTGGTGCAGCCTAACATCGATCCCTATTCCGAGAAGTTCGGAGGTATCGATCCGTTGGTGCAACTGGACGGCATGCTCGCGCTGGCCGAACCCGAGATGACCGACAGCACGCGCTTGCTGCTGCTACCGGAGACCGCGCTGCAGGAACCTTCGCGCGTATTCATCACCGACGGTGGTGAGCTGGAGCTTGCCGGGTTGTGGGAGAACGACCTGGAGGCTTCGGGAAGCGTGCAGCGCATCCGCGCATGGCACAAGCGCCATCCGCGTTGCGCCGTACTGGCAGGCATGTCCAGCTCCCGCCTGCTCGATGTGGACGAGCGCACGGTGACCGCACGTCCCATCGGTGGCACGGACCGGTATTACGATGCGGCGAACGCCGCCTTGTTCGTGGCACCGGGCGAACCTGCGGCCGCCTATCGCAAGAGCAAGCTCGTCGCCGGTGTGGAACTACTTCCTTTCGAGGCGTTGCTCGGTGGCCTGGAAGCCCTGTCGATCGACATGGGCGGCACCACGGGCAGCCTCGCCCAGCAGGTCGAGCGCACGGTGTTCCGGCCGGCCGATCACCGGTACGGAGCGGCTCCGGTGATCTGTTACGAGTCCGTTTTCGGCGATTATGTGGCCGATTATGTGCGCAATGGCGCCGACCTCATCGCCATCATCACCAACGATGCATGGTGGGGCGACAGCTACGGCTACCGGCAGCACCTGGCCTACGCGAGCCTCCGCGCGATCGAGTGCCGCCGGGCCATCGCGCGTTCGGCGAACACGGGCATCAGCTGCTTCGTCGACCAACGCGGCATCATCCATCAACCCACGGCATGGTGGCAGGAGGCCGCGATCCGCCGCACCGTGCTCCTGAACAACGCTCGTTCGCCGTTCGTCGCCTTGGGCGAAGTGGTGCGGTGGGCGTCCCTGTTGGCCGGTGCGGCGACCTTGATGGCCGCGTTTCTGCCCTGGGGCGTACCGTCCGCACGCCGTCGGCCATGAGAAAAGGCGCCCGGAGGCGCCTTTTCGTGTTCGGTCGATGGGAGCACCTACTGGAGGTGCACACGACGGCTCATGCGGTTGCCGGAGTTCTCCAGTTGCACCACATAGATGCCCGTCGCAATGGACTCCGTGGGAACCACCAACTGGGTGATCCCGTTCGCGATCGCGGCGCGGGGCTGTGTGGTCATCACCTTCCCTTGCGCATCCAGGAGGGTCACGTCGTACACATCGGCCATCGAGCTGCTCACGGTCACCACCATCGCATCACCGGCATCGAACGCGTTCACGATCTCGATCCCTGTGCCCATGCCGCAGCCGGCCGCGATCACCTTGCTGATGGTCGTTGTGCGGTCCAGATCGGTCTGGATCAACCGGTAATAGGCCATCGTGGTGGGGTTCGGGTCCACGAAGGAGTAATTCGTGGTGCTCACGCTATTGCCCACGCCGTCCACCTGTCCGATCATGGTCCACTCGATGTTGTCCAAGCTTTTCTCCACCACGAAGTAATCGTTGTCCCGTTCCGAAGCGGTGGTCCAGTTGAGCAGCACTTGACCGTCCTCACAGGACCCCTTGAAGTCGATCAGCTCAACCGGCAACGGATTGCCGATATCCGATAAGGTCCATGAGCGGAAGAAGTCCGCATCGGCGATGACGCCCGCAGCCGGAACGGCCACGGAATAGGGGGCCGTGTTCCACACGCAGGTGGGCAGGAAGTCACCCCATTCGTTCGTGCCCGAGTTGAAGCGCTGGGCGATCAGTTGGTCGCCGGCGCCGATGGTGTTACCTGCGGTGATCTCGGCCGCATCGTAGCCGAACACGATGGACGCATCCGGCTTGTTCGCATAAGCGAAGCCGGATGCCTGCGTGTCGATGATCCAGAAGCGGTCCACCACGTGACCGGACTCGTTGGTCGCACCCGGGGTCAGGTTCGTGCCTGTGTCCCAGTTGTTCATGTGCGTGACGTCCGATGGCTGATAGAGGGCATTGTTCCACCGGTTGGCCACCGGAACGGCCACATCCGTCCCGTCGTAGTTGTAGGTCGAGAACAGCACGGACCCACCTGCGCTACCGGCACCAAGGACCGTGTAGGTCAGCGGCATTTTCACGTTACCCGGATTGGTGAAGGGGATGGAGTAGGCGCCTGTGCTGGTCCCGATCGACCAGCGGATGAAGTTGCGCTCACGCTCCGACACGATGTTCGCCCCGGTGCCTGCCACCGTGATGGCGTTGGCGTTGGGGTTGTCCACCACCAGGTAGGTGGCCTGTGCCGCCGGCGTGTTCGGGTCAAAGACCACGTAGGCGTTGTTGTTGATCACCAACCGGGCCTGCCCGAGGACGGCACCAGCGATCAGAACACAGGACGACGTGAGTAACTTTTTCATCATGGCAACCTCAAATCTATGCGGTTCTTTTGCCCGGTTCAACCCCCCGTCCTCAAATGCAGCCTTCATACTGGGGTTCCTGTGACACTGGGCTTGGTCGTTAGTGGTCTGACGATCAGGGTTTTGATGAATGAGTTCAGGAGCGGGTCCCAGGGTGGGACGTTCGCCGTCCTCCGGATGACGCGATCGGTGGTTCCGGGTTGCTTCCTCGGGATAACTTCGGTCGCTCATGCGCTTGATCAGAACGCTTGACCACGACCTCCCGTTCGATGCTCGGGCATTGCGTATGGAGCCGCGATGGCTGTACCGCCGTGCTGCCGACCGCGATGTGGCCGTCCTTGGCGTTGGTTGCCGTGCGCTGGTGGAAGGCGACGACCCGGGCCGCTCACTCGAGCGATGGCGTGAGCTGCTGAACTGCGGCAGCCCTTCCATGGGCTTTCTGGCCTATGATCTTCGTGGATGCCTCTTTGGTCAGTTCAGCAGGCACCAACCTACCGGTCACTGGCCGCTGATCCGTTGGTTCGTTCCGCAGGTCATGGTCCGTTGGGAGCGTGGCCGCACCCATTTCCTGGGAACCGAACAAGAAGCCGTCGACGCATTGCTCGAACGGCTGCGCGCCCCTGTGGACGAGTTGCCATCCGCGCCGTGGAACGGATGGTCGCTTTCCACGGACAAGGACGCCTATCTTCAACATGCCTCACGTTTGCTTGACCATGTGCAGCGCGGTGACGTCTATGAGGTGAACTACTGCGTGGAACGCAAGGCCCACCTGCCGGAACGCGACCCGCACGCGGCCTTCACGCGCGCCTCGCAACGGACGCAGGCCCCCTTCGCAGCCTTTCATGCATGGGATGGCCGATACACCATCTGCCTCTCGCCGGAACGCTTCCTCTGGACCGCGGAGGGCCGGGTGCATTGCGAACCCATGAAAGGAACACGCCGTCGCGTGAGCGATCCGGTTGCCGATCGCGCCGTGGCCATGGACCTGGCTAATGATCCGAAGGAGCGAGCGGAGAACATCATGGCCACGGACGTGGTGCGCAACGATCTGAGCCGCGTGGCCGCCCAAGGCTCCGTCGTGGTCCCTGAGCTCTGCGGTATCCGCAGCACTGGCGCGGTACACCAGATGGTGTCACGCGTCGAAGCACGCCTCGCCGACGGTCGTGCCCCGTTCGATGCGGTCCTGTCCGCTTTTCCCATGGCCTCCATGACCGGCGCGCCGAAACACCGGGCCATGGACCTCATCGACCTGCATGAGGATCAGCGTCGCGGGCTCTTCAGTGGCACCATGGGATGGTGCGACGGGGTGGGGGACCTGGATCTGAACGTCGTGATCCGGACCGTGGAATACGATGCACGGACAGGGGACGCCCGGTTGGTGACGGGCAGCGCCCTTACAGCCGCCTGCGATCCGGAGCACGAATGGGAGGAATGTACGCTGAAGGCGAACTCCGTCATTGAAGCCCTGAATGATGCTGGTGCCTGAGGTGCGGGAGGCGCTCCGCACGCATGGTCTGATCGACCCGGGCGAAACCGTGCTCGTCGCGTTGAGCGGCGGTCTGGACAGCATGGTCCTGCTCCACGTGCTGCGGCAGCTTGGCCACCCGGTGGTGGCCGCTCATGCGGAGCATGGGTTGCGCGGCGCGGATGGCAAGGCGGATCAAGCCTGGCTGCTGAAGTGGTGCCACGATCACGGGTTCCCGATCGAGACCGTGTCGCTGCACGTGCCTCGACTTCGCGCCTCGACCAAGGGGTCCATCGAGATGCTCGCACGCAACGCACGTGCGGATTGGCTACGCTCCACGGCCCATCGGCTCGGGCTCCGCCGCATCGCCACTGCCCACCATCGCGACGATGTGGTGGAGACCCTGTTCATGAACCTGATGCGAGGGACCGGACTGCGCGGGTGGCGGGGCATCCCCCGCCGCAGTGGACCCTTCATCCGGCCCTTCCTCGAGGTGCGGCGGGCCACCCTGGCCGCATATGCTGCCGACGAGGCCATCCCGTTCCGGGAGGACGCCACCAACGCCGATCCGACCTTTCTCAGGAACCGCGTGCGCCATGAACTGCTGCCGCTGCTGCGGCAGATGGATCCAGGCTTCGACCGGGCCATGGCCCGGTCCGTGGGCCACCTGCAGGAGCTTGTCGCTCATTGGGAGCTTCATGCCACCGACCGACCAGCGGACACGGAGGGGATCCCCTTCGATCTCCTGGAATCGACGCCGTTTCCCAGGCTTGTGTTGCACGAGGCCCTCCGGCATCGGAATGTGCACCCCGATCAGCTCGACCGCATCCTGCGGGCGGTGGCCCACCGGAGAACAGGCGCCCGGTTCCCGATGAAGGGTGGGCAGCTGCTCGTGGACCGCGACCGCCTCCGCTGGTCGTATCCGACCGGGCCCATGGCTGAATACACCATCGGCGCCGACCTTGTGCTGCCCGGATCGGCCCCAGTGCAACTGAAGCGGTGTGATCCCGGAGGTCCGGTGGACGAGCGTCATGTGGTGCGACTTGCCGCCGACCGCCTGCACGGTCCGTTGGTCCTTCGCCCATGGCGCAACGGCGACCGGTTCAGGCCACATGGAGGGCGTGGCTCCCGACTGGTGAGCGACCTATTGATCGATGCCAAAGTGCCGCGGGACCGGAAAAAGGCGGTGTATGTGCTCTGCGCCGCAGGCGAGATCGCCTGGGTCGTCGGCCATCGGCTGGCCGAGGGCTTCGCCGCCCATCCCGACCGGGATGAGGTGATCTTCGGGATCCCTGTCCCGTGATCGGTGCCTATCTTCAGGGCCTCACCATCCCGCCCCCATGAAACCGACCGCCGCCCAAGTGATCGCCAAGGAGGACCTGGAACACCTTCGGTTCCCGCATGAGGCCGTGCTGTTGACCGATGCCCACCGCTCAGCGCTGAAGAAGAAGGTGGCCCGCGCCGTCCAGCTCGGCAACGGCGAGCATGGAAAGTGCCGCATCCTGTTCCGCGACTCGGAAGGGCTGAAGGCCGTGGAAACCACCATCTGGTCCGCCGATGATCGCACCTTGGTCCTGAAGTACGGGACCACCATCCCGCTCGGCCGGGTCATCGACATCGAGATGCCGCTGTGATCCATCAGGATCGCAAGCGATGGGCAAGATGGCCGGTCCCGTGCCGGAACGAGGCAGCTATTTTTGCGCGTCCCTTCAGGCCATGCCTCACCTCGTGCTCTTCCCACTGCTGTTCCTGCTGCAGTCGTCCCCTGCCGGCCCGGCGCGGTGGGCGTTCTCAGCGGACACCGGCCCGGATGGGCGCGTGGAGGTGGTCCTGACGGCGACCCTGGAGCCTGGATGGCACCTCTACGCCCTTCAACTGCCCCGCGAGGACGGGCCGCTGCCAACGGTCATCCGCCTCACCTCCACCGAAGGCCACGCAGGCCTGCTGAAGGTCTCCGAGCCTGAACCCATGGAGGAGATGGACCCCAACTTCGCCATGCTCGTGCGGCACCACTCCGGGGAGCCGGTGTTCCGCGCGACGACCAAGCGGACCACGGGTGAACCGTTCACGCTCGCGGGGGAGGTGGAATTCATGCTGTGCAACGACCGCACGTGCCTGCCTCCGGTCGCGGTACCATTCTCGTTGGAGATCCCCGCCGCATCGAAGTGATCCCATGGTCAGAGCCCTTTCCCTTCTCGCCGGTGCCCTGGCCTTGAGCGTTTCCGCTCAACTGCCGGGCGGAGCAGCGCCGGCTCCTGCGGATCCCGTCACCTGGAGCATCAGCATGGTGCAGGTGGAGGGCGCCCAGTGGGACCTCATCTTCCGCGCCGACATCATCGACGGCTGGTACGTGTATTCGCAGCAGAGCTTCGGCGAGGCCGGACCCATGCCTACCACGCTGAAGTTCGACACGCTGCCCCACGTGACCCTCGCCGGGAACGCCACCGAGACCGGCGCCCATGTGGTCGAGGGTCATGATGCCGTGTTCGACATGCCCGTGAAAAAGTTCAAGGGTTTCGCGCTCTTCACCCAACGTGTCGCGCTCACCGATCCGGCCTCGCCCATCACGGGACGGCTGGAGTACATGAGCTGCGATGACCGCGCGTGCATCTTCCCGGACCCTGTCCACTTCCGCATCACTCCGGCGGCCGACCGCGCGGAAATGGGGTCGATGCCCTTTCCGCAAGCCTCCGCCGCCAGCGATGAACCCGTGCAGTGGAAGCTGTCCGCCCGCGACCTAGGCTCAGGCCGGTGGGCGCTCGCCTTCACGGCCATCGTGCGCGACGGCTGGTATGTATACAGCCAGGAAGCCTTTGGTGACGGTCCCATCCCCACCAGCATCGTGTTCGACACCGTGCCACACTTCGCCGTGGAGGGCGGATCCACTGAGGAAGGGGCCGGCAAGGTGGAGGGCCACGATCCGATCTTCGAGATGAACGTGCGGAAGTTCAAGGGCACGGTCGTGTTCACGCGGACGGTGCGGGTGGACGATCCGCAGCGGCCCGTCACCGGCAGCATCAATTACATGAGCTGCAACGATGAGGCCTGCGTGTTCCCCGATCCGCTGGCCTTCTCCATCGTGCCGTCCACGGGTGCCGCCATCCTCGGTGGCGCCGCTTCAGGCTCAGACCTCGCGGTGTTGGACGGGCCCATGTACAAACTGCCCAAGGTGGACCTGAACGCTCCGGTGCTCAAGGCTTCGGCGGGCGCGGTGGCCGAACTGCGCTCCACCACATCGCTCTGGCGCATCTTCCTGCTGGGCTTCGTCGGCGGGCTGCTCGCCTTGCTCACCCCGTGCGTCTTCCCGATGATCCCGCTTACGGTCAGCTTCTTCACCAAGGGCAGTGAGGACCGCGGCAAGGGCCTGCGCAATGCGCTCACTTACGGGGGCTTCATCCTGCTGATCTACCTGATCTTCAGCCTGCCGTTCCATCTGCTGGGCTCGGTGAATCCGGAGATCTTCAACGAGATCAGCACCAACCCCTGGCTGAACGTCTTCTTCTTCGTCATCTTCCTGGTCTTCGCCGTCAGCTTCTTCGGCTACTTCGAGATCACCCTGCCCAGCAGCTGGGTGAACAGCATGGACCAGAAGGCCTCGCGGTTCGGCGGGCTGGTCGGCATCTTCTTCATGGCCCTCACCCTGGCGCTGGTCTCCTTCAGCTGCACCGGACCGATCCTGGGCTCACTGCTCGCCGGTGCCCTCACGGCCGACGGTGGGGCCTGGCAGCTCACCGCCGGCCTGGGCGGCTTCGGCATGGCCCTCGCCCTGCCCTTCGCCCTCTTCGCCATGTTCCCCAGCTGGCTCAACAGCCTTCCGCGCAGCGGCAGTTGGCTCAACAGCGTGAAGGTGGTGCTCGGCTTCGCCGAGGTGGCCCTGGCCTTCAAGTTCCTCAGCAACGCGGATCTGGTGAAGCACTGGGGTCTCGTGCGATACGAGCTCTTCATGGCCGTCTGGGTCCTTTGCGCGTTGGGCATCGTCCTCTATCTCCTCGGTCTGATCCGCTTTCCGCATGACAGCCCGGTCACCAAGCGGTCCGGGCTGCGCTGGGCCTTCACCGCCCTGTTCGCCATCACCACCGGCTACCTCGCCATGGGCTTCCGCTTCAATGCGGACACGAACACCTTCCACACGCTCAAGCTCATGAGCGGCCTGGCACCGCCCGTGGGCTATAGTTGGATCTTCCCCAAGCACTGCCCGCACAACCTGGATTGCTACCACGACCTCGATGCCGCACAGGCGCAGGCGCAGGCCACGGGCAAACCGCTGCTGCTCGACTTCACCGGATACGCCTGCGTGAACTGCCGCAAGATGGAGGAGCACGTCTGGCCCGAGCCGGAGGTGTACGACCTGATCAAGGACCGCTATGTGCTGGTGTCCCTCTATGTGGACGACAAACAGGAGCTGCCCAAGGAGCAGCAGCACATCTACCTGACCTCTTCGGGGAAGCAAAAGCCCATCGTGACCATGGGCAACAAGTGGAGCACGGTGCAGGCCGAGACCTTCCGCATCAGCTCCCAGCCCTTCTATGCGTTGCTGAGCCCCGAGGGCGAGCTGCTCACCGATCCGGTGGCCTACACCCCGGACGTGGCCGAGTACCAGGCCTTCCTGGAACGAGGCATCGAGGCCATGCAGCTCCTCGACCAGCGGGCCAGCCGCTGAGGGTTCGGGGTGGACTTGTGGATCCGCCTTCTCTTTGCCATCTTTCCGATCCTCGATCCGACGATTATTTCGTCGGTCGCATCAAGCGATGATCGCCCTGTTAGCTGATGAAGGTCCTTTTCGCTGGCGCTCCGCCGATCACAAGTCGCGGGTGGCCGTGTCCGGAGGGGCCGGCCGATCTGCCGCATCTTTGGTCCCATGAGCCACGACCGCATCCGCGCCCACTTCACCGAAGCCGCCGACGTGCTTGCGCGCTTTCTGGCCGACCCGGCCAACCTCGTCGCCGTGGAACAGGCCGCCGCCTTCATGTCCTATTGCCTGAAGCAGGGCGCCAAGGTGATCAGCTGCGGCAACGGCGGCAGCATGTGCGATGCCATGCACTTCGCTGAGGAGCTCACCGGCCGGTACCGCGACGACCGACCGCCCATCGCCGCCCTGAGCATCAGCGACCCCAGCCACCTCACCTGCGTGGGCAACGACCATGGCTTCGAGCAGGTGTTCGGGCGCTTCGTGCAGGCCCATGGGCGCGAGGGCGATGTGCTGCTCGCCATCAGCACCAGTGGGAACAGCCCCAACGTGCTGCGTGCCGCCGAGGTGGCCCGGGAGAAGGGCATGCATGTCATCGGCCTCACCGGCAAGGACGGCGGCAAACTGGCCGACCTCTGCACCGTGGAGGTGCGCGTGCCGCACCACGGCTACGCGGACCGCATCCAGGAGGTGCACATCAAGGTGATCCACGCCTTCATCGACCACATCGAGCGTGAACTGAACTGAACGGCATGCTGGTCAAGGTCTTCGGCAGCGCGGTCTTCGGCATCAACGCCACCATCGTCACCGCCGAGGTCAATGTCACCAAGGGGGTGAAGTTCTACCTGGTGGGGTTGCCGGACAACGCCGTGAAGGAGAGCTACCACCGCATGGACAACGCGGTGCGCAGCTGCGGCCTCGATTTCCCGCGCGGCAAGCGCACGGTGATCAACCTGGCCCCGGCCGATGTGCACAAGGAGGGCTCGGCCTATGACCTGCCCATGGCCGTGGGCATCCTGGGCAGTACCGGTCAGATCCCCACGGACCGCTTTGCCGATTTCCTCATCATGGGCGAGCTGTCCATGGACGGAGGTGTGCGCCCGATCAAGGGCGCCCTGCCCATCGCCATCGAGGCCAAGCGCAGCGGCTTCAAGGGTGTGATCGTGCCCAAGGAGAACGGCCGTGAGGCGGCGATCGTCGAGGGCCTCACGGTCTATGGGGTCACCCACCTGCGCGAGGTGATCGGCATCCTGGAGGGTGCGCCCACGGTGACGCCCGAGCACGTCGACATCGCCGCCGAGTTCGCCGCCAGCAGCCGCTCGTATCCGGTGGACATCGCCGATGTGAAGGGGCAGGAGAACATCAAGCGCGCGTTCGAGATCGCCGCGGCGGGCGGGCACAACATCATCCTCATCGGTCCACCGGGCGCGGGCAAGACCATGCTGGCCAAGCGACTGCCCACCATCCTGCCGCCGCTGCACATCGAGGAGGCGCTGGAGACCACCAAGATCCACAGCGTGGCCGGCAAGCTGCGCAAGGAGGACAGCCTGTTGAGCGTGCGTCCCTTCCGCTCGCCGCACCACACCATCAGCGATGTGGCGCTCGTAGGAGGAGGCAGCCATCCGCAGCCCGGCGAGATCAGCCTGGCCCACAACGGCGTGCTCTTCCTGGACGAGCTGCCCGAGTTCAAGCGCACCGTGCTCGAGGTGCTCCGCCAGCCCCTGGAGGACCGCGTGGTCACCATCTCGCGCGCCCGTTTCACGGTGGAGTACCCGGCGAGCTTCATGCTGGTGGCGGCGATGAACCCGTGCCCGTGCGGTTTCCACAACCACCCGGAGAAGGAGTGTGTGTGCGCCCCGGGCGTGGTGCAGAAGTACCTCACGCGCATCAGCGGCCCGTTGCTTGACCGCATCGACATCCACATCGAGGTGACGCCGGTGCCGTTCAGCGAACTGAGCGCCGAGCGCAGCACGGAGCGGAGCGCCGAGGTGCGACAGCGCGTGGTGCGGGCGCGCGAGGTGCAGCAGCGGCGGTTCGCCGGCATCGGGCTGCACAGCAACGCCCAGATGAGCAGCCAGCAGTTGCGCGGCATCTGCCGCATCGATGAGGCCGGCAAGGCCTTGTTGGAGCGGGCCATGGAACGGCTTGGCCTCAGCGCCAGGGCCTACGACCGCATCCTGAAGGTGGCGCGTACCATCGCAGACCTGGCCGACAGCCCGGACATCCGCACCGAGCACCTGGCCGAAGCCATCCAGTACCGCAGCCTAGACCGCGAGGGCTGGGCCGGCTGAAGCCTGCGTAACCCTGACGCCAACGGCGCGTATGAGGGAGCGTCCGGATCATCCGGGCCTCAATACCCACCGCTGTGCGCACCACGCTGCTCTCCCTGTCCTCCGCCACCATCGCGGTCGTGCTGCTGTCCTTGACGGGCGCGGCCGCGCAGGATCCGGAGCGCATCTTCCTGGACGAGCATCTGGAGCGCACCACCGGCCGCAAGGCCACGTTCTACCGCATCTGGGAGGGCATGGAAGGCCAGTACTTCATCGGTCGCACCTATTCCATGGAAGGCAAGCTGAAGTCCGAGGGCCGTTACCTCGACCAGCAGCTGACCATCGAGCACGGGCACTTCACCTTCTATCATGCCAATGGCAAGGTGGAGAGCTCCGGTGATTACGCCGAAGGATTGAAGTCGGGGGTGTGGGAGCGCTATGATGCGTGGGGACGCCCGCTCGCGGAGAAGGTGTACGACCCCGAACCACTGGCCGACATCGTGTATACGCGGGCCCAGACCATGCCCAGCTATCCCGGAGGCGAGAAGGAACTGGTACGCTACATCCGCGGCAAGGTGGCCGGGACCGATGGACAGCGCCTCAAGGCCCAAGTGACGACCAGTTTCATCGTGGAGAAGAATGGAGAGCTGACCGAGGTGAAGGTGGTGAAGGGCGGGGATCCCGCGATGGATGAAAAGGTCGTGGATGCCCTGCGGTCCACGCCGGCCTGGGACCCCGGCCGTGAAAAGGGGCGGCCGGTGCGCGTTCAGATGCGGCTGCCGGTGGATTTCTGATCGAACCAGACGCCATACCATAGGATGAAGGCCCCGGGATCCCCGGGGCCTTCGCCGTTCCGATGGGCGCCGATCAGCCCTCCTTGCCGTGGCACTGCTTGAACTTCTTGCCGCTGCCGCATGGGCAGGGGTCGTTGCGCCCCACCTTCTTCTCCACACGAACGGGCTGCACCGGGCGCGGCGGACCCGCCTGTGCTGGAGGTGGTGCGACGCGCTGCGGCGGCGGGGCCGTCCTCGGCGCGGCGCTGGTGCTGTTGCCGGCGTAACTGGGTACGTCCGTGCGGCTGGTCTGCAGGCGCTGCTGCGGAGGGCGGGGCGCCTGGGCCTGCTGCACATTGGGCTGTGCGGTAGGCAAACCCGCCCCGCTGAGGAAGCCGATGACGTCCCCATTGATGCGCTCCACCATGTCCTTGAAGAGGTTGAAGCTCTCCAGTTTGTAGATGAGCAGCGGATCCTTCTGTTCCAGGCTGGCGTTCTGCACGTTGCGGCGCAGGTCGTCCATCTCCCGCAGGTGCTCCTTCCACTCGTGGTCGATCACCGCCAGGGTGATGTACTTCTCCACGCTGGCCGACAGCTCCCTGCCCTCGGACCGGTAGCACCGTTCCAGGTTGGCCACCACCTGCATGGTCTTGATGCCGTCCGTGATCGGCACCACGATGTTCTCATACTGCGCACCCTGGTTGAGGAACACATCGCTGATCACCGGCAGCGCCTGTCGGGCGAGCTCGTTGGTGCGACGGCCGTAGGCGGCCAGGGCTGCCTCCATCACCTGGTCCACCAGGGTGTCGCGGTCCGCCTTGCTGAACACCTCGGCCTGTACAGGGCTCTCGCAGTGCAGGCGTCGGAAGAGCTCCAATTGGAACCCTTCATGGTCGCCCGCCTCGTGGTACTGGTCCACGATGCCCTGGGCGACGTCGTGGAACATGTTCATGATATCCAGCTTCAGGCGCTCCCCGAAGAGCGCATGGTTGCGGCGCTTGTAGATCACCGTGCGCTGGCAGTTCATCACGTCATCGTACTCCAGCAGGCGCTTGCGGATGCCGAAGTTGTTCTCCTCCACCTTCTTCTGGGCGCGCTCAATGCTGCGCGTCACCATCGCGTGCTGGATCACCTCACCCTCCTTGAGGCCCAGGGTGTCCATCAGCTTGGCGATGCGCTCGCTGCCGAACAGGCGCATGAGGTCATCCTCCAGGCTGATGTAGAACTGGGAGGATCCAGGGTCGCCCTGGCGGCCGCTGCGGCCGCGCAACTGCCGGTCCACCCTTCGGCTCTCGTGCTTCTCGGTGCCGATGATGGCCAGTCCTCCGGCGTCCTTCACGCCGGGCCCCAGCTTGATGTCCGTTCCGCGGCCTGCCATGTTGGTGGCGATCGTCACGGTGCCCGCAAGACCGGCATGGGCCACGATCTCGGCCTCGCGCGCGTGTTGCTTGGCGTTGAGCACGTTGTGCTTGATGCCTCGCATGGTGAGCATCTTGCTCATCAGCTCGCTCACCTCCACGCTGGTGGTGCCCACCAGCACCGGCCTGCCTGCCTGCTGCAACTTCACGATCTCCTCGATCACCGCGGTGTACTTCTCGCGCTTGGTCTTGAACACCATGTCCTCATTGTCCTTGCGGACCACGGGGCGGTTGGTGGGGATCACCATCACGTCGAGCTTGTAGATGTCCCAGAACTCCTGCGCCTCCGTTTCGGCCGTACCGGTCATGCCGGCCAGCTTGTGGTACATGCGGAAGTAGTTCTGCAGGGTGATGGTGGCGTAGGTCTGGGTGGCCGCCTCGACCTTCACCTTCTCCTTGCTCTCGATGGCCTGGTGCAGTCCGTCGCTGTAGCGGCGGCCCTCCATGATGCGGCCGGTCTGTTCGTCCACGATCTTCACCTTGCCGTCCATCACCACGTACTCCACGTCCTTCTCGAACAGTGCGTACGCACGGATCAGCTGGTTCACCGTGTGGATGCGCTCGCTCTTGATGCCGAACTCCCGCAGCAGGTCATCCTTGCGACGGGCCTTCTCGTCCAGGGCGGCGGCGCTGCGCTCGATCTCGGCGATGGTGGCACCCACATCCGGCAGGATGAAGAACTGGCTGTCCTGCACATCGCCGCTGATGAGGTCCACACCCTTCTCGGTGAGCTCGATCTGGTTGTGCTTCTCCTCGATGACGAAGTAGAGCTCCTGGTCCACCTTCGGCATCTCCTTGGCCTGGTCCTGCAGGTAATGGTTCTCCGTGCGCTGCAGGAGGGCCCGCACACCGGGTTCGCTGAGGAACTTGATCAGCGCCGAGTTCTTTGGCAGGCCACGATGGGCGCGTAGCAGGGCCAGCCCGCCACGCTCCTGCGCCTCCTTGTTGATGCTTCCATCCCCCAGCCCCTTCAGCAGCTCCTTGGCCTCGGCGAGCAGTTTGGTCACCAGCTGCTTCTGCGCCGCATACAGGCGCTCCACGCGGGGTTTGTACTCATCGAACTGGTGCACCTCGCCCTTGGGCGTGGGGCCGCTGATGATGAGCGGTGTCCGGGCATCGTCGATGAGCACACTGTCCACTTCGTCCACGATCGCGAAATGGTGCTTGCGTTGGACCTGCGCGCTGGGCGCATGGGCCATGTTGTCGCGCAGGTAATCGAATCCGAACTCGTTGTTCGTGCCGAAGGTGATGTCGGCCAGGTAGGCCTTGCGGCGCTCGGCGCTGTTCGGCTGATGCTTGTCGATGCAGTCCACGCTCAATCCGTGGAACTCGTAGATCGGCCCCATCCACTCGCTGTCGCGCTTGCTCAGGTAGTCGTTCACGGTGACCACATGCACCCCGCGTCCGGCCAGGGCGTTGAGGAAGACCGGCAGCGTGGCCACCAGCGTCTTGCCTTCGCCGGTCCCCATCTCCGCGATGCGCCCCTTGTGCAGGGCGGTGCCGCCGATCAGCTGCACGTCGTAGTGCACCATGTCCCACGTGATGGTGGCGCCCGCGGCCGTCCAGCTGTTGCGCCAGATGGCCTGGTCTCCCTCGATGCGTACGCTGTCCTTCACGGCAGCGAGATCCCGGTCCATCGCGGTGGCCCTCACCCGCAGTTCCGGGTTCTCCTTGAACCGTCGTGCCGTGTCCTTCACGATGGCGAAGGCCTCCGGGAGGATCTCGGCGAGCACCTCCTCGATGGCGGCCACCATGGCGGCCTCCAACTTGTCGATGCGCTGGTAGCGCTCCTCGCGAGCATGGATGTCCATGCCCGGTTCGGCATCGATCTCCGCCCGGAGCGCATCGGCCTGGTCCTGGTCCGCCTTGATCCGCTCGCGGATCCGCTCGCGCAGGGCGTCGGTCCGCGCGCGAAGCCCGTCGTGGTCCAGCGCAGCGAGTTCGGCGTAGCGGGCCTTCACCTGTTCGACCATCGGGGCCACCTCCTTGAGGTCGCGCGCGGCTTTGTCACCGAAAATGGACTTGATGGCTTTGTTGAAGGCTCCGATCATGGCTGAATGCAGGAATGGTACCGCTTATTGGACCGGAGGGGCCCGGCGGAAGCGCGCGAAGTTAGGGGGATGGCGCGAGCACGGACCATGCCGTTGGGCATGCTGCGCCGATCTGGCAGCCGATAACGAAAGACCCCCGGGTGCACCGGGGGTCCTCAGGCGGGGATCGATCCGCTCAGTACTCGTCCTCGTTGAAGAAGAAATCCTCCTTGGAGGGGTAGTCCGGCCAGATGTCCTCGATGCTCTCGAACACCTCCTCGTCGTCCTCGATGGCCTGCAGGTTCTCCACCACCTCCAGGGGGGCGCCTGTGCGCATGGCGAAGTCGATCAGCTCGTCCTTGGTGGCGGGCCAGGGCGCATCCTCCAGGTAGGAGGCCAGTTCCAGTGTCCAATACATCGGGCGCGGGTTGCAGGTTCCGGTAAAACGGGCGCAAATATAACCGGATGCCCCACCTGTGGCCGGGTAGTTATCAACCGCCTGGCACGCCCATCCCCTTGACCTTCAGCCGCGCGGTTTCCAGGGGGTTTCCACCACCTTCACGCGCATGCCTATGTGACGGGCGAGGACGAAGAGCAGATCGCTGAGCCGGTTCAGGTACTCCACCACCACCGGCGGGATGGGGACCACCGTTGCCAGCTCCACCACCCGTCGTTCGGCCCGGCGGCACACCGTGCGGCATATGTGGGCCTGCGACACACAGGGGTGGCCGCCCGGCAGGATGAAGTTCCGCATCGGCGGCAGTTCCCGATCCATCGCGTCCATCGCGTCCTCCAAGGACGTCACATGGGCTTCGGTGAGCTGCGGGAGCTTGAACCGTTCGGCGTCGGCGTCCGACGTGCAGGCCAGGCGCGATCCCAGCGCGAACAGCGTGTCCTGGACGTGCTCCAGGAGGGCCCTGTGCTCCTCCGGTGCCTGGTCGCGAAGCAGACCGAGGTGGCTGTTCAGCTCGTCCACCGTGCCGTACGCCTCGATGCGCGCGTCGTGCTTGGCCACCCGCTCCCCGCCCAGCAGGCCGGTCTCACCTTTATCCCCGGTGCGCGTGTAGATCTTCATGTGAGGTGGCTTTCGGTCCGTGTGCAGCGCTGCGTTCAGGAGCGCAGGGGTCAGTAGCGGGAACGGAAATGCTGGGGCGCTTGTTCGGTGCGGAAGAATACGAGCCCGAGGTCGTACAGATCGATGGTCACGGTCACCCGCGGGTGGGCCTTCACCGCTTCCCACGCCTCCTCCATGCCCCTGCTCCAGTGGATGTCATCCAGAACGAACAACGACCCCGGATGCGCCTTTGCGAGGCATTGCTCGAAGAGCTCCAGCGTGGCCGCCTTTTCGTGATGACCGTCGAGGAAGACCAGATCGAGCTTCTCCATGCCGCGCAGGATATCGGGGAGCCGTGTCCTGAATGCGCCGAGCACCGGCCGGATGTTGCGCAGGCCTGAGCGCTCGACATGATGCTGGGCGATCTGAAAGGTCCGTGGGCAGCCCTCGATCGTCGTCACCTCCCCGTTCTCCGCACCCAGGCCGAGGTACAGCGTGGTGAGGCCGAACGAGGTGCCCAGTTCCAGCACCGTGGCGGGGTCGAAGTAGCGGGCCAGTCGGAACAGCAGCCGGGCCTGGCGTGGTGGCTTCAGAGCGGTGCGCGCCATGTCGGCCACGTGGCGCACGGGCTGGTCGAGCACGCGTGAGCCCGCCCCGAGGTCGTTCACCTCGATGGTGCGGTCGCTCGACAGCAGCTCCTCCCGCAGGTGCTCGATGGACTCGAACTCCGGGCGTTCATGGTCGTTCCTGAGCACCTCGGTGATCAGTGTGTACACGAACGGAGAGTGGATGCCATGCGGACCCCGTGCATGGACCAAGTGGTTCAGAAAGCTGCCGATGCGCTGTAGGTGCTGTTCCATGGGCCCAGGGTCCGCAAAGGTACCCGAGCCCCGGCTTGACGCCTCTGTTCCGCCATGCGCATCCATGACGTTCGTGGGTGGCCCACTTGGAATGACGCTCGTCAGGTCCGGCGCCGCCACCCCGGTCCGACCTTCGCGCCATGCCGCAGCAGGTGGGGGAGGTGGTGCGCTGTTACCACTGTGGTGATGCGTGTGGAGGCGATCACCTGAAGGCGGAGGACCACGACTTCTGCTGTCAGGGCTGCCATGCCGTGTACGGACTGCTGCAGGAAAGCGGGCTCTGTGATTACTACGCCCTCAGCGAACGGCCCGGGGCGAAGGTGGAGCAGGATGGCCACGCCATGCGGGCCGAGCTGTTCGACCTTCCGGAGGTGCGCGACCGGCTGGTGGAGTACAGTGAGGATGGCATCACCCGTGTCACCTTCCACATCCCCCAGATGCACTGCAGCAGCTGCATCTGGCTGCTCGAGCACCTTCAACGCATCGATGCGGCCGTGCTCCGTTCCCGCGTCCGCTTCACGAGCAAGGAGCTCACCGTTACGTTCCGCGAGGAGCGCATGAGCCTGAGGGCGCTGGTGGAACTGTTGCGCCGACTGGGCTATGGCCCATCGTTGGACGGCCGCGGAAAGGCCTCCACGGGCGACCGTGGTCCCGGGGTCCCACGGATCCTGTACCTCCGGTTGGGCATCGCCGCCTTCGCATTCGGGAACATCATGCTCTTCAGCTTCCCGGAGTACCTCGGCGCCGATGCGAGTGACGATCAACTCAAGCGGGGGTTCCAGTTCCTCAGCCTGGTGTTCGCGCTGCCGGTGGTGTTCTTCAGCAGCACCGACTACTTCCGTTCGGCCTGGGCGGGGCTCCGCACACGCCAGGTGAACATCGACCAACCCATCGCCCTGGGCATCATCGCGCTGTTCGCACGCAGTGTGTGGGACGTGGCGACGGGCATCGGACCGGGTTATTTCGACTCGCTCGCCGGCCTGCTGTTCTTCCTGCTCGTGGGCCGCTGGTATCAGGCGTACACCTATGGTGCCTTGAGCTTCGACCGGGGGTTGAACGACTTTCTTCCCTTGGTGGTGCTTCGCCGAACAGGCGATGCGGAGGAGCCCGTGGCCGTCGGTGATCTGCGGCCGGGTGACCGCATCGTGGTGCGCGACCAGGAGCTGGTGCCCGTGGATGCGGTGCTCGTGGCGGGCGAGGGGCACATCGACAACAGCTTCATCACCGGCGAACCGCTGCCCGTGCGCCGTGCCGCGGGCGAGGTGGTGAAGGCGGGCGGCCGCCAGCGCGGAGCCGCCATCGAACTGCAGGTGCTGCGCGCCTTCGCGGACAGCCATCTGAAGCGCTTGTGGGAAGAGCACGCGGCAGGTACCGACCGCCCGGGCATGCCACGCCTCATCGATGCCGTGGCCCGGCGGTTCACCGTGGCCGTGGTGCTGCTGGCCGTAGGCGCCGGCCTGTACTGGTGGGGACGCGATACCGCCCAGGTGTGGCCGGTGGTGACCGCGGTCCTCATCGTGGCCTGCCCCTGCGCCCTGGCCCTGAGCATGCCCTTCACGTATGGGCACACCATCCGCCTGTTGGGTCGTCGTGGCCTGTTCCTGCGGGATGCGGAAGTCGTGGAGCGTATCGCATCCGTGGACACCACCGTGTTCGACAAGACGGGCACCCTCACCGAGCGTGGGGCCCACGCCGTGCGGTTCGTGGGTCCCGCTCCGGACCCGGTGACCCTGGCACGCGTACGAAGCCTCGCCCACAACAGCCTGCACCCGCTCAGCGCCGTCTTGTTCCACCACCTCCGCGGGCATGCCGGCCACGCGACCGAGGTGGCCGAGGAGGTCGGTGCAGGCGTTCGCGGGGAGGTCGACGGCCATCGTGTGCGTATCGGCTCGGCCTCCTTCACCGGCGGCGAGGAACGACCACGGTCCAACGGGTCCGCCCATGTCCATGTGTCGGTGGATGGTGCGCACCTCGGCCATTTCGAGATCAGCAAGCGCGCACGCACCGGCATGGCCACTGTCGTGGGGGCCACGGCCTGCCTCACCGACACCTACCTGCTCACCGGCGACCTGTCCGTGGACAAGGACGTGGCCGATGTGTTCGCCCCGCACCAGGTGCGCACCGGTTGCTCACCCGTGGACAAGGCGGTGTTCGTCCGTGGCCTGCAGGCCAAGGGACGGCGCGTGCTGATGGTCGGGGACGGCCTGAACGATGCCGGCGCCCTTCGGCAGAGCGATGTGGGCATCACCGTGAGCGAGACCAGCGCTGCACTCACGCCGGCCAGCGACGCGATCCTCGATGTTCGCGCCTTCGGCGACCTGCCTGCCGCCCTGCGTCTGGCCCGCAGTGCGAGGCGCATCGTGCGGGCCAGCCTGCTGCTCTCCCTGGGCTACAACATCACGGGTGTCGCCTTCGCGGTCAGCGGTCAGCTGACGCCCCTGATCGCCGCGATCCTGATGCCCCTCAGTTCGGTGACGGTGGTCGGCTTCGTCTCCCTGGCCGTGTGGCTCCGTGCCCGCCGCCTCGGGCTCAGCACGCGGAACTGACGAAAGTCAGTCGGCCCGGTGAGGTCCGTCAGCCCTGGTGCATGACACGACCGTGACTTTTGGACCCGGACCGAGCCCCATGAGCGTCATCTTCCTGCTGATCGCGGCCAGCACCATCGTGGCGGTGGTGTTCCTGGCCGCCTTCACCTGGGCGGTGCGCTCCGGCCAGTACGAGGACGACCGGTCGCCCGCCGTGCGCATGTTGGGCGATGACCGGCCGGCCGTTCCCACCAACCCGTCGAACAACACCAAGTGAAGCGATGATCGAGCGTTTCAAGTACGACAACAAGATCGTGAACGCCTTCCTGATGGCCACGATCATCTTCGGCATCGTGGGCATGCTCGTCGGGCTCACGGCGGCCTTCCAGATGGTGATCCCCTCCTGGAACATCGCCGAGTGGCTCTCCTTCGGTCGCCTGCGCCCACTGCACACCAACGCGGTGATCTTCGCCTTCGTGGGCAACGGCATCTTCGCCGGCGTCTACTACAGCCTGCAGCGCCTGGCCAAGGCGCGCATGTTCAGCGACCTGCTGAGCTGGGTGCATTTCTGGGGCTGGCAGTTGATCATCGTGGCCGCCGCCATCAGCCTTCCCCTGGGTCTCACCACCGGCAAGGAATACGCCGAGCTGGAGTGGCCGATCGACATCGCCATCACGCTCATCTGGGTCGTGTTCGGCATCAACATGTTCGGCACCATCCTCAAGCGCCGCGAGCGTCACCTCTACGTGGCCATCTGGTTCTACATCGCCACCTGGGTCACCGTGGCCATGCTGCACATCGTCAACAGCTTCGAGGTGCCGGTGAGCCTCTTCAAGAGCTACAGCTGGTACGCCGGCGTGCAGGATGCGCTTGTGCAATGGTGGTATGGGCACAACGCCGTGGCCTTCTTCCTCACCACGCCCTATCTGGGTCTGATGTACTACTTCATGCCCAAGGCGGCCAACCGCCCGGTTTACAGCTACAAGCTCTCGATCATCCACTTCTGGGCGCTCATCTTCATCTACATCTGGGCCGGCCCGCACCACCTGCTCTACAGTTCGCTGCCGGACTGGGCGCAGAGCCTCGGCACGGTCTTCAGCATCATGCTCATCGCACCGAGCTGGGGCGGCATGCTCAATGGCCTGCTCACACTGCGCGGTGCCTGGGACCGGGTGCGCGAGGATCCCATCCTGAAGTTCTTCGTGGTGGCCATCACCTGCTACGGCATGGCCACGCTCGAGGGGCCGCTGCTCAGCACCAAGTTCTTCAACAGCATCAGCCACTTCACGGACTGGACCATTGCGCACGTTCACGTCGGCGGCCTGGGCTGGAACGGCTTCTTCACCTTCGGCATGGTGTACTGGCTGGTGCCGCGCCTGTTCGGCACGAAGCTGTACAGCAAGGGCCTGGCCAACGCCCACTTCTGGATCGGTACCCTGGGCATCGTGTTCTATGCCGTACCGCTCTACTTCGCCGGCTTCACCCAGAGCCTGATGTGGAAGCAGTTCACACCTGACGGTTACCTGGTGTACAAGAACTTCCTGGACACCGTGCTGCAGATCAAGTATGCGTACTGGCTGCGCGGACTTGGTGGAACGCTGTACCTGACCGGTGCGTTGATCATGGTATACAACGTGTGGCGCACTGCGGCTGCCGGCAGGCTCATCAAGGATGAAGAGGCCGAGGCGCCGGCCCTCGAGAAGGAGTACGCCGGAGAGAGCGCCGGTCACTGGCACCGCTGGATCGAGCGCAGGCCCATCCAGATGCTCGTGGTGAGCCTTGTTCTGGTGGCCATCGGCGGCGTCTTCGAGCTGGTGCCGACCTTCCTCATCAAGAGCAACGTGCCCACCATCGCCAGCGTGAAACCCTACACTCCCCTTGAGCTCCAAGGCAGGGACATCTACATCCGCGAAGGCTGCTACACCTGCCACTCCCAGATGGTCCGCCCCTTCCGCAGCGAGACGGAGCGCTACGGGGAATACAGCAAGGCGGGCGAGTTCGTCTACGACCACCCCTTCCAGTGGGGCAGCAAACGCACGGGGCCGGACCTGCATCGGGTGGGAGGGAAGTACCCCGATAGCTGGCATTACTACCACATGTTCGATCCCACCAGCATGAGCGCCGGCTCGCTGATGCCGGCCTACCCCTGGCTGTACGAGAAGCCGATCGATGTGGCCAGCACACCCGCCAAGATCCGCGCGATGCAGACCCTGGGGGTGCCCTATCCGGAAGGGTACGCGGACCAGGCGAACACCGACCTGTCGGCCCAGGCCGACGCCATCGTCGCCAGCCTGAAGAAGGACAAGATCGAGACGAACCCCGAACTGGAGATCGTGGCATTGATCGCCTACCTGCAGCGCCTGGGCACCGACATCCGTCCGAAGGCGCCCGCACAGGCCACGGCGGCCAAGTGATCACCACGCAGGACACCAGCGGCCATGTTGAAGTTCATCAAGCACCACCTGACCTCCATCGAGGGCGTGGACCTGTTCCCGCTCCTGGCCTTTGTCATCTTCCTGACGGTGTTCATCGCCGCCAGCCTGCTGGTGCTCACGAGCGACCGGCGCCGCATCAAGCACCTGGAGGAGCTGCCCTTCTCCGACACCACCACCGACAGAACGCTTCATCCATGAAGACCATGACCTCCTGGAAGGAACGCCTGCTCCCGCTCGGGGCAGCCATGCTCAGCACCACCGTGGTCCGGGCGCAGGCCGCCGATGCCGTCATCGCCGCCGCACCCGCTCCGGCATCCATGGAGATCGTTTATCTGCTGCTGGCCGTCGCCGTGCTGCAGGTGGTGATCATCCTCTCCTTGTCCGGCATCCTGCGCACGCTGGGTGGTACCGGCACGGTGTGGGCCGACTACCTGAAGGGCCGACGTGCCGCCGGGCTCCTCTGCCTGGTCGGGCTCGGTGCCTCCGCCGATCTGCATGCGGCCACGGGCATGAACGCGGTGCTCATCTCCGTGAACGCCCTCATGTGGTGGATGATCGCCATCAATGTGATCCTCTTCGCCATCATCGTCGGGCAGCTCTCCGTGGTGCGCGGCATGGCCCGCACGCTCTCCGGCAAGGAGGAGGTCGACACGCCCTCGGTCGCAGAGGGTCCAACGTTCGCCGATGGCATCCTCCAGCGCCTCACCCGCTCGGTGAAGGTGGAGCAGGAGAAGGATGTGCTCATGCACCATGAGTATGACGGCATCCGCGAGCTGGACAACGTGCTGCCGCCCTGGTGGCTCTGGCTGTTCTATGGCACGGTGATCTGGAGCGTGGTGTTCCTGCTGAACGTCCACGTGCTGGACATCTGGCCGACGCAGGAAGAGGAGTACCGCCAGGAGATGGCCCAGGCCAAGGCCGATGTGGATGCCTACCTCGCCCAGTTCGCCGGCATGGTGGACGAGACCAACGTGACGGCGCTCACCGATGAGGCCGCCATCGCCGGGGGGCGGGCCACGTTCGATGCCTACTGCAAGGCCTGCCATGGTGGCGCCGGAGAAGGAGGCGTCGGTCCGAACCTCACCGATGACCACTGGATCCATGGAGGAGGGGTGCAGAACGTGTTCAAGACCATCAAGTACGGGGTGCCGGAGAAGGGCATGATCGCCTGGAAGGCCCAGCTTAAACCAGCGGAGATGCAGGCCGTGACCAGTTACATCCTGAAGCTGCACGGCACGAACCCGCCGAACGCCAAGGCCCCGGAAGGTGAGCTTTGGAAGGAAGCGACCACCACCGCTCCGGCGGACAGTGCCGCCGTTGTCACGACGGACAGCACCGCCGTGGCGGCCCTCAAGTGAAATGAAGGACAACGAGGGCATCCCGGCCGTCGACGAGAGCTTCCGCGATTCCATTGCGACGGTCGACAAGCAGGGCAAGCGGGTCTGGGTCTATCCGAAGAAACCCTCCGGCAAGTGGTTCAACCGGCGCGTGGTGTTCGGTTACACGTTGCTCGCGTTCCTTTTGGTGGGGCCCTTCCTGCGCATCGGCGGTGAGCCGCTGTTGCAGTTGGATGTCCTCGGTCGCCGCTTCGTCATCCTGGGCCAGACCTTTTGGCCTCAGGATATCCATCTTTTCGTGCTCGGCTTCATCGCCAGCATCGTCTTCATCGCCCTGTTCACCGTGGCCTTCGGGCGCCTGTTCTGCGGTTGGGCCTGCCCGCAGACCGTGTTCATGGAACTGGTGTACCGCCGCATCGAATACTGGATCGAAGGCGATTGGAAGCAGCAGCAGGCCCTGAACAGGCGAGCGATGGACATGGACAAGCTGATGCGCAAGGCGGCCAAGCATGTGCTTTTCTTCCTGGTGGCCTTCGTCATCGGCAATACCTTCCTCGGCTACATCATCGGCAGCGAACGGCTGATCCAGATCGTCACCGAGCCCCCCGGACAGCACTTGGGCGGCCTTGCCGCCATGTTCGGCTTCTCCCTGGTGTTCTACGGGGTGTTCGCCTTCCTGCGCGAGCAGGTATGCACCACGGTATGCCCGTATGGTCGGCTACAGGGCGTCCTGCTCGACCGCCAGTCGGTGGTGATCGCCTATGACCGCGTGCGCGGCGAACAGCGTGCCCACTTCCGCAAAGGCGAGGACCGCGGATCCGTCGGCAAGGGCGACTGCATCGACTGCAAGGCCTGCGTGCACGTCTGTCCCACAGGGATCGATATCCGGAACGGCACCCAGCTGGAGTGTGTGAACTGCACCGCCTGCATCGATGCCTGCGATCACATGATGGGCGCCGTCGGGCTGCCGAAGGGCTTGATCCGCTATGCGAGCGAGTCCGAGATCGCCGAGCGCAAACCCTTCCGGTGGACCACGCGCATGAAGGCGTACAGTGCCGTGCTCGTGGTGCTCATCGGGGTCATCCTCACGCTCATCGTGCTGCGCAGCGATGTGGAGACCACGGTGCTTCGGACCCCCGGCATGCTCTACCAGTCCCGTCCCGACGGTCGCATCAGCAACCTTTACAACTACAAGGTGGTGAACAAGACCTCCCGCGACATGCCCATCCGTTTCGTCCTGGAGAACGTGAAGGGCTCCATCGAACTGGTCGGCAAGGAGATCGGGCTGCAACCGGCCGCGCTGACACAAGGCAGCCTGTTCATCATCCTCGACCCTTCGGCCATGAGCGGCATGAAGACCAAGGTCAACATCGGGGTGTACGCGAACGACCGTCTGTTGGAGGAGGTCTCCACCACCTTTGTCGGGCCCATCAATACCAACACACCATGAAGTTCAGCTGGGGAACAGGGGTCACGCTCACCATGATGGCCTTCATCGGGCTCATGGCAGGCTTCATGGTCAAGGCCATCCAGGAGCAGGAGCAGCTCGTGGCCGAGGATTATTATGCCCAGGAGCTCCGCTATCAGGAACGACTGGACAAGCTCCATCGCGCGGGCCCCGACCGGGTGGCCTTTCAGGTGAAGGGTGATTCGCTCCTCATCGCGTTCCACGGCGACACGCCGGCCCGCGCCACCCTCCGTCTCCAGCGTCCGTCCGATGAACGTGCCGACCGGGCGTTCGAGGTGCTGTGCCGGGCGGACGGCCGGTGCGCTGTTCCTGTGACCGACCTCCTGCGCGGGATGTACAAGGCCGAATTGGAATGGACCGGTCCAGCGGGCATCGGTCTGGTCGAGGAACGGATCGTGGTGCCATGATCGCCGTGATGGTCCCCGCGCTCGTCCTGGGGGTCCTGGGCAGCGCCCACTGCGTGGCCATGTGCGGCCCGCTGCATCTGGCCGTGGGGCAGGGAGGCGCCCCGATGCGGACCACCGTGCTCCTCAACACCGGCCGGGTGATCACCTACATGGTCATCGGTGCCCTGTTCGGCCTGTTCGGTCGCGGACTGGGCCTGGCCGGCGTTCAGCGGTTTGTGGCGATCGCGCTGGCCGTGCTGATGCTGGCAGCCCTGGTGGTGCCGGCCCTGGCGGCACGGCTGCATCGCCCCATGGTGCCTTCGGCCTGGGTGGCACGCCTGCGTTCCGCCGTCGCACGCCGGCTGCGCCGGAGCAGCGCACCGGCCGTGCTCATCACCGGAATGCTCAATGGACTTCTGCCCTGCGGCATGGTGTACGTGGCCGTGGCCGGAGCGCTCGCGCAGGAGGGACCGATGAACGGCGCCCTGTTCATGGCCGCCTTCGGGGCCGGCACCTGGCCGGCCTTGTTCGCCGTGCGTTCGGCAGGCGCAACGCTCGGTGCTCGGTTCAGGACCCGACTTGCCCGGTGGGCACCCGCAGGCTATGTCTTGATGGCGGCACTCCTTCTCGTGCGCGGTCTGGCGCTGGACATTCCTTACCTCAGCCCGCCCGACGTGGAGGTGCCCATGCGCATGGAGGCCTGTCCCTGAGGCTGAGCCTCCGAATTGCTGCGGCCGCGCCGCATCTCGCGAAGGAACCGGAACGGGAACACGAGCATGCCGAAGCATTCACCGTGCTCGCGGCCCAAGTGTTTGTGATGCATCTTGTGCGCACGACGCGCGGCCAGAAGATAAGCGTTCCGCGTGTCACGGAACCACGGCAGCCTCCGGTGGATGAACACCTCGTGGACCAGGAAGTAGGCGATGCCGTAAAGCAGGATCCCCAATCCCATCCATCCCCAGGGCGTGTGAGCCCCCAACTGGCCACCGAGAATGAACAAGGCCATCGAAGGAAGGGCGAAGATCACGAAGAACCAATCGTTGCGCTCGAGCGTGCTGTGGTGATCCTTATGATGATGGTCTTTGTGAAGGGACCAGAGCAGGCCGTGCATGACGTACTTGTGTGTGGCCCAGGCCACCGCCTCCATGGCGACGAAGGTGGCGGTGATCACCAGCGGGATCATCCACGTGCTCATGCGGCGGCGATACGCGGATGAAGCACCAGGGGCCCGGGGAATAGACCCTCCAGCACGTGGCGTCGGAACTCGAAGATGCGCTCCAACCGGCGGCGCACGAGCAGCCGATGCATCAACTCCCCCAGCGGGCCCAGGGGCAGGGCGTATTCCACCCGGTCATGCATGCGCGTGCCCTCGGGGACAGCCTCGAACCGGTGTTCGTGGTTCCAGCGGGCGTAAGGTCCACTGAGCTGGGTGTCCGCGAAATGGACGGGGGCGCTCACCCGTTCGATGCGCGTGAGCCACGGCAGGGGAATGCCCAGCAAGGGACGCACCGTGTAGCGGATGAGCTGGCCGTTGTGCGCGGGGCGGTCGTCGAAGGGCTCGCGGATGCGCAGCCCCAGCTCCGGTGGTGTGATGAGCGCCAGATTCCGAGGGGTGCTGAAGAACGCCCATGCCTGATCGATGGGGATCGGGAGGACCTGGGTCCGTTCCAGCACATGCACCTTCATGGCATCAACCGATGACCTCGGCCTTGGGGTAACGTTGTTTCCAGAACTCGAGCGCCTTGCGGCTCGCGAGCGTGATCACCGTCCGGGCGTCGAGGCGGACCTTGATGCGCTCGATCCCTTCGCGGACCGGTTGGGCGAGGATGAGGGCTTTCTTTTTGCGTGGCATGTTCGTTCAGTTGAACAATTGAGGGTGTGCTTCGGTTCGTCGTGGCCCTTCCCGCAGCGCTTCGGCGTATGCTTTCAGCGCGCGTTGCCGGGCCACTTCATGAACGACCATGGGCTGCACATAGTTTGCCGAACCCACCTCGGGCACCCAGCGCTTCACATATTTTAACTGCGGGTCGAATCTCTGCTGCTGCAACGCCGGGTTGAAGACGCGGAAGTACGGGGCGGCATCGCAGCCCGATCCGCTCGCCCATTGCCAGCCGCCGTTGTTGCTGCTCAGCTCGAAGTCCAGCAGCCTGGCGGCGAAGACCGACTCGCCCCAGCGCCAGTCGATGAGCAGGTGCTTGGTGAGGAAACTGGCCACCACCATGCGCACCCGGTTGTGCATCAACCCCGTGGCGTTCAGCTCGCGCATGCCCGCATCCACCAGCGGGTAGCCGGTGCGCCCCTGGGCCCACAACGTGAGCTCTTGTTCGTCCTTCCGCCAGGCGATCCGGTCGTAGCCGGGCTTGATGGCCCGTTCAACGGCGTGCGGGTGATGCCAGAGGACCTGCATGTAGAACTCGCGCCAGATGAGCTCGTTCAGGTATTTGGGGCTCGTGCTGAACGACCTGCGTACCAGTTCGCGCACGCTCACCGTGCCGAAGCGTAGATGAACGCTCATCCGGCTCGTACCCGCCATGGCCGGTACATCCCGCGTCCGTTCGTAATGGCGCAGAAGGTCGTCGCTCACGTGAGCCGGAGGGATGTGCAGGTCCGTCGGTGCGAACCCGATCCGTTCCAGTGTGGGCATGGGCAGCGGTTCCGTCCGGTGGAACCGGTCGGTATGCCTGCAGCTCGGGAACGCATCGGCCAGTTCAGGCCTGAACTGGCTCCTCCATTTTCGCATGTACGGTGTGTACACGGTGTAAGCGCCGCCGTCATCCTTCACCACCTCGCCTCGCTCGAAGATGCTGATGTCCTTGAAGGTGCGGAACGGTATGCCGCGCGAGACCAGCAATTCGCCCACGGCCTTGTCCCGTGCGTTGCCGTATGGTTCGTGATCGTGGTTGGCGGTGACGGCCTGCACGTCGAACCGGTCCAGCACGCGCTTCCACACCTCGATGGGACGGCCGTGCTCCACCACCAGTGTGGACCCGAACTTCACCAGGTGATCCTGAAGTCCGGCGAGGGCGCGGTGGATGAAGTCCACCCGGCGGTCATGCTTGTCCTCGAGCCGGTCCAGGATGTCCGTGTCGAAGATGAACAGGGGCAGCACCTCGCCGTGTTCGCGCAGCGCGCGGAAGAGGCCGTGGTTGTCCTCCAGGCGCAGGTCGCGACGGAACCAATGGATGCAGACGGCAGGGCGGGTCGTGCTCATCGGAACGGTAGGCAGGTGATGACGGAGCGGGGTCACACCGCATGGCGCAACGCGGCACCGCGACGCTCTTTCACCAGGGGCCAGCAGCTCCTCAGCCATGCGGTGAACCGGTCAGGCCGGGTCCGAAGCTCATGGTCCAGCTCCTCATCGGTCACCGCACGCCAAGCCATCGCCTCGCGCTCGTCCGGCCGGACATCTCCGCCGTGCCGGGCGAAGAGCACGTGGTCGAGCTCGTGTTCCACCAAGCCGTTGCCCACCTCGGCACGGTAGATGAAGCTGAACTGATGCTCAAGGCCCTGGCAGACAATGCCCATCTCCTCGCGCAGACGGCGGACGGCCGCCTCGGCCACCGGTTCGCCGGGGCGCGGGTGGCTGCAACAGGTGTTCGTCCAAAGGCCACCGCTGTGGTATTTGCCCAGCGCCCGCTGCTGCAGGATCAGCCGGTCCTGCGCGTCGAAGACGAAGACCGAGAAGGCGCGATGCAGTTCACCGCTGCGGTGGGCGTCCATCTTGCCGCGGGTGCCGATGGGCACATCCTGCTCGTCCACGAGCACGACAAGGTCCTTCAGGTCACGCACGGTCACCATCAGAGCAGGCCGAAGCTGTGGCGGAGATAGCTCGTGGTGAGCAGCGCGAGTTTGCGGCGGTTGCGCACACGCACGCGTTCGCGCAGGATGCGCTCGGTGGGCAGCGCCTTGATCTTCCGGAAGAGGTTGAGGTAGTACACGTAGGCGATGTACACCCCGAAGCGCGCGCCGCGCGGCAGCTGACGGATGCCCAGGATGGCCGCGTCGAAGTCGGCCGCGATGTCGGCCTCGATCGCGCGTTTCGTCGTGTCGTCCATCCGGCTCACGTCCACGCCCGGGAAGTAGGTGCGGCCCAGGCTGTGGTGGTCGTCCTTCAGGTCGCGCAGGAAATTAACCTTCTGGAAGGCCGCGCCCAGACGCATGGCCGGGGTGCGCAACCGGTCGTACAGTGCGTTGTCCCCCTCGCAGAACACCCGCAGGCACATCAGCCCCACCACCTCCGCGCTGCCCAGGATGTACTGCTCGTAGCTCCCGAGGTCATGGGTGGTGTCCCGCAGGTCCATGTCCATGCTGTTCAGAAAGGTGTCATACAGCTCCCGCTCGATGCCGTAGCGGTTCACCACCTGCTGGAAACTGTGCAGGATGGGGTTCAGGCTGATGCCTTCGGCGATGGCCGTGTAGGTGTCGTTGCGGAACCGTTGGAGCAGGGTGGCCTTGTCATGCGCGTGGAAGGTGTCGACGATCTCGTCGGCGAAGCGCACGAAGCCGTAGATGGCGTGAATGGGGTCGTGGTAGCGGCGGTCCAGCGAGCGGATCCCCAGCGAGAAGGATGTGCTGTAGCTGTACGTGGTATGCCGGCTGGCCTTCAGGCACACCGCATCGTACAGGGCGATCGTGTTCATGCGTGCATGCGTTGGAGGTCCTTGTCCACCAGGCCGGCCACCACCTGGCCGCTGATGATCGCCGGCGGTACTCCGGGGCCTGGTACGGTGAGCTGCCCGGTGTAGTAGAGCCCGGCCACTTTGCGGCTCTTCATCCTGGGCTTCAGAACAGCGGTCTGCAGCAAGGTGTTCGCCAGACCGTACGCATTGCCCCTGAACGCATTGTAGTCCTGCTCGAAATCGGCGATGCAGTAGCTGCGCTGATGCACCAGGTGGCGCCGCAGGTCCTGGCCGGTGTGGCGGGTCAGGCGGTCAAGCACCTGGTCCAGGTAGCGCTGCCGCACCTCCGGTCCGTCGGGCAGGCCGGGTGCGATCGGGATGAGCGTGACCACGTTCTCGTGCCCTGGCGGCGCGACGCCCGGGTCGGTGACCGACGAGGCGGACACGTACATCAACGGTCTGCTCGGCCATTGCGGCGCATCGTAGATCTCGCTGGCATGGCGGTCAAGGTCCTCGTCGAAGAACAGGCTGTGGTGAAGGAGCTTCTTCAGCCGGGTGTCGAAGCCGAGGTAGAAAAGCAGGGAGGACGGGGCCATCACGCGCCGCTCCCAGTAGGATGGTGTGTAGGCTCGAAGCTCTACGGGAAGCAGATGCTGGTCCACATGGTGGTAGTCGGCGCCGGCCACCACCACATCGGCGAAGAGATCGCCGCGTCTTGTGCGCACGCCCACGGCCCTGGCGTTCTGCACCAGGATGCGCTCCACCGCATGGTCGTACAGGAAGCGCGCACCCTGTGCCTCGGCCACCCGCACCATGCCGTCCACGATGCGGCCCATGCCGCCCATCGGATACCAGGTGCCCAGCGCCATGTCCGCGTAGTTCATCAAGCTGTACAGAGCCGGGGTCCGGGCCGGAGTGGCCCCCAGGAAGAGCACCGGGAACTCCATGAGCTGCCGCAAGCGGGGGCTCCGGAAGTGGTCCGCCACGTGGGCGCGGAGCGAGCGGAACACAGTGCTACGCAGGATACCGGTGATGAGCTTGGGATGTGCGTATTCGCCCCAGGTCAGGCTCGGGCGGTGCACCAGTTCGTGCATGCCCAGTTCGTACTTCACGCCGGCCTCCTCCAGGAACCGGTCCAACTGAGCGCCCGCACCGGTCTCCATCTGCTCGAAGAAGGCGCGCAGGGCCGGCCGCGTGGCGGGGATCGACCAGGCGTCGTTGTCGCCGAAGATCACCTGGTACGACGGGTCGAGACGCACCAGGTCGTAGTGGTCGCTGACGCGCTGACCGAAATGGACAAACCACTGTTCGAACACTTCGGGCATCCAGTACCAGCTGGGCCCCATGTCGAACACGTATCCGTTCTCCCGCAGCACCCTCGCCCGACCGCCCGGCGTGGCGTTCTTCTCCACCACGGTGACGGAGAAGCCGCGCTTGGCCAGGTCGGCGGCCGCGGAGATGCCGGCGAAACCGGCACCGATGACGAGGGCGGAACGGCTCAAGCGGCCAGCGGTTTGTCCGTGAGCATGCGCATGAGACGCTGCCGGGCCTGATGGATCCTGCTCTTCACCGTGCCCACCGGAATGCCCAAGTGGTCGGCGATCTCATGGTACTTGAAGCCTTCATGGTGCATCACGAACGGCTCACGGAAGGTGGTGTCCAACTGGTCCAGGCTGCGGTCCAGTTCCGAACGCACCATCCGGCTCTCGGCCGTCGCCGGGGTCTGCACCCGACGCACCGTCGTCCGCTCCCGCTCCACGCTGTCCATCAGCACACGCGTGCGCTTCTGGCGGCGATGGTCGTTGATGAAGGTGTTCTTCATGATGGTGTACAACCACGCCTTCAGGTTGGTGTTCTCCTTGAACTTCTCCTGGAAGGTGAGCGCGCGCAGCGAACTCTCCTGCAGGAGGTCAAGGGCATCGTCGCGGTCCTTCGTCAGGCTCAACGCGAAGTAATACAGTTGCTGGCGGAGACCGACCAATTGCTGCTGGAACTCGAGGGTGGACATGGTCGTGTGTTTAAGGTTTTCGTTCAAGACTTGGACAAAAGTAGGGGGACGAACGATCCGCTCCAAGTTTTTGTCCAATATTTTTATTCGATCATTGAACAAACCTGACATCCCTCTGACACTTGGACCCTAAGGCCTAGAAATACAGCCCATTATGTACAGGCCATGAACGCAGGGCGCCTTTCCGAGCCCTTGCCATGTTGATGCGATAGTGCCATCTGTTGAACAAAAACACCTTCGAAGCACCGTGCGGATAGCTCAAGTGCCGCACCTGCCTGACCAGTGTCGAACCACGGCCTGCCCATGCTCCAGCGGCGGGCTTCCAGAGACCGACCGGACCGCGCGATGCACCATCCGCTGCGTGCGGCTACCTTCGCGCCCGCTCCGCGGAGAACCGCTCCACGGACAAGGGAAGCATAGCTCAGCTGGTTCAGAGCATCTGCCTTACAAGCAGAGGGTCGCTGGTTCGAATCCGGCTGCTTCCACGGAGTTCGTTCTATGCACGTGTTCGGTGACCGTTGGTGGGGTCCGCTGGTTCAGGGCATCCCGCCTGCGGGCGGGAGGGTCGCTGGTCCGGATCCGGCTGCTTCCACCGACGACGTTCTTTCTTACTTTCGCGCCCCCATCGGGACCTTAGCTCAGCTGGTTCAGAGCGCATGCTTCACACGCATGAGGTCACTGGTTCGAATCCAGTAGGTCCCACGAAAGCCCCGCTTCGGCGGGGTTTCTTGTTCCTGCACGGATCGGCTGGTCCAGAGCGTCCCGCCCACAGGCGGGAAGGTCACTGGTCCGGATCCAGTAGGTCCCACGAAAACCCCGCTTCGGCGGGGTTCCTTGTTCCTGGGCGGATCGATGGGTGCTGGGCGTTCCGGACGCAGCCCAACCCTTCACAGGACCTCCGCCACCACGAACACGCTGCCGGTGACCAGCACCAGGTCATCCGGACCGGCGGCCGCACGGGCGGCCTCGAAGGCCTGCCGCACCGAGGCATGCACCTGGCCGATCAGCCCGAAGGCCGCGGCCTCCTCCGCCAGCGTCGCCGCGTCCAACCCGCGCGGAATGTCGGCCTTGCAGAAGTGGTAGCGCGCGGTGGTGGGCAGCTGCCGCAGGGCCGGTCCCAGGTCCTTGTCGTTCACGAGGCCCAGCACCACATGCAGGTTCCGATGGGGCGTGCGCTGGAGCTGGGCGCGCACGGTGGCCAGCCCGTCCGCGTTGTGCGCCACGTCGGCGATCACCACGGGTGATCGGCCCAGCACCTGCCACCGGCCCCGCAGCCCGGTGGTGGCCACCACGTCGGTGAGCCCGCGCACCACCGCCTCGTCGGGGATCCGCCAGCCGCGTTCGCGCAAGCGGTCCACCACGGTGAGCACCGTGCAGGCGTTGCGCTCCTGGTGCGCTCCGGTCAGCCCGGGGGGCACGGGCAGGGGCCGTTCAGGGTCCACGTGGAACAGGGGGGCGCCCACGCTGGAGGCGCGCGCGCGGAACAGTGCGTCGATCGGCCCTTCGGCCTCGCCGATCACCACGGGCACGCCCGGCTTGATGATGCCCGCCTTCTCGCCCGCGATGGCCTCCAACGTGCCGCCCAGCAGGTCCGCGTGGTCCCAACCGATGTTCGTGATCACGGCCACGTCCGGGCTCACGACGTTGGTGCTGTCCAGGCGGCCACCGAGGCCGGTCTCCACCACGGCGATGTCCACCTGCTGGGCGCGGAAATGGTCGAAGGCCAGGGCGATGCTCCATTCGAAGAAGCTGGGCGCGAGCGGCTCGAACACGGCCCGATGCGCTTCCACGAAACGGACCACGTCCTGCTCCGTGATCATGGCGCCATTGACGCGCACCCGCTCGCGGAAGTCGGTGAGGTGCGGGCTGGTGGTGAGGCCGGTGCGCAGGCCGGCGTGCTGGAGGACGGCCGCCAGCATGTGGCTGGTGCTGCCCTTGCCGTTGGTGCCGGCCACATGCACGCACCGCAGCCCACGCTCGGGATGGCCCAAAGCTGCCATGAGCGCCTCGGTGGTGTGCAGGTCGGCCTTGTAGGCGGCCTTGCCCACGCGGTGGAACATGGGCAGGCGGGCCTGCAGGTAGGCCATGGTCTCGGGGTAGGTCATGCCTCCCTTATTCGAGGATGAACACGAAGGTCATCTCGCCCTTCTGTTCGGCCGCCGCATCGGGCTTCGGGGTGAAGGCACAGGCCATGGCGGCCTTGCGGGCGATGTTGAAGAGGGTCTGGCTTGTGGTGGTGCTCTTGTCCAGGTTCTGGGTCACGCGCGTCACCTTGCCGGTGCGGTCCACGAAGATGTTCAGCACCACCTTGCCGCCCTCGCTCGGCTTGTCGGTGATGTTCGGGCCCCGGGCCAAGCCGCGTCCGCCCAGGCGGATGTCCCAGCCGTTGCCATGGAAGGTGCCCAGCCCGTCGGGTTCACCGCTGGGCACGCCCTGGTTGCCGCTTTGGTCGGACGTGCCTTCGCCGCTCTGGCCGCTGCCCTTGTTGCCCCATTGGTTCAGCGCGTTCTGAAGGCCGGTGCTGATGGTGGGCTCCTTGGGTTTGGTGGGCTTGGGCGTGTCCTTCGGCTTCTCCTTCGGTTTGTCGTTGGGCTTGTTCACCTCCACATCACTGGCGTCGTCGGTGGCCACCTCTTCCGGCTGTTCATCACTGGTGGCCGCTGCGGCGCTCTGGCTTTGGTCGCCGGGGTCGGGGGTCTCCACGTCGCCACTGCCCGCCAGGTCGGTGCCGAAGTCGGCCATGGCCACCTCCACCGTTTCCTCCGGGATCGGGGGATCGTACTCGGTGAGGCCCACGAAGAGGAACAGCAGCAGCAACAGCAGGTGAAGCACGATGGTGGCCACCGCGCCGGTGGTCCGGTCGCGTCGTTGCGCGTGGAGGGCTGCCGTCGTCATGGTCCGGTCGGGGCTGCGGCCGGTGTGGTGGGCGCTTCGGCGGGTGCGGCGGCCGGGGTCGGCGCTCCGGCCAGCACGATGCGCCACTTGTTGCGTTTGGCGATGTCGAGCACGTTCACCATCACGCCGGTGGGCACCTCCTGGGCCACGCGAAGCACGATGGCGTCCTGTGCACCATGCTTGGCCATCTCGGCGATCAAGGCCGGTTCCAGCCCGGCCGGGTCCACGGGTTGGCCGTTGAGCAGGGCCTTGTCCGCGCTCTCCAACCGCAGGGCCACCTTGGGCGGCTCCTTGGACGGCTTGGTGCGCCCCTTGGGCAGGTCCACCGGCAGCGCGAAGGGGCTCACCATCGTGCTCACGATCACGAAGAAGATCAGCAGCAGGAAGACCAGGTCGGTCATGCTGCTGAGGCTGAAGCCCGCGTCGATCTTATGGGTGCTGCGGATCGCCATGGGTCACTTGGGCCGCGTGGCCAGGATCACCTTCCATTGGTTGCGCTTGGCGATCTCCATCACGCCCACGGTGACGCCCGCCGGCACGCTCTGGTCCACATGGATCACCAGGTTCTTCTCACCCTGCACGGCCGCCATCCGGTCCTTCAGTACACCTTCCAGGTCCAGGGGATCGATAAGCTCGTTGTTGACGCTGAAGTGCTGGTCGGCATCGATGCGCACGCCCACCTGGGGTTTCTCCTTCGTCTTGTTGGCGCTGATGGGCAGGTCCACCGGCAGGGTGGTGGGGCTCACCATGGTGCTGATGATGACGAAGAAGATCAGCAGCAGGAAGACCAGGTCGGTCATGCTGCTCAGGCTGAAGCCTGCGTCGATCTTGTTGCTGGAGCGGAGCGCCACGGTGCAGGCTTACTTGGCGGGCGATTCGAGCACCTCCATGAATTCGATCGTGCGCGACTCCATCTTCTGCACCACCTTGTTCACGCGGGCCACCAGCAGGTTGTAGCCGATGTAGGCCGGGATGCCGATCACCAGTCCGGCCACGGTGGTGATCATGGCCTGCATCATGCCGCCGCTCAGCTGGCTCAGTTCCACGCCCGCGCCGCTCACCTCCATGGTGTGGAAGGTGACGACCATGCCGACCACGGTACCCAGGAAGCCCAGCATCGGCGCCGCGCCGGAGACCGTGGCCAGGATGGGCAGGCCGCTCTCCAGCTGGTAGACCTCCAGCTTGCCCTGGTTCTCGATGCTCACCTCGATGTCCTTCATCGGCTTCCCGATGCGGTTGATGCCCTTCTCCAGCATGCGCGCCACGGGGGTGTTGGTGGTCTGGCACAGGTTGCGGGCGCTGTCGATCTTGCCCTCGTGGATGTAGTCGCGGATCTTGGCCATGAAGTCCTTCTCATCGCGCAGCGCACGGCGGATGGCCATGCTCCTCTCGATGATGATGTAGACGGCCGCCAGGGACATCAGGCCGAGCGGTCCCATGATGTACCAGCCCCCCATCTTGATCAGTTCCCACACGGACAGGGTGGTCTCCTGGGGTACCACGGGGGGGGTGGCGGTCTGCTCCAGCACCTGGCGGGCCGCGTCGGTGGCGTCCTGGATCTGGGCGAAGAACTCGATCGGCATGCGGGTCGGGGTGTTTAGGGCAACGCGGGGCGGTGCCCGCGTAGTGTTCAGGTGAGCTGCTCGAGGGCGATGGCGAAGGCCGTACGCGTGAGGTGCGTGCGGCCGGGGTGGTGGGCGTGGGTGCGCCGGAGCGCTTCGGCGATGCGCTCGCTGACATCGCCGAAGATGGCCTGGTCGGTGAGCTGGGCGCCGTCCATCATGCAGTAGGCGAACACGCGCGCCATGCCGCAGTTGGCGATGAAATCGGGGATCACGCTCACGCGGCCGTCCGCGTGCTCGGCGATGGGGCCGTAGAAGATCTCGGGGTCGGCGAAGGGCACGTTGGCGCCGCTGGCGATCACCTCCAGGCCGGCATCGCACAGCGCGTCCACCTGCACCCGGGTCACGAGCCGGCTGGCCGCGCACGGCAGGAAGACCTCGGCCCCGCAGGACCAGATGCGGGCGTCGGCCTCGGTATGCGAGAGCAGCCCGTCGCTCCGCAGCGCATTGCCGTCCTTCCGCAGGAAGAGCTCGCGCACGCGCGTCGGGCTCAGACCCTCGGGCTCCACCAGGCCGCCGTTGCGGTCGATGATGCCCACGATGCGTGCGCCATCGCGGCTCAGGTAGTAGGCGGCCGCGGAAGCCACGTTGCCCCAGCCCTGCACCACCACGCGTTTGCCCTGCACGTCGCCGCCGTAGATGCCATAGAAGTGGCGCACGCTCTCGGCCACGCCCCAGCCGGTGATCATGTCGGCCACGGCATAGCGCCCCACCTCGGGGGTGAAGGCCGGGTCCTCCACCACCTTGCTGACGCCCGTGCGCAGCTGGCCGATCACCCGCACCTTGCGCCCCGTATCGCCGGGATTGGTGCCGTTCACCACGCCTTCCTGCGGATGCGCCAGGCCGAAGCGCTCGGTGATGGGGATCACCTCGTGCAGCTCGTCCACGTTGAGGTCGCCGCCGGTGCCGTAGTAGTTCTTCAGCAACGGCATCACCGCCCGGTACCAGCGCTCCAGCACTTCGGCCTTGCGCGGGTCGGCCGGGTCGAAGTCGATGCCGCTTTTGGCCCCGCCGATGGCCGGACCGCTCACCGTGAACTTCACCTCCATGGTCTTGGCCAGGCTCTCCACCTCGCGGCGGTCGAGGCCCTTGCGCATGCGTGTGCCACCGCCTGCTGCACCGCCCCGCAGGCTGTTGATCACCACCCAGCCCCGCGCACCGGTGGGCGCATCGTTCCACTCGAACACGATCTCGGGTGCGCGTTGCTCGAACTGCCGCAGGGTCTCCTTCATCAGGGCGGGGCCGCCGTGGTGCGGCGCGGCCAAAGGTAACCGGCACCATTTCCATCGACCCGAGCCCGGCCGCCGCTCTTCCAACCCTGGTTGTTGATAGCGGGCGGCCCTCCGTTCAGGGCAGGTACACCGCACCGCCCGCGCTGTCGCGCGTCGCACCGGTCACCGAGGCCAGCGCGTTCACCTCGCCCCGCCAGCGCAGCAAGCCCAGCAGGGCGAACAGGTAGGCCTCCTTGAGATCCACCAGCAGGGCCTCGGGCACGCGCAGCTCCGCTCCGCTCTGGTTGCGCACCCGGGCGATCAGGTGCGCGTTGTGCGCTCCACCGCCGGTGACCAGTACGCTGCGCACCGCGTGGCGGTCAAGCTCCGCAGCGATGCGGCGGGCCACGTGTTCGCTCACCGTGCGCAGGCGGTCGCTGAGCAGGATCCCGGGTTCGTCGATCAGGGGCCGCATCTCCGCCTCGAACCACTCGCGCCCCAACGAACGCGGCGAGGGCTGGCGATAGAAGGGAAGGGCCTCCAGTGCCGCGAGCAGGTCTTCGTTCACCGCGCCTTCACAGGCCAGGGCACCGTCCGCGTCGTACGGCCTGCCGGCCTGCCGGGCCAGGTGGTCCAGCGCCTGGTTGCAGGGTCCGATGTCGTAGCCCACGGTGCCCGCGCGGTGCACGGCCAGGTTGGCGATGCCGCCCAGGTTCAGGAAGGCTTCCTGCCCGGGGAAGAGCAGCCGTTCGGCGAGGGGCACCAGCGGCGCTCCCTGGCCGCCGAGCGCCACGTCCATGGTGCGCAGGTCGCACACCGTGGTGATGCCCGAACGCGCGGCGATCCGCGCCCCGCAGCCCAGGGCCGCGGTGAGGCCCTCCTCCGGGCGATGGAAGAGCGTGTGGCCGTGTGAGCTGATGAGGTCAACGGGCCGTCCGTCCGCCAGCGTTCCACAGGCCTCGCCGATGTGGTCGCCGAGGTCGCGGTGCAGGCGGGCGGCCTCCAAGGCCGTGGCGTCCATGGCGTGCCGCAGGCGCTCCAGCAGGGCAGGGGGGAAGGGGACGGTACGCGCCTGCTCGATGCGGCCCTGCCAGTGGTCGCCGATCCGCTCGGAGCTGCACACGGCCAGGTCCAAGCCGTCCAGCGAACTGCCGGACATCACGCCGATCACCCGGGCCGGCTGACCGGCATCGCCCACCATGCCGGCAAAGGTATCCGCTACCTTTGCGCCCCCGCACCAGCGGCCACACCCACCCAGCCATGGACGTGCTCTCCGGAACCACGATGAACTTCGAGCTCACCGAGGAACAACTGGCCGTGCAGGCCGCGGCGCGCGACTTCGCCCAGAACGTGCTGA